>Ga0194137_10002778_pt1 | contig 10222 bp, 9 predicted proteins | sample TARM_MetaG_T3_14_FD_134025 | JGI IMG/M metagenome (GOLD analysis project Ga0194137, IMG submission 134025) | Freshwater microbial communities from Pennsylvania, USA, analyzing microbe dynamics in response to fracking - TARM_MetaG_T3_14 (version 2) | ecosystem: Environmental > Aquatic >...
CCTCTAGGGTTGCGGTGCAAGTGGGCTTCGTTGCCGTAAACCCGTTTGCCAAGATTAGTTACGCGTATTCCCTTGCACGCCGCAGGGGCGCAAGCAGGAATGTTGACATTTAAAAAGCGCCGTTTTTTCAGAGGAAATCCCCCGCTTAGAACTTTTTGTGCTAACGTATGCGCCGTTTGTTTGGCTAATTCAAATCCAAAACGGTCTAAAGACGCGCCACCGTCTTCGAAGACTTGGGAAAAAGAGATGGCAGGGATGCCTTGCAAGACTGCTTCCATAGCAGCACTTGCTGTGCCGCTATAGGTAATGTCTTCGCCAAGGTTTGCTCCAAGGTTGATGCCACTGACAACCAAATCGGGTTTTTTATCCTCCTTAAAAAGGGCATGAAGCGCTAAATAAACACAGTCGGTGGGCGTGCCATCATCAAGTTTAAAAAAGTCATCGGCAATTTGCACAAAGCGCAAAGGACGCGTAAGGGTCAAAGAGTGACCACAAGCAGATTTTTCAGTGGTGGGGGCCACAACAGTGACCTCGCCAAGGGGGCGCATGGCTTCAGCAAGGGCAAGCAAGCCTTCGCTTTCAAAGCCATCATCATTAGTGATTAGGATACGTTTTTTTTGCATAAAAAACCTCATGGTGTAGTGTGTGAATTTCCTCAAAGACGCAGATTTAGCGCATGGCATTATAGCAAAAGCCAAGCTAATCCAAGAAAGGGCCAAAGGCGTAAAATACCAATAATAATCATTTTTATAAATATATACATATTTTTAGCAAAACATAAGATTTAATAAAACTCCAAGTTTTGCTTTACTATCATGAAAATAACCCCTTTTTTAGGGACAATTTATTACTTTAAGGAGTAACCATGAGACCAAGTGGAGTATTACGATTGGTGCTTATGGCATTTTTTTTGATGTCATCAATGCACGCAGCTACATGGAAGTATGCCATGGGCGAAGGCGAGAGTGATCCTCAGGGTATTTATGCCATGAAGTTCAAAGAAGAGATTGAGAAAAACTCTGACCATAAGATTCAAGTGTATCCTGTGGGAACCTTGGGCGAGGAGGCCGACATTCTGGAGCAAGCACAAGCGGGCTTGTTGCAATTTATCGGTCAATCTACAGGCTATATGGGCGCAAGTATTCCTGAGATGGACGTTTTTTTCGTACCCTACTTGATGCCAACAGACCCTCAACAGCTTGATACGTTTTTTCGCAACAGTAAGGCTATCAATGAAATGTTTCCCGAGATTTTCAGAAAGCACGGACTAGAGCTTTTAGCCATGTTTCCCGAAGGCGAGCAAGTCGTCACAACCATGGAAGAGTTTCGCTCCCCTGAAGATTTAAGAGGCAAGAAAATCAGGGTTATGCCAGGTTCTCCGTTACTTATTGAAACGTATAGAGCCTTTGGCGCTTCACCGACGCCTATGAGTTGGGGAGATTTGATTGGGGCCCTTAAGACCAACATGGTCGATGGACAAGAAAACCCCACGGTGTGGATTGAAGCGTACGGATTAGATGAACTTACTAAAGTCATGACTTACATGGGCCACAATCACTTTACTGCAGCTGCGATGGCAGAATCGAACTTTTTCAATAGCCTTAGCGATGCAGATAAAAAACTCATTAAGAATGCCTCTGATGCTGCGTTAAAGCACATCTTAAAAGTGGCACAAGAGTTAGATGCAACAGGGTTGGAAAAAATCAAAAAAAAGAATCCAAGTTATAAAATCGTTCGCCTAAGCGAAAAAGAGCGTGATGCATTTCGCAAGCGCGTTGTCCAGGTGGAAAAAAGCTTTGTAGAAAAAGCAGGAAAGAGTGGAGAGGGCATTTTAAAACAAATGAAAGCTGACCTAAAAGCAGCAATGCAATAGACCAAACAGTGCCACGCACGGCTTTTAGCTGTGGGTGGCGCGATTACTAACCAAGGATGCAGTGATGGGAGAGAAAAAAGCAACATATTCTTCTATTGTGTTTCGTTTTGTGGATACACAAATTAGCAGATTAGAAGGATTTATGCTGGCCGTAAGTGTGGTATTGATGGCTGCCAATACAATAGCCGGCGTCATTAGCCGCTTTGTTTTTAATTATTCGTTTTCATTTACCGATGAACTTAACAGTATTTTTATTATTCTCGTTACCTTTTCAGGCATTAGTTATGCTGCTCGCCAAGGGCGACACATTCGCATGTCGGCAATTTTCGATACATTCCCTGATTGGTTGCGAAAGGGATTTACTATTATCATTTCCGCCATAACAGCGGCAGTGATGTTTTTTTTATGTTACTACGCCGTAGAGTATATCCAGACGCTTATGCAGCGCGGGCGGATTATGCCTGCTCTTGGAATACCTATTTGGTGGGCTTATGTGTGGGTGCCTGTTGGGTTTTTTGTTACAGGTGTTCAGTATGTGCTGACAGTGGTCAAGAACTTACGCGAAAAAGACATTTACCTCTCTACGGATATGTTAGACGGGTACGGCGATATTGACGCCGATATTGAAGTATAGGGGGCAATGATGGCATTGATGATTTTTTCAATCATGGTAGTGTTGTTGCTGCTAGGATTTCCCATGATGATTCCCCTGATTGCGGGGGCTACAGTAGGTTTTTGGGAGCTTTTTAACGGTGATTTGAGCCGTATGGAGTTTTTGATTCAGCAGATGATGGGCGGTATTCGTCCTGCATCACTCATTGCTGTGCCGATGTTTATTCTCTCTGCAGATATTATGACCCGTGGCCATTCGGCAGATCGATTGATTAATTTGGTAATGGCTTTTGTACGGCACATTAAAGGAGGACTTGCGGTCAGTACAGCTTCGGCGTGCACGTTGTTTGGGGCGGTTTCAGGCTCAACCCAAGCAACCGTAGTTGCTGTGGGTTCACCTTTACGCCCTCGCTTAAAAGCAGGTGGCTACAAAGACTCTTTTATTTTAGCGCTCATTGTTAATTCGAGCGACATTGCTTTTTTAATTCCTCCAAGTATTGGGATGATTATTTATGGGGTAGTGTCTAAGACATCCATTCCTGAACTTTTTATCGCAGGGATTGGGCCAGGATTGTTTATATTGATGATGTTTTCAATTTACAGCATTATTTATGCGTACAAACACAATATTCCCACTGAGCCTAAAGCAACATGGAAAGAGCGGGCTATTGCCATCTATGAAGCATTATGGCCTCTTGGGTTTCCTGCCATTATTATCGGTGGTATTTTTACAGGGATTTTTAGCCCTACAGAGGCTGCGGCGGTGAGCGTGGCGTACGCTCTTTTTTTAGAAATGGTTGTTTTTCGTACACTAAATCTAAAAGGATTGTACGATACAGCCCTTTCGACAGGCCTTGTAACAGCTGTGGTGTTCATTTTGGTGGCTGCAGGCGCTGCTTTTGCATGGGTACTCTCTTTTGCCCAAGTGCCCCAAGAAATTCTCTCTTCTATTGGCATTTATGATATGAGTGCCACTAGTGTGCTGTATGTTATCTCTATCGCCTTTTTTGTAGGGTGTATGTTTGTAGACCCTATTGTGGTGATTTTGGTTTTAGTTCCCATTTTTGCTCCTGTGGTGCAAAGCGTTGGGCTTGACCCTGTGCTAGTAGGGACAATCATCACACTTCAAGTAGCCATTGGTTCGGCGACACCTCCTTTTGGATGCGATATTTTTACGGCTATTGCGGTGTTTAAGCGACCATATATTGAGGTAGTAAAGGGGACGCCACCTTTTATTTTTATGTTGTTGAGCATGGCGGTATTGCTCATCCATTTTCCAGACATCGCCCTCTTTTTGCGCGATATTGCTTTTAACAAATAGGGAGGGGAGACATGTTTCAAAAAATACTAGTTCCCATTGATGGTTCAGAAAAATCCATTGAGGCCGTTAAAGTTGCTAGCAATATCGCCAAAACATACGATGGTGAAATGTTAATCCTTTCTGTTTTTCGTCACCATAGTCTAATGGAACGCTCTTTTTCTATGGCGGGCGTTTCTAAACGTACAGAAAGCCTAGATGAAACACTCAGTGCATATGCTAAAGAGATAGTAGAAGAGGGAAAAAATGTAGCCAAAGAGCTTGGCATTACAAAAATTAGAGGTTTTGTGCGAGGCGGTCAGATTGCTAAGCAGATTTTGAGTTTTGCAAAAAAGAGTGAGGTGGACTTGATTGTTATTGGTTCTCAAGGACAAGGAGATTTAACAGGCTATTTGCTTGGTGGCGTTTCTCATAAAGTAGCGGGCCTTGCTAAATGTCCCGTCATGGTTATCTAATGCCTATTAAAATTTCAAAAGACTCGGGTGTATTGGTGGTGAACTAGTCAGAATAAAAACATGCCTTCACTGTTTTTTACGACTTTACTCACCGACTGATTAAGCCGGTGAGTAAAGTTCTAATCAAACTTGTAACCAATTCTAATCCAAGGAGTCAGTGATGGCGAACAACATGGAGATTTTCGAGCAGTGGGAATCAAAAATCAGAGCGTATTGTCGTGCGGTACCCACGGTATTTGCCTCGTCAAGTAACGCGACGATGCAAGATGAGAATGGAAAATCTTACCTCGATTTCTTTGCGGGTGCTGGGGTGTTAAACTTTGGCCACAACAACGAAGCAATGAAGCGTGCTGTGATTGATTTTATTGAAAAAGATGGTGTAACACACAGTTTGGATATGTACACATCCGTGAAACGTGATTTTATTGAAACCTTTGTGGAGACGATTTTGAAACCACGTGGCATGAACCATAAAATGCAATTTACGGGCCCAACAGGTACCAATGCTGTAGAAGCTTCACTAAAACTCGCCAGACGCATTACAGGGCGCGAGAACATTGTGGCGTTCACTAAAGGCTTTCATGGCATGACGTTGGGTGCCCTTACATGTACAGCTAACCAGTACTTTCGAAACGCCGCGGGCGTGCGTTTAGATTATGTGATTCGACAGCCCTTTGGGTGTGAGAGCCCGTGTAAGGGATGTAGTTTGGGGTGTGGTATGGAGTCGCTAAATGCATTGCGCGCTACCTTTGAAGACCCCGCTTCTGGCGTAAAAGCTCCTGCGGCATTTTTGGTAGAGACCATTCAAGCCGAAGGCGGTGTGCGTGTGGCGAGTCGCGAGTGGCTCCATGGTGTGCAACAACTGGCCAAAGATTTGGGCGCACTGTTTATCATCGATGACATTCAAGTAGGCTCAGGCCGCACGGGCAATTATTTTAGTTTTGATGGCATGGAATTAGACCCAGACATCGTGGTGCTTGCTAAAGGCATCGGGGGGTTTGGCACACCACTGGCTATGACGCTCAATAAGCCCGAGTGGGATGAACATTGGAGTCCGGGTGAGCATACGGGCACCTTTCGTGGTCAAGGCATTTCGTTTGTAGCGGGTAAAGTGGGCATTGAGTATTTTAAAGACGAGGTATTTGGAAAGGATGTTAAAACCAAGGGAGTATTTATGCAGCAAACCTTGTTGCGCGTGGTGGCCAAACATCCTGAACTTCAACTGCGAGGCAAAGGGATGATTTGGGGTATGGACTTTGGCGTAGGTGAGCCAGTCAAAGCCATTGCGACAGCATGTTTTCAAAATGGTCTAATCATTGGGGCGTGCAGTGGTAAAGGCGAGGTGTTAAAATTTATCCCTCCGCTCACGATTCCCCAAGAAGAACTTGAGCGCGGATTGAAAATTTTTGAAGAGGCATGTGATAAAATCCTAGGAGTAGCCCAATGAGAGAACGCGATGATATGACTTTCCCTTTTGAGGAGTATAAGCGTCGAGTTGATGAGTTGCGTGGGCGCATGATGGAACGCTTGTTGGACGTGGTAATTGTCACAGACCCCGAAAATTTATACTATCTTACGGAATACAAAACCACAGGCTACTCTTTTTTCCAAGCCCTTGTGGTGCCACTTGAGGGCGAGCCTTATATGGTTACGCGTAAGCTTGAAGCCTCTAATGTCATCGCGCGTACATGGGTGGAGATTACCCGTTCATACTCGGATACAGAAGATGCCATTCAAATGCTAGTTACTAGCCTTAGGGAGATGGGTTTGGCCAAAAAACGCATTGGCTATGAGCGTAACAGTTACTTTTTGCCTGCGTACCAACAAGACTCTTTGCTCCATACCCTCACAGGAGGCCAATTGTGTGATTGCTTTGGGATTGTGGAACAAGGTAGGATTATCAAATCTTCCTATGAGATTGAAGTCATGCGCCGTTCTGCCAAGGCAACCCAAGCGGGGATGCGCGCAGGAATCGTGGCAGCCAAAGCGGGCGTGACGGAAAATGAAATTGGAGCAGAAATCTCTTCGGCCATGTTTAAAGCTGGCGGTGAGCCTCCTGCGGTGATGCCTTACGTAACTTCAGGCCCAAGAACGATGATTGGCCATGCTACATGGGAAGGGCGGATTGTGCAACCGGGTGAACATGTCTTTTTAGAAGTTGGGGGATGTTATCGTCAGTACCATACGGCGATGATGCGTACGGTGGTTTTAGGGGAGCTTACTGAAAATATGGCGTACGCAGAAGAGCGCATGAAGTTGGCCCTCAAAAGTGCCAAAGCACTCATTCGACCAGGCATTAGTGTGTCGGATTTGGATAACCTGATACGCAACATCATCACGGTGGATGAAGAACGTGGGATTTTGATTACCCGTTCGGGGTACTCCATAGGGATTGCCTTTCCGCCCAGTTGGGATGAGGGGTATATTTTGAGCCTAGCCCATGGTAATCCCACGGTATTGCGCGAGGGGATGACCTTCCATATCATCCCGTGGACATGGGGAGTGGACGGGGATAAGACGTGCGGCATTTCTGACACCATTCGTGTTACAGCAACGGGATGTGAATCCTTTTTTGAGCTGGATGAGGATTTTGTGGTGAAAAAAGAAGAGGGCAAGGTTGTGCTTCCAGAAAAAAAAGAAGTGTTGCCCTGTGACGAGCCACCGTGCGAGATAGAGGAGCGCAAAAGAGAAGCAAAAAAAGCCAATAAGAAAGGATCAAAATGAGTCAAACACTAACAGCACGCAATCCTTATACCGAAGAAATTATTTATGAAAAACCCTTAGAGACTGAAGAAGCAATCAATGAAAAACTACACAAGGCACAAGAAGTCTACCGCACGGTGTGGAAAAAAACAACGTACGAAGAACGAGCAGTTTACCTTAATAAAGTCGCTAAAGTTTTGCGCGATGAGGTAGATTTTTTTGCCATACCCATGGTGGAAGAGATGGGCAAGCCGATCAAAGAAGCCAGAGGTGAAGTACTAAAATCCGCGTGGTGTGCCGAGCATTACGCCGAGCATGCACAAGAGTATTTGATGACTGAGCACATCGCATCAGATGCGACAAAAAGCTACGTGCAGTATCTTCCTTTGGGGACAATTCTTGGGGTGTTGCCGTGGAATGCGCCATTTTGGTTAGCTTTTCGTTTTTGTGCCCCCGCACTTATGGCGGGCAATACGTGCGTGATGAAGCACGATTCGCACGTGCCAAAATGCGCCGAAGTGATTGAGCAAGCCTTTATTAAAGCAGGTGTTCCAGAGGGTGTGTTTCAAAATCTAGCCATTAATTCAAGCTTGATTGAGCCTGTGGTTAAACACGATGCTATCAAGGCAGTTTCCTTTACAGGTTCAGATATGGCGGGGTCAAAAATCGCCGCCCTTGCTGCATCTTGCATCAAGCCGTGTGTACTAGAACTGGGTGGGTCAGACCCTAGTATCGTGTTGGCTGATGCAAACCTTGAAGAGGCGGCGGATGTGATTTGCCTTTCGCGCATCATTAACGCAGGGCAATCGTGCATCGCGGCCAAGCGGATTATCGTAGAAGAAGCCGTGTATGAGCCGATGATTGAGCTCTTAAAAACGCGGTTTGTTCAGTTGAAAATGGGTAATCCCAAAGAAGAGAGCACGGACATAGGCCCTATCGCACGCGAAGATTTGCGCGACGGACTACACAGGCAAGTGGAAGCGTCTGTAAAAGCGGGTGCAAGGCTGTTGCTTGGCGGTGAAATCCCTGAGGAAAAAGGGTATTTTTACCCTGTGACGCTGTTGGTTGATGTGACCTCAGAAATGGTGGCAAGTTGTGAAGAGACCTTTGGCCCCATCGCGGTGGTGATGAAGGCTAAAGACGCCAAAGAGGCGCTAGGCATCGCCAATAACACCCCTTATGGCTTGGGTGCGAGCGTGTGGACAGAGGGCGCTAAAGGCGAAGCCATAGCTAGAGAAATCGAGGCGGGCCAAGTTTCGGTGAATGGGATTGTCAAAACCGACCCACGCCTGCCTAGTGGGGGCGTAAAGCGTTCAGGCTACGGGAGAGAGCTTGGACCACATGGCATTAAAATGTTTGTGAATGCCCAACAAGTGTGGGTAGGCCCCAAAAAAGCTTAGCGCTAGGGGGCGCTCTTTATGGCCGGTTTGTTATAATGCGACAAACTGGCCAAAGGATTTTTATGTTACCCCTTTCTTTTTTACGCGAGCCTTTTACATGTAAGGATTTTCAAGAAAAAACCACTGCGACGAGGGTGCTCCATGAAACTGCTTGTTAGCGCTCTTGAGCCCTCGGCCAATTTGCATTTAAAGCCTGTGTTGGAAAAGTTGGGACATGTTCAGTTAGAAGGTATTTTTGACCCTGCTTTTGGGACGCCTCTGCTTCCCTCTTCGGCCTTTTCGGTGATGGGTTTTTTGGACGTTGTGCCAAAAATCGCTAAAGCTAAGCGGGCGATTAAAGCATTAGCACACATGAGCGAAACCGCAGACCATGTGTTACTCATCGATTCGCCCGCGTTTAATTTGCCTTTAGCTAAGGCCATCAAAGAGCGCAACCCTAAGGCAAAAATCACCTACTATATTCTTCCTCAGGTGTGGGCATGGAAGGCAAAGCGAGTGGCCAAAGTAGAGAAGTATTGTGATAATCTAGCAGCTATTTTGCCTTTTGAAACCCAGTGGTATGCTAAGGCTACGTATGTGGGCCATCCGCTGCTAGATGAAATTTCACAGGTAAAAAAAAGCCTTACATGTAAAGGGGTTATCGCCTTTTTGCCAGGAAGCAGGCCTAAAGAAATCGCAAGGTTAATGCCGTTGTTTAAAAAGGTAGCAGCAAAGCTGGGCCAAAAAGCCTTGTTGGTTGTTCCTTCTTTTATTGCTCCAGAAAATATCCCCGCGCTTTATGGTGACACGAGCGGATTTACCGTGTGTTTTAATACCCACGAAGCGCTGTATGCGAGTGATTTTGCTTTTATCTGTTCGGGAACAGCGACACTAGAAGCGGCGTTGATTGGAACTCCTTTTGTGCTAGCATACAAGGCCAATGCGCTGGATTATCAGATTGCAAAACGGTTTGTGAAACTTCCTTTTGTGGGTCTGGCGAATGTGATTTTTCATTTTTTGAACGAGCCACCATTGCACCAAGAATTGCTCCAAGGTGCGGTGAGTGAAGCTGCCCTTTTGGAAGCGTATGCGGCGACAGATGGCGCTGCTTTTTTTGAACGCGCGCAAGGGCTTCGGACTATGTTAGGGCAAGGAAGCGCCTCAAATGTTGCAAAGATGATTCAGGTATAATGCGGGTTTACTTTTAACAAGGAGCGCTCATGCAACAAGAGCCAATGACACAGTACGGATACGAAAAACTTGAAGCAGAACTCAAAGATTTAAAGCAAGTTCAACGTCCAGAAATTGTGCGTGAGATTGACATTGCCCGTAGTCACGGTGATTTAAAAGAAAATGCAGAGTACCATGCAGCCAAAGAAAAACAAGCTTTTATTGAGTCGCGTATTCATGAGTTGAGTAATTTATTGAGCCGTGCCAAGATTGTGGATCCTAGCCAGTACGAACACAGCTCCATTCGGTTTGGTTCGACCTTTACGCTTGAAAACTTGAACACCGAAGAGGAAGTGACCTACACGATTGTTGGGGTTACGGAGAGCAGCCTTGAAAAAGGACTTATCTCAGTAGGTTCGCCCCTTGCCAAGCAGCTAATGGGGAAAAAAGAGGGAGATGAGGTGGCAGTGACCTTGCCCTCGGGTCAACAAGAATACGAAGTGCTAAGCGTTGGTTTTGCGCCAATCGTGTTTTAAAGGAGGAGTCATGGCAGAAAAAATTAATGTAGCAGTCATTGGGGCTAGCGGGTACACAGGGCTTGAGCTTTTAAAAATTTTAACCGTGCATCCCATGTTTCATATCACCTATGTGGGCACCAGCGAAGGGGGCGAAGATGTGGTAAAAATGCACCCTTCTTTGCTCAATGTTGCCA
>Ga0194137_10002779_pt1 | contig 10221 bp, 8 predicted proteins | sample TARM_MetaG_T3_14_FD_134025 | JGI IMG/M metagenome (GOLD analysis project Ga0194137, IMG submission 134025) | Freshwater microbial communities from Pennsylvania, USA, analyzing microbe dynamics in response to fracking - TARM_MetaG_T3_14 (version 2) | ecosystem: Environmental > Aquatic >...
ATTGGATGTCATTGAGGCATTTGAAAATCCAGGCAGTGCCGTGCGAGTGGGTGAGATTACGAAGAAGAAGTCGCAATTATATAACACCTTAGGTGTTGTGCCCCCGACCACGTTATAATTTTTTGGGAATCTAGGTTGTAACAATATAAAAAAGAAGAATTAAACTAGTGAAAGTTATCATTCTTCTTTTTTATATTTATTTTTGAAGCTTTACGTTGCCACATTAGTAATTGATGATAAGTATCGGAATATTTAACCTATCTAATAATATTCTCTGATTTTCATACCATTTTTTTGCTGTCATGTTCTGCTTTACTAAAATAATTACTTCATCGTAATCAATACCAATATCACTATCTTCAATATTGTTAATAATCGAATACTCTAAACCTGTCTTTTTTTCTTTACTCAATCTCTTTAGTTGATTTTCAAGATTTATATCTATCTTGTTTTCAGACAATATCAGTTTCTTTTTATCTGGAAAATTCAAAATTGTGTGTGTCAATTGTCTGTAAAATTGTTCTTCATCTTTTACTTTTAAATGATTAAGATATAAGACTTTGTCTAAATTATCTTTTTCTAAAGAGTATAAAAACGGAATTTCTTTTTGTCTCATAGTTTGTAATAAAACAATGATGATACCAATTATAAAACCTATAATTAAAAACATTATAATCCCAATTATCATTGTGAGTGGGTCGAATAGCTGTATTTGAGCATGCACTAAATCTAACCATGTTTCTTCCTCTATTAGTAACGGCTCTTGATCCATCATATACACATTTTTATCATTCAAAGGTGCTATAACATCTTCTTGAAAGGCTTCAAAATAAGCTTGAGCAATTAAGATGTTATCTTCTTCATCAGCCGTACCTATTATAACTTCCTGTATTCGTGTCTGAGAATCTTCAGTTACTACTACTACATGTTCCGGGGACGGAAGTATCTCTTTACCAATACTTTCTTGAATATGATTGACAACTTCTTCTGAAACCAAAAACTCTCGTATTAAATTGGGGTATGTATACAAAGATTGATCTTGACGCTCAATTAAAACCCCAAAACTATAACGGTTCTGCTCTAATGCTTCCTCTACATCTCTGACTTCGTCAACACTGACTTCTTGTGGTTCTCGGTTAAGGATGTCTGTTACTTCTTCCTGTGAGAGAAAAAGATCCTCTTCTTCTCTTGACTTTTGGTAATTCGTATATATGCTATAAGCATATAATATTGCAAATAAAATCACGAAAATAAACATACTTGCAATAATTGTTTTTTTACCTTTTTTTATATAACTTATCAGTTCATCTTTTGAAGGGATATTTCTCATTACGTTCTCACCTCATCCAGGTAAATTCCTTGCATTAATTCCGCTGTAAATTCAACGTCAAACTTCTTCATTTCTGGTAGTGGTCGATTATCCATAGGTTCTTTTAAAATAGTATCTACCCAGACATCTAAACTTGTTTCAAGACTTAAAAATTTTACATTCTGAGAGAGTTGTGTTTCTTTTGAAACTTCTGAAGACATTACTAATTTTACTCCAGATGCTTGAGCTTCTACGGCAGATATAGGCAAGCCTTCATAAAGCGAGGGCATAACCATTACATCCATAGCATTCAAAATATCTGGTATATCTTCTCGAATTCCTAAGAAATATACTTTTTCATTCAATTGTAACTGGTTAACTTTTAATTTTAAATCTTCTTCTAAACTGCCTTCTCCAATTAGAATCAAAGAACTATCTGGTTTATCTATGGTTACATTTTTAAATATATCGATAAGTAAATCATGGTTCTTTTGTAGTTCGAATCTTCCTATGTTTCCAATTACAAAGGACTCTTCTGGAACACCAATTCTCTTTTTGCTTTCTCTTTTTGTTTCTCTCTTATTTTGAAACAGATTCAAATTTATTCCATTAGGTATAAATTTGAATGGGTGGTCTTCACCAAACAAGCCTATTCCAGCTTCAGTGGAGCATGCTAAAAAATCAGTACCATATTTAAACATCCACTTATCTAAACCTTTACGTATGACAGTAGAAAAGAGTGTGTTTTTACCGTCAGTAGTAGCGTGACTATGAGCGATTCGTTTCTGTATTCCAGCTTTGTGGGCCAACCAAAGATTAAGACCCCCACCGAAAAAGACATGGTTATGGGCAATATCAAAATACTCATCTCTTAGTAATTTTTGAACTGCTAAGACATAACCAAAGATGTTCTTCTTAGGATTCGGAACCGAAAAAATTCTTCCTCCTAATTTTTCGATTTCTTTATTGTATGGTTTGATATCTTTAAAATCATGGTAGATTAAAAAATCAAACTGTAATTGAGAGCGATCAATATTGCGATACGTATTCATTATGAATGTCTCTGCTCCGCCTTTTCCCATTCTCCCTTGGAAATGCAGCACTCTAATAGGCTTAGTCATTATAAGCTCTCCTTTTAAAAATTTCCTTTTAACTTTTCTATTAATTTTGGTGATAGTTGACTAGTGTAAAACATTAATAATGAAGCAATAAAATTAATCGTAACTGATTTAGATCGGAAAAGAGCTGCCATGACTTTTCTTATTAATGTATTTTTTGCACTTAATCTACTTGCTTCGATTACCGATTTATTTGTTAATATTGTTTTTATTTCACTTCTTTTTTCTCTCATCGAAAGATAACAAGACTGACTATGCAATGGAATAATACATGACATTGTGCCTTTTAAAAACAATGCGCTTGAGATATCTTTATTTTTATCAGTCAATTTCAATAAGTTAAGATAAAACTCTTCGAAGGTTTCAAATTTATTCGGGAGATATTTGTTAGTTAAACTATTTTTACCATCAAATGAGTAGTAATATAACACTTCAGAAGATAGTTGACATGTATTAACGTGCTCATAATAAGCTAAATTAAATAATCTATCTTCACAACTACTATAATGAGGAAACTGAATAGCATGTTTTCTAATGATATCTAATTTATATACTTTATTCCATATAACATACATGAGTTGTTTCTCCATTAATTCATGTATGTTATTTAAAAATGACTCGTTAGATTTTATCCATTTCTTATCTGCTTTTATGATTCTTTTGTCTACAACGTCTTCTCCATCTAATACGTTCAGTTGATAAGAAGAAACAATTAAATCTGGATTATCCTTTATTAAATAAGTCGCAAATTTTTTTAAAGTTTCTAGTGGCAAGGCATCGTCTGAGTCCATTAAATATAAATATTTTCCTTTAGCATTCTTTATACCTGTATTACGAGCACTTCCAGGTCCGCCGTTTTGTTTTGATATAATTTTGATTCTGTTATCTCTTTTAGCATAATTTTCAAGAACCATTAGAGTGTTATCGGTAGATCCGTCATTGATAATTATCAGCTCATAATCATTCCAAATTTGAGCTAGTATACTATCTAACGTGACGGATACAGTACTTTCGCAATTATATGCGGGCATAACGATACTAAAAAAAGGGATAGTCATTACCTTCTTGCTTCCTCTCTTCTATTTCAAGACTTTAATAGTTTCTGGCATAGGCAAACTGGACACGTCAAATTCTTCTTCAACTCCCTGTGAAGATACTTTATCAAATAATACTTTTATTGTTTGAACCATTATTTTCGCGTCAAGAATTAAGGAATACTTTTTAATATATAACAAATCAAAGTTGAGTTTGCTATTAAAATCTGTTGCATATTTGCCATAAACTTGTGCATATCCAGTAATTCCTGCTCGTACATTATGTCTTAGGTAATAATAAGGATTGGCTGTATTAAATTGATCTACGAAAAATGGTCTCTCTGGTCTTGGACCCACTAATGACATATCACCTTTTAAGACATTAAATAATTGTGGAAGTTCATCAATTCTCAACGAACGTAAATACTTGCCTATAGGAGTCACACGCACATCATTAGATGTTGCTAGAACTGGACCTGAATCTTTTTCTGCAGTTACTCCCATTGTTCGAAACTTTAATATATTAAACTCTTTTTGATTTTTTGTAATTCTTATTTGCTTATATAGAACAGGACCTTTAGAGGTCGCTTTTACTAATAATGCAGTAATGATCATTATAGGCGCAGTAATGACTATCAATATTAAGGACACAAGAAAATCAATTAGCCTTTTAATCAAATCATTTTCTGGAGAGATACGAAAATTTGATATTTCAATTAAACTTTCATCCTCAATGTTCATTATATTTGGACTAACCATTACAAGGTTCTCAAAACTAGTTTGCAGAAATATTTTCTTGTCTTTTCTAATAATATAATCATATATTTCTGCTTTTTTTGGTAAATCTTCAGACAAATAGACTATATCGACTTCATCTAAATGACTTTTTATATTCTTTAAAAAGTTATCTGTAACAGCTAGTGTTATTTGATGACGTTTATTTTTTGCGTTACCAAAGTTATAAATTGCTTTTTTACATGTATCCTTGCTACCAACAACCATAACATTTTTAGTTCCATCAACTTTTTCGTAAATTCCGAAAACAATAAAACGCCAGATTAACAATAATATTGTACTGACAATAAAACTAATTCCAATGACTGAACGAGGAAAAGTAAACCATCTTCCAAAGTATGTTAAAGCCATTATAGCAATGGACATTGTCAATTGGACCAATACTGTCAAATAGATAATATCAATCCGAGATTTATTATATAAAATATAGATACCAAACAAAACATTTAATAATATAAATGCTATCATGATATAAATCCCAGAACTCTCATACGCTGAATAGTTATAAAAAGGAATGCTCCCTTCGTAACGTATCCAAAAAGAAATGTATACTGCAATGTGATAGACTACTACATCAAGTAGCCCACTTATAACTTTTTTCGTTCGATCAAACCCACCTGAGTTAGTCAAGGTAAGTCCTCCATTCTTCTTTTAAATCTATAAGAGTGTACCATACATCAGGCTATCTCTAAAGATTTTTTAAAATATCGTTTGATAAGGGGTATATCTTCTGTACATACCAGAAATAACAAATATCAGCAAGAATACAACAATAGTAAACCCAACATAATATAATATATTTAATAATTTGTATTTCGAAATACTCATAAAAAAGTAAGGAACTAGTATTACTTCAATTGTGGCAAACAATGTACTAATTCTCCCACCTACTGTTTCTAAAGTTCCAGCGGCTAATAATACTATTGGCGCAAGTAAGTATATTTTCAGTAAAAGATTAATCCACTTATCTTGATCTAGTTTCTTAGCCTGAAAGAATAATATCATGCCGAATAACAATAATAATTGCATCCATAATATAGGGTATCCGATCCATGGTCCACTTGTGTAGTGTGGGTTATTAAAATAACCACCATACCCTGATGGAACAGCCCATAAGTAAAGCGATGGATTTTGCATCAAAAAACCGATAAAAGTAGCTATTCCCAATAAAACCACACTATTTTTAATAGTCACCTTTTTTATTAACAAATGAATAATATAGGCTGCAACAAACGCAAAAGCAGATATATGGAAGAGGGAAGCTAAGTAAACCACTAGTAAAAATTTAATCGGTTGCTTCTTTTGGATATAAGGTATAGCAAATAATAATATTATAGCTGCGATAGATCCTCTTACTTGTCCCATATCTCGAGCCATGAAATAACGCCCGTAATAATAAGCAAGAACCATAGATGGATACGGTACAAATTTATAGAGGAATAGTCCCATTAACAATAAACTCAGTAATGAAAAAAACAGCACAAATGTATAATAATTTAATCCAATAGTAGAGAACAAAGCACTTAAAAATAAATAACCCGATTCTAGTCTTATACTCCCATCAAACAAAACACCTAGAGAATCTGCTGCTTCATAATACTCACCATATGATACAAAGTCATAACCTAAGTAATACCTTAGGCCAGCAAATAATGACAGAATTGCAACGGTTACCCATACTATTCTTTTTTCATCAAGTATTAATTCGGCCAGAGCTAGGCCTAATAAACTGAACAACAATATAAAATATATAGTCATAATTCTATCCCTCTACATTCCTCTTTACCGCTGTTGAATATAAACAACAGATAAAATAAAATCATAAACCAATACCCAGAAGATAAATAGCCACCTTTTGCACTATTTAACAGAATAAAAGAAAACCCTAATGTCCAATTTTTTATGAGTATTATTCCAGTCACTATGCCGTACAAAACTAATCCTATAATACCCATATCTGATAAAAGGTAGGCGTATATATTCGTAATAACCGGAGTATGCCCTATCCCATTTCCAATAAAGAAACGTTCTTTAGAAATGTATTGCCAACTATCCAATAATCTCATCCTTGCTGATGTGTCTTCCCCCGATAGTATTGCTACTGTCCTATCGATTAAAGTAACTTGAATCGTATCCCAATATAAGAAACTTAAGGCGAGTAAAGTCAAAGGAATGAATATCATCCAATTCTGCCACTCAAATTCATTATTCACAATTAATTTAATCACCTTTAATATAAGAATCATCACCATTATGAGGATCATACTATAAGAAAAAGTAAGGAGAATTCCTATTGATAAGATTACTGAATAAAACCATTTTTCTTTTCCGTTTCTATTAGATAGTAAATTCACTGAAAGTATTGTATTTAAATAAAATCCGAGATGAGCTGGTTCAGAGAATAGGCTTCGGGTTCTTATAATAGAAGGATCCGATTCAAAATAATAACTGTAACTATCTTTTCTAGTAAATTCCCAAAACACTTCTTGAGCTATACGAGACTCTCTATAAAGTTCAAACGTTATATAGATACCTATTAATATAACGACTGCAGCGAAAAGGTTGTTCCATCTAAGAAAAGAACCTCTCAAATGAAATTTATCAATATAGTTGTATATAACAGTTATGGATATTAAATAAAACATCATCTTAATACCACCTGCTACTGCTGGTTGTATTAAAAAGGTTTCGTTAAAGATATATTGAAGTATTAAGTGCTGAACAAAAAATAAACTGATACCAATTAAAATAGTGATTTGCTGTTGATGAAGATTAAACTGCACTGTGAGTATAAAACAGACCATTATAATAAATAGGATGTATTCTGAAAAAGTAAAATAATTATACATCCAATCACTCAATATGAAAGCTGTACTCAACAAGAACATTATTATAGTAGAAAAGAATTTCTTGTGGTTTTTTTCATTCCAAGATTTCCAATTTTTAAAACTTCTAATTATCGTCAACTTTCACACCTATTTCTCTAAGGGCTTACTATCAAAATATTCTTTGATTTTGTTAATTATACGTTTGCTTGATAACCCGTCTCCGTAGGGGTTCTCTGATTGAGCCATTTTATTGTATTCTTTTTCGTTATCCAATAAGTTAGATACTTCTGAAAAAACCGCTTCTTTACTCGTTCCAATTAATCTAAGAGTTCCCGCTTCTAACCCTTCTGGCCTTTCAGTTTTATTACGTAATACAAGTACTGGCTTATCTAAAGCAGGTGCTTCTTCCTGTAACCCACCTGAATCAGTTAATACTAAATAAGATTTATTTATAACTTTATGAAAAACATTTACTTCAAGTGGCTTCACTAAGTGAATTCTGTCATTATCGCCTAACACTTCTCTTGCTAATTCTTGTACTATTGGGCTCAAATGAACAGGCATGAGAAATTCTACATTTTGATATCTTTCTGTTAACTCTACTACTCCTTTAAATACATTCTTCATAGGTTCGCCATAATTTTCTCTTCTATGCATTGTTAACAATATCCATTTCTGTTCAGACTTAGATTTCATCAAATTCAAAACACTATGTTCTACTTTTACATTTCTTGTGTAATGGATAGCATCAATAACTGTATTCCCAGTAACTACCAATCTATCTGAAGGCTTATTTTCTTTAATCAAATTTTGTTTAGTTACTTCAGTAGGTGCAAAAAAGAGGTCTGATAGGTTATCTATCAATTGTCTGTTTCCTTCTTCAGGAAATGGATTGTCGTGGTCATAGGTTCTAAGCCCAGCTTCAACGTGTCCAATTGGAATACGTTGATAATAAGCGGCTAGTGCTGCTGAAAAACTTGTTGTTGTATCCCCATGAACTAAAACCATATCTGGTAATTCTTTTTTGAATATGGATTCTATATCCTTTAATACTTCAATTGTAATATCTGACAAACTTTGATTCTTCTTCATTATATTCAAATCCCAGTCAGGCGTGATTTTAAATACCTGAAGTACTTGATCTAGCATCTCTCTATGCTGAGCTGTTACTATAACTATTGTTTCAAAATAATCACTATGCTTATTTAATTCAATAATTACTGGCGCCATCTTGATGGCTTCCGGTCGTGTTCCAAAAACAATTACTATTTTCTTTGTCTTCATATTAATCCTTCTCCAAATCTATACATCACCGTTAACAATGATTTTAAGTAAATTTAACGTTTTAATTTTCTGATAAATATTATAAACAAGCCTCATTTTACCATAAATTATCTTTTTAACGAGGATGCTTACCCCATTGTCACAATCTAGTAAGAATCGTTTTATCACTATCTCTTAATAGGAGTGTAGTTTTAATACTAATCTCATTTATTCCCTTTCGAGTATAAGCAGAATCCAATGAAGAAAAATAGGAACATCCAGAAAGACGGATTAAGATAACCACCTTTTGCACTATTCATTAAGAAAAATAACACAAATAAAGACAGACTCTTCAGCAAGATGTAAACAGTCGTACCTATATAAGGTATGAATCCAACAAGTCCGAAATCTGTAAGAAGATAGGCATAAATATTAGTCATAGGAGGTGAATGAGCTATACCATTTCCATATAGTATTCTCTCCGGTACAACGTAAATCCAGCTCTCCACTACTCTATTATATGCAGAGCCATCTGTACCGCTAATTATATTGACTGTTCGCTGTATTATTGTTTCGTTTATAAAATCCCAAAAGTATACAACAAAAAGAATTACTGGAAGTATGGGTAGCCAGTACCATCGAGACCAGTTTAAATTCCCCTTAATCAGTTGTGTGGCAATATAAGTTATACCTGTAGCCATAAAAATAAGAATCATACTATAGCTGAGAGTAAGGAGTAAACCTAGAGCCAGAGAACTTAAAACCCAGATGTTCATCTTCTTATTGGAAAATACATTTGCAAAGAATATTGTGTTTAAATAATAACCCAGATGTGCGGGTTCTGAGAACAAGCTCCTTGTTCGAACAATATTTGCATTGCCTTCGAAATAATAACTACTTTCATCTATTCTTGTAAATCTCCAAATAGTATTATAAAAATTACTCATATCAAAATAAATCATAATGGTTAGTATTAGACCAATAACTATAGTAACCAACGCAAAATAATTGCTAGTTTTAAGAAAGGATTGAATTAATTTATTCCTTCTCAAAAAGTTGTAAAAGGCTACTAGTGTTACACTATATAAGATGATTTTAGTATAAGATAAAATAGCTCTGGTAGTATCGAACCAATAATCATTGAAATTTATATTTAATATATAGTTTAATGCCAGCATAGTTAATAGAACTGAAATATATCCTATTTGCTTTTTTGATATTTTTATCTGGCCAATTACTAATAGGACTAACCCAGTAAGTGCCAATATAAAGTCGCCGAATGAGGAATAAAAAACAGTCCAATCACTCAAAATAAACGCTAGAGAGATAAGTGAAAATAAAATGATATTCCAAAACTTTGGAAATCGATTATAAGAGAATGTTTCATTTATGGTTTTAACCACCTTGCCTTCACCACTTTCACAGTCTACATATTTCTTTTTTCTTGCTTTCTCTTAAATGAGTTACTCACTTAATAAAGGTTTTGACATTGATGACTATCATCAATGAGTATTCATTCGATGTTTGATACGTGCGATTGTTAGAAACATCTTATCTTTTAAAGTGATTACTCTCAATTTTCTTAACTTTCTCTTACTCTCTGCAGGAATCGAACTTAACTTCAAACCATTGTATATAGACAGCAATTGCCTTTTAACAAATGCTTTCTGCATGGGGGCTAGACTCTCGCTTTCATACTGATTTTCTAATGCTTTAAATATTTTCAAATAAGACTCAAATGATTTTATCTTGTGTAAATTAGACTGCTCAGTCATGGTCGAAGCAATGCGGTAGCGACGATTATAATAAGCTTTGTTTAAGTATGTCATCGATTCTATAGATATAAAGAGTCTAGTTGTAAAGTACTCATCTTC
>Ga0194137_10002782_pt1 | contig 10218 bp, 10 predicted proteins | sample TARM_MetaG_T3_14_FD_134025 | JGI IMG/M metagenome (GOLD analysis project Ga0194137, IMG submission 134025) | Freshwater microbial communities from Pennsylvania, USA, analyzing microbe dynamics in response to fracking - TARM_MetaG_T3_14 (version 2) | ecosystem: Environmental > Aquatic >...
ACGAACTGCAGCTTGTTGGTGTAGTAGGGCTCGGTGAAGTCGACCGCCTGCATGCGCTCCTCAGTGATCGACATGGAAGCGATCAGGAAGTCAAAACGACGGGTGTTCAGGGCCGGAATGATGCCATCCCAATCAGAGGTAACCACCGAGCACTCGGCGCCCATCTTCTCGCACAGCGCGTGGGCGATATCCAGGTCAAAGCCTACTGCGGTGCCGCTGCTGTCAATTTCATTGAACGGAGGGTAGGCGCCCTCGGTGCCGATACGCAGCTTGTCGGCAGCCTGCGCACCCAGGCTGACCAGCATGGCGGCCGCGCCGGCCAGCAGAATCTTCTTGTACTTTTGCATGGTTACTGCTCCTTACCTGTGACTGGACATGAATTGCTTGCAGCGCTCCGATTGCGGGCGCTCAAACACTTGTTCGGGCGTGCCGATCTCCTCCACCAGGCCCTGGTGCAAGAACACCACCTGACTGGAAACCTGACGGGCAAAGCCCATTTCGTGGGTCACCAACAGCATAGTACGTCCTTCCTCGGCCAGTGCACGGATCACACTGAGCACTTCCTGAACCATTTCCGGGTCCAGTGCAGAGGTCGGCTCGTCAAACAGAATCACCCGTGGCTGCATGGCCAGGGTACGGGCAATCGCAGCGCGCTGCTGCTGACCACCGGAAAGCTGTGCAGGAAAGGCATGGCGCTTGTCGTAGATGCCAACCTTCTGCAGGAACACCTCGGCGGCGGCAATCGCATCCTGCTTGCTCTGCCCCAGCACCCGACGCGGCGCCTCGATGATGTTGTCGAGAATGCTCATGTGCGGCCACAGGTTGAAGCTCTGGAATACGAAGCCGACATTGGCCCGCAGCCGGTTGATCTGCCGGTTGTCGGCAGCCACCAGCGCACCATCACGCGCCGGCTTCAGCCGCAGTTCCTCGCCAGCAACGAAGATCTGACCCTGATGCGGGTTTTCCAGCAGATTGATACAGCGCAGCAGGGTGCTCTTGCCAGAACCGGAAGAGCCGAGAATGGAGATCACGTCACCGTCACGCGCCAGCAGATCAACGCCCTTGAGCACTTCAAGGTCGCCATAACGCTTGTGCAGGTCACGCACTTCCAGAGCAGGGGGGGTCATCGTTGCCTTTCCACCTGGGAGCCCACTGGCACCCATCAGTTGAACCGCGCAATCGGGTAGCTCGACAGATCCATCTGCAACTTTCCCGTCATAACAGCGGGAAAGCTAGCACAGCGACAGCCCATGACCAAGAACCGACTTGCAGTCACGACGGGCAAGCCACGGCAAAATGTGTACGCTGCGCCATCCGGAAAACAAAAAAGCCCGCTGGTGAAAGCCAGCGGGCTTCAAAGATGGTGCCCAGGGACGGAATCGAACCGCCGACACGGGGATTTTCAATCCCCTGCTCTACCGACTGAGCTACCTGGGCGACAGGGCCGCTATTAAACGTTTTGTGCCCTGCACTGTCAAGCGTCCCGCAAAAAATATTTCATGCTTTCAGGTGGTTGCCACTTAATTGCTCGGCGGCACGTAGCCTTCGGCCTTTTCGTAGTCTTCGCCGGCGAGAAACTTGTCCATCTGCTGCTGGATGTACTTGCGGTCCTCGGGGTCCATCATGTTCAGGCGGCGCTCGTTGATCAGCATGGTCTGGTGTGCAGTCCATTCCTCCCAGGCGCGCTTCGACACATCCTGGAAAATCGCTTCGCCCTTCGGGCCGGGATACGGCGGACGTTCCAGTCCGGGCAATTCCTGCTGGTACTTGCGGCACATCACCATGCGTGTCATGGACCTTTCCTCTTCAGGCGTGGTTATCGATCAGCGCGGCAGCGCGCTGCAGCAGCCGACTGACCGGCGCTGCCAGCCCCAGTCGGCCTGGCTGGCGCAGGTTATACCAGAGCTGCCCGGCCTCGGCCACGCCCGGCGGCGCCTCGATGCGTAACAGCAGCGGCTGGATATCCAGATGAAAGTGGCTGAACGTATGTCGCAGTGGCTCCAGTGGCTCCAGTGGCTGGCGCGCGGACACCGCCCAACCCTGCCCGGCCAGCCAGTCATCCAGCTGCGCCTGCGCCTCGAACTGCGGCGGACACCAGAGCCCGCCCCACAGGCCGGCGTCCGGCCGCCGCTGCAGCCAGACATCACCATCCGCATTGACCAGCAACGGCATCAGGCAACTGCGCTCGGGCAGCGCCTTGCGCGGCCGCGAATGCGGCCAGGCCGCCGGGGTGCCACTGGCATAGGCCAGACAACCCCGCTGCAACGGACAGCGTGCACAGTCCGGCTTGCTGCGGCTGCACAGGGTGGCGCCCAGATCCATCATCGCCTGGGTGTAGTGGTTGAAACGCTGTGCCGGGGTGTACTGCTCAGCCAGCTGCCACAGCCGCGCCTGCACTGCCGCCTCGCCCGGCCAGCCATCCACCGCGTGGTAGCGCGCCAGCACCCGTTTCACGTTGCCATCCAGAATCGGCGCACGCAGGTTCATTGACAGGCTGGCAATTGCCCCGGCGGTGGAGCGGCCAATACCCGGCAGGGCGATCAGCGCGTCAAGATTGGCCGGCAGCTCACCCTCATGTTGCTGCATCACCATCTGCGCGGCACGCTGCAGGTTGCGCGCACGACTGTAGTAGCCCAGCCCGGTCCACAGGTGCAGCACCTCGTCGGGGTCGGCCGCTGCCAGCGCCGGCAGGCTTGGCAGCGCCTGCATAAAGCGCTGGAAATACGGGATCACCGTAGTCACCTGGGTCTGCTGCAGCATGATCTCCGAAACCCAGACGCGGTAGGGATTGATGTCCTGCTGCCAGGGCAGATCCTTGCGGCCGTGCTGGTCGTACCAGTCCAGCACGGCCCCGGCAAAGTCCCTGTCACTCACCGCCCGAGCAATCCGCGGATCGCATCACGCACTGCCGGTGCCTGCTCGCCAAGCCGGTCCTGTAGCTTCTCCTCAACCTTGCGCTGCGCCTCACTGCCCAGCAGCTGCGCGGCAATCCGGCCTACGCCGTCGGTATCCACACCACAGCTACTGGCCGCATTGTGCAGGTAGCCATGGCAACGCAGCGGCCATTCGATGCCGACATAGCGGCGATTGACCTGACAGGCCGGATCCGGCATTTCCCGGGTATCGCCTTCCAGCAGCAGCCCCAACCGGTAGTCGATACGCTGCGGCGGCAGCTCGATCTGTCCACGACCCTTGGCCTGAATGCCCGGCAGGGCCACCAGCAGGTCATTGCCGCTGATGGTGCCGTTGGCCATGCGGAAGCTGCCGGTCAGCTTGCGGAACGGGGTGTCCTCGCTGCCGACCGGCTCGGCCATGCTGCTGCGGTTGGCCAGCGCAATGGCGCGGCATAGCTGCTGCTCCAGGTTGACGCCCAGCAGAGCCCCATCCGTGATATCGAAGGAAGCCATGCCGCCCAGGGTATCGGTCCAGCGTTTCACACTGTTGCCGGCGACCTGCGCCTGCAAGTTGCCATTGATGCGTCCGCGCACCTGTTCGGCTACCTCGTAGGCGCGCTGCAGCGCCAGCACATCAATCCCGGCCAGTTCGGCATTCAGCTTGATGGTCAGCGGCGTCTTGCGGCTGTCGATATCGGCGTTGGCCTTGAAGCTGCCGGCAAACGCCTGACCGTTCAGCGACTCCAGACGTACCCGGCCATCACGGGCACGGGCGACCAGCAGGAACTGCTGGATATCCTGACCTGTCAGGCGTACCTGACCCAGCTCCAGTCGCGCCTGCAGATCCAGTTTGGCCAGCAGATCCAGCGGCAATACCGGCTCATCGCTCCAGGGCGGCGGCGGCGCATCCGAACGACTGCCACCGCGACCGGCAGTGCTGCCCGAGCTACCAGAGCTACCCGAGCTGGCAGCAGTGCCAGCCTCAGTCGGCGGCAGGTAGCGGTCCAGATCCAGTTGATCGCCCTTGAGCTCGACGCGCAGGGCGGAACGGCTGAAATCGGTGATTCCCAGCACACCGCTCAGCTGGCTGCCATCCAGCGTCAGCTGCAGGTCCTCCAGCAGCAGACTGTTACTGCCGCCAGTCAGGCGGGCGCTGAGGGCGACCTTTTCCAGGGCGCGCGGATCAGCGGTGTCCGGTACCTCCTGCCCGAGGGCGGCCAGCAGCTTGCGCGCATCGAACTCGGCCAGCTGCAGCTGACCGGCAAGGGCCGGTTCGCTGTTCAGCTGGCTGACGCGCAGCTTGCCGCTGCCGCGCAAATCCGCCAGCGACAGCCGCAACTGGTCCAGATCCAGCAGTTGCGCCGCCAGATCGGCCAGCACATCAGCCTGCAGCTGCAGGTTTACCGCACGCCCGGAGAAGGGCTCGCCACTGGCATCCAGTTTCAGGTCCAGTCCGTTGAGCTGATAGCGCTGCAGGCCCAGATCGAACTGCGCCACCGATTTCAGGTCGATGCGCGCACGCAGCGCCGGTTGTTCCATGCTAAGCAGGCCAAGGAAGGCCAGTTCGAAGGGCTTGCCCTCGATCAACGCGCCGGTGCTCAGGCTGACATCCTGCAACTGCAGGGTCTGGCCGCCCTGGGCGTCACGGTAGCTGACCCGTGCATTGGTAATACGCACGCTGTCGATGGCGATATCCAGCGGCTTGGCCGGGGCCGTCGCAGGCTGCGCATCGCTCTCCCCTGCAGGGCGACTGCTGGCCGCGCCCTCAGCCGGCTTGCCCAGTTGTTCCCAGTTGCCCTTGCCATCGGCATCACGCTGCAGGTCCAGCACCACGCTGTCGATGATCACATCGCTCATGCGCAACTGGCGGCGCAGCAACGGCAGCACCTCGATGCCCAGCCCCAGGGTGCCGACCTCCGCCAGACTCGACTGCCCCTCGCCCAGCGGCGCCACGGCCACCTGCTTGAGCTCGATACCCAGCCAGGGGAACAGCGACCAGCCGATATCGCCTCCAAGGGTCAGCTCGACGCCGGCCTGGTCGCGGGCAGCCTGCTGGATTTGCTCCTTGTAATCGTTCGGATCAAACAGCCGGGTCAGGAAAAACAACACGGCGACCACCAGCAGCACAGCTGCCAGCAACACCAGTCCGAGTACGCGGGCAAGCGATTTCATCGGGGGCTCCTTGCGCTTGTTCAAAGTATGCAGCCTTCACCTTACTCCGCCGCCAGCCGCTCTGCCACCTCACGGGCCAGCGCCAGGCTGGCGGTCAGGCCGGGCGACTCGATGCCATACAGGTTGATCAGGCCGGGCAAGCCGTGACTGCTGCGACTCTGGACCTGAAAATCCGCCGCCGGTTCCCCGGGGCCACTGAGCTTGGCGCGCATCCCGGCATAGGCCGGCTGCAGGCGTGCGGCATCCAGATCCGGCCAGTAGCGGCGAATGGCGGCGGCAAAGTCGTCACGCAGGCGCTCGTCGACCTGATAGTCGACATCCTCGCAGTAGCGCACATCCGGGCCGAAACGCAGCTGCCCGGCCAGATCCAGGGTGGCGTGCACGCCCAGCCCGGCGGTATTGGTTTCCGGCATTGGATAGACCAGATGGCGGAACGGGTGCGCGCCGGCATGACTGAAATAGCGCCCCTGACAGGGGTGCAGGCTGGGCGTGCAGGCCTGCAGCGCCGGCAGGCTGGCGGCCAGCCGGGTGGCAAACAGGCCGGCGCAATTGACCAGCCAGCGGCAGCCGAGCACAAACGGCTGGCCAGCGCTGTCGCCCTGCAGTTGCCAGCCGCCAGCCTGCGGCACTATCCGTTCAACCCGGGTGTGGCAATGCAGCTGCCCACCGTGCGCCTGCAGGTCGGCCTCGTAGGACTGCAGCAGCGCATGGCTGTCTACTATGCCGGTGAGCGGTGACCAGAGCCCGGCCACCGCACGCAGTTGCGGCTCTCGCGCCAGCACCTCGGCAGCGTTCAGTGGCTGCAGCTCGATACCATTGGCTGCGGCGTTGGCCTGCAAGCGCTGCAGGGCCGGGCGCTGGTCATCCGCAACCGCCACCAGCAACTTGCCGATACGCCGGTGCGGCACCCCGCGCTCGGCGCACCAGGCGTACAGCAGCTCGCGGCCCTCACGGCACAGGCGCGCCTTCAGCGAGCCCGGCGCGTAGTAGATACCGGCATGGATTACCTCGCTGTTGCGGCTGGAGGCATGCTGGCCCGGCCAGCCTTCCTGTTCCAGCACCAGTACCTGGCGGCCGCGCGCAGCCAGCTCGCGGGCCACCGCCAGCCCGACCACCCCGGCGCCGACCACCACCACGTCCACGTCGATCATTGAAAAACTCTGTCCTGCCGATAAATGGGAGCCATTGGCCGGGCTGTAGCCCCTGCCCGGCGCACACCGTATAATGCACGGCCTTTACAGATTATTCAGCGGAGAACTGCCATGGCTGAGCGCAAGGCCAGCGTCGAGCGCAACACTCTCGAGACCCAGGTCAAGGTGTCGATCAATCTCGACGGCACCGGCCAGGCCGACCTGGACATTGGTGTGCCCTTTCTTGAGCACATGCTGGACCAGATCGCCCGGCACGGCCTGATCGACCTCGACATCAAGTGCCGTGGTGACCTGCACATCGACGACCACCACACCGTCGAGGACGTCGGCATCACCCTCGGCCAGGCCTTTGCCAAAGCGGTCGGTGACAAGAAGGGCATTCGTCGCTACGGCCACAGTTATGTGCCGCTGGACGAGGCGCTGTCACGCGTGGTGATCGACTTCTCCGGCCGTCCCGGCCTGCACATGGATATCCCCTACACCAGAGCAACCGTCGGCGGCTTTGATGTCGACCTGTTTATGGAATTCTTCCAGGGCTTCGTCAACCACGCGCAGACCACCCTGCACATCGACAATCTGAAGGGGGTCAACACCCACCACCAGATCGAGACGGTGTTCAAGGCCTTTGGCCGGGCGCTGCGTATGGCACTGGAAGAAGACCCGCGCATGTCCGGCATGATGCCGTCGACCAAGGGCTGCCTGTAATGCCCTCAGTTGCGGTTATCGACTATGGCATGGGCAACCTGCACTCGGTGGCCAAGGCGCTGGAGCACGTCGGTGCACGTCAGGTTGAGGTGACCAGCGATGCCGAGCGCATCCTCGCTGCCGACCGTGTGGTGCTGCCGGGTGTCGGCGCTATCCGTGACTGCGTCAGCGAACTGCGCCAGCTCGGACTGGACAGCGTGGTGCGCCAGGCCGCCGCGGAAAAGCCGCTGCTGGGCATTTGCGTCGGTATGCAGATGCTGCTGGAGCACAGCGAGGAAAACGGCGGTGTGGATGGCCTTGGGCTGTTCCCCGGCCAGGTGCGTTTCTTCGGTGACGAGCTGCGCGAGGCCAGCGGCGAGCGTCTCAAGGTGCCGCATATGGGCTGGAATCAGGTCACCCAGAGCATCGACCACCCGCTGTGGCACCGCATTGAGCAGAACGCGCGTTTCTATTTCGTGCACAGCTACTATGCCGAGCCCGGCAAACAGACTGCCGGACGCTGCCACTACGGCGTCGACTTTGCCGCCGCGGTGGCCACCGATAACGTTTTCGCCACCCAGTTCCACCCGGAAAAGAGCCATACCAACGGCCTGCAGTTGCTGCAGAACTTTCTGGCCTGGGACGGGCGCTGGTAAACCGAATAAACCCGTTAACCCCGCTTCAGGCTGAAGGCCCCACTCCGCGCTCAGCCTCAAGCCTTGAGCGATGCCAGAGCATCGAGGACCCCGCAGCATGCTGATTATCCCCGCTATTGACCTCAAGGACGGCGCCTGCGTGCGTCTGCGTCAGGGCCTGATGGAGGATGCCACGGTATTTTCCGACGATCCGGTGGCGATGGCCGCGCGCTGGGTCGAGGCCGGCTGCCGGCGCCTGCATCTGGTCGACCTGAACGGTGCCTTCGAGGGCAAACCGGTGAATGGCGAGGCGGTCACCGCGATCGCCCGGCGCTACCCGGACCTGCCAATCCAGATCGGTGGCGGCATCCGCTCGCTGGAAACCATCGAGGAATATGTGCGCGCCGGGGTCAGCTACGTGATCATCGGCACCAAGGCGGTGAAGCAGCCGGAATTTGTCGGCGAGGCCTGCCGCGCCTTCCCCGGCAAGGTGATCGTCGGGCTGGACGCCAAGGACGGCTTCGTCGCCACCGACGGCTGGGCCGAGGTCAGCAGCATCCAGGTCATTGATCTGGCCAGGCGCTTTGAAGCCGATGGCGTGTCAGCGATTGTCTACACCGATATCGCCAAGGACGGCATGATGCAGGGCTGCAATATCGAAGCCACTGCGGCGCTGGCGAATGCCACCTCGATCCCGGTGATCGCCTCCGGCGGCATCCACAATCTTGGCGACATCCAGACCCTGCTCGACGCCCGCGCCCCCGGCATCATCGGCGCCATCACCGGCCGCGCCATCTATGAAGGCACGCTGGATGTGGCCGAGGCGCAGGCGCTCTGCGACCGCCACGGCGATCGCGCCTGAGGCAAGACAATCAACCCTTTTATCCCGGAGAACTGACATGCCACTGGCCAAACGCATCATCCCCTGCCTCGATGTCGACAACGGTCGCGTGGTCAAGGGCGTGCAGTTCGAGAATATCCGCGATGCCGGTGACCCGGTGGAGATTGCCCGCCGCTATAACGAGCAGGGTGCCGACGAGATCACCTTCCTCGACATCACCGCCAGTCACCAGGAGCGTGACACCACCCTGCATACCGTCGAGCGCATGGCCAGCCAGGTGTTCATTCCGCTGACCGTGGGTGGCGGTGTGCGCACCGTCAGCGATATCCGCAACCTGCTGAATGCCGGCGCCGACAAGGTCTCGATCAATACCGCAGCGGTGTTCAATCCGGAGTTTGTCGGCGAGGCGGCTGACCGTTTCGGCTCGCAATGCATAGTCGTGGCGATTGACGCCAAACGGGTCTCCGCCCCCGGCGAGCCGGGCCGCTGGGAAATCTTCACCCACGGTGGGCGCAAGCCAACCGGGCTGGATGCGGTGGAGTGGGCGAAGAAGATGGAAGCCCTCGGCGCCGGTGAAATCCTGCTGACCAGCATGGATCAGGACGGTGTAAAAAGCGGCTACGACCTCGGTGTCACCCGCGCCATCAGCGATGCCCTGCATATCCCGGTGATCGCCTCCGGCGGCGTTGGCAACCTGCAGCACCTGGCCGATGGCGTGCTGCAAGGCGGCGCCGATGCGGTGCTGGCCGCCAGCATCTTCCACTTTGGCGAATTCAGCATTGCCGAGGCCAAGGCCTATATGGCCGCGCAGGGCATCGAGATGCGGCTGTAATCAGGCCGACCGACGGCTGGCGGCAGGCATATCCTGGCGCTGGCGCCGGTAATCACTGGGACTGATGCCCGTCCAGCGCCGGAACGCCCGGGTGAAACTGCTGGGCTCATGAAAACCCAGCTCATAGGCAATGCTGGTAAGCGACCTGGCCGAGTCCTGCAATAGCCTCACCCCCTCTTCTCTGCGCACCTGATCCAGCAGTTGCTCATAACTGGCGCCCTGCTGTTTGAGCAGACGCCTCAGATGCCGCGTGCTGATTCCCATGGATACAGCAATTTCCACCTCGCTCAACCGCCCGGTCGACAGCAGTCGGAGCATGCTGTGTCTGACCTGCTCAACCAGATCCAGTGCAGTTCTGCTTGCCAGCAAGTTTCGTAGCGTTCCAGAAATGCCATTGAACAAAACGGGCGCTGCGCCCGGCAAGCAACAGTCCAGGGCCTGCCGGCTCAACTGCAGGGCAAAGCCCTCTGCTTCAATCAGGCGCAGACCGGCAAACCGGCTTTCACCATTGATTTGCCCCGCAGGCAATTGCAGCATCAATTGCTCACGCATCACGCCAAGCGACTCGACCAGCCTGACACAAACCCCCAGCAGCGCCTGCATGTGCTGCCCATGTGGCCGCCCAATCGGCAACAGTCGCAGAGTGGCTCCCTGAGCACCAATGCTCAGGTCTGCCCTGGCCTGACAGCTGATAAGCTCGAAAAATCGTGTCAGGCAACCGAGCGCTGCACCGTATGTGGGAAGTTCAGGGCAACGTGAAACAGGGTCAGCGGCACATTTACGCCCAGCGTAACTTCTTCGTTGACGAAGACTCCTGGATGATCAACCTGGCGGACCACTACGACGGTCGTGGCACCCTGTGGCGCGTAGGCGAGGGCCACCTGGCTCACAACTATGTCGAGAAGCTGCCGGGCTACGCCATCGAAACCCTGTATGACCTGCTGGCCGGCCGCTACATTGCCCTGGGCATGTACACCGAGGAAGTTTCTGCTCCGCAGTACGACTTCGT
>Ga0194137_10002788_pt1 | contig 10210 bp, 8 predicted proteins | sample TARM_MetaG_T3_14_FD_134025 | JGI IMG/M metagenome (GOLD analysis project Ga0194137, IMG submission 134025) | Freshwater microbial communities from Pennsylvania, USA, analyzing microbe dynamics in response to fracking - TARM_MetaG_T3_14 (version 2) | ecosystem: Environmental > Aquatic >...
GAGCAAAAAGAATTAATTTCCAATTTTCTCACCCCCATGGGGGTGACCTTCAATCACTCATGAGCGATTGAAGAGTTAAGATCAAAACCAAGATCTTAACTATAAACTTATTATACGAGGGGGTATGGCTTAGTAATTGACCTAAGTAGGACCTCTTTAAAGGGGTTCTTTTTGGTAGATAAGAGTATAGCAACTTTCTCACTACATAAGTGCAACTAAAGCATCTGCTTAAAGGCTTGGCGAACGTTAAGTTTTCTAATTTATTATTAACGGGTGACTATTTCCGTTTAGGCATGATCAGTACTTAAGGAGATTAGTAATGACATAATTATGGGGGGAGTAATTTTGAGTAAACTACAAAATATCGACGTTTTATCATCTGTATTTGCTGATATTGATGCGGAGTTTGAGCGGATGAAGGATTGGAGAAGACATATGCATCAACATCCTGAGCTTTCTTTTGAAGAGACAGAGACAGCAAAATATATCATAGGAAAACTCAAGGAATTTGGAATAGAGGTGCAGACACAAATCGGTGGTCTTGGTATAGTTGGAATTTTAAAGGGTACTAAGCAAGGCAAGACAATCGCACTCAGAGCCGATTTTGATGCTTTACCAATTGAAGATGAAAAAGATGTGCCTTATAAATCACAGAATCCGGGTGTTATGCATGCATGTGGACATGATGGGCATACCTCAGCGTTACTAGGAACGGCTGCTGTGCTCAGTAAATATCGGGAAGCAATAAAAGGAACGGTTAAATTTGTGTTCCAGCCAGCTGAAGAGAAACCACCTGGTGGGGCGAAATTTATGATTGAAGAGGGGATTCTGGATGATGTTGATTATGTATTTGGAGCTCATTTAGCTTCTGAAATTCCCCTCGGACAAATCGGTATTGGTGCTGGTTACCAAATGGCAGCTGTTGATAAATTTGCAATCAATATTAAAGGACGTGGTGGGCATGGAGCAAGACCACATGAAACTATTGACTCACTCGTGATTGGAACAAGTGTCATCGAAGGGCTTCAGAAGATTGTCAGCCGTAATATTGATCCATTAAAAGCGGCGGTTGTGACTGTTGGTATTTTCCAAGCTGGAAATGCTTTTAATATCATTCCAGACACTGCGAGAATTGAAGGAACAGTCCGTACATTTGATGCGGATGTGCGTGATCAGATTGAAGGTCAAATCAATTCGATTGTTAAGGGAATTACAAGTGGTTTCCATGCCGATTATGAAATTGATTATCTACGAGGTTATCCAGCCTTGTATAACCATGAAGAACAAACTGAAATTGTAAGGGGGCTTTTATCAGATACTTTTGCGGAGCAAGATGTTATTTTAACGCAACCAACAATGGGAGCAGAGGATTTTGCTTATTTCCTAGAGAAAAGGCCAGGAACCTACTTTAGGGTTGGTTCGCGGAATGAGAATGAAGCTACCCATTATCCACATCATCATCCTAAATTTGATTTTGATGAAAGAGCATTAGTAAATATTAGTAAATCATTTAGTAAGATCATTTCATATTATCTTTTTGACTAAATATATGAGTGAATTTCATCATACCAATTTATTGTCATATCGTTACAGCATGTTGTTTCGTAGGTGATTATAATTGCAAAATTATCTTTAATATATGGGGGAAAATTCAATGAAAAGAAGTTACTTATTTATGATTGCTTTTATATTTATCTTATTTTTAATTGGTTGTTCAAGTGGAAATGGTCCAACAGAAGATACCAATCATGATATAGATGAGCAAGGAGCAGGAGAACCGGTAGAGGGTGGAACATTAAATGTTGCTTATGGATCAGATCCTGACACATTAGATTGGATGTCTACTGGTGCATCGGCTACTAGAAATGTAGGATGGCATATTTTCGAAAGTCTATTTGCTTTAGATCGTGAGTATAAAGCGAAGCCAATGATTGCTGAGGATTATGAAGTAAGTGATGATCAGAAAGTCTATACAATCACAATTCGCGAAGGTGTTCATTTCCACGATGGTTCAACAGTTGCAGCTGAAGATGTTATTGCGTCGATTGAGCGCTGGACGAAAGTGTCTTCTGTAGGAACGATCGCAAATCAATTTATAGAATCTGTTGAAGAGATTGACCCTTTAACGATAGAAATTACATTAAATGAAGTTTATAACTCCTTTATGTCAGATATGACGGCACCGAAGTCAGCATTGATGATTATTCCAAAAGAAGTTGCTGAGGAGGCTGGCGAGCAGTTACTATCTAATGAACAATTAATCGGAACAGGTCCATATCAATTTGAAAGTTGGACTCGGGGCAATGAAATTGTTTTAGCAAAATTTGCGGACTATTCAGCGCGTGAAGAAGAGGATTGGGGCGGTCTAACAGGAAAAAAGGAAGCCTATTTTGATGAAATTAAATTCAAAATTGTTAAAGATCCACAAGTAATGATTAATGGCTTAAAAACAGGGATCTATGATTATGCACAGTCGATTCCGCCAGATTTATATGAAGTGATTGAAAATGATCCAACGATTGATCCAGTAACTTATATCAACGGGTATTCTGTAACTACACCAGATAAATCTGAAGCTCCTTTTGATGATATTAAAGTGCGCCAAGCATTGAATTATGCATTGGACAATGAAGCTATTGCAGAATCAACATATGGTAATAAAGACTTTTACAGTATGGATGGTGCACTGTTTGATCCTGAACAAACAGAACTTTATAGTGATAGTGGCGTAACGGACTATTTAGTACATGATCAGGAAAAGGCAAGAGCGTTACTGGCAGAGTCTGATTATGATGGAGCTCCAGTTAAAATTATGTTTTCTAATGATTCAGAAACATATAAACGTATTTCACAGGTTATGAAACAGCAAATGGAAGAGGTCGGCTTTGTCGTAGAGTTGGTACCATATGAGTGGGCAACCTATTTAGAAAAATGGCAAGATCCTGCCAATTGGGATTTAGTTGTTGTTGGGTGGTCGACACGTTTTTCACCGAGTGAATTAGGGATGCTGATCCAAGACACACCAAGTAGTGGATGGTACAAAAGTGAGCGTTGGGATGATCTCCTTAATGCTTGGGGTGTTGCACAAACACCAGAAGAAAGGTCTACTATTTTAGCTGACATGAATCAAACTGTAAATGACGAAATTCCATTTATAAAAATTGCAAATGAAACAATCTTAGATATTAAGAGTGAAAACATTCCAGTGTATGATAGTTGGGTTGGTCAACGTTTTTGGAATACATGGAAGAGTGAATAAATCCAGTGGTGAAAGTCTGGTCAGGAAATTTAATTGACCAAGCTTTCCCATCTTCTTTATCCAAGGTGTTTAAATGGCTAATGTATTTTTAAACGAGGAGGGGGCACGTTGCTGCAATATATATTACGTCGGTTGCTATTGACTATTCCAGTGATTCTAATTGTGAGTGTGATTGTTTTTCTAATTGTTCACTTAACACCAGGTAACCCTGCTTTTCTGATTTTAGGGGAAGATAGTTCACCAGAAGCAATTGCACAACTTGAGACACAATTAGGGTTAGATCAATCAATTTTTATGCAGTTTTTTGATTGGTTTAAAAATATTTTAGTAGGTGATTTGGGGCAGTCTGTCTATTCATCACAAGATGTTACAGAAGTGATCATGGAACGCATCGGTCCAACATTTAGTCTGATGTTTTTATCGATGGGGTTAACTTTAATAATTGCTATACCAACCGCTGTATTTATTATCTGGCGTAGACATACGATACTAGATCCAATATTTACTTCTTTATCACTCTTGGGTGCATCTATTCCGGAGTTCTGGTTTGCTATGCTACTTGTACTTGGATTCGGGGTAGTGATTCCAATATTCCCTGTTGCTGGATATGTTCCGATTACTGAGGGTATTCGTGATTGGTTGTTTCATCTAATTCTACCAGCGATTGTTTTGTCGACGGTAGAAGTAGGGCTCATTGCCAGAATGCTCAGGGATGGAATGCTTGACTCAGTAAACCAAGATTATACAAAAACAGCCCGTAGTAAAGGTGTTAGGGAAAGTGTCGTATTATTGAAGCATGTCCTCTCTAATGCACTCATTCCAACTACCACTGTGATTGGTGTAACAATTGCTGGCTTACTTGGGGGAACTGTTATTATAGAAACAATCTTTACGATCCCTGGCATCGGGCAACTGCTGATTGATTCGATTCATCGAAGAGATTACCCAGTTATTCAAGGTGTTGTATTATTTATTGCTGTCATTTACGTGATGATTAATCTATTGATCGATTTATTATATGCCGTATTAGATCCAAGAATTCGATATGATTAAGCCAATCTTATCATGAAATAATCTACAGTCTCGTTCTGATGATAAATGGGGTTCGTGAGGATAATTCATTGGATTATTTTTAAAAAAGGTCACAAAGGAGGGGATTCATATGTTTAAGAAAAAGCGAAATCTGATCGCTGTCGGAATTTTGCTTCTGTTTGCAATTGCAACGATCAGTGCCTCGTGGTGGTTGCCCGTTTCACCATCTTTAATTGATGCGTCTAGGCGGTTGCTTGGACCATCTGTAGACCATTGGTTTGGAACAGATCATTTTGGACGAGATATTTTTGGGCAAACAATTGTAGCTGCGCGTGTGTCACTTGTTGTTGGTTTTACAGTTGCAGTGATTGCTACATTACTCGGAACCATTACAGGTTTAATTGCTGGTTACTATAAAAAAGCAGATTTTATTATTATGCGAGTGATTGACGGTATGCTAGCATTTCCATCTTTATTATTGGCATTAGCTCTCGTAGCAGTTTTAGGTGGAAATATAACGAATATTATTGTCGCTTTATCTTTTTCATTTTGGCCAGTGATGACCCGAATTGTTCGCTCAGCTGTATTACAAATTAAACCTCTCCAATATATTGAAGCTGCGAAAACAACAGGAGTGAGTGACCCGGTTATTTTATCGCACTATGTTTTACCAAATATACTTTCACCTATTATTGTGCAAGGAACATTTATATTTGCAAAGGCAATTTTAGCTGAAGCGGCGTTAAGTTTCTTAGGAATTGGTGTGGAGCCTTCAATTGCAACTTGGGGGAATATGCTTCAAGAAGCTCAAATTTATATTTCAATTGCCCCTTGGTTCTCAATATTTCCAGGAATTGCGATTATAATCACTGTACTTGCATTGAACATGATTGGTGAAGGATTACGTGATGCTCTTGATCCTCATACAACAGGAAAAGCAGCAAAGGAAAAACAAGCAGTTAAGAAAATAGTAAATGCAGCATAATGCCTTCATTAGCTGCCAAAGGAGGAGACAGAACGTGCTAGAGGTGAAAAACCTTAAGGTGCAGATTGATACTGCTGAGGGAATCGTTCAGGCGGTTGATCGTGTATCTTTTAGAGTAGAAGCGGGTCAAACACTTGGAATCGTTGGAGAATCTGGAAGTGGAAAAAGTGTGCTCGCTCATTCAATAATACAGTTGAATCCAAAGCCAGCTACAATTTACCCTGAAGGTGAAATTATATTTGAAGGAAAGAATCTTTTGGAGCTTCGAGAAAAAGCACTCCGGAAAATTCGTGGCAATGAGATTGCTATGGTTTTCCAAGACCCAATGTCAAGTTTAAATCCCGTCTTTAAAATCGGTTCGCAGCTTATAGAAGCAATCATTACAAATCAAAAGATGTCAAAAAAACAAGCAAAAGCACGGGCGATTGAACTGCTTAGAGATGTGGGTATTCCTGATCCAAAACGGAGAATGCAGGATTATCCTCATCAATTATCAGGAGGAATGCGCCAACGTGTGTTAATTGCGATTGCTTTAGCTGGTAACCCAAAACTGCTCATTGCAGATGAACCAACGACCGCGCTCGATGTAACGATTCAGGCACAAATTTTAGAACTTTTGCGTAAGGTTCAAAAGAAATATAAAATGGCAATTATTCTTATTAGTCATGATTTGGGTGTCATTTCACAAATAGCGGATAATGTCTTAGTCATGTATTCAGGGAGAATTGTGGAAGATGGTTCTGTAAATGATATTTTTTATCGAACAACAATGCCCTATACATGGTCCTTACTCCGTTCCTTACCAAGATTAGACGGACAAAGGCATGAACGGCTGATCAATATTGAAGGACAGCCACCAAATCTAATCTCTCCACCAAAAGGATGTAATTTTCATCCGCGTTGCCCGTTTGCGACCGATAAATGTTTGAAAATTGATCCTGAATTGACATATCGAAGTAAAGGACATTCTGCTGCTTGTATCTTGTCTGAACAAGAATTCATGGATGGAAAGGAAAGAATTGAAGCTACTGAGAAGGAAAGAGGTGCTCTAACTTATGACAGAACCACTGCTTGAAATTCGTGATTTGAAAATACATTTTCCAATAAAGAGCGGTGTGCTACAAAAAACGACCAATCACGTAAAAGCGGTCAATGGTGTTAATTTGTCTGTAAATAAAGGGGAAACGATTGGAATTGTTGGTGAATCAGGGTGTGGTAAAAGTACACTAGCCCGATCGATCGTTGGTTTGTTAAAGCCTACATCAGGGGAGATTTTATTTGAAGGAGAAAGGATCCAACATGATCATCAAAAAGGGATGCATAAAATCCGAAGAGATATCCAAATGGTGTTTCAAGACCCTTTTACAAGTTTAAATCCGCGAATGAAGGCAGGCGATATTATCGCAGCCCCTCTTAAAGCATATAAAATGACCGAAAATCTACAAGGTCGAGTGAAAGAATTAATGGATCGCGTTGGTTTGAAGGCAGAGGACTATGATAAATTACCACATCAATTTTCAGGTGGGCAACGTCAAAGAATCGGAATTGCACGTGCTCTTTCACTAAATCCTAAATTAATTGTGCTAGATGAACCAGTGAGTGCACTTGATGTTTCAATCCAAGCACAGGTGATTAATTTACTGGAGGATTTACAGAAAGAACTGGGTCTAACATATATTTTCATAGCTCATGATTTATCAGTGATTAAACATATTGCTGATAAGGTTGCTGTGATGTATTTAGGTAAAGTAATGGAATTTGCAGGTAATGAGACTTTTTACAAGGATTCAAGGCATCCATATACTAACGCTCTTCTTTCTGCAGTTCCATTACCAGATCCGGAAAAGGAAAGAAGGCGGAAGCAGATTGTGTTAAGTGGTGAATTACCGTCTCCATCTCACCCGCCAGCTGGGTGTGTCTTCCATACAAGATGTCCATTTGCTCAGGAGGCATGTAAACTTGAGATCCCAAGCTTGAAAGCAGTCGATGACAATGCGGATCATCTTGTTTCATGCTTCTTTCCGATGAGTGCTGAAGAACAACTAGCTAAGTTGAGCCAAACGACTTCTGGTTAGTTTCACGACTCGCCTTAAGTGCGTGTTCAAAATGCTGGATAAAAAGGGCCGAGAAGTTCGATGCGTCATTTTTATCCGACTTTTGACAACCTCTTGAAGTAGATAGGAAAAGGAGAAAAAAGATGACAACCGATAAAATTTCATTAATGGATGCATATTTGATTGAAACTCTACGTAGTAATGGTATGTCCAATGAGGAAATTGTTTCAGAAGTAGCGGCAGGTAACGTGGAGTCTTTACAGAAATTTCATGATCGTTTTGATTTTAATGAACTTTTTACACTCGCAAATAAAGATTTGGAGAAATTTAAAAGGATTCTTGATCGTGGATATCAGATAAAGTTTGTCACATTTAATGGACTCAAAAATTTATTGCAGATCCGTTTTGGTAAAGAGCAAGAGAGAGATTATGTATTGCAAGAAAAGGGAATCAAAAAGCTTGTTTTAGATCAGGAGCAATTAAAAAGTGTGAAGCAGATGCTTTCAAAGAATTGGATTCTTGAAGAAATGGAAAAAAGTGAAGCTGGAGTGATCGTAAGTATTGAATTGATTTAGTAGGGAACTGCCACTCCCCAAAGATCATCATATTACCTAACAGTAATTGCTCGTTTCAGTTTACAGCTCACCTCAATTACTTGATGAGAAAAGGCAACACGAGCTACTCATTAGATAGCTACGCTAAGTCAGATAAAGTTAATATTGCAGATCAAAGAATGAGAATATTAATAAAAAAGCAAATATAAAGGTAATACCTCACATTAATTTGTGGGGTATTTTTATCCTGCATTATTCATAACTTGATTTTTTATAAGTGTTTCTCCTATTAAATTACTAAAAACGAATGATAGTCAGGGAAATTTATTTTTTATGACTAAATAAGTTTAAATACCAGTTAAATTTTCACTTAAAATTGCCTTTGTTTTGACATTATGCTTAAAAATGGGCAGACTTATCCCTCGGGATGAGTTCGGTTTTTTAAATTATGGATGGCTACTGATTGGGTCACTCAATAAGCGGTATGCCTTGAATTTTTTTCAGGGCGAACCAAAATTGTTTTTTATAAAGACAACTGCTACATAGTTTGAAGGTCGTATAACGGGCTGTATTGATTACTTTACCCGCTATTTTAATCAGCTTAATTCTAACAGTTGCTACGGTGCTATTATTCATGCTTTTTGGTAAGCAGAGTCGGCGAAACCAATTCGCAAAATTGTAGGCGAGTAAGGCAATTTGTAGCTTTGTCGCATTTGTGTAAAAGTCAGGACTGCTTAATCGATTGAACGCAAAGCCACTTTTTCCTTCTTTAATGAAATTCTCCATCGTCCCACGGTTTTGATAAAATTTGACGATGTTTTTAGGGAGGTAGCTTAAGTTCGTGACAATGAAGGAATAACGAAATAAGAGTTCGCCTTCTGGTCTTTCTAACTTGACGATCGTGCGTCTTGGTTTGTTCCAACTTGCTGCTTTATAGGCTATTTCTTTATAAAACACGTAAGGAGCACCATTATTGAGATTGATTCGATCATCAATTTGATTTTCAATCGTCTGCGCCATTGAATTTAAGCGTTTATTGGATTTCAGGCGAATGGCGTACTTGAGCTCATGTTCTTCGCATAATTCATACAGGGCAGGGACAGCGAATCCACTATCACCCCTGACAGCGATAGTTGCACTTGGATTTATTTTTTTATATTCCTTGATCACAGGACCAACAAAGCTAACGACATTGCGAGACGTATAAACATTACCTGCACGAAGAGCTGCTTTGATGCAATCACCCGTTAAGCCATCAAATAATACGAGTGGATGGTAACCGTTTGTTTGATAATGGGCATTGTAGTCTGTGCCATATTGATGACCACAGGTCGTGAAATTTGCCGAATCCAAATCAAAAACAAAATGCTCACTCGGCTGAATCGTTTGAATTCGTCGATTTAATTTTTGATTAACCTGTTGGAGTTGCTTCATCGTTTCTTGATCAAATTTTTGATTTAGGCGTGACAGCGTCGGTTGTGAAGCTAATCGTCTCTTATCCAGAATCGTGGTAAACATCGGTTCATATTTTAATTCATCCGCATGATCGTCTGTATGATAGCCGGCAATATGTTGATGAATTTTTTGAATGACGACATCAGGATTGGGATGTTCCCTGTGGTCTACAGAGTCTTTGACTTGAAGCACCTCTCGAATGGACTGGCCGAGTCCAATCTTTTAATCGAACTCTTTGTACAATATTAGCCCTGAGTCTGAGGTTAAATTTCCACCATCAAAATTAACTTTGATCATTTTGTTGAAATTAAGTGACTTTTCGATTGCACTTTTCATTATGGAGCCCTCCTTGAATTGTGTTTGTTTAGTCACTTATACAATATCAAAGATCGGGCTCCTTTTCACTTAATTAGTGAAAGATTGATTACCTATTTTTAATTGATTTAACGCAGTTTCTTAGCGGCTTATGGTGGGGCTGTGAATAATCTAGGTTGTAACAGTTAACCTATTATTTTGTAAGGTTTATCCTGTATTTTTTTTGTTAGAAAGGTTTAGATTAGGCTAGGACTGGTCACACTGATAGTTAAAAGGAGGCGGTAAATGTGATATGTTCGCTTTGTCATGAAACATCATCTGACTATTTACAGTTGTACTACTTATCTATTTGTCCGGTTTGTGAGGAGAAGTTATTAAAGCTAAAGCCAGCAACAAATGAGTATCATTATCTTATCTATAAGTTAACCGACTGCCCTATGTGTTAGGATAGTTGTACCAGCCGCTTGAATAAAGTAAAGTGGTAATAACCCAGATCCCCTGAGGAGGAAATTCAATGGCTAGGTATGACAAAGAGTTCAAATACAAGGTTAAGAAA
>Ga0194137_10002789_pt1 | contig 10208 bp, 8 predicted proteins | sample TARM_MetaG_T3_14_FD_134025 | JGI IMG/M metagenome (GOLD analysis project Ga0194137, IMG submission 134025) | Freshwater microbial communities from Pennsylvania, USA, analyzing microbe dynamics in response to fracking - TARM_MetaG_T3_14 (version 2) | ecosystem: Environmental > Aquatic >...
GGATGTTGCCGATATCGAATCCGAGTCCCATGATGTTCTCCTTCAAGTTGAAAGAATTGGAAAGGCAGCGAGGGCTGCGGCGCAGCCCTCGACGGTCCGGCCCGTTGGCATCCTGACGGCTGCCGCCGGCCGGTCATTGGCGGTGTCAGTGGCGGCGCTGGGTCACGCGTTCGGCGCCGTAGCGCACCGCATCCTTCACCTTGTCCCAGGTGCTGCCCGGATGGTTCGACTCCCAGTCGCTGCGCAGCTGCGGTTCAACTTCCGACCACTGATAGTTCTTGTAGCGGTCGCTGCCCGCCATGGTGGTGCCGTAGCGGTAGGCGGCGTCGTAATCCTCATAGCGGCCGCCGGAGGCGCCATAGGTGGTTTGCCAGTGGCGGCGATATTCATCGTCGGCCAGGCGGCCTGATCCTGCGCCAAGCTGCTCCACCTCGACATCGGTGCGGCGCACCGTATCGTTGATGTCCTCGGTGCGCTGCGTGGTTTCCTTGCCGACCACGACTTCCTCGACCACGCGCGCGGTCTTGGAGACCACGGCTTCTTCATCGGTCTCGCGCAGTTCGATGGCGCCGTCCTTCAGCGCCGCGAGGTCGGCCTGGGTTGCCGGCTTGTCGACGGGATGGCGCTCGACCTTGATTTCCTCGTCGCGCAGCTGCACGGTTTCGCTGACCGGCACCTCGCGTATGCGCTTGTGGACTCTCACGCCGCCGCGCTGCACTTCCCGCTTGCCGACTTGCAATTGCTCCTCGATGACGGGAATCCGGGTTTCGCCGGTGGTGGTGGCCGCAGTGCCGGTGGTTGCTGAGGCGCCCGTGGTACCCGTTGCGCCGCCAGCACTCAGGCTGGCGTAGCCGGCGCGTTCCTTGGCGATCTCGTCCTTCGTATAGCGCGGTGCGGAGGTGTCGTAGCCGGTCCAGCCCTGTTTCTTCCAGTGGCTTACGCGCTCGTCGATATCGACCGCGTTGAAGCGGTTCATGATCTCGGTCGCGCGATCGATCTCGGTGTCGCTGTTGACCGTGACCGTCAGCACATAGCTGCCGCGGCGCACCGATTCGGCATAGGTGTCGTGATGTCCGGTGTTCTCGTCGCCGCCGAACAGCGAATAGAAGAATCCGCGGATGCCGCTGTGGGCATCGCTGGTCGACGTGCTGGTGCCGGCGGAACTGGTGCCGTCGTCATCGCGATCGGGATTGAGCTGCACGTCGGCGCGGCTGAAGCCGGCCGTGAGCAGTGCCTGGACTGCGGATTCCGCATCCGAGAAATTGTCGTACACGCCGACCACGGTGTTGTCGGAGGTGCTGTTTCCCATGTCGCCTGTTGTGAGTGCCATGATCGTTCTCCTTGCTGCTGCGGAAATTGGCTGATCACGCAGCGAACGGTTGAAGAAATGCCAATAAGCCATTAGGAGAGCAAGCGGAGCGAGAGGTTCACTCCGAGGCTGTAACAAGGCATGACGCCGCCATGCCGAGGGATTGGTATTGGCTTCATGCAATGATCCAGGGCAATTTCAGGAACGCAGCAAGCGGAAAGAGGTGAGACTAGCTCCCGATCAACGACCTTTCACCAAAGCCGAGCGCCGCGCTGATATTGCCGGCTTCGCTGGTGAGAAGCGCGACGATGCGGCCGTCGTGTCCGGTGTCGAATCCGCCGCTGGCCCCGAGCGCGGTCAGCACCGCGGTGACGCGCCCGGTGTGATCGAAGATCGGCGAAGCCACCGCGCTGATGCCGGGGAGCAAGGTGTCGTTGATTGCGGCGTAACCGTTGGCGCGCACGGACTTGCGCAGGTTTTCCACCGGGTGCCTGCCCTGCAGCGATGCGCGCTGCTCGCGCGTGGCTTGCGCGAGTTCTTCACTCGCCATGTCCTGAATGCGGGTGTCGTCGATATAGCTGACGAAGACCCGGCCAGTCGCCGACCACAGCAGCGGCAGCACCGAGCCTGCGCGCACGTTGATCGTCACCGGCAGCCCCGGCTCTTCGAAGCGCAGTATCGTCGGCCCCTTGTTGCCCATGACGGCAATGAAGCAGGTCACCTGCAATTCTTCGCGCAGGCGCTTCAGCGCCGGTTCGCCCAGCCGGATTGGATCGCATTGCCGCAGCGCCGCCAGGCCGATCTGTATCGCTTCCTGGCCGAGGCAGTAGTGCTGCGTCGACGGGTCCTGGAACACCAGGCCTTCCTGGATCAGGCTGGCCATGTAGCGATGGACCTTGGCCGTGCTTTCGCCGACTTCCGCCGACACGGCGGTCAGGCTCGCGGCCCCTCCCAGACGTCCTAGCGCCTTCAGTATTCCCATTCCCATTTCGGCCGACTGCACCCGCTGGCGGCGTTCCGGCAGACGTTCCTGCACCTGCTTTGTCATTGCTTGTTCTTTCGTAGGCTTGCGGTAAATGATGGATCGATACCGCAATTATGCCGTGCAATAGTTGTTCTTCCTCCCCGCCGCATGCATGACATCGAACGAGATGTAGGAATTCATAATTTACCGCTTCGCCTCGAAATTCGGCGTGTAGCTTTTCATGTCTTTCTTCATGCGTTCTCCCATGTAATCAGTGTATCAAACAGGAGTGTCGACGAATGTCAGGCTACCTCAGTGCTCCAAGCATCCCGGGTCGATGGACAGTCAAGGGCGCAGGAGTATTGTGACGTGCATTGCAATGTTGGACCACCCAAGCTGGCCTCATGATGGCTGGCGCAGACCATCATGCATGCACTCCCATCGCCAGGTGCTTAGCGAGTAGATCAATAAACACTCTGACTTTGACCGATCCACGACGATTGGTTGGATAAAGCGCATATAGCCCGACGTCCATCGGGCCGGGATTAGCGATATAGTTGGCTAGGATCCTGCAAAGAGCGCCTGAGCGCAGATCATTACGTACCAGCCAGTCCGGCAGCATCGCAATGCCGATCCCATCCAATGTGGCACGTCGGAGCATCTCGGAGTTGTTGGCTACAAGATTGCCGCTGACCAGTATCTCTTCAACAGTATCGGCTTCTTTTAGCTGCCACCCGGCGCGCGACCCTTTCCCATATGAAAATTGCAAGCAATTATGTTGCAGCAGCTCCGACGGCACCTCGGGAGTACCGTAGTTGGCGAGGTACTCAGGACTTGCGCAGATGATTCGCTCGTGCCCTGTCAGGCAGCGAGCGATCAGGTTCGGCTGATTTTCGCAATTTCCTATACGGATCGCAACGTCGATGGATTCGTCCACTAGGTTACTGAGAGCGTCAGAGAGCTGCAGATCAAGCCTGAGCTTTGGATAGCGTTGAGTGAAGTCCTTGAGCAGCGGGGCGACGTAACGCGTTGAGAAAGTCACAGGAGCCGCGACGCGGAGAACACCGCGTGGCTCGTGCTTATCAACCGATGCCTCCTCATCGGCAGCCTCAAGCTGCTCAAGGATGAAAAGTGCGCGCTCAAAGTAAGCAAGTCCAGTATCTGTCAGAGTGACATTGCGGGTCGACCTATTGACTAAAGGGGTTCCAATTCTCTGTTCGAGTGCATCGACGAGTCGCGTCACCGATGAGGTTGCCAAGCCCAGCTGACGTGCTGCGGAGGAAAAGCCGCCGGTGCGGGCCACCACCGCAAATGCATTAAGTTCTGCAAATCGATCCATCATCCACCTTTGCGTCCTACGCAATGATATTTTCGATTTTACCTATCTTATCAGGCAAAGGCGTCTCCATTAAAGTCACAACGTTCCGTAGCCGAATAAGGTGTGCCACGGATTGCGGCAGGCGTCAGCATCGTAGTGAGCCTCGTTTGACTTGGCTGGTCGGCCTGTTGGTCGAACAGACTTCCACCTGAGACCTCGGATTTCTTATGTAGGAATAAAACACCATGGCTAAACTTGTTCACCTGATCGATGATGATGAAGACGTACAGCGCTCCCTGAGCAATCTCCTTCGTTGTAGCGGATATGAGGTTAAAGTGTTCTCAACCTTAAAGTCGTTTCAAAGAGAGCCGTTACCCACAATTCCGACTTGCGCAGTCATTGATATCCAGTTATGCAGGGAAGGCGGCGTGGATGCCCTCAGAGCGATCGAGAAAAAGGGAGCTATATTGCCTGTCATTTTCACGACCTCGCAGGCTTCCATCCCGGTTGCGGTATGTGCAATGCGAGCCGGTGCATACGCAGTCCTCGCCAAGCCCCTAAGTCATTCCGACATCCTTCGCTCCGTTCATGATGCAGTTGGCCACGCCGATAGGATGATCGCCTCGCAAGGCGATGTATTGGAGGGCGCAAGACGATATCAGACGCTTACCCCGCGTGAAAAACAAGTGCTTTGCCTGGCCATTGGCGGACTGATGATCAAGCAGATAGCGATGGAACTGGGTATCCAAGAGATCACTGCCAAGGTGCACAAGCAAAAGGTCATGGAAAAGATGGGCACTAGGAGTCTGATCGATCTGGTGAGGCTTGCGGACCGCTTGAACATTCCATACAAAGGGACCCGGTCTATGTCCGCTAAACGCAGTCCTTCCCGAATCATTACGCGGCAAGAGTATGCGTTTCTGTGAGATCGGTTATGCATCCCGCACTAATTAATGGACTCAAGTCCCGGCGTCCAGCGTGATTCGGATGTGCTGGCAGGCCTGTGCCTTCGTGCATGAGTCGCATCAAAGCTCGCACGTTCGGGATACTTCTGCGCCATCTGTTCTTGCTCAATAAGGGTGTCCACCATTGCAATCTTCAGGTGCGACGCGCTTATCCCTGAATTTTATTGTCAACCGCTACCTGTCATTCCCCAGGAGGAAAATAAATGAAAGCACTTCTGAAACCGCTTCACTTGGGTGATCTATCACTGAAAAACCGCGTGGCGATGGCGCCTGTCACACGTTCGCGCTCCGGAACGGACGGTGTACCCACATCGACTAACGCCGAATATTACGAGCAACGATCTTCGGCTGGCCTCATCATTTCTGAGGCAACCAACATTTCCCCAATGTCAGCTGCTTTTGAGCTTGCTCCGGGACTATATACGGATGGCCAAGTGAAGGGATGGAAATTGGTGACCGATGCGGTACATCAAGCCGGCGGAAGGATTTTTGCGCAGTTGTGGCACAGCGGACGGGTGAGTTCCTATGCGCTGCTCGGGGGAAAAGAGCCATTATCTCCCTCTGGGATGAATGACGACATCCATGCACTCCAAGTCTATGGCGCTATGCGAAATGGATACTACACCCGTATCGCGGCTAGTCCGTCAAGGGCTATGGGTATAGAAGACATCTTTAGTGTGGTTCACGAGTTTCGCGTAGGCGCGCGTAATGCGCAGCGGGCAGGTTTAGACGGCGTGGAGATACACGCTGCGAATGGCTATCTTCCTCAGCAATTTCTTTCGCCCCATGTCAACCGCCGAACAGATCAGTTTGGCGGCACAATTGAAAACCGCGCTCGGTTTCTCCGGCTTATTCTTGAAGCGGTGATGGAGACTTTTCCCGCGTGTCGAATCGGCGTTCGTCTTTCTCCGTTTGCCCTGTATAACAACGCGCTTGACCCCGACCCTGTTGCGACCTATGGCTATGTGACCCGATTTCTTAATGAGTATGGAATAGGGTATATCCACGGCGCCGATACAAATGCTTGGGGCGGCGCATCAGACATGGCAAAGATCGTCGAACTCATTCGTACCAATTATCACGGTACGTTCATTGCCAATGGAGGGGTGTCGCCCGAAATGGCGCAGACCATGGTCGAAGACGGACTCGCCGATATGACTGCTTTTGGACGCCAGTACATTGCAAACCCGGATCTGGTGGAAAGGATTGCCAATAACGGCCCCTACAATGTGCCGGATGCTTTCACCTTTTATGGCGGCGGAGAGACGGGGTATACCGACTATCCTCGGCTAATTGCCGCGTAAAAAACCGTCGCCTGACGCAGCATCCGGACACCGTTCTCACTTCTGCGCGCTGCCATGCAGTGGAATGCCCTTGATGACTCTGGAACATGTACGTGCTCATCGGCGTATCGGCGCTTTCGGAACGGTTTGATGCGGGTGCGTTCGCAACGTTCTGGCGACTGGAGTTGTTTGCATACCATGAACTCAAGGGTATTGACTGGAACCCGGCCATGCTGCAGCGCCCATGCGGGTTCATCGCTTAGCGCTCAACCCTAAAGAAACAGACAGCAAGGGGTCAAATAAGGCAAACCATCCTTTGCTGCAGACACTGTGCGAACGCGCCGGACAATGCGTAATGCGTTTCTCATGGGCGGCATAGACCATAGCAGGAACTCATGGGGTAACAGCCTCGGATGAGGAAGGCAGCTTTCTTGCCCGATTTCCATAGCAACCGATCACGATAGTAGGGAGTGCCCCTTATACGACCCGCTCAGGAAATTGTGATTGATTGCCTAATCGTTGACCATGCCATTTCAATGCAGTCCCAAGTTGTAATTGGTCACGTTCCCAGAGGCGGAGGGCGTCCTCAATCCTGTCATCGGCCCCTTTTAGGGCCTGTGCGAGATCGAGAGCATTTGAAGCGGCTTTGGAAGTGCTGGCCGCGGTATGGGGTCGGGGCACAAAAGCGGCATCCCCAGTAAGTACCACACGTCCAAACACCATCCGGTCGACGGAGACATCAAGGATACTTTGGATAAACGGGTCTTTCGTCGCAAGGACAAGGCTAGCCATTTGAGGAGCTAAAAGCGCATTCGCAGCCTCGTGCAGTTCCTTTACGCTACGGTCCTGTACAAAACCGGGCGGTACCGAAGTAGGGCGGATAACGCCGGTCTTGTCCGTCAGAGTCTGTGCCAGCGCGGTGTGAGGCACGTTACGGTACCAGACCCAATTGAAGAAGCGTCGCCCAGGTTCTGTCGAACCGTCAGTTGCCGGGATCAAATACTGTAGGATGTGCGAGCCGGGAAACTGATGGAAGACGAAACGCTCGGTCAAGCAGGCCGCCGTTACCTCATCAAGCTCGCCCTCTGCGACTAGTCCCCGCCAAGCAACATAACCAGCGTACTCAGGCCTTGACGCTGCCATCTTCAAAGCGCGCACCGTCGAGTTCACCCCGTCGGCACCGATCAACAGATCCGCTGATGCTCTTTGGCCATCAGCGAATACCGCCGTCACAACGCTACCGCTATCCTCTTCTATATCCACTAAACGCGCGTTCAGATGATAAGCACTTTCGGGAATAGCGTTTCGCATGGTGTTATAAAGCATGGGCCAGGAAGTTAGCGTTTGACGCGACGGAACACGGTGGACAATAGCACCAGACCGCTCCAGGAAAATTCGCTCCTTCGAAACCACCCCCAGTGCCAAACCCTCGCGCAAGCCAGCGAATTCCAGCGCACGTTCGACGTCAGGCTGCAAGACGATACCTCCGCCGCGGCTGTCTAGCGCATGGGGGGTGCGCTCATACACTTGGACGTCCCAGCCGATGGCGCGCAGGGCTAACGCATTGAACAAGCCGCCGAGTGATCCGCCGATGATGATGGCACGGCGTTTTGTCGATTCCATATTGTTGGCTCCTGTTACTTGGTTGGACTAATGAGCGTGTTCGTAACGTGCGATGGGAAGGCAGGCAAAACATCTTCCGCGAGTTCATGAAGCACTTCATCGATCGGACGCGTCGAATTCCGCAGGTTCAAAATCACATGATTGACACCCATCGATTGGTACCGAAATAGAAGTTCGGTCAGGTATTCGCTACCAACACGATACCCAAGGTTAATAGGGGTTGGCTTACGGTGTTTTACAGGATCCAGGTCGAGGAAAAGTGATTGCGTAAACGGCCTGAACCGCCCCCGCGCACGCTTGTCGACAGCTTGTCTCCACAAAGCGATACGGTCTAGCTGCGCATCAGCGTCGCGTGGGTAAGTAACCCACCCGTCGGCATGCTCCGCAATCCACTCTACCGTCTGCCGCGCCGTACCGATTATCAGAGACGGGAGATAGCCTGCATAGGGTTTCGGGAGAAGGTCGACGCCTTGGAAGGCACCTGTCGACGACTCAATCGCAGGAAAAGAGTGATGTAATGATCTGCGTATGACATCAAAGCTTTCCCTGAAGCGTTCAGCACGCGCATGGTATGGGATACCGAAAGCCGGGTATTCGGCAGGACGATCGCCTGATGCCAAACCTAATACAAACCGTCCTCGAGTGATGACATCGAGTGAGGCTGCGGCCTTTGCCACGTGCAAGGGATGCCGAAGCGGTAGCACGATGCCTGCCGTCGATAACGCAATCAGTGCGGTCTGACTGGCGACGGCTCCGAGCCACACCCAAGGGTCGTATAACTGGCCTACGTCGCCGAACGCGGGGTCATATAAAGGTACATCGCGAGCCCATAGCGCCGCGAAACCAAGACGCTCTGCGCGCTGGGCGATCTGCAGCTGTTGGTGCATGTCAGGGATCGTGCGCTCTACTCTTGCGACTGGAAACATCAAACCCAGGGTAAGCGTCCCGGGTGCGTAAAGGCGACGGAATCCGGCGTGTCCGAATTGCTTCTCCATATCAACCGCCGAAGGCTCGTGCGACCGCGTGTCTCAGCGGCGTAGCCGTCGCCTGGGACGCTGGAGCCGCCTCGCTTATGTCGCTATGACTCGTTGTGCGATGGGAGCAAGCCCACCTCTTTTGAAAGCGTTTCATCGACTGACCTCGTCAATAAGCATATGAGGGCACTATAGGCGCTCATGTCCACTGGCGGTATAGGGCGGTGTTCGAAAACTATTTTGCGCAATAGGCAATAAAGGAAAGCCCTTTTCATGCACGGACAGAGAAATCATCCATGCAGTCGATGCGATTGTTGTGAAGCCCGGTAAGGCGGTGCAACCATCTGCGCCGATGAGAAACCCAACATAGGGGAATCGGCACGAATCCTCACGCCGTTCGGAGACCTTTATGACTTACGCGGAACAGGGTATGCGTCCGGCGAATACAAAGACACAATGCGCACCGTTTGGCACACGCGGTAACTCATGTCTGGGGTCTCGGTGTACTAAGATGGGATAGGCAAAGCGCGAGACTGCATTGCAGTGGCCTAGTGCTGCAGCACGATTGGCAATGTAAGTGCCTTGCTCCACCCTATGCAAGCAGTCGAATCAGTGAAAACAATAAGCCTGGGCGTCTTGTTTTCACTGAAGTGAACGACGCATTAGTGATTCGTGGGCTGGAACGCAACGCCGCTGCTGATGGCGGATGCGAGTTCTGCACGTACTTCTTCACGCGTCTTCGGCGCGCCGCCGGCCTGGATCACCGGATACTCATGGTCGGCCCAGCGCTGGGAGCCATCGCTACGCGACTGCGCCAGCTCGGCGACAACTTCGCTTCGGGACTTGGTCAGTTCAACAGCAACGACCGGATAAGCATAGTCGGCTCCCTGCAGGGTGCCGCCGGCGCGAGCCTGTGCCAGTTCGGCATTGACCTCGGCACGCGATTTCGCGGACACGAAGCCGGCGTCGGGACGCACGTACTCTTGCGCGAAGACGGAGCCGGCGGTAACGAGGGTAGCGACAGCGGCGATCAGTTTGGTGACGTTCATTTGGGTTCTCCTAAGTGAGTAAAGTAAAGTGTTAGGTCGGTATTTCTTGCTTCTGCGATGTGTTTCGTGCATCGATGAAGACATTGTATTGAACGACCAGAGGCAGATAAATCGGCCTTCACTGAAATCACTGTTCCGGTTCGCTGGACAATTGACGTTTCATAACTGAGTCCGGCCAACGATGACCCAGTTAGTGACGCTTTCCAAATGAAATCTGGGGGCGGCCGTTTCACGATGCGCGCTTCGCTGGCGCCGCGTTGTTCGTTAGCGGTCTGCTTTCTGAAATAGCCCCCTAGTGGTGCGAATTGGAAATCTGCATGAAGTACGGTATGGGCGCATAGCGATGCGGTAGTTTTCGATGGAGGAGACTGCCATGGCCAACCTACACGCCACTCCCGTCACACTGTCCGAGGCCGACCGGGCCACGCTTTTGAGCTGGAGAAGACGCCGCTCAACGGCCCAAGGCTTATCGTTGCGGGCAACCATCATTCTCGCTTGTGCTGAATCAGGCGTTTCGAACCTGACCATTACTAAACAGCTGCATATAAGCAATCTCACCGTTGGCAAATGGCGGCGAAGATGTGCCGAACATGTGCCGAACATGGCATCGAAGGCTTGGTCGATGCGCCGCGCTCGGGCGCCCCACGCAGCATTAGAGCGCTTTCGGTTTGGCTTGGCTGTTGATCCCGGCTGTTTTGCCCGCAGCACTGCGTTGTGTGGGGA
>Ga0194137_10002792_pt1 | contig 10206 bp, 8 predicted proteins | sample TARM_MetaG_T3_14_FD_134025 | JGI IMG/M metagenome (GOLD analysis project Ga0194137, IMG submission 134025) | Freshwater microbial communities from Pennsylvania, USA, analyzing microbe dynamics in response to fracking - TARM_MetaG_T3_14 (version 2) | ecosystem: Environmental > Aquatic >...
GCCTATATGTTTATGGTACTTGAAGCGATGGGCGATGCTGCTGTTAGATTAGGCCTGCCAAGGGATAAAGCCTATAATATGGCAGCACAAAGCATGCTTGGATCAGCCTTGATGCTCCTTGAAAGTCAGTCACATCCTGGTGTCTTAAAAGACATGGTCACCTCGCCAAAAGGAACGACTATCGATGCCGTTGCCTCTCTTGAGGCCAGTGGTCTCAGAGATAGCTTTATCAAGGCCATGACAGCTTGCGCAGAAAAATCAGAAGCCATGTCAAAAAAATAAAGTTTATACTAAAACACAGAAATCTTACACTTAAACACAGAAAAGCTGATGCACTTTGCATCAGCTTTTCTATTGCGGCAGGGGCCATGTATTTTATAAGACCCCCTTATTTATTGTGTTTAAATGTTTTCTCTTGTGCACTTTCTTGTGAACTATCCTCAGAAGAACTTTGCTCTTCATTGGCCTTTAATTCTTCTACTTGCGTCTCTTCTGTTTTATCATTTTGAATATTTTTATTATCTTGTGTTACATCCTCTTGATATTCTTTGTCTATACTGTTTTTTTCATAACCTTTTACAGGGTTACTCTCATCTTCAAGGTGGCCGTCCTCTACCTTTTCAGAATTTTCTTTTATGGTCTGTCCCCCACCGTTAGGTTTAGCATCGCTATTTTTTTCCTCAAACTCCAGAGGTTTTCCGTCGTTTTGAGTTTGATTATCTTTTTTTTCTTCAGCTTGACTGTCTTGAGCTTTATCTTCTTGTTTGTCCTCTTGTTTGTCTTCTTGTTTATCATTTTTCTTGTCGTCTTGTTTGTCTACCTGTTTGTTTGCTGGAACGTCTTCTTGCTTGTCATTCAAGCTATCCTTTTTATGCTGAGATTGACCTTCGCTTTGATTGGCATTAGCCTTATCGTCTGGCTTATCTGCTTTGTTTTCTATAGGATCTTGAGTGTCATTGTGCTTTCTATCATTTTGAGGACCTGTCTTAGGATTCAGCTCATCAGAAAATGGTGTCTTATTTCCCCTTTGATCAGTGTCATCAAACGGCGCCAAATAGGTTTTCTTTGATAAGACTACGTCTTTCTTAAACCCTTTGATGACAGAACTTGCTTTTCCATTGTTGGAATTGTTGGAATTGTTGGAATTTATATTAGCATTTTCATTTTGTTTTTTGTTAGTTGGCGCTTCCAAAACTAATTCCGCCTCACGCTCTACTGGCATGGTAGGGGCAACGACAACTTCGGGATGTACCCTGGCATAATTACCAATGGTAATCTCTTCGTTCATTGCAAGTGAGTAAGTCTCAGAAGTTACAACAGCAGAATACAACTCCACCGTATCATCAAGATGATCCATCGCTGCCACCGCAATAATTTCATCTAACATGGCATCTACAGTCGTTGTTAAACCTTCTCTAAGTGCAGCGGTTACAATGTAAATTTTGTAGTTGTCTTCTGTAATATAATCCGCATCAGAAGCAGTGATGAGACCTGCAACCGCTTTGGCAACAGGCATGCCTTTTACCTCGCCGTAAGCATCTAAAAGTTCTTTTGCATCGCGATTATATGCCTTTACACCCAATACATCTCCGGATTTGCTAATCGAAAGACTCAAGCTAGGGTTAATGTCCAAAGAAACGACAGCGTAGACTTGACTCAGGCTAACCGTGTACATACTTACAAGTAAAAACATGAGAGCAAGTGGTAACATGGCCAGTTGTTTAAACTTAAAGCGTTTACTGATAGGCACTTTGACAACATCACGGTCCGTACAAATGATTTGCTGTCCAACCTTCATACTGGAAAGTCTTTTGATGCGCACGATATCGCCATCTTGAGTAAAAACTTGAGCCACTTGGTCATCAATATTTAAGACGCGACCTTTAATGTATTTCATCGTGCTCACCTCCTATAGCATCGTCAATCCACGACGTAATTTCAGAAAAATGATGAATATATGCCAAGCTAGAAAAGAGTATATACTTTTTATGCGCGTATAAAAAACGGCGTGTTTCAATTTTTTTGCTTACCATTAATGGGATGGGTAACTTAAAGTATTGTTTTATTTTTTCAATGATGTCCTGAAAGGATGCCGTTTTTTTTGACGCTTTAAGGGCACGAATACGGGTATCACGATGTGTTGGTGATGCCCCCACCATGTCATCAAACGCCAGGTTGTAGGTTCTTAGAATTGTCTTAAAGGTACTGAGTTCGATTTTTAAATCCGTATTGTCTTGCACCACCACATCATCAAGTGTTTCACCGTATGCTAGATGATTCGCATAATTTGCGTTTTTTTTAACTTCATCTAGAATACGGTGTTTGATCATGGTACCTGCAAAGGTTTCAAACTGTCCTTTTTCTGCATCATACAAGTCGATGGCATCATTAAGTGCCTCAAGGCCAATTAAAAATTCAACATCATTTTCCGTTTCTATATACCTTCCCAGTGTCTTTGTTGCCATATAAATGACAAAGGGAATTTTCTCTTCAATCAACTGATTCCTGATGACTTTATTTTGTTGTGCTTCAAATATTGAGATCTCATTCATTTAAGAAAACCTCCACCTTGAAGCCATTATACGTTATTCATTACCAATTCGCAATGCGTCACTTTTTAGACTTATTCTTCTAATAAAGCTTCACGAGAAAGCTCGATAATGTTAATTCTTTCATCCAAAACACTTTTAGCTTCAAGTGCATCTTCTGCATAGACAGGTGTCATGTAAGTGATTCTGTAGTAATCCATAAAGTCTTCTGAAATAACTTGAATCGACGTATCTGCAACATTACCTGTCGTAAACCACTCTGTGACTTCAACTTTATAGCTGCTAACGGTCGTGTTATAAACAACAATCTCATCTTTTGTAGCATATTGTGTTGCTAAAAATTCATTAAAGTCTTTTTGTAGCAATTGACTTAATGTAACAAACTCACTATGTGTCATCGGTTCTGTTATCTTTGCTTTGATATCTTTAATGGTGTCTAGTAATGCGTCGTCAGCATCTACAGGAAAAGCACCTTGTACTTCGCCATAGAGGGACGCATTTAATGTAGCTTCAATTGCTTCAATTTGTGCGTTTAATAGTGTAGCTGCATTTTCATCTACCACTTCTAGATCATCAAAAGTATTAATGGCATCATTTAGTTCACTATAGACATCTCTTAAGGTTTCAATTGTAACATCTGTCTTTGCAAGTGCACTTTCTGCCTCTACTATTGCCTTTTCAAGTTCATCAAGTTCGGTTTCATAGTCTGAATTTTCAAAGAGTGTGACGGTCTCATCAGCTTCTACAAGAAGATCATTGAGTTTTTCAATTAAGGTTTCCATTGAAACTTCATCTAAATCTTCTTCAAATCCCCATAGTTTTTTTTCTAATCCAAACGGAAGAACTTCGCGTTTTGATAAACCGTAAGGTAAAAGCGTTCTTTTAGAAAGACCGTAAGGTAAATTGCTAAAGTTGCGCTCTTGAATCATAATTCTGTTTTCAATTTGCTGTTCAAGTGCATCTTCTTGATCATCTTCTAAATCTTGGTCCCAGTCTTGAAATTGTCTATTCTCTTTATCTTTGACCTTATTTTTGATGTAGTCTCCGTATTCGTCCATTGCCTCATCATCATCTAGGTCAATATCATTTAATTCTAGTTTGTAGGAAGAACCATTGTCGTGCGGGTTTCCAACTGCTTTACCATTGCCGTTATTTGCAAATGTAGGCATTGCCACAGTAAAGACTAATGCCGTTGTCAAAATAAGTATGTTAAATTTTTTCATGATGTTACCTCCTATTGGTTAAGTATCTACATAAAGCGCTTTCGCTTTTGCTGTTACATTAAGTTATACGATTCCCATATCCTTTTTCGGTGATTTTTTGAAAAAAAATAAAATCTATCCACTAAGATAGATTTTATCGTCCTACTCTATTATTGTATAACCTTCTTTACCGTGGTATAAAAGCGCCATACTTTCACACTTCAACGAAGAAATTAGCCCCTGTGTCATTTTATGCGATGAGAGGATTTCCTGTGCGGAAAGAACAAAATGTCCAACCAAATGACCTTTCAAATGTGCCTCTGGCAGGTGGTCGTTAAAATACAACTGACTATCGAGATACATTAACTGGTCATGCCATGTATTGCGGTGCTCTCTTTCAGAAAAGTACTCTGTCGTTACCACCGTACAAAAGGGGATTTGTCGTCTTATTAAAGCAAGCGGCGGCCTTGCCCCCTCACGTTTCAATAAGGATGATGCCAACTTGATATTTTGCTTTAGAATAACATCATAGTTTTTCTCGTAATCTTCCTGGGTCAGCGTACCGAATACTCTACAGGCAAGGGGACGCGCCTCATAAATATCACACATGCCGGATGTGTCTAAGAAGGAACATTTAAGTGGAATACTCCATTCAAAAATGGAGAATTTCAATAAATTCTGCTGTACCTTTTCAGGCAAATCATTAAAACTTTCATAATTTGGATAATATTTCTTTAAAATATATAAAAACTCTGTGTAGCTAACATCAACAGATTCTGAGCAACAAGCTTTACAGCTGATACACCCACTACATTTTGGTAGGCTTTCATAGAGTTTTTCTAATGACTCAAAATAACCATTTTGTTCGGCAAATGCTATTGCCTTTTGATAAACTGACATATCGTACTCCTAAAATAGTCGATGCCTAGAAAGCCTTGACCCTACAAAAACTAACGGTGCACCATATAGTGCCCAAATCATCATGAAAAAATATCTAAAAAATATGAAAACAGCTGTATAGGGTAATAACACTTTAAGACCATACACAATACCAACAATGCCAATGGTACCAATGATATATTTAAAAAACTGTTGGTCTACAGTCCCCCTTACATCAAAATTTACAAAATTTTCTTCGAGACCATAGCCTACAATAAATCCTACAAATATTGCCACCGCTTTAATGTAGGCAATATCTCGCAACCAGATAAGAGATAGGATACTCAGGGCAAATAGAATAAATAAGGGTAAATAGTTCCCCTCTTTATGAATGCCTTTGTTGATATAGATCACCAAACGGGTGATTATAAAGGCAATTACAATCCCGCCTATGACATCTTTTGGCCAGTGAACACCAAGATATAACCTGGATAGACCAACAAGCGTTATAAGTAGAATCCCAAACACATTAAAAACCTTTGATGACGCTTCATGCATCAACAGCATTATAAAACTTGCAAAATTTTGAGTATGACCACTGGGAAAAGCATTGCCTGTCGCCGTTTCAATGCGCAAACTTCTAATACCTTCTATTCCAATGGGCCTTACGGCACCTATTATATCTTTCAAAAATGTATTCATCACAACAGAAAACGATAAACCTAATAATAAACGCCTAGCAAATTGTTTGTTTACACACCAGTATAATAAGGTTAATACAAATATGTATAGCGTTTCTTCTCCCAATATCGTTATACCGATCATTATTTTATCCAGTAACGGTGAGGCAAATTGTTGTATAAACTTGAGGATCTCAATTTCAAAAGTCATGTTTTCTCCCTTATCATAAAACAGTCATAAAATAGTGTCTATTTTAACAAATGCTCATATCTACTTAAAAATATAGCGGTTTACCTTATGTCATGCTTTCGCGGTGGCCACTAAAACACAGTAGGCCATGCGCTATCCTCTCATTTTATCACTTTTTAAAACACATAAAAAGCCCCAGTTCCATGGTTTCACATTAACGTCGTCTTCACCATAGAACTAGGACCCATAATCCCTTCAATTTAGCGTCGCTTAATTACCATCTAACAAATTGCCTAACGACCCTAAAAGACTGCCTTCCCCTTTGCTATTACCACCATGCGCCCTTGCATTCGAAAGAATTCGATCTGCCATTCTACTAAATGGCAGCGACTGAAGCCATACGTGTCCCGGTCCTCTAAGCGTTGCGAAAAACAATCCTTCGCCACCAAAAACAGCACTTTTTATCCCTTTGACCATTTCAATATTATAGTTGACCTGGTCAGTGATTGCCACGAGACAACCTGTATCGATCCTAAGCATCTCGCCTGCCATCAATTCTTTTTGAACAATGGTCCCGCCTGCATGTAAAAAAGCCATACCATCACCTTGGAGACGTTGCATAATAAACCCTTCACCGCCAAAAAAGCCAGTTCCAATACGCTTTTGAAAAGCAATGTCAATAGCAATCCCCTTGGCTGAACAGAGGTAGGCATCCTTTTGACAAATGATCTTTCCACGATATTCATTGAGGTTAATCGGTACTATTTTACCTGGATAGGCTGCTGCAAAGGCAACTTTCTTTTTATCATTGCCCTTGTTAGTAAATTGAGTCATAAATAAGCTTTCGCCTGTTACAATACGTTTTCCAGCACCCACAAGTTTGCCCATAAGGCCGCCACCTTGTGATTCACTCCCATCGCCAAAAATGGTATCCATCTCCACATGACCTTCCATGTACATCATAGCCCCTGCCTCTGCAACAACACTTTCGTTAGGATCAAGTTCTATCTCCACAAACTGTAAATCATCACCAAATAATTTGTAATCAATTTCATGTGCTCTCATACTGATTTAATCCTCCTGCTTTAAGTTATATTAGTTTTTGAATTGCCATGCATCAGTGTGTTCAAAGATCGTCAAAAGGTCTCCGTCAAGTTTCCCCTCTTCTACCATTTTTCCTAAAATATTAAAGGCCCTTTCAGGCGGCATTCCCTTTTTATAAGGACGGTCTGTCGCCGTTAAAGCATCATAGACGTCAATAATGGTGAGCATACGTACTTCTGTCGGTATCTCATCGCCTTTTAACCCCCTAGAGTAGCCAGAGCCATCTAAAAATTCATGGTGGTTAATAGCCCAATAAGGGACTTCAGCCAGCTCTTTTGGAAAGGTCATCTTAGATAACATTTTTTCCGTTGTCACCACGTGATTTTCCATGATATTGCGTTCATCGCTTGTGAGGGTGCCGCGTTTAATATTGAGATACCCATAAGCACGATCGGAAAGAATGGTTTCCTCTATAGCGACAAAGTGTCGATCATAAATTTCGTCAATTGCCTGTTTCATATCATCGTCTATAAAAGTACTTGGTTCATTTGCCTTGCATATGAGCGCTCTTGCTTGTTTAACAAAGACAAGTTCTTCATCCCATAATTTTTTTGCTGAGGGGGTTATCTCTCCCTCGTAAGCAGCTTTATAAAATCGCGTATTAATTTTGGCTTCCACAAGTGCGAGTTGCTTCATAACCAAATCGTAATCATCTGATAAACGTGTGGGTTTATTCATGACTTTTTCAGGAACAGTCACCTTCCCAATATCATGAACCCAGGCCGCCATCACAAGTTTTTTAATATGCTCTTCATCAAAAGTGGTTTTGCCATATGGCCCCTCATGCCAGCGATTGATTGCCCTTGCGAAACGTTCTACAAACACGGCAACATTTCGTGAATGATTGGCATTATAAGGTGTCCGTTCCTCCACCGCAGTAACCAATACTTTGACAAAAGAATCAAATAGGCCTCTGACATTCTCAACATATTGCATATTTTCAAGTGCAACACCCGCTTGAGAAGATAAGGCTAAGCAAATTTTTTCAATCTCACTATCAAAGGGAATATAACGTTCTTCTTCCATTGCATTGATGAGTTGTACAACCCCAATAACTTCATCTGAACGGTTGATTAGGGGAACTGCCATCATTGACTTCGTCTCATATCCTGTTGCGGCATCAAATTTTTTAGGACCAGAGAAATCAAATAGATCAGTATTGTAGACATCTGGAATATTAACGGCTTTGCGGTGAATGGCCGCATAAGCCGATATATTAGATTCATCCATCTCTATTGGTTCAAACTGTATTGCTTCGCCGTTACCACCAAGGTGAACATTCATGGACACATTTTGCATGATTTTATGATGGAGCTTTCCCTCTGTTAAAATGTAAAGCGTACCTCCGTCTGCGCACGCAATTTTCCGCATTTCATCTAAGATGAGTTCAAGCAATTTATCATAGTCTTTCTCTGCAGTAAGCGCCATCCCAACTTTTAAAAGTTGTTCATAGTATTGATTTACTTTAGACTTATTCATCGATTTTCCTTTCACCATTCACGTGCACTTTAAGCATGGCAGTGCATCATACGTTCTTCGCTTCAAGTGTAATGCTTTCACCTTCAACTGCAAAATAAACATTAAGATTCTCTTTCAAAATTTTAGTATATATTTTATCGTTTGTCGCATCCGAACGATAAGGCAGGTAGTGGGTGATATACGTTGATTTTACAGCAGCTCTCTTTATGAGCTTTAAACATTCATTGATGGTTGAATGGCCCCATCCAACTTTATTGCTTCCTTCAACGCCATAGTACTCATCATCAGTCATAGCCGCATCCATAATCAATATATCTGAATCTTTTACAAAGGCAACAATTTTTGCCATATCGTCTTCATAAGTCTCAAAAGCTTGGCTGAGCTCAATATCAGTCAACACACAGATGGCATTGCCTTTAAACTCAAAACGATACCCTAGGGCGCCGCCTGGATGCATGATGGGGATATGATTGACTTTGGTTTCATTTACCCAAAACGACCCTGTTCGAGGGATTTCAATAATCTCAATCTTGTTGGCTACAGTCTTCCAGTGTATCGGACAGAACGGTGGGTTAAAGATTAATTGCATCACCTCTTTTAATGAATAGACTTCTGGTTTCATTCCCCTTACAATAAGTGGCTGTGGGTGTGTATACAAATTAGAAAAAAAAGGTAGACCCAACACGTGGTCCCAATGATAATGTGTCATTAAAAGATGCATTTGTCTGCTATCATTAGGGTCGTCAACTTTTGTGATACCACTCCCGGCATCAACGTAAAAAACATCCTTAGCAGTTGAGACTTGAACACAACTTGTATTTCCACCATAGCGGTTGACGTCAGGGTTTGAAAGATTATATGATCCTCTGACACCCAAAAATTTTAGTTTGATCTGATTATCATTCATCTAGATTTATCCCTTCTACTTGATATATTGGAATCAACGTCGCCTTGCCCTTCACTTTAATTTCACCGAGAGGCGTCACACTTATTCTCGTTTTAACAAGGTCATATGTCGCCTGACTTATGAGAATTTGTCCTGGTTTAGCATTAGATTCAAGTCTCGCAGACGTATTGACCGTATCCCCTATCGCAGTATAATCCATACGACGCTTAGAACCAATATTGCCTACAACGGCGTAACCTGTATTAACCCCAATACCAAAGTCCACGATTTTGCCGTATTTCTCTAACAGTTCCTCCTTTAGAGCCTTTGCCCCTTGCTTCATATCCCACGCTGTTTTAACAGCGTTAAAAGCATGGTCTTCTAAATCAAGGGGTGCATTGTAAATGGCCATAGTCGCATCCCCTATGAACTTGTCCAGTGTTCCGTGATTATTAAAAATAGCCGTCTCACATAAATCGAGATATTGATTGAGAATACCAACAATTTCTTCTGGCTCTGCTGCCTCAGACAAAGGCGTAAACCCGCGAATATCCACAAAGAGAACAGATATAAAACGGCGTTCACCACCAAGGTTAATGCTATCTGAATCTTCAAGAATTTTATCGACAACTTGAGGGGCAACATATTTTCCGAACAATGACCTTATTTTTCGCTTTTCATTAAGCTGTTCTAAATAGTGATACGCTAGGGCAATCACATAGACAAGTCCCATAGTCATAAGCGGATAAAACAGTTCTAAAATATAGCCATTCTCATAGACTTGATTGGCGAGAAATAAATACCCTCCCGCAATGATAGCGTTTAAAACAAGTCCCTTGACAGGTGTAAAACGTTCCGAAATTACAAAAGCCAACACGGCGAGCAAACAGATAAAACCGTATTGCACAAGCTTCGGAGTAGGTACTTTCAAACTGTCTTCCAAGAGATTTTGAACAATATTGGCGTGTATTTCTACCCCGAACATGGGTTGCTCTCTTACAACTGGGGTAATGTATTCATCCTGCAAACCATTGGCATATGGCCCAATAATCACTATTTTGTCTTCAAAATAACTTGGCGGTATCATTTCATTGTACACAATGGCAAAGGGGAGGCTGTCGTATTCTTTAGGCTGTCCCTTGTAATCAATATAGAAATCTTGATGGTCATTTGCATAAGAGGCTAATATTGCCTCGTAATTCCGCTTTTCATCAGGGGAAATCGTTGCATTTTCAAC
>Ga0194137_10002793_pt1 | contig 10204 bp, 7 predicted proteins | sample TARM_MetaG_T3_14_FD_134025 | JGI IMG/M metagenome (GOLD analysis project Ga0194137, IMG submission 134025) | Freshwater microbial communities from Pennsylvania, USA, analyzing microbe dynamics in response to fracking - TARM_MetaG_T3_14 (version 2) | ecosystem: Environmental > Aquatic >...
CACCGGCATCCGGTTCTCCACAGCCCGGTCCGACTCCACAGCGGTGGGCTCACCGACTCCGGTGTCCGGGCACCTCGTCGTCGTCGTCCTCTAGCCTGGCGGCGTGCTGACATCGACCGTCCGGGTCCCCGAGTCCGACGTCGAGTCCTTCGTGGGCTCGGCGGCGCTGGGGCGCGCCCGCGGTTACGCGAACGCGGCGCGGATCCGCGACGTGGCGTACGACGCCGCCACCCACCGACTCACCGCGAACGTCAAGGGCAGCGGCGGCAGGGGTGGGCGCAGCTGGTACTCCACCTCCGTCCATCTCACGGCGCCTGCGGCGGACGGCTCGTTCCGCCCGCTGCGCAGCATGTGCTCGTGCCCCGTCGGGCTGAACTGCAAACACGCCGCCGCCCTCATGCTGTTCGTCAGCGCGCAGGCGAGCCACGACGAGTCGATCCCCGCCTGGCGACGGCAGGCCGAGGACTCCCTGCGCGCGCTCGACACCCCGCGGTGGCAACCCGAGGCCCCGGTGGTGGGACTGCAGCTCTCGGTGGTCCCGGACGAACTGGCGCCGGACGACGGCACGGGCGGCCTGCGTCCCGGATTGGGCAACCGTCTCAAGGCCCGGATCGTCGTCCCCGGCAGCGGCGGACGGTGGAAGTCGGCCGGGGTGGAGTGGGACCGCCTCCGCTACGGCTGGGACGGCAGTCTGTCGGTGTCCCAGGCCGGGTGGCTGCGTGCCCTGGACGCTCTCGCGCGGAGTCACCGGCAGGCACGCGTGTGGCTGGACCTGTGCGACGCCGAGGTCCCCGCACTGTGGCCGCTCATCGCGACCGCGGCCGAGGCGGAGATCGAGATCGTCCCCGGCGACGGCCTGCGCGAGGTCGTGCCCGGGCCACCCCGCCGCGTGGGACTGACGGCGTGGAGCCCCGATGGTTCAGAGGTGGTGCTGGTCGCCGCGGCCGAGGTGGAACCGGGACCGGACGGTGCCCGGACCCTGGGCGACGACGGCGAGGACGATGACGACGGCGAGGAACTCGATCGCCCCCTGCCCGGCGCCCTCGTGGGGGAGCACGGGGACATGGTCGCGCTGGTCAGGGGCCGGGTGCTGGAGCTCTCCCCGGTCGGGCGGCTCGACCCCGGCGTGGCCCGGCGACTGCGCGACTGGCGGGCGCTCCGCGTCCCGGACGAGGCTGTCGCGGAGTTCTGCGCCGACTTCCTGCCCGACCTCGCCGACCGGTTCCCGGTGGTCGACCGCGTCGGGCGGCTCGAACTCCCCGAGTTGGACCGCGTCGAGCTCGAACTGACGATCCGCCCCCTCGCGGGAGCGGGAGCGGGAACCGGCGCGCGCGGCGGCTCCGGTGCCGGGTCTGCTGCCGGGCCCGCCGCCGGGCTGGGCCTGGAGTTGGTCCTGCAGTGGCGGCGCGTCGACGTGATGCGCATGTCCGACGGCACCGAGGCAGAGCGCCGCCGACCGCTGACCGCGGATGTGGTCGCTGCGCGCAACGTTGCGCCGTCGGACCTCGACGTGGTGGCGTTGATGGGAGGCGTCGCGGAAGCAGGCTGGGCCTGGACGATCGCGGACGGCCCGGTTCGGATCTCCGGCCGTGACGCCGGTCTGCTGCTCACCGACGGGATCGAGCAGCTCGGCGCCCTCGACGGCATCCGCGTGACGGTCCTCGAGGGCGTGCCGCAGATCCGGCGGGCGACCGAGGAGCCGCGGATCCACGTGGCCACCGAGGACGACAGGTCCGGCATCGACTGGCTGGGCCTCACGGTCTCGGTGACGGTGGAGGGCCGCCCGGTCCCCTTCGCCTCGGTGTTCCGGGCGGTGATCACCGGCCAGGAGGAGTTCATCACGGAGAACGGGCTGCTCGTGCCCGTGGACCTCGAGCGGTTCGGCGAACTGCGCGAGCTGCTCGACGAGGCGATCGCCGCCTCGGCAGACCGGGTCGGCGAGGAGCCGGACTCCACCGGCGTGCGGATCGGCCTGAGGCAGGCGGGACTGCTCTCGGACCTGGCGGAGTTGGCCGACGACCTGGCCCCGCCCTCGGGCCGCGCCCGGGCCCTGCTCGAACTGGCCTCCGACACGCCCGAACCCGTGCCCGTCCCGGCCATGCTCGACGCCGAGCTGCGGCCCTACCAGCAGGACGGGTTGGACTGGCTGGCCATGCTGTGGCGGCACCGGATCGGCGGGATCCTCGCCGACGACATGGGTCTGGGCAAGACCGTTCAGGCGCTCGCGCTCATCGCCCACGCGCACGAGACGGCCGGCGGACCGGCGGGACCGGGCGGCGCCCCGGGCCCGTTCCTGGTGGTGGCGCCGTCGTCGGTCGTGCCCAACTGGGAGGCCGAGGCCCGCAGGTTCGTGCCCTCGCTGGCGGTGGCGCGGCGGTCGTCGACCGAGGCCAAATCCGACACGACGGTCGCCGAGGACGCCCGCGCTCACGACATCGTGGTGACCTCCGCGACGGTCCTGCGGCTGGACGCCGAGTCCTACACGGGCGTCGAGTGGGCCGGGGTGATCCTCGACGAGGCGCAGCAGGCCAAGAATCCCGCCTCCAAGCTCTTCGCGGCGCTGGCCGGGCTGCGGGCGGACTACTTCCTGGCCGTGACGGGCACGCCGATGGAGAACAACCTCACCGAACTGTGGGCCGTTTCGGCGCTGGCGTGCCGCGGCGTGCTTCCCGACGCGAAGGACTTCCGGGCCCGGTACCGCACACCAATCGAGAAGTACGGCGACACCGCCGCGCTGCAGCGGCTGCGCCGGCGCCTGCGGCCGTTCCTGCTGCGCCGGCGCAAGGAACTCGTGGCCGGCGAGTTGCCCCCGCGCACCGATGCGGTGATGGAGATCGAACTCTCGGCCACCCACCGACGGATCTATGAACGGGAACTGGCCCGGCAGCGGGCCTCGCTGCTGGCACTGCTCGACGACTTCGAGGCCAACCGCATCAGCATCCTCGCCGGGCTCACCGTGCTCCGGCGCCTCTGCCTGGACGCCTCGCTGATCGATCCGGCCCACGCCGGCGTCGCCTCGGCCAAGACCGACGAACTGATCTCCGCCCTGCGGGAGGTGGTGGCCGAGGGACACCGCGCGCTCGTGTTCAGCCAGTTCACCACCTACCTCGACACCGTCGTGGACCGGCTGCGCGCCGAGGGGATCACCGTGGCTCACCTCGACGGCAGCACGACGGACCGCGCCGGGGCGGTCGGCGAGTTCACGCACGGCGGCGCGCAGGTGTTCTGCCTCAGCCTCAAGGCCGGCGGTGTGGGACTGAACCTCGTGGGCGCCGACTATGTCTTCCTGCTGGACCCGTGGTGGAACCCGGCGACCGAGGCGCAGGCCGTCGACCGCGCGCACCGCATCGGCCAGACGCGGCCGGTGCTGGTCTACCGGATGGTCGCCCGCGACACCATCGAGGAACGCGTGGTGGAGCTGCAGCAGCGCAAGGCCGAGCTGTTCGCGTCGGTGCTGGACAGCGGCGAGCACTTCTCGGCCGCACTCACCGCCGACGACCTGCGGGGATTGTTGGGGTGAGCCGATTCAGGCCGGCTTGAGGCGACTGTACCTCTCCATCAGCGCAGTGATGTCGTAGTACGCACGCATGGCGGCCGCACTGTGGGGGGTCGCCCCTTGATCCACTATCCATAAGGGTGCAAGCTGGCCGATGGCCCAACCGCAGATGGGCTCGATCACCGTGTTGTAGAGATTGATCTCCCGCCCCTGAGAGACGAAGTAGTCCACGATGCCCTGGCACTTTCGGGAGATCTCCTCTCCCATCACCGCGATCTGCTCATCGGTCATGATGCCGCTCTCAAACCGCTTCTGAATCTCTCCGACGGCGTCCATCGCTGCGCCCGCCTCCTCGTCCGAAGTGTAGTGATCAGGCGTCGGGAGGGTGGGTGCAGGCGTGCTGGTCGCGGTACCGGCCCCCGACGCGGTCCTCGCCGGGGCGGTGGATCCACCGGTGACCGAGGTCGCTCCGCTCGTCGCCTTGGCGGGGCTGCCGAACGACGTGGAACGAAGGGCGTACACCGTGCCGGCTCCGGCAGCGACGGAGAGGAGAAGTGAGAACACTCCACCCAGCCCGATCATGCCGAGGACCACGGACATCACCAGAGCGGCACCGGCGCCGATCGCCGCGGCGATGGCAGGGGAGAGGCCTCTGCCCCATTTTACTGCGACGCCGTACCCGGCTGCCGCTGCGAGGATCAATGCGAAGAGTGCCATTGGGAGAGCTCCTTTTGGGCATTCGGAATGTGATTTCCGGAGTGTGGAATGGCGATGAAGTGCGGTCTAGTCGGCATTGATCGCAACGGTCCAGGGGGCAGGGGGTGGTGTCCTGACGCATTCGTCCATATCGAGCATTCCGCTGCGCAAGAGTTCGGGGATCAACGAGTTCGGCATCACGTCGATCGGTTTTCCGGTGAGCTCTCCATTGGCGACGCGCCAGGGGATCAGGACCCTGGCCATGAGATGAACTGCTTCCGCCGGCAGATTCGATGAACCATGGATGATGGTCGCGTACGACCATGGAATTTCGCAATTACGGCGAAGTCGGGCCACACCTGCGGGAGAAGGATCGAGGTTTCGGTAGGTGCCGTCGGCAAGTTCCTCGACCTGGTGTTCGGCCATCTTCGAGAAGACGAACGCGATCAGCTCTTCCTTGACGTCCTGATCCATAAACTCATTGATCGTGACCGCATGAAGGAGGTTTCGGCCGGCCGCATCGATGGCACCGAAACCGAACGCCTCGATGGTGCATTTGATCACAGCTCCACAGGCGCTCTGATTCAGGGGCAGGCCCAACTGCAGAAAGTTGTGAATCACGGGGGAGGCGAAGTCGTACTCTTTGAGAGCGACTCGCGCTTCCAGCAGTCCTTGCATGGCGACGCTCGCTGCATCGACCCGCCCCTCGTTGTCGAGTTCGAGCTCGACCGCCTGCAGGTAAAGTTCCTCCGCGGCCTTGATGTCACCGCGAGACCTCGTGGCCAGTGCCATGAAGCTGATTGCCATGGACTCGGCGGGTTCCGCCGTATGCAGGTCGGTGGCGAACTGCTCGGCCGCCACCGGGTCGTCGTCCAAGAGCGCGAAGAAGCGGTCGAGTTCGGACTTCTCCATAACTGCCCCTCTCGTGTGGAGTCCACTGCGACCCGAGAGTCCGGGGCCGGCCTTCCGGCCTTATGCCGAGCAGGACCGGTGCTCGGCGACCGTCGCCTGCGATGGGTCGAAAGTCGAGCGTAGGTGGCGAGGGGCCGCCTGTCTGTCCCCCGAAGAGACGACTCCGGCCTTACCTGGCGATCCACCGTCGGGAGGATAGTCGGGCTCTCCGTGCGCCCTGGTCCGTCGACTTCCGCAACCTGCCAGCACGATTCGCGCAGACGGGCGCGGTCGTGGAGGGAGGAGTCGCCAGACAAGAGCGGAGACGTCCTGGCGTCGGGCGAGAGCCACATGGTTGGTCAGTCCCATCGCGAGCAGTCGGCGCAAGTTCAGGGCGGCAACCCGGTGGTGGAGCCAGTGGTTGTTCTTGTCGACCCCGCGATACGGCACGCGGCGAGCGCCTCGGGTCAGCCAAGCGATCGAGCGTTCCACCATTGGCCGGTGCTGCCGGTACACGGTCTGGAAGTCCTCATCACCGGCGCGCTGGCGGTGCTGGCGTTGGAGCAGGTGGTGCTCTGCGAGCAGCACAGTGCGCCCGGCGGCCGAGGTGGTGCATCGCTGGCGCAGCGGGCAGCCGCGGCAGGCGGCTTTGAAGGTGGCGCGGCCGTGCGCTGTCACTGTCCGCGTGATGTTGCCGGGGCAGGTCAGCGTGCCCGCCACGGCGTCGAAAGTGAAGTCGTCGATGGTGAATCCGCCGTCCAAGGCCGGCTTGATCGGCCACGGCTTGACCACGGGCAGCCACTGTTTGCCGGCCAGGGTGTGCAGCATGTCGCCGCTGGCATACGCCGAGTCGCCGAGCACCTCGATCTGCTCGCCGTCGCTGATGGTGGGATCGGCGGTGACCAGTGCGGCACCGACAGCGCCATCGGAGTTGGTCGGACCGTTGGTCTTGGTCAGGGAGCACATAGTGGTCAGGCCGGTATCGGGCTCGACCACGATATGGGCCTTGAACCCGTCTTGGCGGCGTTGCCGAGTCTTGTGGGCGTGCCGGGCATCCGGGTCCACGGTGGAGATCACCCGATCCGGCGCGGTGCGGCGGGCGATGCGCCACCGATCGTCAGTGCCATCTGAGTCCTCGGCCGGCTCGACGTCCTGGCCGGCCACCAGCGCCAACAACGCGACCGCCTCGGCCGGCTTGCCGCCGGCGGCGGTGATTGCCTCCACATCGAGTGCCGCCAACAGCGCCAACGCGTCTGCGACCAGCGCGGAGACCAGCTCATCCCGAGCGGCCTGGTCATCCCAGACAATGCGCGGCTTACCGGCCTCGGAGTAATCGTGCCCGCACGTCGCCGCCAGCCGGGTGCACTCGGAGGCGATCAGCTCCTGCGCCCCGGGCACCTCGCGGCCGACTCGGCGGATCTGGGCGATCAGCTGGGTGATCGTGTCTTGGCGGGCCACCGCGTCATCCAGGACCGTCGAATCCAACGCCCGGCGGGTCTTGGTCTTGACCACGCCGGTTTCGGCGATGACCTGGCGCACCACCTCGAAGATCCGCTGCGGCCGGTCACTGGCCGCCAACCGGCGCCGCCACACAGTCAGCGTCGACGAGTCGAACCCCTTGGCATCGATCGCGTACCCGCAGGCGGCCTTCCACCGCAGGTCGAAGGTCAGCGCGTCGACCGCCTCCCGGTCGGAATACCCGTACAGCGCTTGCAGCACGATCACCGAGGCGATCACTTCACCCGGGATCGACGGTCGGCCCCGGCCCGAGGGAAACAGGTCGGCGAACAACTCCGCCGGAAACAAGCAGTCCCGATGCTTGGCCAGCAACGCGAACACGCTGCCCTCCTCGAGCAGATGCCCCGCCACCGACTCCACATCCAGCAACTCACGCTGCCGAACCGACTCACCCTGCGTGAGCCACATCATTTCAAGACCGAGTCACTATTCGGACCGGACACGCACTTTGTTCAGCAGTCTCCTAGGGCGTGTCTCCTAAATGGCGTAGCCAGGTCAGAATGGCGCAGAGTGTGACGGCGGCGCGGTAGGTGATCGCGAGTTTGTCGTAGCGGGTGGCCAGGGCGCGCCACTGCTTGGCCAAAGCGAAGGAGCGCTCGACGACGTTTCGCCCTCTGTAGAGGTCAGCGTCGAGTTTCGGTGGCCGGCCGCCGCGGCTTCCCCGTCGGGCGCGGGCGGCGATAGTGTCACTCTTCTCTGGGATCACGGCGGCGATATCGCGGCTGCGGAGCTGGCGGCGGATCGTGCCGGACGAGTACGCCTTGTCGGCGATCACGGCGTCGGGGCGGGTGCGGGGTCGGCCCCGGCCGTGGCGTGGGACATGGATGTCGGCGAGGACTTCGGCGAGCATCGCGCCATCGTTGCGCTGCCCGCCGGTGATCACATTCGCCAGTGGCCGGCCGCGTCCGTCGACGGCACTGTGAATTTTGGTCGTCAGCCCTCCCCGCGAGCGACCAATGCCGTGAACTGCAGGTTTACAGTCCCGGAAGGGGCGGTTCTTGTGATTCGATCGTGCCCCCTGTGTCCTGTTCGGGACGTCCGTACCCGACGATGTCGGTGAACTGCTCGAGACCTTCGATCCGGACAACGTGCCCGGGAAACGCAAGACGCTCGCCAAGCGGCTGCTCGACGTGGTGGTCTGGTTCACGTGACAATCTGCAGTCATGCCGGACGGCGCACGAGGACCAGGACGAGACGATGACGCGACTCCGACTTCAAGGAGGCCCGAGCGGGTCGTGCGACTATTGCCACGGACCCTTGACCAGCACATACCGCACGCGCGACGAGTGGAAATGGTGTAGCGGTCACTCGACACAGGCGTGCGGTGCGTGTGGCCGCCCCTGCGCGCCCAGTGGCGATCGCTGGACGTACTGCGCGATCTGCACAGAGACCATCGCCACGGATCCACTCGTCGTCCAGCGGCGGTGCCGGCAGGTCCTGAGCTTCATGGACGAGATCGGCCTCGGGGTGGACCATCCGGTCGTCGTAGCCGAGATGTCCGCTCGCGGCCTCAAGGCCGAGCGCAAGTCCGACAGCGTGCTCGGCTTTGCGCGGTGGTCGAAGTCCGGGGCGTCGGCCAAACCCAGGATCGAGATCCATCTGCACGAGAGGATGCCGCGCTGGAAGATGCTCGCCACTCTCGCGCACGAGTACGGTCACGCCTACCTCTTCGCACGTGACGTCCTCCATCTGCCGCCGGTGCTCAGCGAGGGCTTCTCCGAGTACGTCGAGTACCGGTTCCTCGTCCGCTTCGCGCCGGATCACGTCCAGCGGAGGTTCCTCAACGGACCCCATGCCAGGGACGACGAATACGGAGAAGGCTTCCGCGTCGTGGCCACGAAGGTTCATCAGCTGGGGCTGGAGCGTGTCGTGGAGATCCTGTCCTCGGAGACACGAGACTTCCGTGCATTCGAGATGTGAGGAGAATTGATGGGTGACCAGTAAATCGACCTCGACGGGGACTGCGACATCGACCCGGTCCTGTGTATCGATGCCACGGCGAGCATGCGAGACAACCTCGATGAGGTGAAGCGGAACGCGCTGCGGTTCGATACCGATCTTCGTGCGCGTCTGTCCGGAACTCGCAGGATCGTGCGCAGACTCAGAGTGCGAACGTTGGTCTTTCGTGACTACTACGCCGACGAGCAACCGATGCAGGACTCAGCCTTCCTGGAGCTGCCACAACAGTCCGACGAGTTCCACGAGTTCGTCAACCGAATCGAGGCGCGTGGCGGTGGTCAGGCTCTTCCGACGTCCGGGCTCGAGGCGTTGGCAGTCGGACTGAAATCGGCAAGAGGAGAAGCAACTCCACATCATTCTCGTGTGGACCGACTCGGGGGCGCATTCGTTGGAAATGCAGTCGGATTCTCGACCGCAGGGTTACCCACGAGATATTCCCCAGAACTTCGATGAGATGACGGATCACTGGGATCAACTGGCGGCCGCCTGGACCACGCGACTGGTGATCTGCGCCCCGGATGTATACCCCTGGGCTGAGATCGGCAGGAAATGGAACCTCGCCCTCCACTACACGGTGCGGCCAGATCAGAGGAGACTCAAGGTGGGGTACGACGAGATCGTTCGCCTCCTGTCAGCCAGCGTCGCCGGGATACGAAGTGGAATCCAGCTGCCGGAGTACTCGGCTGAAATCATACGAAAGAAGGACAGCGGAGGGCGTACGGCTAGTGGGATGATCGACGCACGCTGCGGCAGTGGCCGCCCCGAAATCCGAAGGTGAGTGATCGTGGTAGACGAGCAGTTCCTTGGAGACAACTTCGACTGCGATGTCGATCTGGTCCTGTGTATCGACGTGACCGCAAGCATGAAGAGCCTCTTGTCGAGGGTCAAGGAGAACGCGGCGAGGTTCGACAGCGACCTGCGCGAGGAGTTGCAGGCCCAGAATCGGATCGTCCGCAACCTCCGAGTTCGTGTTCTGGCGTTCCGTGACTACTACTACGACGCCGTGCCGATGAACGACTCTGGCTTCTTCGACCTTGCGTCGCAGTCCGCCGACTACGCCGCGTTCCTCGACTCCCTGGTGGCCCAGGGCGGTGGCGACGCACCGGAGAACGGACTCGAGGCACTCGCGCTCGCGCTCCAGTCGAAGTGGAAGGTGGAGACGACGAAGAGCAGGCAGGTCATCGTGCTCTGGACCGACACCTCGGCCCATCCGTTGGAGAAGGCCGCTGCTGACCGTCCGGACAATTATCCTTCGGGACTCCCCGCCAGCTTCGACGAGCTCACTGACCTATGGGATCAGCTCCCGCGCCATGAGACCAAGCGACTCCTGATCTACGCTCCCTCCGAGTCGCCCTGGCCGGCGATCGGCGAGAACTGGGACCAAGCCCTGCACTACCCCGCGAAGGCGGGGGACGGGCTTCAGGACTACGAGTACGAGCAGATCCTCAAGCTGCTCGCCGCCAGCGTCGCCGGTGCATGAGGGAGTCGGAGTGTTCGACGGGATGAAGCGTCGACTTCTCGGCGGCCCACTCGGCGGACCGGGAATCGACGACGTCTCGGAGGTCGGACCCCGGAGGAGATCAGCTTCCGAGCCTGCGTCCTCCGCGACGCGTCCGGCGCCCGCCCCCGATGCCGCCTCGGTTC
>Ga0194137_10002794_pt1 | contig 10202 bp, 9 predicted proteins | sample TARM_MetaG_T3_14_FD_134025 | JGI IMG/M metagenome (GOLD analysis project Ga0194137, IMG submission 134025) | Freshwater microbial communities from Pennsylvania, USA, analyzing microbe dynamics in response to fracking - TARM_MetaG_T3_14 (version 2) | ecosystem: Environmental > Aquatic >...
TCTGGCCCAGGGTGTCGCGCAGGAGCTCGAGCACGCTGGTGTCGGGCGAGGCCTCGCACCGGCGGGGCTGCCCGTTGAGCAGGAAGTCGATCATCGCCTTGTCTCTGTTGTTGATTGCGACTCTTTGTTGCGACCGTCGATCGCGTCAGGGATTCGTTTCAGGAAGCATCTTGACCATTCGGTCAGGAATGATCTCAGCATGGTCCAGATATGGGTGCTTTGCAAGCTCCCGGAGCATGCGGCAAACTCCCCCGCAACCTTTCATATGGCCAGGAGGCGCTTGATGAGCCAGGGCGATGTCCCCGCGAACCCCAGGGGGGAGGGTGGCAACGGCGCTACCCGAGAGCGCAACGAGCGCGAGATCCTGGCCGCTGCCGAGCGGGTCTTCGCCGCCCACGGCTACCGAGGCGCCAGCCTGGCCACCATCGCCGAGCAGGCGGGGCTGCCCAAGTCCAATGTGCTCTACTACATGGGCAGCAAGCGGGGCCTCTACGTTCGACTGCTGGAGCGGATGATGGCGCGCTGGAACGCCCTGCTCGACGACATCTCGGTGGACGACGACCCGGCCGAGGTGCTGGAGGCCTTCATCCGCAGCAAGATGCAGCTCTCCCGGCGCCACCCCGAAGGCTCGCGGCTGTTCGCCGCCGAGATCCTGGGTGGCGCCCCCTTCCTGCAGGAGTACCTGCGCGGCGACCTGCGCGACTGGGTCCAGGCGCGCGCGGCGATCTTCCGTCAGTGGGCCGAGCGCGGCCTGATGGATCCGGTGGATCCGGTATGGCTGATCTTCCTGATCTGGTCGGCCACCCAGCACTACGCCGACTTCGAGGCCCAGGTGCTCGGCATTACCGACCGCGAGTCGCTGAGCGACGCCGACGTGGAGTCGATCACCGCCTTTTTGACCCTGGTGATCCTCAAGGGGTGTGGCGTGACGTCCAGGCCACAAGGCGCATGATAAGATGGCATGAAACAGGGCATGGTCGGTGGAGGCGCGACATGAACACGGCAAAGCAGGATGTACGGCAGATGCTCGAATCGCTGCCCGAGGATTGCTCCCTCGAAGACATCCAGTACCACCTCTATGTCACCGAAAAGGTCCGGCGTGGGCTCTCCCGTGCCGAGCACGAGGGGACATTGAGTCAGGCACAGGTCGAGGAGAGGCTGGCCAAGTGGCTGCAACGCTAGTCTGGTCACCGGAAGCCCTCGAGGACCTTGAGCTTATCGCTGAGTACATCGAGCGTGATTCCGCGTTCTACGCATCGGCAGTGGTCGGCAAGCTGGTGGCCAAGGCGCGCGATATCGCCGAATTCCCCGACAGTGGCCGTGTTGTACCGGAATTCGAGGATCCTACCCTTCGAGAAGCCTTCGTTTATAGCTATCGTCTTGTTTATCAAAGTGGTGATGACACAGTGCTGATTGTCGCCGTCGTGCATGGTAAACGCCTTCTCGAGAACAGCGGTCGCTTCGAGTAAGCCAGCATGACGTTACTTCCCATCGAGTCCCGTCTGCCCGCGATCCAGGCGGCCTTGGCCGATCATCCCCGTGCGCTGCTGGTGGCCGAACCCGGCGCCGGCAAGACCACCCGGGTGCCGCTTTCGCTGCTCGAGGCGCCATGGGCCCGCGAGGGGAGGTTGCTGCTGCTGGAGCCGCGGCGGGTAGCGGCGCGCCTGGCCGCCGGCTTCATGGCCGAGAGCCTGGGCGAGCGGGTCGGGGAGACCGTCGGCTACCGCATGCGCGGCGAGAGTCGCGTCGGCCCGCACACCCGCCTGGAGGTGGTCACCCAGGGGGTGCTGACACGGATGCTCCAGGAGGATCCACTGCTCGAAGGCGTGGCCGGCATCCTCTTCGACGAGTTCCACGAGCGCAGCCTGGAGGCGGACCTGGGCCTCGCGCTGGCGCTTGATGCCCAGTCGGTGCGCGACGACCTGCGCCTGCTGGTGATGTCGGCGACCCTGGATGTCGAGGCCCTGCTCGGGGTGCTGGGGGAGGCGACCCCGGTGATTGACTGCCCCGGGCGCAGCTACCCCGTCGAGACTCGCCACCGCGCCCTCAATGCCCGCGACGACACCGCCCCCCAGCAGGCCCGGGCGCTGCTCGAGGCCATGACGGCGCAGGCAGGCGATGCCCTGGTGATCCTGCCCGGGGTGGCGGAGATTCACCGGCTGGCCCGGGAGCTCGCCGGCCGGGCGCCTGAGCTTGCCGTGATGGAACTGCACGGCAGGCTGCCGTTGGAAGCCCAGCGCCGCGCCCTGCGCCCGGATCCCGAGGGGCGCCGGCGAGTGGTTCTCGCCACCGCCATCGCCGAGTCCAGCGTCACCGTGGATGGCGTGCGCCTGGTGATGGACGCCGGTCAGGAGCGGGTGCCGGTGTTCCAGCCCAGGAGCGGCCTGACCCGGCTCGAGACCCGCCGCGTCAACCGCGCCAGCGCCGACCAGCGCCGTGGCCGCGCCGGCCGCCAGGGGCCGGGCCTCTGCCTACGGCTGTGGGCCGAGGAGCAGCCGCTGGTTCCCCATGGCGGGCCGGAGATCCGCCAGGCCGATCTGGCGCCGCTCGCCTTCGAGCTGGCCCGTTGGGGCATCACCGACCCGAGCCAGTTGGCCTGGGTGACTCCGCCGCCCGAGGCGGCGCTGGCCGCCGGGCGCGAGCTGCTGCATCGCCTGGGCCTGCTTGACGACGCCTTCCATCTGACCGAACCGGGGCGCTCCGCCGCCCGCTGGCCGACCCACCCGCGCCTGGCGGCGATGCTGGAGCGCTCCCATGGGCTCGATGCGCTGCCGCTGGCCTGTGCCCTGGTGGCACTGCTGGAGGAGCGCGGTGGTGACGAGGAGCGCGACCTGGAATGGGCGCTGCAGTCGCGGTTGCGTGAGCCCCGCAGATATCGTCAGTGGTGGCGCGATGCCGAGCGCCTGGCCCGGACCGCCGGTGTGCCCCTCGAGGTGGCGAGCCTGGCTCCGCTGGGGGAGCTGCTGGCCGTCGCCTACCCGGAACGCATCGCCCAACGCCTGGACGCCCCGGGCCGCTTTCGCCTGGCTTCCGGGGGGCTGGCGACCCTGACGGAGGCGCACCCCCTGGCCCACGCCGATCTGCTGGTGGCCGCCGAGCTCTCCGGCGAGGCGAGCGGGGCGCGGATCTACCGGGCGGTGGGGCTTGGCGTCGAGCGCCTGGCGGCGCTCTATCCCGAGTGCACCGAGTGGCGCCCACGCCTGGAGTGGTCCGATGAGCAGGGCCGCCTTGTCGGCGAGCAGGTGCGCGGCCTGGGGGCCGTGGTGCTCGAACGCCGCCCGCTCCAGCGGTTGCCTGCCGAGGCGGTGCGCGAGGCCCTGCTCGAGGCGCTACGCCGCCGCGGCCTGCCGCGGGACGAGTCGCTCACCCAGTTGCGCGGCCGCCTGGCGCTGCTGCGGGCGACCCTGGGTGATGACTGGCCGGAGGCCAGCGAGGAAGCGCTGCTTGCGACCCTCGCGAGTTGGCTCGGCCCGCACCTCGACGGTATCACGCGCCTGGAGGCCGTGGAGCGCCTGCCGCTGGCTCGCCTCTTGCTGGACACCCTCGACTGGCCGCTGCGCGCCCGGCTCGACGAGCTCGCCCCCGAGCGCCTGGCGGTGCCCAGCGGTGCCCGACACCGGGTCGACTACGCCCCCTGTCTGGAGGGCCAGTCGCCGGTGCTGGCGGTGAAGCTGCAGGAGTGCTTCGGCTGGCACGCCTCGCCGCGGGTTGCCGACGGGCGCGCGGCGGTGCTGCTGCACCTGCTCTCGCCGGCGCGGCGTCCCCTGCAGGTCACCGCCGACCTGGCGAGCTTCTGGGCGGGCGGCTACGCCGAGGTGCGCCGCGAGATGAGGGGGCGCTATCCCAAGCTAGCGCATGACTCCACTGTTGACACCCAGGTGCCTAACATAAGGCCGTTGACAGAATGTAGTCGACCTAGGATGGCATCTAGCCGAGCAATCTCTGGGGGCCGTCATCCAGCTTCCTGACTCGCTTTCTTAGCTTGGTATCGGCAATCTGCCGCCAGTCTGTCGTTTTCGGGATAAGGCCGCAGCACTCGATTACGGTTCTCGCTCTTCCCTCTCTGCTAATCCTGGATTCAATATCCGAACTTATTCAACTTAATCGTGGCTTGGTTGTTGGTAGGCTTAGCATTATTAAGCGACGTTATTAAAAAGGTCGCGACGAAATGAGGAGTCAGTTAGAAGAGTCATGGCCGTTTCCGACAGCTCGGTTATTAAATTGGTAATTATTCCACCTGTAGATAGGCGCTGCAGAGAGGAACCTTCATGATCAAATGCGATACATTGAATTAATGGTAAGCTAGCCAAGAGAAATGCTATTGACGGGTACTCAGGCCAGCGGCCGATTTCTTTAGCACCTTGGCGTAACTTCTAACGGCGTAAGCTGTGCAGTGTCTTGCGTGGCCGCGTGTCCAGTGATTCGGCGCTCGAGTTGAGTTGTTGCTGGTTGTAAACGGAAATATCCGTACCCTGTGCTAAGTGGCTATTCAAAATTAATCGCGTTATCAGATCCGTAGCTGCCGAGTAGGCGATGAACCTCGTTGTAGAGGTGCTCAAATGATAGGTAGGCACTCAACAGTAGCCATGCATACTTCATCTGCAGCCACAGAATCTCAATCAGGTTCAGCTCCGGCGAGTAAGCCGATAGGTAGACCAGGTGCACACGATGCGACATTCACTCCACTATCTTCCGCCTGAAAGCCTTGGAGCGATGCATGCTGGCATTGTCGAGCACCACGACGGCAAAGGCATCGGGGGCTTTCTGGGACACAAAAAGTTCAAACACTTCGATGATTGTCACGGTGGTCACTGAGACCGTGGTGGTATGGAAGACCAGCTTCCCGTCTCGGCTGAGGAGCCCCAGTACGTTCAGAGTTTGACTATATGAGTATGCCGTTACCTCGAAGGACTTGCCGAAGGGGCTCCACGCGTATGGCACCGGCTATGACTGGGAAAAGCCTGATTCATCAAAGTAATAGAGCTCATGCTCGCCCTGGTCTTCCCACTTGTGAAGCACCCTGGAGAAAGCCCTGAGTGTTGCGGAAATCCGTTTCGTCGCGCTGCTCCTTCAGTGAATTCCGAACGCGCTTGAAGCTATAGCGATTTTTTTCAACGCTTGGCGAAGGGGCACCATGCTGACCGTCTTGCCGGTCTCTTCTTGAAAGCGAGCCTGCAAGGGTCGAATCTGATGAGGCTGCTCGGCGACCAGTTCCTGCAATCGCTGGTGGTAGCGATCCAGCAGGTTGCGATCGATATCCAGCCGCCTGGCAGCCTCGGAGATGGCATAACCCTCTCCTAGAACCATGTTGATAGCCTCAGCCTTGAATTCGTCGGAGTACCGACGTCGCGCCTTCTTGGTCATGAACACCTCCGATGCCTCTAGAATGAGGCTTACCGGGGTGTCCGCTCCAATTAGATCAGTTCAGCCTCACCCTCTCAGTTTGGCGCACTGGCGCCGGGAGGGTGGGGAGGACTCTATCCCATGGTGTTCCGAAAAAGGTACCGGCGCTGGCCCTCCTGCCTCCACCGTGGTGTCTAAAGTGCTGCGGTTATTCTATGAATCCAGAATGTATTACAAATCCGCTATTTAATAATGTATTGGTTTTATATCGGCAGTATTTTATTGAAATTAAACATTATTTAGGTGCCTTTAAATGAGAGCGTATATTTTATATAAATTCTAGAGAGAATGTTTAACAAAGATCGGGCTGCAATTGATCAAGGTAATGTAAATTCCTGATTTTGTATATTTCCTGGTTAGGCAATATTTCGCATTACATGGTGTGGTTAAGCGATATTTCACATTACATGGTGTGGTTAAGTGATATTTCTAATTACATGGTGTAGTTAATCGATATTTCACATTACATGGTGTGGTTAAGTGATATTTCTCATTACATGGTGTAGTTAATCGATATTTCTCATTACATGGTGTGGTTATTAAATTTTTGGCATGTTGAAAATGTTTGCATTTCATGCTTCCATAAAATCATGGTGACGTGTCAGCAATAGTTGCATCGCTGGTTTTTTCTTCTTCCAATGCGGATTTATAAACGCTAACATTAGATTCATAAGTTTGGTGGAAAAGTTAATGCATTGTATGTCTCATGAAGGTTTCCAGCTTTCCGAAAGGATTGTAAACATCTCTAAGGCGGAGGACTTGTTTGGCCAGTTAAGCGCCTCCAAAACGAAGGGGGCTTTGGAAGTTCCATTAATTGGCGTAGAGACAGGAGATAAAGTATACCTTACCCGAGAGCTCGTAGCCTCCAAGTGCCATAGTGGTATCTACAATTTCCCTTTTTTGATCAATGCTGACGGCTCTCCATGGTACGAAGCAAATAGTTACCTCATTGATATTGTCGCTAATAAGCATGTTTTTAATCGCCCTGCAGATGATGCGCGTAGAAGAGCTTCCAGACTTCTGGATTACAAAATATTTACTGAACAAAATGCAATAAACTGGCTGGACTTCAGTGGTAGAAGACTAACTTCTCGGCCGACATACCGTTATTTTCAGTATTTGATTGAGGAGCGCGGGCTGAGTGCCCAAGTTGTAAATCAATATACATCAGATGTCTATCATTTTTACCAATTTGTTTCGGAAAACTGGCATGATATTTCCATGAAACGGGTTGACTCGGTAAAAACCATTAAGATTTACTTCCAGACTCATTCAGGCGCTCGATCTGTTGATCGTTTGAAGCGGTCACAAACTCAATCTGTTCCACAAACCTCTAAGGTACAAATAGGATTTGTGCGTGATGATGGGGAGGTTCTTCGCCCCCTGCAAAGCTTTGAGTTAAAAGAGCTTAAGGATATTATAAATAGCCTGAAGTGGAGTCCGATTGAAAGACTTATTATGCTATTTCCAATTATGACAGGGGCAAGGAAACAGACAGTGCTAACACTTCGAGTGAAGCACATTGATCTTCTCATTAGCTCTGGCCCCAATGCACATGGGTACTATGTGTTGCATGCTGGACCAGGAACTCAAGTTGATACGAAAAACAACAAACACCAAGCACTCAAGCTGCCTGAGCAATTGGTTAAGGAGCTTTACGTATACGCACACAGTTCTCAGGCTAAAGCTCGCAGGGAAAAATTTAAGAGTCGATATGAGAAGGATAATCCTAATTTGGATAAGATCGCTGATGAGGATGTTTATTTATTTCTCAGTGATCAAGGGAATTGCTACTTCATGGCCAGAGATGATCCACGTTATCCGATGGTCAAATCTCCACCTCGGGGCCAAGTTGTTGAGACTTTAAAACGAAAAATCCTTAAAGTCGCCTCTAATGAATTTCCAAAAGATTTTTACTACCACTGGTTGCGAGCAACCTTCGCCTTGTTGCTTTGGAAAGGACTTGAACCAAAGATACAGGAAGGTGTTTTAACTTCGGCTGAGGCTATCAGTGTCATTCAAGAACGCTTGTATCACAAAAACAGAGAAACCACTGAGAATTATCTGAAGCTATTCCGAAATATGGACAGGAGACTAGAAAATCAAGAACTTTATGAAGGGCTGATTCTCCCGGAAAAAATCTTTAAGGAGGGGGTGTATTTTGATTAATGACGGTGTCTATAAATCACGTCCCTATGTTGTGCTTACAAGGAAAGAACTGGGAGCGGAAATCCTTCGCCCCGAGAACATATTACTTAGCCTGCCTGAATCTCAAAGGAAAAAACCCCACGATATAGGGTCGCTCTGCTTTTCTCAAAGAGCTGTGCGGAGATCAGGATGGAATACAAATAGAGAGATACAGGCGTTGCCTGTTATTATGAGTAGCCTTATGGTGGATCGGCGAGAGTTTGTAGCTCGCTATCTAGATACTGTGGCGGTTAGTGGTCTTCGTGATGAGTCTATCAATACTAAACTAGTAGAGATAGTTAAAATTTTTGACTGGCTGGATAGCAATCGTTACTCGAATTTTCTTAGTAGTGAGGAGAGAGCGGAGAAGGCTTATATAGCTTACACTGATTATCTTTACCATGAAATACAAAATGGTAGGTTGGCAGTTAATACTGCAGCGAAACGCCAAGGAATGTTGATTCACGGGATTATTGGGTTGATGTTCTCTGATGTAGAGTATCAAATTAAAGCGAAAACCTATCGAATTCGAGAAAAAAAGAATATTACTCAAGCTCCTTCTCGCCATGATTTTAACGAGTACCTATCCTATCTAGTTCCCTTTATTAGAGGACTTAGAAAGGCACTCATGAATGATGATTTCCCTCTAACGATAAATGAGGGGAAGTGCAAAATGTACATTTTTACGGGCAATACGGGATATTCTTATAGCCCGGAAATTCATGGGGAAGAATTATCTTCTATAGGCATCTTCGATTTAAAGAATGGTAGGTTGCTAACCATGAATGAATATGTTGAGAGTAAGGTGGATCTACGATCTACTACTATTTCGGAAAAAAAGAGAAGATCTTCATTAAAAAATGAATATAATCGGTCATTGAAGATATTTCAAAAGTCAAATGTTGATAAAAGTCGTGCCTATTACCGTGTTTTTTGGGCCCAAAAGGTCATTCGTGGGTATGCTATTTTGCTGCAATTCCTTACGGGGATGAACAATACTCCGCTGGTCAATTTGAAGTATGAGGATGCATTAGCGGTTGGCAAAGGCAGCGTAAAAAAAGAGTTAATATCAATCAAGCACAGGGCGAAAGGTCGTGTCGAACCCTATCCTCTCGGAGGAAGGAGGGGATTAAAAATATTGAGAGAGTATCTAGAATTTAGGGATTGGTTACTCGATGGAGAGGAATATGATTTGCTTTTTTTCTCCAATGCAGAAACATCTGGAAAAAGAGATATGCCTGTTCCTTTGCGCAGTGACTTCCAGACCAGATTTTTCAAGCAATTAAAGGGAAAGCTGTTTCCTAGCTATGTTAAAAATATATCACCTATGTTGGCCAGAAAATATAAGAGTATCGCCCTAGAGTTTATTGGCGCGACAGAGGAAGAAGCAGCAGATCTTCTGAATCATTCACTGGAAACGAACCGTCGCAGCTATGGTGCGCCTAGTGTTGATGATTCAAGTCGAGAGCTATCTCAGTTTTGGGGTGCCGTAAAAAGTTCAGCAGAGAAAGTAAAGCTTATTGGCTCTGATGACGGTATTTCCGGTGTAGACATTGCCGTTGGCCACTGTAATGATTTAGGTAATGCCGAAGAAATTAGTGAAGGTTCTCTGATTGAGCCGAATTGTCGGACGCAGTATGGGTGTCTGTATTGTGAGCACTATGTTTGCCATGCAGATGATGAGGATATTCGAAAGTTACTATGTTTAAAGTACGTTATTGAGGAAGTTAGGGGGCAAGCTGTGGAATTTGAAGCAGCAGATCAGCTATTTCAAGATCTTTGCTTACGTGTTGAAGCCTTGCTAAAAAGGATGACTGAGCTATATCCTAAAATGATCGACTCTATAGATGTCATTCGCGAGGAAGTTTTTGAATTAGGCGTGCTAACCCCTTTTTGGGAATCTCGCCTTAATCGATATGAAGAAATGGGGGTGATCTTGTGAAAGAGGGGAGTTTAAATGTATTGTTTATTAACCGGGGGAATGCTTTTTTTCTCAGTGATAATTCTCCCGATGAGTTTGTCTATAGGCCAACTGCGGATCATGTCTTGTGCAGAGATTCAAACGGGAACCCCACGGCTATCTACGGTGAAGACCATTGGGATTTTAACCCTTACAGGTTATCTTCCAAGAAAATTCGCGTGTTGAGCTTTGGTGACTTTGTAAAGTGTGACGATGAGGTTTTTAGGAGTAAGTTATCAGAAGAAGCTAAGTTTATTCTCTATCTGCTCATGCATTTTTCCGCTAGCGGCTATCTTGGTCGGCTGAGTGCTTCAACGCTTGTTCAGTACTTTTTTCAGCTGCGGTCAATGGCCAGGTTCTGTGTGTCCAGTCTCGATAATGATCTAGCTCAGGGTATTTCCCTTTTTGATCTTTTGTCTAATAGCGCCTATTTGAGGAGCTATCTTGGGAGGAAGGATGTTGCCAAGAATCAACTTAAGCAAACATCTGCACTCCTTACTGCATTGAATCAGATTGATATTGATGTGTTGGGTTTTGAATCGTGCCCTAAGAAGTTGTTCAATTTTGAACGGCGAGAGGACCGTCAACACCCGGTAATCCCTCCTCGAATCTACATAGCGATTATGAACCATTACGAGTCATTAATTGAAGA
>Ga0194137_10002795_pt1 | contig 10201 bp, 5 predicted proteins | sample TARM_MetaG_T3_14_FD_134025 | JGI IMG/M metagenome (GOLD analysis project Ga0194137, IMG submission 134025) | Freshwater microbial communities from Pennsylvania, USA, analyzing microbe dynamics in response to fracking - TARM_MetaG_T3_14 (version 2) | ecosystem: Environmental > Aquatic >...
GAGCCGCGGAGAGCTTCCAGGGAGCCTTGAACGTCGGCTTTGATGATGACGTTGAGGTCCTTGATCTCGCCTTCCGTAATGTGCTTGTAGAGATCGTCCAGCGTAACGCGGGAATTCGCTCCCATCTCCGACTGGCGCTGCTTGATCGAACGGCGTTCCGCGATGTCGCGGGCTTTGCGCTCGTCCTCGAACACCATGAACGGATCGCCGGCTTGCGGAACTTCCGTCAGGCCCGTAATCTCGACCGGAGTCGAAGGATCGGCTTCCTTGAGGCGGCGTCCCTTGTCGTTGATCATGGCGCGCACGCGGCCGAACGTATTGCCGGCTACGAATGCATCGCCGATCTTCAGCGTCCCGTGCTGCACGAGCACGCGGGCTACCGGGCCTTTGCCCTTGTCGAGCTCGGCCTCAAGCACGGTGCCGCGGGCGCGTTTGTTCGGGTTGGCCTTGTAGTCGTTGACCTCGGCCACGAGCAGGATCATTTCCAGCAGCTCTTCGAGATTGATGCGCTGCTTGGCGGAAATGTTGACGAAGATCGTGTCTCCGCCCCACTCTTCCGGTACGAGCTCGTATTTGGTCAGCTCCTGCTTGATCGTATCCGGATTCGCATCCGGCTTGTCGATCTTGTTGACCGCCACGATGATCGGGACATTCGCCGCTTTGGCGTGGTTGATCGCTTCGACCGTCTGCGGCATGACGCCGTCATCGGCCGCCACGACGATGATCGTGATGTCCGTCACTTCGGCTCCGCGGGCGCGCATCATCGTGAACGCGGCGTGGCCCGGAGTATCGAGGAACGTAATTTTCTTATTGTTGATTTCGACCTGGTACGCGCCGATATGCTGCGTGATGCCGCCGGCTTCGCCGCCGGTCACGTTTGTGGAGCGGATTGCGTCCAGGAGCGTCGTTTTGCCGTGGTCGACGTGGCCCATGATGGTCACGACCGGAGCGCGGGCGATGAGATTCTCTTCCTCGTCCTTCTCTTCGACCGTCTCGAAATCGTCTTCCTCGACCGGAATCTTGATTTCGACTTCCTCGACTTTGAACTCGGATGCGACGAGCTGGATCGTCTCGATATCCAGTTCCTGATTGATCGTCGCCATGACGCCAAGGAAAATGAGCTTCTTGATGACTTCGGAAGCGTCCTTGTGGAGCAGCTTGGCGAGGTCGCCGACGGTCATGCTGCCGCGGACGATGATTTTCTTCGGCGTATTGTCGATTTTCTCGCGTTGAGGCTGCTGGCCGCCGCGGCCGCCTTTGCCGCCTCTGCCGCGGCTCTTGTAGCTGCCGCCGCGATCGTCGAAGCGACCGCCCGCGCCTTGGCCGGGCTTGCCGCCGCCTCTGCGGTTGTTGTTGCCGCCGGGACCGCCTGTGCGTCCGGCTCCGCCTGCGCTGCCGCCGCGGGAGAAGTCGCGTGTGCCGCCGGCAGGCTTGTTGTCCGTGAACGTGCGCGGAGCGGCAGCCGTGCTGCGGCTTTCGCCGCGCGGGCCGGTCGACGACGCTGCTTGCCCGGCGCCCTGCGGCCTGCTGCCGCCGTAACCGCCGCCTTGACCCGGAGGCCGTCCTTGGCCGCCGCCTTGTCCTTGCGGACGTCCTTGGCCGCCTTGGCCCGGAGGCCGTCCTTGGCCGCCGCCCTGTCCTTGCGGACGTCCTTGGCCGCCTTGGCCCGAAGGCCGCCCTTGGCCGCCGCCCTGTCCTTGCGGACGTCCTTGGCCCGGTCCGCGTCCTTGACCGCCGCCTTGTCCTTGAGATGCCGGACGCTGCTGAGTTCCAGCGGACGAACCGCTGCCTTGTGTATTCGAAGTCGTATTCATAGTCACCTGTCGTTCCTGCTGATTTTGGTTTGTAGACTGCTCTTGACGTTGAATAGTATGCACTCCTTGTTGCTCCGGCCGCTTGTCGGCGGGGCGCTTGGAAGGGGCCGAGGCGGATACCTGCGGGTTGCCCTGCGCGCGCTTCGCTGCGGCGTTCGCTTTGATGTCGCGGAAGAAACCTTCCACTTTGTTGACCATGTCGTTTTCCATCACGCTCATGTGGTTGTTGACCGGCGTGTCCAGACGCTTAAGAATCGTTATGATTTCCTTGCTGCTCATGTTGAGGGACTTCGCGTATTCATATACGCGCAGCTTCTCTTTGGTGTCTTTGCCATCCTGTGGTTTAGTCAATATACTCCACCTCCGTATTCTGGCTCAGTTGCCCCCGAATCATGTTCGCGAACCCGGAATCGGTTATGGCCACGATGACCCGCTGTTCCTTGCCGAGAGCCTGCCCGAGGCTGTCCCGGGTGAATGCTTCGGCCAACGGCACGCCGTAGGACGAGCATTTATCGCGATATTTCTTCTTCGTATTATCGGAAGCGTCGGCAGCGACTAGCACAAGCCGGGCTTTGCCTTGGCGTACGGCTTTGAGAACCGTCTCGTCGCCGGTTATGACTTTGCCGGCACGCATCGCCATGCCCAGATTGGAAAGAGCTTTATTCGTCATCCTCATCCGCCTCCTGCTCTTTGGCGGCAAGAAACTGTTCTTCGACGGAGATGAATTCCCGCTCGAGCTGATCGTAGATCTCCGGAGGAACCGCCTGCTTGAGCGCGCGGTCGAGCGCGCGGCTCTTCTTGGCGAGGCGGAAGCATTCCGCTGTCCCCCGCAAGTAGGCGCCTCTTCCGGATTTTTTGCCCGTCAGGTCGATGACGATATTCCCTTCCGGAGTCCGGACGACCCGGATGAGCTCCTTCTTGGGCAGCATTTCCTGGCTTGCCACGCATTTGCGCATCGGTATCTTTCTAGGTTTCAAGCGTAGTCCCCCCTTGCGGCAGACAGCCGTGCTTCAAGCGAATCCAGACGTCGATCGGCTGGAACTCAGTCGATCGTTATGGAGTCCTGGTGCATCGCGGCGCCCTGTGTCCGTTCACGGCCGTATTCCTGCTCCGCCTGCGTCTCGCTCTTGATATCGATCTTCCAGCCGGTCAGCTTGGCGGCAAGGCGGGCGTTCTGGCCCTTGATGCCGATCGCCAGCGACAGCTGGTAATCCGGCACGATGACCCGAGCCATTTTCTCCTGCTCGAAGACGATGACTTCCAGCACCTTGGAAGGGCTGAGAGCATTCGCTACGTATTCCTCGACGCTGTCGGACCAGCGGACGATATCGATCTTCTCGCCCTTCAGCTCCGTCACGATCGTCTGCACGCGCATGCCCTTCTGGCCTACGCAGGAGCCGACGGGATCCACTTCCGCGTTGCGGGAATGGACGGCGATCTTGGAGCGGAAACCCGCTTCCCTCGCTACCGAACGGATCTCGACGACGCCGTCGTAGATTTCCGGAACCTCAAGCTCGAACAGCCGCTTCAGCAGCCCGGGATGGGTGCGGGAGAGGATGATCTGCGGCCCTTTGGTCGTATTCTCCACCTTGGTGATAAACGACTTCACGCGGTCGCCATGCCTGAATTTGTCCGTCGGCATCAGCTCGGTCAGCGGCAGCACCGCTTCGACTTTGCCGAGATCGATGAACAAATGGCGGGTATCCTGGCGCTGGACGATGCCGTTGACGATATCCTCTTCCTTGTCGATGTACGCATTATAAATGAGGCCGCGCTCCGCTTCGCGGATCCGCTGCGTAACGACCTGCTTGGCCGTCTGGGCGGCGATCCGTCCAAAGTCGCGAGGCGTGACTTCGATTTCGGCGACATCGTCGAGCTGGTAATGAGGATTGATCTCCCGTGATGCCTCTACCGATATCTCGAGGCGCGGATCAAGCACTTCCTCCACCACGTTCTTGCGCGCGTACACCTTGATGACGCCGGTATGGCGGTTGATGTCCACACGCACGTTCTGAGCGGTGTTGAAGTTGCGCTTGTAGCTGGAGATGAGAGCGGCCTCGATCGCTTCAAGGAGAATATCCTTGGCGATCCCCTTCTCTCTCTCTATCTCGTTTAAGGCTTCAATAAAATCCATGCTCATTGGAACCACGGATCCCCCTTTCAATGATTAGAAAACGATAGCCAGCCTGGCGCTGGCCACCTTCGCATATGGAATGGCATGACTCTTGCGCCCGGTGCTGACGACGACGGTCTCCCCGTCGAACGAGACCAGCGGTCCTTCGAACTCCTTGAGTCCGTCGATCGGCTCGTACGTCGTGACGAATACCTGCTTGCCGACCGCCTTGCTTACATCTTCCGGCTTCTTCAGCGGGCGCTCGGCGCCCGGCGACGAAACTTCCAGAAAGTAAGCGTCCGACACCGGATCGTTCTGATCCAGCTGCTCGCTCAGAAACTCGCTGATGCGTCCGCATTCGTCGATGTCAATACCGCCTTCTTTATCAACAAATACGCGAAGGAACCAGTTGCTGCCTTCCTTCACGTATTCGATGTCCACAAGCTCGAATCCGTTGTCGCTGAGAAATGGGCCGACCATCTCTTCCACGACGGCTTTGATTCTGGATGTGCTCAAATCCAATTGACCTCCCGATCAGTCCGAAAAAGTAGTGGACAAAACGTGAAGAGTGGGTTTCCCCACTCTTCAGAAGTACCTCTATCCTCATGATTACCAAAAAAATTATATCATAACCCGTGTACACTGACAAGATTTGTTTTCCCTAGCAGACTTTCCATAGACGGCTGCAAACCCTTGCGGGGCTTAGAAAAGCGAGAGCTGGTTGGACTCCGGCAGACCGCGGAAGCAGCCCATTCCGGTCAACACTTCGATAATCGTCTTGGTCGCCTTCGACCGCTGCTGGAAATCCTCGATCGAGAGAAACTCGCTGCCGTCCCTCGATGCTCCGATGTTGCGCGCCGCGTTTTCGCCGATGCCGGCGATCGCCGCGAACGGGGGAATCAGGCTGTCCCCTTCGATCGTCCACTTCGTCGCATCCGAGCGGTACAGATCGATCGGCTTGAACGAGAAGCCTCGTGCAGTCATCTCCAGAGCCATTTCCAGCATGGAGACGGAAGCCTTCTCCTTCGGAGTCGCCGCGAAGCCCTTCTGCTCGATTTCCACCAGCCTTTTCAGAATCGGCTCGTAGCCTTGGCACAGCAGCTCCAGATCGAAGTCTTCCGCCCGGACCGTAAAGTAGGTGGCATAGAATTCGATCGGATGATAGAGCTTGAAAAAGGCCGTGCGCACAGCGGAAATGACATAGGCCGCGGCATGCGCTTTCGGGAACATGTACTCGATGCGGAGGCAGGAATCGATATACCACTGCGGCACCTTGCAGCGCTTCATTTCCTCGATCCATTCCGGCGTCAGCCCTCTGCCTTTCCGGACGCTCTCGGTGATCTTGAAGGCAAGGCCCGCATCCATGCCCGCCTTGTAGATCAGATAGAGCATGATCTCGTCGCGGCAGCCGATGACGGTCTTGATCGAGCAGGTTCCGTTCTTGATCAGCTCCTGGGCATTGCCCAGCCATACCCCCGTGCCGTGCGACAAGCCGGAAATCTGAAGCAGATCGGCAAATGAAGTCGGCTGCGTCTCTTCGAGCATCTGCCGGACGAACTTGGTTCCCATCTCCGGAACGCCATAAGTGGCGACGCTGGAGCGGATCTTCTCCGGAGCTACTCCAAGCGCCGTCGTGGAGTTGAACATGCTCATCACCTTGGGATCGTTCATCGGAATCGTCGTGGGATCGACGCCCGTCAAATCCTGAAGCATCCGCATCATCGTCGGATCGTCATGGCCGAGAATATCAAGCTTGAGCAGGTTCATTTCGAAGGCGTGATAATCGAAATGGGTCGTTTTCCATTCGGCTCCCGTATCGTCGGCAGGATACTGGACCGGCGTGATGTCCTCGACGTCGATGTAGTCCGGCACGACGACAATGCCGCCCGGATGCTGTCCGGTGCTCCGCTTGACGCCGGTGCAGCCCGACGCCAGCCGGCTGAGCTCCGCTCCGCGCCATTTCCGGCCTTTTTCCTCTTCGTATTTCTTCGCGAAGCCGTATGCCGTCTTTTCGGCCACCGTTCCGATCGTCCCGGCGCGGAACACGCATTTCTCGCCGAAGATCTCCTTCGTAAAATTATGCGCGATCGGCTGGTACTCGCCGGAGAAGTTGAGATCGATATCGGGAACCTTGTCGCCCTTGAAGCCGAGGAACGTCTCGAACGGAATGTCCTGGCCTTCGCCTTTCATTTTGTTGCCGCAATGCGGGCAGTCCTTGTCCGCCAGGTTGAAGCCGGAGGATACGCTGCCGTCCAGAATCCATTCGCTGTGCCGGCAGTCTGCATTCAGGCACAGATAATGCGGAGGAAGCGGGTTGACCTCGGATATGCCGAGGAACGTCGCGACGACGGAAGAGCCTACCGAGCCCCGCGATCCGACCAGATAGCCGTCTGCATTGGACTTCTTCACGAGACGCTCGGAGATGAGATAGTTGGCCGAGAAGCCGAACTTGATGATCGGCACGAGCTCCTTCTCCAGACGGTCGATGACGACCTGCGGCAGCTCTTCTCCGTACATGCTGCGGGCAGTGGAGTAACAGGTATCCCTGATCTCCTCGTCCGCCCCTTCCATGATCGGCGTGAACAGCTTGTCCGGAAACATCTCGAACGGCTCGAACCTTCCTGCCAGCTCCACCGTGTTCGTAACGACGACCTGATAGGCGAGCTCTTCGCCGAGGAAGCGGAATTCCTGCAGCATCTCGTCGGTCGTCCGCAGATGGGCATCGGGCAGACGCTGGCTCTTCAGCGGGCTGAAGCCCGTAATGCCCATGATCGTGATGTCGCGGTACATTTTGTCGCGGGGGTTCAAATAATGAACGTTGCCCGTGGCAATGACGGGTTTGCCGAGCTTCTCGCCGATCCGGCAAACCTTGCGCATCGCCTCCTCGATCTCGGCACGGCTGCCGACAAGCCCTTTGTCCACCAGATGCATGTAGAAGTCGACGGGCTGAATTTCCAGCACATCGTAGAAGTCGGCGACGTCCTCCGCCTCCTCCACCGTCTTGTTCAGGACGGCTTCGAAAAACTCGCCCTTCTCGCAGCCGGAAATGATGAGCAGCCCGTCCCTCATGTCCTTGAGCTTGCTCTTCGGAATGCAGGCGACGCGCTTGAAATGCTCGGTATGCGAAAGCGAAATGAGCTTGAACAGATTTTTTTTGCCCGCCGCATTGAGAGCGTAGATCATGCAGTGGAACGGACGGCTGTTGGACAGGTCCATGCCTACATAATCGTTGAGCTGATGGAGTCCGGTCACGCTGCGCTGGGCGGCGTCCCCGATCAGGCCGTACAGCACGCCGGCCAGCGCAACGGAGTCGTCCACCGCGCGGTGATGGCTCTCGAGTCCGACCTTGTATTTGTCGGCCAGCGTGTTGAGCCGATGGTTCTTCATGGCCGGATGCAGGAAGCGGGCCAGCTCCAGCGTGTCGAGAACCGGGTTTTTCAGCTCCGGAATGCCGATCATCTTGCATGACGCTTGAATGAAGCCCATATCGAAACGCGCGTTATGGGCGACAAGCACGCAGTCCCCGACGAAATCAACGAATTCGCGAAGCTTGGGCTCCAGCTCGGGCGCTCCCCGCACCATATCGTCCGTAATGTTGGTCAGCTGCTCGATATGGTATGGAATGCGCTCATGTGGATTGATGAAGGTGGCGAAGCGGCCGATCTCCTGCCCATTTTTGTATTTGACCCCGGCAAGCTCGATGATCTTGCAGTTGGTGATGGAGAGGCCGGTGGTCTCGATGTCGAAAACGACATATTCAGCATCCTTCAGCGATTCCTGACGCGGATTCAATACCATCGGAACGGCGTCGTTCACGACGTTGGCCTCTACGCCGAACAGCACCTTGATGCCGTTTTTCTTTCCGTGCTTGAACGCTTCGGGATAACATTGCACGTTGCCGTGATCGGTGACCGCAATCGCTTCATGTCCCCATTTCGCCGCCGTCTTGATGTACGTATCCACCGAGGTGACGGCGTCCATTGTACTCATCGTCGTGTGGAGATGGAACTCGACCCGCTTCACTTCGGCGGTATCGGTGCGGTCCTTGGGCGCAACGACCTCATGCAGATCGTTAGGCATCATGACGAGCTCGGGCTCCTGCATGAAGCGGTCATACTCCACGCGGCCCCTGGCCTTGATCCATTTGCCGTTCGACAGCTTGGAGAGCACCTTCACGTCTTCCTTGGTCTTCGCGAACATCTTCATCGCGATGGAATCGGTAAAGTCCGTCACGTTGAACGTGAACAGGGTGCTGCCGTTGCGAAGCTCCTTGACCTCAAGGCCAAATACCGTGCCCTGTACGGCAATTTTCTTCTCTTCCTCCACAATGTTCATCATCGGCACGGCTTCCTCGCGGATATCGTAGCCGACAGCCAGACGGACTTCGCCTTCCTCCGGCTCCGGCACCTCGCTCGCCACGCTTGTCATGATCTGCATGACCGCGTCGTTGTTCTCCTGCACGACGCGCTGGGCGAATTCTTCATACAGCTCGCGGGCCGCTTCTCCTGCCGTCAGCTTCACGCGCAGCGTGCGAGAGAAGCGCTCTTCATAGAAGCGGACGATCGCCTCGTCCAGCTTCTTGCGCTTTGCCAGCTCCAGCCCTGCCTTGTCCATGAGCTGCAGCAGCAGCACGCCGTTCTCGGCCGAAGCAAGTCCTTTGGCGAGCCAGCCGTTGACCGAAGCCATTTCCTGCTGCGCCCATTCCACGAACAGAGGCCAATACTCCAAGCCTAGGCTGTCGCTTGGAATATGGTCCTCATACGTGAAGCAGAACGATACTTCGGCGATATGCCGGAACTTCTCCCGGACCGTCTTGCAAAAAATACTATAGTAATCGCGCTGGACGAGCGAGCTCACGCGGATGCAGAACGTCCACTCGCGGTTGCTTTCGCTTACCAGCACCTTCTCGATGATCGCGTCCTGGAAATGGGTTCCGATCAGCTCCGGCGGAAGCTCGGCCTGCTTCGTCAGCAGCTCGAAGCGTTGTCTTTTGTCGGCGCTCATGTAGTCCCTCCTGGAAATGCAGCTTTGAACCGTCAATGGAATCTATTATACCGTCGAATAAAGGGGAAGAACATAGAAACATGGCGATTGCCCAGAAGAACGTGAGAACCGCCTTCCGGCGGATAGCCCTTCCGATCGCTGTTGATGCCGGATTTCTTGAATGAATATGTACTCTAGTAGAAATCCGGCATCAAAGGCGAACACTTCGTTTCTGCAGGGCTATTCCGCTCGCTAGGCTCCAACGTTCTTTAAGCAGCCTAGTTTCTCAGAGATGAGAAAAAATAGAGGGACAAGAAAGAGAGAAAAAAACAAAGCCCCATGCCGGGGCTTTGTTGAATGCTGCGGAAAACGAGGCCGCAAAAAGATTAGTAGGCTCTGGCGAAGACGACCGTATGCTCGGCCTTCTCGCCGCAGACGAGGCAAGTCGCCTTGCGCTCGGCCGGCTCGAACGGAATGTTCCGGCTCGTCGCGCTGGTCTCTTCCTTGACCTGCTTCTCGCAGGCGGCCGAACCGCACCAGCCTGACGTGACGAAGCCGCGCTTCTGGTCGAGCAGCGCCTTCATTTCATCCAGCGTGTCGACCGCATGCGTGTTCTCTTCGCGGAAGCTTTTCGCCTTCTCGAACATGTCGCGGTGGATTTCCTCCAGCATGGACTGGATTTCGTCCGTCAGATCGCTCTGGTTCACGACGCGCTTCTCGCCGCTCACGCGGGAGACGAGCACGCAGACGCCGTTCTCCATGTCGCGAGGTCCAAGCTCGAGACGAATCGGCACGCCGCGCATTTCGTACTCGTTGAATTTCCAGCCCGGGCTCATGTCGGAGCGGTCGTCCACTCTTACGCGGACACCGGCTTTCTTGAGCTCGCCGTACAGCTCGTCCACTCTCGCAATGACGGCATCGCGCGTTTTGGGAGGACCGATGGGGATCATGATGACCTGGGTCGGGGCTACCTTCGGCGGCAGCACGAGCCCGCGGTCGTCGCCATGCACCATGATCAGCGATCCGATCAGGCGGGTGCTGACGCCCCACGAAGTCGTATGCGCGAACTGCAGCTGGTTGTCGCGGTCCAGAAATTTGATGTCAAAGGCGACGGCAAACTTGTTGCCGAGGTAGTGGGAAGTGCCTGCCTGCACGGCACGGCCGTCCTTCATCATCGCTTCGATGGAATACGTGTCGACCGCGCCGGCGAATCGCTCGCTTGGCGTCTTCTCGCCGCTGATGACCGGAATCGCGAGGTAGTCCTCGACGAACGAACGGTACGTTTCCAGCA
>Ga0194137_10002796_pt1 | contig 10201 bp, 7 predicted proteins | sample TARM_MetaG_T3_14_FD_134025 | JGI IMG/M metagenome (GOLD analysis project Ga0194137, IMG submission 134025) | Freshwater microbial communities from Pennsylvania, USA, analyzing microbe dynamics in response to fracking - TARM_MetaG_T3_14 (version 2) | ecosystem: Environmental > Aquatic >...
ACCAGGCCCACGGCGCCTACATACTGGAAAACTCCGACATCGCCGGCTTCTCCCGCCAGGAGCAGCAAGTGCTGGCGGCGATGGTGCGCTGCCACCGTCGCGGCGTGCCCAGGAATGCCTTCGACGCCCTGCCCGAGCGGCTGGTGCTGTCCGCCCGGCGCAAGACCGCGCTGCTGCGGCTGGCCGTGCTGCTGCACCGCGCCCACGAGAACGATCCGATCCCGCAACTGGAAGTGATCGCCGAAGACAACCACCTCAGCCTGATCCTGTCGCAGGACTGGCTGGAGGCGCGGCCACTGCTGCGTGCCGACCTGATTGCCGAAGTCGAGGGCATGGCCGGGCTGGGCCTGCTGTTCAAGCCCTTCGTGGTCTGACTCGCCGACGGCGCACGTCCGCCGCCACGCGGGCGGCACGTCGCAGCCTTGTGCGCCCCGGGCTTCGCCGCCGCAACGCTGCATGCCGCGACAAGCGGCATCACCCGGCAGAACAGCCCCCTGCCGCGAAAAACCGCACTGCGTGAACGGCAGCAGGCCGGCGGGCCGGCTGTCATTTTTCCGGCATCGTTCTGCAACAGCGGCTTCATTGCGGCGACCGAGCATGGGCAAAACGCGGAGTCGCCCATGCGCCATGCCATCGTCACCGAGACGTATCCGCCGGAAGTCAACGGCGTCGCCCTGACCGTGCAATCCCTCGAACGCGGCCTGATGGCACGCGGCCACGAGGTCGAGCTGATCCGTCCGCGCCAGCACGCGCGCGAAACCGCACCGGCGCACACCGTGTTGATGCGCGGCGCCAACCTGCCCCGTTACCCAGGCTTGAAGTTCGGCCTGCCGGCCGCCGGCATGCTGCTGCGCCACTGGCGCGAAAATCCGCCCGACGCCGTCTATGTGGCCACCGAAGGTCCGCTGGGCTGGTCCGCGCTGCGCGCCGCGCGCCGGCTCGGCATCCCGGTGGCAAGCGGCTTCCACACCCGTTTCGACGAATACATGCGCGACTACGGCCTGCGCTGGCTGCAGCCGGTGGCGCTGCGCTGGATGCGCCATTTCCACAACCTGGCCGATGCCACGCTGGTGCCCACCGAGGAGCTGCGTCGTTTCCTCGACGGCCACGGTTTCCGGCATGCGCAGCGGCTGGCGCGCGCGGTGGACACGCAGTTGTTCGACCCGGCCCGGCGCGACCCGGCGCTGCGCGTGAAGTGGGGCATCGGCGAAGAGCCGCTCGCGGTGATCCACGTCGGCCGCATTGCCGCGGAGAAAAACCTCGACCTCGCCGTGCAGGCCTTCCGCAGGCTGCAGCAGGACCGGCCGGACGCGCGCTTCGTCTGGGTCGGCGATGGCCCCGAACGCGAACGGCTGGCCCGGGAGAACCCGGATTTCGTGTTTTGCGGCATCCAGCGCGGCACGGTGTTGGCGCGCCATTTCGCCAGCGCCGACCTGTTCCTGTTCCCCAGCCGCAGCGAGACCTTCGGCAACGTGACCCTGGAATCGATGGCCAGCGGCGTGCCGGTGGTGGCCTTCGACTACGGCGCCGCGCGCGAACACCTGCGCGACGGCCTGCACGGGGCCACGGTGGGCTGCGATGCCGAGTTCGTCGCCGCAGCGCAGCGCCTGGCCGGCATGCCGGCCGAGGCACGCCGCGCGATGGGGCAGGCCGCCCATGCCGCCCTGCGCGCGCTGCGCCCGGAGCAGGTGGCCGCCGATTTCGATGCAATCCTCACCGGTCTGGCCCATGCGAGGAACCCGAATGCCCCGCTCCCTGCCCTCTGAACACGACACCCCTTCCCTGCCACGCCGCGAGACGGCGTGGTGCCTGCGGGCCAACCGCCTCGGCGAATGGAGCGCGGTGCGCGGCTTCTTCGCCGCCGTGAGCCGGCTCGGCGACGGCGTGTTCTGGTACGTCCTGATGGCGGCGCTGGTGATCGTCGACGGCCTGCACGGGCTGGCGGCCTCCATCCACATGGCCGCCACCGGCGTGGTCGCGCTGACGCTGTACAAGATGCTCAAGCGCTGGACGCGGCGCCCGCGCCCGTTTGCCGCCGATGGCCGCATCCAGGCTTGGGTGGCACCGCTGGACGAATTCAGCTTCCCGTCCGGGCACACCCTGCATGCGGTGTCCTTCAGCCTCGTGGCGATTGGCCACTACCCGCTGCTGGCCAGCGTGCTGCTGCCCTTCACCTTGTGCGTAGCCGCCTCGCGCGTGGTGCTGGGCCTGCATTACCCGAGCGACGTGCTGGCCGCCACCGGCATCGGCACGGTGCTGGCCGGCATCTCGTTGTGGCTGGTGCCCGGGGCCCGCCTGTTCGGCTGACGCTTGCCCTCATTCCACCGCAGTTTCGAACGCGGCCACCGTCGCGCGCTCCAGTGCCGGCGCAAGCTGCCCGGGCCAGTCGCGGTCGTTGGCGACTTGCGCATGCTTGCGGCTGGCAGCCAGCGCGTCGAAGTCCAGATCGGCGATGGCCCAGAGTCGTTCGCCTGCGGTGCGGGCGAGCACGCCATCGGCCGGCAGGCCGGTATCCATCGGCGCATACAAGGCCGCCTCGCCGGTATTCACGTCCAGCGCCGGGCTCCATTCGGCCATGCCGGCCGTGACCGATTGCGCGACGAAGGCGCGGTTCTCCAGTGCGCGTGCCAGACAGCCCACCTGCACGCGAGTGGCGCCGGCGGCGGTATCGGTGCAACTGGGCACCACGAGCAATTGTGCGCCGGCTTCGCACTGGGCGCGCACCGGCAGCGGGAATTCGCTGTCGTAGCAAATGGCGATGCCGGCGCGCACGCCATCGGCCGCGAACACCTTCAGCGCGTCGCCACCGTCGATACAACGCAGCCGCTTCTCGAAACCGGTCAGTTGCAACTTGTCCTGCCAGCCATGGCCACCGTCGGGCGCGAACCAGTCCGAGCGGTTGCGATAGCGCCCTTCACCCGCGTCGAGCAGGAAGCTGCCCGCGACGACGTGCATGTCCAACTCCCGCGCCAACCGTGCGAACAAGGCCAGCCAATCCGCGCGATGCCGCTGGATGGCGGCAAACGAGCCGCGCAGATCGCCCTGCACCGGCGCCGGGAAGGTGGCGGCCAGTTCCAGCGACAGGTATTCGGGCAGCACCGCCAGCCGCGCGCCGGCGGCGGCCGCCTGCCCGAGCACGGCGGCCTGCTTCTCGGCGAAGGCGGCAAAGTCGCGCGGCGCGCCGATCGGATACTTGGCCACGGCCACCTTCACGCCAGCGTCTCCCAATCGCGCAGCCAGAAGGTGAGCGGGTGCTTCACTTGGCCAATGCCGGCTTCGTTCCAGTCCAGCCACATCGTCATGCCCGGCCGACGCGCGTAACCGCGCTTGTGCCAGAAGACATCGTTGGGGCGGTAGTCGGGCGGGCATCGCGGATCGTCTCCGGCGCGATCGACCGCGCAGAACGCCGTCCGGCGGAAGCGGCCGAGCGCGCGCGCATGCGCCTCGCGCGCATCGAAGAAGGCATGGCCGATGCCGCGTCCGCGCCAGTCCGGCAGCAACACCGATTCACCGAAATAGAACACCTGTTCCGGCGCGATGCCGGCCGCGCGAAACGGTTCGGAGAACGCGGCCGCATCGTCGGCCAATGGCAGGCCAGTGGAAGCACCGACCACGCGACCGCCATCCACCGCAAGCACGAACACGCTGTCCGGCGAGGCGGCATAGGCCGTCAGATAGTCGCGCTCGTAGCCGGGATCGCCCCGATACAAGTAAGGCCAGTCGGCAAACACGGTGATGCGCAGGCGCGCGACATCGTCCAGATACGGCGCCACGGCGGCACCGCGCAGCACGAGGATGGAATGCGGCGAGTTCATCCATGAACTCTACCGCAGCCGTCCGTGACACCCGCCGTCCAGAGCCGCCGTTCCGTGGGCGGCCAATCCTCATTCCCGAGGAAAACCGCTCCCTGCATGTTCTGGGTAGCCGGGACCTCCTGTCCCCTCCGTTCAACGCGGGCCGATGCCGCTCCCCTACCTCGCGCCTGCCGAAAACCATGCCCGGCCTTACACTGTGCCGATGAACTACCGCCACGCCTTCCACGCCGGCAACCATGCCGACGTGCTCAAGCACGTCGCCGTGCTCGCCCTGATCGATGCGCTCGCACGCAAGGACACGCCGTTCTTCGTGCTCGACACCCACGCCGGGCGCGGCCGCTACCTGCTGGCCGGGGAGGAAGGCCGCAGGACCGCCGAGGCCGAAGGCGGCGTGCTCAGGCTGATGGGACAAGCCGGCCTGCCGCCCGTGATCGAGCGCTACCTGCATGCGGTGCAGGCCGACAACCCGGTCGGCAGCCTGATCACCTATCCAGGCTCGCCCTTGCTGGTGGCGCAGGCGATGCGCGCCCAGGACCGGCTGGCCGCCTGCGAATTGCAGCCGGAGGAGGCCGCCGCGCTGAAGGGCTTGTTCGCCCACGACCGCCGCGTGCAGGTGCAGACCGGCGACGGCTACGCCGCCATCCGCGCCCTGCTGCCGCCCAAGCCCGGCGGCAGCAAGATCGGCCGAGGCATCGTGCTGATCGACCCGCCGTACGAGGCGCAGGAGGCCGAATACCCGCACATCGTCGAGGCCCTGCGCGAGGCGCTGCAACGCTGGCCGCAGGCGATCTGCGCGGTGTGGTACCCCGTCAAGCAGCGGCGCACCCTGCTGCCGTTCTTCCGCAAGGCCGCCGCGCTGCCGGCGCGCTCGGCACTGGTGGCCGAGCTGCTGGTCCGTCCGGACGATTCGCCGCTGCGCCTGAACGGCAGCGGCATGCTGATCCTCAATCCGCCGTGGCAATTCGACCAGACCCTCGCCCCGGCCTTGCCGGTGCTGCAGAAGGCGCTGGGCGAAGCCGGTGCCTCGACCCGGCTGGAATGGCTCAAGCGCGAGCAGGCCTGAGCCGGAGCCGCATCAAACCAGCGCGGCCTTCGGCGTGTCGGCGGCCTCGGGCTCGAAGAAGCTCCAGCGCACCGCCGGGAAGGTTTCCTTCAGCGCGCGCTCCACGCGGGTGATGTCGCGCAGCAAGGCCTGCGCGTCGGAGGGCTCGGCCATCGTGGCCTGCACCGACACCAGCACGTCGCTGCCCAGCTGCATCGGGATCAGGTGCACCACCCGCTCGATTTCCGGGCGTGCCTCGAAAAACGCGCGCAACTGCCGCTCCAGCGCCGGGTCCACGCTTTGCCCGACCAGCATGCCCTTGACCTCGATCGCCACCAGCACGGCGATCACCACCAGCAGCACGCCGATGGCCACGGTACCGACGGCGTCCCACACCGGGTTGCCGGTGGCCACCGACAGCAGCACCGCCGCCAGCGCGAAAGTCAGGCCGAGCAGCGCGGCCAGATCCTCGCCGAAGATCACCACCAGCTCGGCCTGTCGGCTCTGCCGGAACCACTGCCAGAGCGAACGCTCGCCGCGCGCCTTCTTCACCTCGCCCAGGCAGGCGTGCATCGAGGTGCCCTCGGCAATGATCGCGAACGCCAGCACGCCGGCCGCCCAGCCCCAGGATTCCAGCGGCTCGGGATGCTGCAGCTTGTGCACGCCCTCGTAGATCGAAAACATGCCGCCGATGCTGAACAGCATCACCGCCACGAGGAAGGACCAGAAATAGATCTCGCGACCGAAGCCCAGCGGGTGCTCCGGCGTGGGCGCCCGCTGGCCGCGCTTGACCCCGAGCAGCAACAGCAGCTGGTTGCCGCAATCGGCGAAGGAATGGACCGTTTCGGCCAGCATCGCACCGGAACCGGTGACGAAGGCCGCCACGCCCTTGGCGACGGCGATGGCGAAATTGGCGCCGAGGGCAAAGAAGATGGCGCGGGTCGAATCGCCGTGGCCGGACATGCGGACGCCTTGGATGAATGGGGACCGAGCGAGTCTAGCAACCCCGGCCGCGAACCGGCGCAAGGCATGCTGCAATCGGCCGAAAAGTGGGATCATCCGCGCCATGACCGCACGCAACCGCCTACCGCCCTGGCACGAGCACTTCACGCTGCGCAATGGCCGCGAAATGCTTACCCGCCCGATCCGGCCCGAAGATGCCGCGCCGCTGCAGGGCGCGTTCCCGCTGCTCGGCCCGGACGAGATCCGCCAGCGCTTCCTGCACGCGACGGTCGAGCTCAGCGCGGAAATGGGTTACCGGCTCACCCACCCGAACCCGAAAAGCGAGATCGTGCTGGTAGCGGCCGAACCGTTGCCGCCGGGCGAAGCGCTGATCGGCGGCGTGGCCCGAGCCTCCATCGTGCCCGGCAGCCGCGACGCCGAATTCGTCATCCTGATCAGCAGCTTCGTCGCCGGCCAAGGGCTCGGCCGGCACCTGATGCGCAAGCTGGTCAAATGGGCGCGGCGCAAGTATCTGGACCGCCTGTACGGCGACGTGCTCGACGACAACGAGCCGATGCTGCAGCTGGCCCGCTCGCTGGGCTTCCGCAAGACCGGGCTGGAAGGCACGCCGGGCCTGAGCCGTGTGGTGCTGGATCTGGACGGCTCGGACCGCTGAAAGCCGGCCTGTTTGCGTTCTGTCGCGGGGCACACCCAGGTGGCGTGCGGCGAAGCGCCGCAAGCGCCGTGGACATGTGTCGCCATGGGCCTTGCGAGCACCGCACGCGCGGCATCCGGCCAGTGCGGCATGATTGCGATGAGCCGCTGACACCCGCGTCGATCGCCTGTCCCGGCAAACCCCGGGCCGGCGCTCGACTACAATGGGCGGTCTGATGAGCGCCCCAAAATTCCCCGTTCCGCCGCTGCCGCGGCGAGGCCAGTCGCGTGCCTTCTGGCGCGCCCCCGCCACCGCTTCGGCCCTGTCCTGGCACATCGCCCGGGCCGCGCAGGCCCATGCCGGGCCGCTGCTGGTGATCGCCCGCGACAACCAGAGCGCGCACCAGATCGAGGCCGACCTGCTGACCCTTGCCGGCGCCGACGACCGCCCTGCGGCCCTGCGCGAACTGCCGGTACTGAGCTTCCCCGACTGGGAAACCCTGCCCTACGACCGCTTCAGCCCGCACCCGGAAATCGTCTCCCAGCGCCTGTCCACGCTGCACGCCCTGCCCGCGCTGAAGCGCGGCGCGGTGGTGGTTCCGGTGCAGACGCTGATGCAGCGCCTGCCGCCGTTGCGCTACGTGATCGGCGGCAGCTTCGACCTCAAGGTCGGCCAGCGCCTGGACATGGACGCCGAGAAGCGCCGGCTGGAATCGGCCGGCTACCGCAACGTGCCGCAGGTGCTCGACCCGGGCGACTTCGCCGTGCGCGGCGGCCTGCTCGACGTGTACCCGATGGGCGCCGACGCGCCGATCCGGATCGAGCTGCTGGACGAGGAGATCGACTCGATCCGCGAATTCGACCCGGAAAACCAGCGCTCGCTGGACAAGCTGCCGGCCGTGCACATGCTGCCGGGCCGCGAGATCCCCACCGACGCGGCCAGCCTGGACAAGGCAATGGACGCGCTGCGCGAGCGTCTGGACATCGACACCCGCCGCAGCGCGCTGTACCAGGACCTCAAGTCCGGCATCGCTCCGGCCGGCATCGAGTACTACCTGCCGCTGTTCTTCGACGCCACCGCCAGCCTGTTCGACTATCTCGGCGAAGGCGCGCTGCCGCTGGTCTGCGAAGGCGTGGCCGAAGCCGCCGACGCGTTCTGGGCCAACACCCGCGACCGCTACGAGCAGCGCCGCCACGACATCGAGACCCCGCGCCTGCCGCCGGAGGCGCTGTACCTGCCGCCCGACGCGCTGCGCGAACAGCTCAACAAGGGCGAACGGATCGAGATCGCGGCACCGGGCCAAGCGCGCTTCGAGGAAGCCCGCGCGCTCGGCGACCAGCCGCTGCCGGCCCTGCCGGTGGCCCCGCGCGAGGGCGCGCCGGCGGCGGCGCTGAAATCCTTCCTCGGCCATTACCCGGGCCGCGTGCTGGTGGCCGCCGATTCCCCCGGCCGCCGCGAAGCCCTGCGCGAAGTGCTGGCCGCCGGCGATCTAAAACCGGCAGTGGTGCCCGACCTGCCGGCCTTCGTCGCCGGCGATGCGCGCTTTGCCATCGCGGTGGCGCCACTGGAGGACGGCTTCGCACTGGACGAGCCGCGCATCGCGGTACTCACCGAGCGCCAGCTGTTCCCCGAACGCGCCACTCAACCGCGCCGCGGCCGCCGCGCCGTGCGCGAGCCCGAGGCGATCATCCGCGACCTCGGCGAGTTGACCGAAGGCGCGCCCATCGTGCACGAGGACCACGGCGTGGGCCGCTACCGCGGTCTGGTGGCGATGGACATCGGCGGCATGCCCGGCGAATTCCTCGACATCGAATACGCCAAGGGCGACCGCCTGTACGTGCCGGTGGCGCAGCTGCACCTGATCAGCCGCTATTCCGGGGCCTCGCCGGAAACCGCGCCGCTGCACTCGCTGGGCGGCGAGCAATGGGCCAAGGCCAAGCGCAAGGCCGCCGAGAAGGTGCGCGACGTGGCCGCCGAGCTGCTGGAAATCCAGGCCAAGCGCAAGGCCCGCGCCGGCTTGGCGCTGGACGTGGACCGGGCGATGTACGAGCCGTTCGCGGCCACCTTCCCGTTCGAGGAAACGCCCGATCAGTTGGCCGCCATCGACGCCGCCCTGCGCGACCTGGCCAGCAGCCAGCCGATGGACCGGGTGGTCTGCGGCGACGTCGGCTTCGGCAAGACCGAAGTGGCCGTGCGCGCGGCCTTCGCCGCCGCCAGCGCCGGCCGCCAGGTGGCGGTACTGGTGCCGACCACGCTGCTGGCCGAACAGCACTATCGCAATTTCCGCGACCGCTTCGCCGATTGGCCGATGAAAGTGGAAGTGCTCTCGCGCTTCAAGACCAAGAAGGAAGTCGAACACGAGCTGCAACGCGTGGCCGCCGGCGAGATCGACGTGATCGTCGGCACCCACCGTTTGCTGCAGCCGGACGTGAAGTTCAAGGACCTCGGGCTGGTGATCGTCGACGAGGAGCAGCGTTTCGGCGTGCGCCAGAAGGAAGCACTGAAGGCACTGCGCGCCAACGTGCACCTGCTCACGCTGACCGCCACGCCGATCCCGCGCACGCTCAACATGGCCATGGCCGGGCTGCGCGACCTGTCCATCATCGCCACCCCGCCGCCGAACCGGCTGGCGGTGCAGACCTTCGTCGTGCCGTGGGACGACGCCCAGCTGCGCGAGGCATTCCAGCGCGAGCTCGGCCGCGGCGGCCAGTTGTACTTCCTGCACAACGACGTGGAAAGCATCGTCCGCATGCAGAAGCAGCTGGCCGAGCTGGTGCCCGAAGCGCGCATCGGCGTGGCCCACGGACAGATGCACGAACGCGAGCTGGAGCGGGTGATGCTCGACTTCCAGAAACAGCGCTTCAACGTGCTGCTGGCGACGACCATCATCGAGTCGGGCATCGACATCCCCAACGCCAACACCATCATCATCAACCGCGCCGACAAGTTCGGCCTGGCCCAGCTGCACCAGCTGCGTGGCCGCGTCGGCCGTTCGCACCACCGCGCCTACGCCTACCTGCTGATCCCCGAACACCGCAAGATGACGCCGGACGCGGAAAAGCGGCTGGAGGCGATCGCCTCGATGGACGAGCTGGGTGCCGGCTTCACCCTGGCCACCCACGACCTGGAAATCCGCGGCGCCGGCGAGCTGCTGGGCGAGGAGCAGAGCGGGCAGATGGCCGAGGTGGGTTTCAGCCTGTACACCGAACTGCTGGAACGCGCGGTGCGCTCGATCCGCCAGGGCAAACTGCCCGACGTGGACGCCGGCGAAGAGGCACGCGGCGCGGACATCGTTCTCAACGTGCCGGCACTGATCCCCGACGACTACCTGCCCGACGTGCACACCCGCCTCACGCTGTACAAGCGCGTGTCCAGCGCCCGCGACGTGGAGGCGCTGCGCGAATTGCAGGTGGAGATGATCGACCGCTTCGGCCTGCTGCCGGACGCGGCGAAAAACCTGTTCGCCATCGCCGAGCTGAAACTGCAGGCCGACCGCCTGGGCATCCGCAAGCTGGAACTGGGCGAAGCCGGCGGGCGCATCGTGTTTGCGGCCAAGCCGAATGTGGACCCGATGACCATCATCCGCATGATCCAGGGCCAGCCGCGCATCTACGCGATGGACGGCCCGGACAAGCTGAAGATGAAACTGCCGCTGCCCGAGGCCGAGGACCGCTTCAATGCCGCGCGCGGCATTGAAGCGGTCCTCGGCCTCGGGCAGCGGCAGTTTCATCTTCAGCTTGTCCGGGC
>Ga0194137_10002799_pt1 | contig 10199 bp, 8 predicted proteins | sample TARM_MetaG_T3_14_FD_134025 | JGI IMG/M metagenome (GOLD analysis project Ga0194137, IMG submission 134025) | Freshwater microbial communities from Pennsylvania, USA, analyzing microbe dynamics in response to fracking - TARM_MetaG_T3_14 (version 2) | ecosystem: Environmental > Aquatic >...
GCGTCACCCTCCGGGGAACACCCCCCTCCCTCCGAACGCTTGCTGCTCGAACTGTTGCTTTGTCATCCCGCCGGTCTGGACGCCGCCAAACGCCTCATCCGTCCCGAGCACCTGACCCATCCACAGGCGCGGGACATGCTCGGGGTGCTCTACGGCGCCGCGTCACCCACGATGGCGGCCATCCACGACGCCGCCAGGGAATCCCCGGTGGGCAACGCCCTGATCGGCCTTCATCAACAGAGCCGTCTCGCCCCCTCCGGAGAAACCGGCACCCCGGAAGAAGCCCTCACCGAGCTGATCACCGTTCTGCGCAAGGAGGATCTCGGCCGGAAAAAGCGATCTCTTCAGGAAGAGGCCCGCCAGGCCGGGGAGGCCAGGCGACTGGAACTGGAGCCCGAAATCTGGCGCCTCTCCATGCACGAGGGACAACTCAAGGAATCCGCCATGCTCAAGGACTGGTCCCGGGCCCGCATGTTGCTTGAACTGATTGACACCCAGGATTGAAATCGAAGCCACCCCCCACCGAAACGGAGGGAAAAGTCCCTCCCCTTGAAACTTGACCGTAGACGCGGGTTCGGATACACTCTCCCGTTCATTCGCGCCCCACCCCCGATACAAATTTCAGCCCATCTTCCACAAGGTTTTTTCGCATATGGCCGACACCAAAAAGACCGCAAAATCCAAAAAAAGCACCTCTCGGAAAACTTCCGCGAACGCCTCCGGCGTAACAAAGAAGACCCCGGCGAAGAAAAAGCCCGCGGCCAAAAAGAAAAAGAAGGTCGCCGCCAAGAAGACTCCCGCACAAAAAACGGTCGCAAAAAAATCCACCGCCGCCGGGAAGAAAGCCTCGGCTTCCAAGAAAGCTTCGCCGAAGAAAAAAACCGCGGCCAAAAAATCGCCGACGAAGAAATCCGCGGCGGTGAAAAAGAAAACCACCGCGGCCGGAAAAAAGACCGTTTCAAAGAAGAAAACCGCTCCCAAAAAGACGACCGAGGCGAAAAAGACCTCCGCGTCCGGGAAAAAGCCCGTGGCCAAAAAGAAGAAAGCCGCGCCCGCGGAGAGCGCGCCCCCCGCTCCGGGCAAGGGCAAAGCCGCCAACTGGTCCCGGCTCTTCGAGCCCCTGATTAAAAAAGGCCGCGGCGAAGGCTATGTCCTCCTCGACGACCTCGCGGCCCATCTGCCCAGCAAAGGTGACAACCCGGACGAACTCGACAGCGCCCTCATCACCCTCAAGGGCATGAACATCGAAGTGCTTCGTCCCGGAGAGGTCGAATCTTTCCGTAGCCGTCGCCGCCACGAGGCCCGCGAACGCGCCGCCGGAAGATGGACGTGCTCGACGATCCCGTGCGCATGTACCTCAAGTCCATGGGCCAGGTTCCCCTCCTCACCCGGGAGGAGGAGGTCGAGATTTCGAAACGCATCGAAGACGCCGAAATCCGCACCTGCGAGATTTTCAACCGCATGGGCTGCTCCACCGAGGCCTACCTCGGGCTGGTGCACCGTCTGGAAAACCAGGAAGAGCGATTCGACCGGATCATCAACGACAAGAACGTCGAAAGCCGGGAAAAATACTTCAAGAACCTGCCCCGGATCATCTCCAATATCGAAAAGAATTACGAGGCCCTGCGGGAGGAGTACAAAGCCCTCTCCAAAGCCAAGGTCGCCGACAGGGAGCCGCTCGAGAAGTCGCTGGAGAAAATCCGCACCCGTCTCGCCAAAAGCTACGAGAAACTGTACCTCAAGCAGAAGGCCATCGACGACATCGTGGAAATCGCCACGGTCTATCACAAGGAACTCACCGATCTGCGCCGCAAGCTCGACCGCAGCCGTTCCCCCAAGTCCAAGGCGGTCAAAGACGCCAAAAAACGGATCAAGGAAATCGAACAGCTTCAGGGCATGGACGAGGAACGGTACCTGGAACAGCACAAGGAACTCCGTCTCTGGATGCGGCGGGGACTGCGCGCCAAGACCGAAATGGTCGAGGCCAACCTGCGCCTGGTCATCAGCATCGCCAAAAAATACACCAACCGCGGCCTCTCCTTCCTCGACCTGATTCAGGAAGGCAACATGGGCCTGATGAAGGCGGTCGAAAAATTCGAGTACCGCCGCGGATATAAATTCAGCACCTACGCCACCTGGTGGATTCGACAGGCCATCACCCGCTCCATCGCGGACCAGGCCCGCACCATCCGGATTCCGGTCCACATGATCGAAACCATCAACAAGCTGATGCGCATGCAGAAGCAGTTGGTGCAGGAATTGGGACGCGAACCCACCCCCGAGGAGTTGTCCGAGGAAATGACCATGCCCCTCGACCGGGTTCGGGCCATCCTCAAAATCGCCCAACAGCCCATCTCCCTCCAATCCCCCGTCGGCGACAGCGAAGACACCAGCTTCGGTGACTTCATCGAGGACAAGGCCGCCGACAGTCCCGCCGACATGACCGGCCACAGTCTGCTCAAAGAACGGCTGCAGGAGGTCCTCACCACCCTGAGCGAACGCGAGCAGGATGTGCTCAACATGCGCTTCGGTCTCACCGACGGCTACGGACACACCCTGGAGGAGGTCGGACGCAAGTTCAACGTCACCCGTGAACGCATCCGTCAGATCGAGGCAAAAGCCCTGCGCAAAATGCGGCACCCCACCCGGATGCGCAAACTCGAAGGCTTCCTGGAATCCAATGCCTGATTCTCCCGACCAGCGCACCCTGATCGATCTGGCCAGGACCGCGGCCGATGAATTCCCGGAGCATCCCGCCGTCATCGAGGCGGACAAGACCTGGAGCTTCACCGAACTCAACGCGGCCTCCGACCGCGTCGCCGCCGGGCTGGCGGCCGACGGATTCAACCCCGGAGACCGCGTCGGACTGTATTGCGCCAATTCCGCCGCCTTCGCCATCGCCTACTTCGGCATTCTCAAAGCCGGTTGCGTGGTGGTTCCGCTCCACCTGTTGTACCATCCCACCGAAATCGCCTGGATTCTCCGCGACGCGGAGGCCACCGGTTTCATCTACCTGGGCGTGTTCGACGCCCCCGTACGGCAGATCCTGAAGGACACCCCGGACCTTCAAAAAATCTATCGTCTGGGTGAAGGCGAACTCCCCGAGGGACACCTCAACGCCGCGACGCTGCTCGCCTCCGACGCCCCTGTTCCCACCCCCGGGCTCGATCCCGCGCAGGATCTCGCCTCCATTCTCTACACCTCCGGCACCACCGGCACGCCCAAGGGCGCGATGCTCACGCACCGCAACCTGGCCTACAACACCTTCAGCGTCAAAGAGGCCCTCGACCTCGTGCCCGGCGAGGATCGGATTCTGGTGGTGCTGCCCATGTTCCACGCCTTCGCGGCCATGGTGGGCATGCTCTTCCCCCTCTGCCACGGATGCACCCTCATTCCCGTGCCCAAATTCGATCCCGAACTCGTGGTCGACGCCGTGCAACGCCACCGCGCAACCGTGCTGCCCGCCGTGCCCAGCATGTTCCAGGTCCTGCTCCGCCTGCCGGAGGAGAAAACCAAGGCGCTCTCCGGCCTGCGCTACTGCATTTCCGGCGGCGCGGCCATGCCCGTGCAGGTGATGCAACAATTTACCGACCGCTTCGACAAAGTCATTTACGAGGGCGACGGCCCCACCGAATGCTCCCCCGTGACCTGCGTCAACCCCGTCGGCGGCGAGATCCGGGCCGGATCCGTCGGATTTCCCGTCCCCCACGTGGAAATGAAAATTCTGGACAACGAGGGCCAGGAACGTCCGACCGGCGAAATCGGCGAAATCTGCGTGCGCGCCCCCAGTGTCATGAAAGGCTACTGGAACCGACCCGAGGAGACCCGCGAGAGCTTCTTCGGGGAGTGGTTCCGCACCGGCGACCTCGGCCAGGTCGACGAGGATGGATACTTTTATATCGTGGACCGGAAAAAGGACATGGTCATCGTCAACGGCATGAACGTCTATCCCCGTGTGGTGGAGGAGGCGCTCTACCGCTCTCCCGACGTGCGGGAGGCCGCCGTCATCGGCGTGCCCCACGCCACCCACGGAGAGATTCCGGAGGCCTGGATCGTCCCCGCCGACGGCACCTCGCCCGACGCCGCGTCTCTCCGCAAATTCTGCCTCAACCACCTCGGACGACACGAGGTGCCCCGCCGTTTCCACTGGAAGAGTCCCATTGATTGTTGAAAAAAGTGGTGGTTTCGACGCCAACCCGACAGGGATGGCGGTTCACCAAAACCAAACGAAACCACCATGGAACAACCTATCGACCTGTCTACGATTCTGCAAGCCGAAGCCTCTGAAGCCGCCATCCTTCTTTCCTCCTATGTGCGCCAAAGCGTACGATCGACCATCCTGTCGATGATGCAGGAGGAGGTGAAGCAACTGTGCGGCCCCGCCTACAACCCCAGTAGCGAATCCTCTTTTTACCGGGCTGGAAGCGCGCCAACCACGATTTACGCGGATGGAAAGCCTGTTTCCACGAGTCGCCCGCGTGTCCGGGAACTCACCGAAAACGGCACCCGTGAAGTGACTCTGAAAACGCTGCAGGCCGCCCGTGATCCTGGGGAATGGGAGGAGATGATTCACCGGGCCGTCCTGTGCGGCGTCAGCGGGCGGGACCAGGCGCGACTCCAGGCTCATGAGCTCAAGGGAATGACCAAAAGCAACATCAGTCGACTCTGGGCGCAGCGGGCCGGTGAGCTGATACGGCAGATCAACGAGGGCGATCTGGGTGATTTCCAGATGCTCGCTCTGATGCTCGACGGGTTCTCTTTGAGCCAGGAACTCCACGTCATTGTCGCGCTGGGCATTGATGTGGAGGGACGGAAGCGGGTTCTGGGGTTCGCGGTGGGCTCCTCGGAAAACTATGAGGTCTGCAAAGACCTCCTGCGCGCTCTGGTCCGCCGGGGGCTCACGCCCGCCGCCGGGACTCCGCTGGTGGTGCTCGATGGGGCGGAGGCCTTGCGGAAGGCGGTGCTGGAGTTCTGGCCGGACGCGCCGGTTCAACGCTGTCTGGTGCATAAAGAACGCAACCTGAGGGGGTACCTGTCCCGCAAGCATCATGGCCGGCTGGCGGCCTTTTTCTCCGAGCTACGCAAGGCTCAGGGAGAGGAGGCAGCTCTGGAGATCCTCGCCCGAATGGAGGAGTGGATCGGGCCGATCAATGCCCAGGCTCTGGCCAGTCTGCAGGAAGCCCGCGGAGATCTGGTCGCCTGGTACCGGCTGGACGGCCCCGCCACGCTGAACCGGACGTTCCTGTCCACCAACCACATTGAAAACGCCATGCGGAACCTGCGCAAGCATCTGGGCCGGGTCAAACGTTGGAGACCCGAAACGGACATGGCGGCCCGCTGGGTCGCCTCCGGCCTCTGGATCGCCCAGCGTGGCTTCCGCCGCGTCCACGGCCACCGCGACCTGCCCACGTTGGCCTCGAAGCTCAACGCCCGTCATGCGGCCTGCCGGGAGGTGGCCTGATGCTCCGGGTAGGTTTTTCGCATTGGGTCGGGAAAAAGCCGGGAGAAGGAGAACTCCAACTCCCGGCCGTGGCTTTTTCCACGAACCGCACTCGGCGCTCGGGTTGCTCCTCAGCAGAGCCCTATCCTCCGGTACGGTACCTTCTCCCATACCCTGAAATTGACACCCTCACAACAACCCTGATATTCTCAACCTGAGGCCACCACCGATTTTAACAAGAAACGGGACATCCCCTTTCCACTTCGTGGACGACCTCCCCAAAAACGCCAACGGCAAGCTCAACAAACGCGAACTGCGCAAGCAGGGCGAACACGAGCGCGGCATCCCGCCCAACGCGTAACCGATCCCGGAACCGCTCTCCCAATCCACGTCAGCCCGCTCAGGCTTTCCGCTTTCCTTTTCCCTTCTTCCCCGCTTTACGTCCCGTCGGCTCCCGCGGTTCCGACAACCCGAGCAACAACCCGAACTGAACGCTGGTCACCCAGTAGCTGCTCCCGCCCTGGCTGATGTACGGCAAGGTAATGCCCGTCACCGGCAACAACGTCACCACCCCCGCGATGTTCACGATCACCTGCACCGCCAAAGCCGCGGTCAGCCCCGCCGCGAACAGAAACGAAAACCGCTCGGTCTGACGGTCCGCGGTCCGCGCCGTGCGACGAAGGATCACGGCATACAGACCCAACACCAGCAGACAGCCCAGATATCCCAGTTCCTCGCCAATCACCGCGTACACGAAATCCGACCCCGCGATCGGCAGGCGCTCCGGCGCTCCCTCGCCCAACCCGGTCCCGCTCACTCCGCCCGCATACAGTCCGCTCAGGCCCTGCAACACCTGCCACCCCGATCCCGTCGGATCGGCGAAAGGATCCAGCCACGCCTCGAACCGCCGGGCTCCGTGGCTCAAAAACTCCGAAATCAGCCATCCTCCCGCCCCCGCCGCGGCCGCGGCGGGCACGGCCCAGCTCCACGAACCCGTGGCACAGATCAACAGGATCAACAAGCTGCCACTCAACAGCACAATCAAGCCCAGATCCTTCTGCAGGATCAGCAGAGCACACAGCATCCCCCACCCAATCAGCAACAACGCGGTTTCCCGAAACGGGGGACGCAGAAAGGAACGTCCTTTCCATCGGGAAGCCCCCGCCGCGAAGAACCCCGCCAGAGAAAACGGAATCAACAATTTCAACAGCTCCGTCGGCGTCATGCCGCCCGGCCCGTACATCGCCCCCCGAAACCGACTTCCCAGCGCCACCACCCCGGCGACCACCGCCAGGGACAGCAGAAACGCCAGCCCCCGAAACGGCATCAACCATTCAACCCGTCCCTTACGCGAAAACGCCCAGGCCATCAGCAGCCAGAGGAACCCCACCGGCTGAATCCATAGTCCGAGACTCTCCGTGCCCCCGTAGGTGTTCATCCGGGTCTGAACCAGCACGCCCACACCGCTCAGAAACAACACCCCGCCCGCCAAGGCGCCCGACCCCCGGAACCGCCCCAGCCGCAACCCGACGACAACCCCTGCCGCCGAAACCGCCCACAGCAACACCGGTAGCACGTCGGAAAGATGCAAGGTCCCCTCGCTTCGCGCCCGCGCGCCGAGCACCAGCAACGCTCCCGCCGTCATCCAAAGCAGCAAGCGCCCCAAGGGAATCGGGGGACGGGTCACGCTCGCCGAAGCCGACGACCGGCTCTGGGAGGCCTTCGACCGACTCACGGTGACAACTCCCCGCGATCCAACGCCGTCTGAAGCAACTCCCGGGCGACCGGCAGTGCCGCCGACGAACCGTACCCTCCATGTTCCACCAACACGCAAAAGGCCCATTGGGGTCGACTCACCGGCGTGAACCCGGCGAACCAACTGTGGGACGGACGGTCCCCGCCGGTTTGTGCCGTGCCCGTTTTCCCGGCCACCGGCAACTCCCGTATCCGGATTCCGCGTCCCGTGCCCTCCTGCACCACCTTGTACATCATCCACTTGAGGGTTTCCGCCTCCTCCACCGAGCACAACCGTCCAAGAGGCCGCACGGGCGCCTCGGCGTCCAACCGCGGCGCGACCACAACCCCCTCCCGCGCCACCGCCGCGCACAACATGGCGATCTGCAGGGGGCTTACCAGCACCTCCCCCTGCCCGATGCTGAACTGGGCGATATCGTAGGGACGATCGTCCCTCAAATCCGGTAGCCGGGCCGGCGACGCCAGCAGAGTCGCCTCCGTGTTCCGGGAAAGCGGAATCGGCTGGTTCCATCCCATCGCCTGGACCGCGCGTTCCAACGGCTCGGCCCCGATCCGCACGCCCAACCGGGCGAAAAACACGTTGGAGGAATGCACCAGCGCCTCGCTTAAATCAATCTGTCCCCGCCCCCGCCAGCTCTGTCCTTTGCGCTTCGCGGAATAATATTCATGATCCCGAATGGGCGGATTCGCCGGAGAGGTGGTGAATCCCTCCGGCGGCGTGTCCAGCGTCCCCTGGAAATTCGCGCGCAACGCCGCCGCCGCCACCAAAACCTTGAACACCGATCCCGGCGGATATTGTCCGGCCAAGGCGCGGTTCAACAAAGGCGCCTCCCCGGTCCTTCCCTCGAACACCCCGCTGTACAGTCGGTTCGGATCGAATTCCGGCCGACTCACCAGCGCCCGCACCGCCCCGGACTCCACCTCCAGCACCACCACCGCCCCGCGCCGGTTTCCCAGCAGTTCCCAGGCCCGCCGTTGGAGCGCCAGGTCCAGCGTGGTCCGCAGGTGCGGACCCTCCGCGTAGGTTTCCCGATCCAGCAACTCCCGCCCCAATTCCGCCCATTGACGGGTGTTGCGGAGTTCCCGACCCAGTAACCGCTCCCGGGCGGCGGATTCCAGCCCCGACAATCCATACACCGGATGATTGTACCCGATCACATGGCTGAACACCGGACCATAGGGATAAAAACGCCGCACCCCGCTTTCCGTCACTCGACTCACCGCCAACACCCGCCCATTCCGATCCAAAATTTTTCCCGCGCGCACCCGGTGGGCCGGGTTGAACTCCCGTCGGTCGTACCGTTGCATAAATTCCACGAATTGGGGATTCCGCCTCCCGAACAGTTGCCACCCCGCCTGGCGACCCGCGATCGCCACCAGACACACCACCGCCAAGGGGACGAAAATCCGGGGGAACCGACCGCCTTTGCCGCTCCCCCCCGAAGCTTCCGGCGTCCGCACCAGCCGGAACACCACCACCGCTCCAAGCACCAGCACGCCCCACCGCAGCACCAGCGCCACATGGGGCCAGGCCGCGTCGGTAAACACCGGGTCGAAAAACGGAAGGGCGGGATCGGGAATCATACAAAACAAGGCAACACCATGCAAAGTCTTCCTTGACCCAAAGGCGGAAAGACGACAAGTGTTTTCAGCTTTCATCACGGAAGCACGCTTTCCACAACATCACACCTCCCACATCGGGAAAGAGGAGCACCTTTATGGCCGACGAAGGCAAGAAGAACGCATACGACAAAGAAGACATGCTGCGCGCGGGACGGGGCGAACTGTTCCACCCCGACTCGGCCAAGCTTCCGCTCCCCAACATGCTGATGGCCGACCGCGTGGTCGAAATCAACGACCACGGCGGCCGCTACAACCGCGGCGAGGTCATCGCCGAACTCGACGTGAATCCCGACCTGTGGTTCTTCAAATGCCACTTCCAGGACGATCCCGTCATGCCCGGCTGTCTCGGACTCGACGCCACCTGGCAGTTCACCGGCTTTTTCCTCGCATGGCAGGGATTCCGCGGACGCGGACGCGCCCTCGGCGTGGAAGAGGTCAAATTCACCGGTCAGATTCTCCCCACCCACAAAACCGTCCGCTACCACATCCACATCCGCCGGGTGATGGATCGCAGACTCGTCATGGCCATTTCCGACGGCGCCGTGTCTGTGGACGGAAAAGAAATCTACACCATGAAGAACATGAAAGTGGGGATCTTCCAGTCCACGGATGACTTCTGAGCCCCTGCGCACGGAAGACGGAAGCCACACCCTGCGCCACCCCGGCCTGGGCGAACCCTACCACGCTCTCCAGGGCGCCCGCTCCGAGGCGGAATCCAAATTCATTCTTCCCTCCCGCTTGCGGGAACGGCTGAACGAGGGTCCCGTCCGCCTGCTGGATGTGGGATTCGGACTGGGCGTCAACTGCGCCGCCGCCCTCGAATGCGCCGGACCGCATCCGCTTGAGATTCACACCGTGGAGAGCGAACCCGAGGCGCTGGAGCGCGCACGCGCCCTGTACCCCGACGATCCGATTCGGACCGCCCTTCAACGAGACGGACGGCACCAGACCGACACGGCCACGGTCCGCCTGTTTCTCGGCGACCTCCGCCGCGTGCTCGACCAACTCGACGGCCCCTACGACCTCGTGTTTCACGATCCCTTCAGCCCGCTAAAAAACACCGAGTGCTGGACGATGGATCTCTTCCGGGCGCTGCGCGACCGCATGGCGGACGACGGCCTCCTGCTCACCTACTCCGAAGCCCGCGCCGTTCGTTCCGGTTTCCACCTCGCGGGATTCCACGTCGGCGCCACGCCCGCCCGGCCACCCCACCGGGGCGGAACAATCGCTTCGCCCTCTCCGTTTCCCGACGCCTTTCCACCGGACGCCCCCGAGGTGACGGCCGAACCCTATCGCGACCCGGATCTGGACCTCGACGGCCGGGAGATTCGCTCCCGGCGCGAGGCCCGCGTCCGGGCCCGGGCGGGTTGAACCGCCCCAC
>Ga0194137_10002800_pt1 | contig 10199 bp, 12 predicted proteins | sample TARM_MetaG_T3_14_FD_134025 | JGI IMG/M metagenome (GOLD analysis project Ga0194137, IMG submission 134025) | Freshwater microbial communities from Pennsylvania, USA, analyzing microbe dynamics in response to fracking - TARM_MetaG_T3_14 (version 2) | ecosystem: Environmental > Aquatic >...
ATCTTATTTCTATTTGATTTAATTCTATGGCGTTAGAATAATTCATAACAAAATTCCTCTCTAGGTTTAAACATTATCTTAAAATTGATTCTATCAGCACAAGATTTATTATATAGTTAGGATTTAAAAAAGACAAGATTATTAGGGTTTCCTATTAATCCTGTCTTTCAATTATAATCATTAAATTTAATGGTTTAAAAATCACTATAGCTTTAGTCTCAATATGATATTAAGATTTAGCCTATAGCAAACATTATTTCTGCTTCTACAGCTACTTCTTCTCCTACAGAGGCTCTGGCTTTTCCTATTCCAAGGCCTGCTCTTGATTTTATAATCTCTACCTCAAGAGTAAGAGTATCTCCAGGCTTGACTTTTCTTTTAAATCTAGCCTTGTTGATTCCTGCAAAATAGGCTATCTTTCCTTTGTTTTCCTCAAGGCTAAGTACTGCAACCGCACCAGTCTGAGCAAGTGCTTCTATTATAAGTACTCCTGGCATTACATGCTCCTGAGGAAAGTGTCCTTGAAAGTAGTATTCTGATGCTGTAACTGCCTTGATTCCCTTTGCTTTTAACCCAGGTTCTATTTCTAGTATCCTATCTACTAATAAAAAAGGATATCTGTGGGGTATTATCTCTTGAATTTGATTACTATCAAGCATATTAGCCCTCCCACTTTTTAAGAAGTATAGTGGCATTATGACCACCAAATCCAAGTGAATTTGATAGTGCATATTTAATGTCTGATTTTCTTCCTGTTACAGGAACATAGTCAAGATCACATTCTTCGTCCTTTTCCTTGTATCCTGCTGTTGGGTGTACAAAACCTTCTTCAAGAGATTTTGCGCATGCTATAGCTTCTACAGCTCCAGCTGCTCCAAGCAGGTGTCCTACCATGGACTTTGTAGAGCTTATCATTAGTTTTTCACTATGCTCTTTAAAGGTTCTTTTAATAGCCGCAGTTTCTATTTTGTCATTGTAAGGGGTACTGGTTCCATGAGCATTTATGTAGTCTACATCAGAAGGGTTAATACCAGCATCCTCTATTGCAAGCTCCATAGCTCTTGAACCTCCATCTCCTGTAGGCTCAGGGGATGTAATATGATATGCGTCACTTGTAGTTGCATATCCTACAACCTCTGCATATATCTTTGCTCCTCTTTTTTGAGCATACTCAAGGGACTCAAGTACAACAACTCCTGCTCCCTCTCCCATTACAAAACCATCTCTTTCCTTGTCAAAAGGTATAGATGCTCTTTTAGGGTCTCCTGAAGTGCTAAGAGCAGTCATAGATGTAAATCCTGCTATAGCAAGAGGAGTTATAGATGCCTCACTTCCTCCTGCGAAAACTATATCCTGAGAATTATTTTGAATAAGCCTAAAAGCTTCTCCTATTGCATTTGTTCCTGATGCACAAGCCGTTACTACAGATGTACATACTCCTTTTAATCCTATTGCTATTGCAACATTTCCTGCTGCCATATTAGATATAGCCATAGGTATGAAAAGAGGTGATACTCTATCTGGACCACTCTTAAGAAGTTTTGTTTGCTCCGCTTCTATTGTAGATAGTCCTCCTATCCCACTTCCTATGATAGCTCCAGCTCTTGTCTTATCTAGACTTTCCATGTCAAGTTTGCTATCTGTAAGAGCATCCTTTGCAGCAGCAATTGCAAACTGTGAAAACCTGTCTAGTCTCTTTGCTTCTCTTCTTCCAAGTACATCTGATGCACTAAAGTCCTTTACCTCTGCTGCGATTTTTACCTTATAACCCTCTGTATCAAAAGAGGAAATAAAATCAATTCCTGATTTTCCTTCTTTAAGAGCTTCCCAAAATGAATCTACCGTGCTTCCAAGTGGAGTTATAGCTCCCATTCCTGTAATTACTACTCTGTTTTTCATATACTCCCCCTAATTACATAACCATTCCGCCATCAACATTGATGACCTGGCCTGTGATATATCTTGAATCTTCATGTGCTAGGAATTTTACCAAATTTGCTACATCCTTTGCCTCTCCCATGTCTCTCATTGGGATATTTGAAAGAATAGCTTTTTTTACTTCTTCTGAAAGCTTATCAGTCATATCTGTCCTTATAAATCCAGGAGCAATAGCATTTACTGTCACTCCAAAAGGAGCCAGCTCTTTTGCTGCTGATTTTGTAAGACCTATGACTCCCGCTTTAGATGCTGCGTAGTTTGCTTGTCCAGCATTTCCTATAAGACCTATTACAGAAGATATATTTATTATTTTTCCTTTTTTTTGCTTCATCATAGCCTTGCTTGCATGTCTTATGCAGTTGAAAGTACCTTTTAAATTAATATCTATAACTGAGTCAAAATCCTGCTCAGACATCCTTGCAATCAGCTTATCATTGGTTATTCCAGCATTATTTACAAGAAGGTCAAGACCAGCTTCCTTTACTGCAAAATCTATAAGGCCTTTCGCCTGCTCAAAATCACTTATATCAGCTTGTAATTTAAAAGCTTTTGAACCATTTCCTTCTATTTCTGAAATCAAAGAAGACAGGTTTTCATCTTCTTTTCTGTAGTTTACTACTATATCGTATCCAGATTTAGACAACTCTAACGCTATCGTTCTCCCAAGTCCCCTCGTTGCTCCAGTCACTATTGCTACCTTTTGCATATCCTAATACCTCCAGCTTATTGATTGTTTCCTCAAATGAATTGAGATCTTCAATATTCATTATATTTACAGTTTTATCTATCTTTTTTATAAAAGATGAAAGTGCTTTTCCAGGTCCTATCTCTACAAAAGTACTTACACCCTGCTCAATCATATATCTAATAGAATCCTCCCACATAACAGAACTCATCACCTGCTTTACAAGAGTTTCCTTAATTTGCGTCTCACACTGCACTCTTTGTGCTGTAACATTTGTAATAACTGGTATTTCCATAGGTGCTACATTTACGTGGCTTAGCTCTCCCCAAAGTTTTTCAGCTGCATTTTGAAGCATAGATGTATGAAACGGAGCACTGACTTTAAGCTCCATAGCTCTTTTTGCTCCCTTTGTTTTTGCTATCTCACAAGCTTTTCTAACAGCCTCTACTTCTCCCCCAATTACAGTCTGTCCTGGGCAGTTAAAGTTACTTGGCTCTACAACTCCATGGATTAAAGCTTCTTCACATACTTCTCTAGTTTGCTCTTTTGTAAGTCCCATGATTGCTGCCATAGTTCCAACACCTACGGGTACAGCTTCTTGCATGAACTTTCCTCTTTTTTGAACAAGTTTTACTGTATCTTCGAAACTCAAGCTATTAGAACATACTAGGGCAGAGTATTCACCAAGGCTTAATCCTGCAACCATATCCGGTTTAAATCCTTTTTCTTTGACAGCCTCAAGTATAGCAGCCGTAACTGTAACTATAGCAGGTTGCGTTATCTCAGTCATAGCAAGCTCATCTTCTGAGCCCTCAAAACAGATTGATGTAATTCCAAAACCTAGTGCCTTGTCAGCTTTTTCAAAAATCTCTCTTGATGAGATAAAATTTTCATAAAAATCCTTTCCCATTCCTTGATACTGAGCGCCTTGACCTGCAAATACAAATGCTAGTTTATTCATAATAACCTCCTTAATCAACAAGGCCTAAATTTTCGCCTGTAATTTTATATACCTTATATAACTCTGTCATCATTTCCTCAATAATCTCTTTACTGCTTTGCTCTTTGTTTACAAGTCCTGCAACCTGACCTGCCATTATTGAACCAAATTCTATATCACCCTCTATGGCAGCCTTATATAGAGTTCCTTGACCCATCTTGTCAAGCTCCTTTGGATCTATGTTTTCCTTCTCAAGTGTTTTGAATTTTCTTGAAAGTTTATTTTTAAGGAGCCTCACAGGATGTCCAGTGCTTCTTCCCGTAACTTCTGTATCCGTATCCTTAGCTCCAAGTACCTTTTGTTTGTAATTTGAATGAACAGTACACTCAGTTGCTACAAGGAATCTAGTTCCTACTTGAACAGCATCTGCTCCAAGCATAAAAGCAGCCATCATACCACGTCCGTCAGCTATTCCTCCTGCTGCAACTACTGGAAGATTTACAGCATCAACTATTTGAGGAATAAGTGCCATAGTTGTTATCTCTCCTACATGTCCTCCTGCTTCTCCTCCCTCTGCAATTAGGGCATCAACATTTAATCTTGCCATTCTTTTTGCAAGGGCTACAGAAGGTACAACTGGAATCACCACAATTCCTGCATTTTTCCACATTTCTATATATTTACCTGGATTACCTGCTCCTGTAATTACAACCTTTACCCCTTCTTCACACACAGCATGAGCAATCTCTTCGCTATATGGACTAAGAAGCATTATATTTACAGCAAAAGGTTTGTCCGTTAATTCCTTTGTTTTTCTAATCTGCTGTACAACCCAGTCTTTAGGTGCATTACCTGCTGCTATTACTCCAAGGCCTCCTGCATTTGAAACAGCAGATGCAAGACTGTAGTCTGATATCCAAGCCATTCCACCTTGGATTATTGGATATTGTATACCTAATACATTACACACGCTGGATTTTATCATGTTACATCTCCTTATAAACCACTTTTATCTATTAAGGTCAGACAGTTTAGCGTCTGACCTTATATTTTTTTACTTCTGTGAATCTACAAAAGTTACTATATCTTGAACTGTCTTGATCTTAGCTGTCTCTTCATCAGCAATTTCAATACCAAACTCATCTTCAAGAGACATAACTATTTCAACTACATCTAGTGAATCTGCTCCAAGATTGTCTATAAGTATACTTTCTGGCTTTATTTCCTCTTCTGAAACCTCAAGTTGATCTGCAAGTATAGCTTTTACCTTTTCAATAGTCATTTTAAATTCCTCCATTTTTTATTTGTTTTTTATTTCCAATTTATCAATAGTGAACCCCACGTCAGCCCGCCTCCAAAACCACATAATATAATCTTGTGGCCTTTTTTAAGAAGTCCTTTTTTATTCATTTCATCAAGGGCTATAGGGATACTAGCTGAAGAAGTATTACCGCATTTGTCTAAGTTCATATAAAATTTTTCTTTTTCTATTCCCATCTTATTTGCTACAGATTCTATGATTCTGTAGTTTGCTTGATGGGGTACAATATAGTCAATTTCATCTATATTTATATTGGCACTTTCTAAAACCTTATTAATGCTCTTTGGAATGATTTGGGTTGCAAATCTAAAAATGTCCTTGCCGTTCATCCCTATTATTTTTCCTTTGTCATCTTGTTTTGAGAGAATGTTGTTGACAGGATTTGCATAAAGAGTAAGACTACCTTTGACATCTCCTTCACTTCCAGAGTATGAGGAGATAATGCCATGGTTTTCGTCTCTTCCTAAAATAGCAGCTCCTGCACCATCTGCAAATATTACGCATGTATTTCTGTCTTCCCAATCAACTACCTTTGAAAGTACTTCAGAGCCTATTACAAGTGCATATTTGATATCATCTGATGCTTTTAAAAACTTGTCTGCTATCTGCATAGAGTATACAAAACCTGTACATGCAGCTGTTATATCAAAGGCAGTAGCATTTTTGGCTCCTAAATTTGCTTGTACAAGGCAAGCAACTGAGGGCATAAAACTATCTGGTGTGATTGTGGCTACAATTATAAGACCTATATCCTCTGGACTTATTCCAGCTTTTTCTATAGCTCTTTGTCCTGCTTTTATTGCAAGCTCTGAGGTATCTTCACCACTTGATATCCTTCTTTCTTTTATTCCTGTTCTTTCAGATATCCAGCTGTCACTGGTTTCTACATATTTGCTCAAATCATCATTGGTAACTATAGAATCAGGGTAATAGCTCCCAGTTCCAATTATGGAAGTATAGCTCATATACTCCCCCTTTCTCGTACTTATTCTCTGTATTTTTCATCAAAGAAGTGCTTTAGTTTTTCAAGAGACCCAATAAGGGCTGTATCCTCTTCAAGATTAAGGTCTTCAAGAAGCTTTTCCACCATTTCGATATGAAATTGCTCATGAATCTTGAACACTTCTTTTCCATTTTCCGTTAATTTTATTAAAACTATTCTTCTATCACTTTCATCTCTAAGTCTTTCTACATAGCCTTTTTTTACTAGCCTGTTTACCGAGGTCGTAAGGGTACCCACCGTAATTCTGAGTATTTCAGCCGTTTCAGTCATGGATTTTATATCCTCATAACCTATAGCCTCAATCGTATGCATTTCATTCATAGAGAGGTCGGTAATACCTCTGCTTCTCAGGGATTTTTCCTCTATATCCAGGATATGCTTGAACAGATCTACTAGAATAGAATTTATTATTTTCGTTGGATTTGACATGTCATCACCTTCCTAAAACTCTTTATATACATATCTTACCCATCCCTGAGACATTTGGGAACACTAGACCGAGAATTTTCCCAAATTCCTGAATTTTTTCCCCCTCCTCTCTAAAATATCCTCAGTATCAAGACCTTTTATCTTAATTAGCTCCATGGAAAGCTTTTCTTTAATATCCATGGCTACCTTGTCCACATCTTCATGAGCTCCTTTAGGAGGCTCAGGTACAATATGATCTATAATCATAAACTCTTTAAGATCTTTGGCGGTAAGCTTCATCATCTCTGCTGCTTCTTTGCTTCTTGAAGGGTCTTTCCAAAGTATACTTGCAAACCCTTCTGGAGAAAGTACAGAGTATATTGAGTTTTCAAGCATCCATATTTTATCTGTAATTCCAAGGGCAAGGGCTCCACCGCTTCCTCCTTCTCCTATTACTATGGAAAGAGTCGGCACTCTTAGCCCAGCCATTTCTATAAGACAAGATGCAATAGCTTCACCTTGTCCCCTTTCTTCAGCACCTATTCCGCAGTAGGCTCCAGGTGTGTCTATAAAGGTAAGTACAGGTCTATTGAATTTTTCAGCCTGCTTCATAAGTCTTAAGGCTTTTCTGTAGCCTTCAGGAGAGGGCATCCCAAAGTTTCTAAAAATATTTTCTTTAGTGTTTCTCCCTTTTTGATGTCCTATTACAGTAATTGCTTGACCATCTAATGAAGCTATACCTCCAACTATTGAAGGATCATCTCTAAAAAGTCTATCTCCATGAAACTCTATAAATTCATCAAATATTTTGTGTATATAGTCAAGGGTTGTAGGTCTTTTCTTATGTCTTGCTATATTTACTTTGTCCATAGCAGTAATCATAGTTCTTCCCTCCCATCTTGACTATGAAGGGCCAATATTCTTGAGAGGGTATTTTTCATATCCTCTCTTTTCACTATTTTATCTACAAAGCCCTTTTCTAGAAGAAATTCTGAGCTTTGAAAATCATCAGGAAGTTTTTGCCTTATTGTCTGTTCTATGACCCTTGGACCTGCAAATCCTATAAGTGCCTTTGGTTCAGCGATTATTATATCTCCCAGCATTGCAAAGCTTGCTGTTACTCCTCCAGTAGTAGGATGGGTAAGGACCGATATATATAGAAGTCCTTCATCTCTATGTTTTCTAAGCACCGCACTTGTCTTTCCCATCTGCATCAAAGAAAAAATACTCTCCTGCATTCTTGCTCCACCAGAAGCACAAAATATTATAAGTGGTATCTTAAGGTCCAATGATTTTTCTACTGCTCTTGTGATTTTTTCTCCTACTGCGCTGCCCATGCTTCCCATCATAAACCTTGAGTCCATAATAGCTGCCACAGCATTTTGCCCTTTTATTTTTCCGTAGCCTGTGACTACAGCTTCTTTTATGCCTGTCTTTAGAGTCATATTTTTTATTTTTTTCTCATAATCTGGAAATCCTATTGGGTTAGTACTTGTAATATTTTCATCTACTTCGTAAAAAGTATCCTTATCAAATATAATATGAATCCTTTCCCAAGATGACATAGTAAAATGATAACCGCAGTTTGGACATACATTTTTCGTATCTTCAAAGTCATTTGAATAGATATTTTCTTTACATGATGTGCATTTTACCCACATACCTTCTGGAATATGAGATTTTACATCCTTTTTTATCTTGCTATACTGTGTTTTTCTAAAGAGTTGCCCGAATATTTTAATCAACTCCCATATATGTATTTATAAATCCAGTGTCATAATCCCCTGATTTATATTTTTCGTTATCCATTATATTAAAATGATAGTCTACATTTGTTTTGATTCCATCTATTATAAATTCTCCAAGAGCTCTTTTCATTCTATCCATGGCTTCAGATCTGTCTCTTCCATGAACTATGAGCTTTCCTAACATGGAATCATAATGTGGAGACACTCTATATCCCTGATATATAAATGAATCCACCCTCACGCCAATTCCTGATGGAATATGAAGCCCAGTGATGCTTCCAGGAGAAGGAGCAAAATTTCTGTATGGATCTTCGGCATTGATTCTGCACTCTATGGAGTGACCACTTATTTTTACGTCCTTTTGTTCATAAGAAAGTTTTTCTCCAAATGCTATTTTTATCTGCTCTTTTATGATATCTATACCTGTTACCATTTCAGTTATTGGATGCTCTACCTGAACCCTTGTGTTCATTTCCATAAAATAATAGCTTCCGTCTTTATCAAGTAAAAACTCAATGGTTCCTGCATTTTTATATCCTACTGATTTTGCTGCTCTAACAGCTGTCTTTCCCATTTCATCTCTTAGTCTTTTGTCAATCACAGGAGATGGCGCTTCTTCTATTATCTTTTGATTTCTTCTTTGTATAGAGCAGTCCCGCTCTCCAAGATGAACTATATTTCCATGCTCATCTGCGAGTATTTGAAACTCTATGTGTTTGGGATTCACTATTACCTTTTCAAGATAAAGTCTATCATCTCCAAAGGAACTTTTAGCCTCCATAGCAGCACTTTCAAATGCCTTCTTAATCTCTTCCTTTGAGTTTGCTATCCTCATACCTTTTCCACCGCCACCTGAGGCAGCCTTCAAAAGCACTGGATACCCTACTTCATCTGCTATTATTTTAGCTTCCTCAATGCCCTTTAAAGGTCCGTCTGAACCTGGTATTATAGGGATGTTGTTTTGACTCATTATTTCCTTGGCCTTTGATTTGTCTCCCATCATATCAATTACACTATGAGAAGGGCCAATGAATTTTATTTTGCACTCTTCACACATTTTTGCAAATCTAGGATTCTCTGATAAAAAACCAAATCCAGGATGTATTGCATCTGCACCTGATATCGTTGCAGCACTTAATATATTTACAATGTTTAAGTAGCTATCCTTTGATTTTGCTGGACCTATGCAAATCGATTCATCTGCAAGCTGTACATGAAGGCTGCTTTTATCTTCTTCAGAATAAACCGCTACACTTGCTATCCCCATGTCCCTTAAGGACCTGATTATTCTTACTGCGATCTCGCCTCTATTTGCTATTAAAACCTTATTAAACATAGGTTATGCTCCTTTGATTTTAAATAGTACCTGACCGTATTCGACAGGAGATTCATTAGAGACAAGTATTTCTATAATTTCTCCTTCTATTTCAGCTTCTATCTCATTCATAACCTTCATTGCTTCAACGATGCAAAGTATATCTCCCTTTTTCACCTTGTCTCCAACCTTTACATATGGAGCAGAATCAGGAGAAGATGATTCATAAAAGGTTCCAACCATTGGAGATTTTATTTCAGTTGAATTTTCATGAGTCACTTCATCTGTTTTTATATGTTCTATTTTTTCTTCCTTTTGGTTTTGTGTTTTATATTCTTCTGAGGCTAAGCCGTTGCTGAAATCCTTATCTTTTGTTTTTGTATTACTCTTTATAGTATTTGATTTTCCCATTTTTATTTTGATATCATTTGTCTCTACTTCTAAAGACTCCAGCATAGAAGACTCCATAATATTGACAAGCTCTTTGATTTGATTTAGCTCCATAATTCCTCCAAGTATAAAATCGCTTTAGAATTTTTAAAAATTCCTTTGATTTTAAAATAGTTTGATAGTCAAAATATTTTATAGTCAAACTATATATTATTCTCTTTAAGTTGTCAAATATTTTTTGCATATTTTTTATCTATCATATTTGCGAGCTTTGTTTTGTAACCTTTATGTATTAATTTACCAGAGGTTTTTTTGCTATAATAATATCAAAATATTCTATTTTTTTTATATATGATATTTCTTATTTTATAAAACTTAAAAAGGAAAATACCTTATGATTAAGTTGTTTGAAATATCTTTTTATCTTGGAGTCATTTTGACTTTAATAACC
>Ga0194137_10002801_pt1 | contig 10199 bp, 8 predicted proteins | sample TARM_MetaG_T3_14_FD_134025 | JGI IMG/M metagenome (GOLD analysis project Ga0194137, IMG submission 134025) | Freshwater microbial communities from Pennsylvania, USA, analyzing microbe dynamics in response to fracking - TARM_MetaG_T3_14 (version 2) | ecosystem: Environmental > Aquatic >...
CCTCGACCCTCGACCCTCGACCCTCGACCCTCGACCCTCGACCCTCGACCCTTGCCCCTTTTACTTGACTCGATTTGACCATGGACATCGGTGGGGAAATGGGGCAGGGAGAGGGCATGGACTTTCCGTTTACCTCTCGACAACGCAAGATTATCAGCACGGCGGTGACGGGGTTGGCGTTGCTGACGTTGATCCTGATGGCCTTTTTCCTGTTCCGCGGCATCGTGCGGTTTCTCGCGGCCTTCTCCAATGTGTTTCTGCCGCTGGCGGCGGCGGGGATTTTGAGTCTGCTGTTGCGTCCGTGCTATCAGTGGATCCGCTCCAAGTGGAAGCTGCCGGCTCCGGCGGCGGTGACGGTGATTCTGCTGGCGTTTTTGTTGCCACTGGTGATTTTGTTCGGGGTGTTCGGCGGGTTGCTGGTGCAGCAGCTGAACAATCTGGTGCAGAATCTTCCGGCCATGGTGGACCATCTCCGGCAGTGGGTCGCGGAGAACGCGCCGGCGATCGACGCCTATATCGAACGGAACGGCGGCATGTCGCAGGTGAAGGAGTGGGTGAAAAGCCAGTCGGGACCGTTGATGAGTATCGCCGCCGGCGGCGCGCAGGGGCTGTTGATCGCCCTGAACGCGGTGATCGGGGTGTTCAGCTGGGCGGTATTGCCGGTGTATCTGATTTTTCTGCTGATGGCGCCTCCGTTCCCGCTGGACAAGCTGGAGGAGTTCATGCCGTACGTGAAGGAGGAGCAACGGCGGGACTTGATTTTCCTGATCAAGCAATTCGTGGAGATCGTGGTGTCGTTTTTCCGGGGACAGTTGGTGATCGCCTTCGCCCAAGGGGTGCTGATGGCCGTGGGCTTCAGCGTGATCCAGTTGCCGTACGGGTTCATTCTCGGCCTGCTGCTGGGCATGTTGAACCTGGTGCCGTATCTGGGCAATCTGATCGGTCTGGCGATTACCCTGCCGCTGGCCTGGTTCCACGGTGGTATGGGCATGTTTATTGGCGTGATCGTGGTGCTGGCGATCGTGCAGACGGTGGAGAGCTATATCCTGACACCGAAAATCATGGGCAAGACCACGGGACTGCATCCCATGGCGGTGATTTTCGCGATGTTCTTCTGGGGCAAGGCGCTCGGCGGCATTCTGGGGTTGATTCTGGCGATTCCGTTGACGGCGTTCCTGGTGGTGTTGTGGCGACTGGCGAAGGAAAAGTATCTGCCATCGCCGGAGACGACCACAGGGTAGGCGTCGGGTGTGAGTTTTGGCCCCGCTCAAGCAAGCTTGAGCCCCCTTGGGCGGGGGCAAGCCGCCGCACTCCACGGTGGCTTCGCCGCGTAGCGGCCTTGGTGCTGGCGGATTCCGGTCTGGACAGCTTCGGGCTTTTCGGGGAGAATGCGCGCATGAACACGACGGCCCCCGAACCTCTGATCACGCTGACCTCCGATTTCGGCACCCGGGACGGCTACGCCGGGGCGATGAAGGGGGTGATCCGCAGCGTCGCGCCCCATGTGAGGGTGGAGGACATCACCCACGAGGTGCCCGCAGGGGACATTCGGGCCGGGGCGTGGGCGTTGCGGTCGGCGGTTCCGTTTTTTCCGCGGGGCACGGTGCACGTGGCGGTGATCGATCCGGGCGTGGGCACGGCTCGGAACGCGGTGGTGCTGTTGGCGGATGGCCAATATCTGATCGGCCCGGACAACGGGTTGTTTTCCTGGATCATCCGGGAATCCCGCGAGGTGCGGGCGTGGAAACTTTCTTCGGACTCCTGGCGTCCCGCGCAGGGGAGCTACACCTTTCACGGTCGGGACCTGTTCGCCCACGCGGCGGCGCTGATGGTGCAGGAGGGGGAGGTGGACCGGATTTGTGGAGAGGTGCTGAGGCCGCACTGTGGCGAGTGGGCGAAGGCGATGATCGTGGAGGAAGAGGCGGAGGGCGAAGTGGTGCATGTGGACGCCTTCGGCAACGTGATCACGAATCTGGTGCTGAACGCAGAGTCGCCTGAAACGGCCTGGCGGGTGGATCTACCCGAATCTCCCTTGCATCTGGAGGGATTGGATCGGACGTACGGCGATGTGGAGACCGGGGAGGGGCTGGCCCTGATTGGATCGCATCAGTTTCTGGAAGTGGCTGTACGCCAGGGATCGGCGGCGGAGCGCTTTGGTATCCGGGTGGGCGATCCCGTGCGGGTTCGGATGAGCCACGGATAGTTGTGGTTGAGGATTTTAAACCACGGATACGCACGGACCTGCCCGCCATGCTACGCAACGCGTTGCAGGCGGGTGTTCACGGATGGCATTGGGTTCCGGTTTTTTGGGGAGGGGAACCACTGATCACACGGATTTTCACTGATTGGATATTTTTTGGATTTGAGAAGTTCTGTTCGCCTGCGTTCAGGGCAAAGAAAAACCCCGCCGAGTTTGGCGGGGTTTCGGGGTCGCGAAAAACGCGGGCCGGGTTACCAGCTGGCTTTGGTCACGCCGGGCAGTTCGCCGCGGGAGGCCAGTTCCCGGAAAGTGATCCGGGAGAGTTGGAAGCGGCGGATGTAGGCGCGGCGGCGACCGGTGATCTGGCAGCGGTTGACCAAGCGGGTCGGGCTGGCGTCGCGGGGAAGCTGGGAGAGGGCGATGTAGTCGCCTTTTTCTTTCAGCTCTTTGCGGAGCGCCGCGTACTTTTTCACGGTCTTCTGCTTGCGTTTTTCTTTTTCGATCCAGGCTTTACGTGCCATAAACTGTGTCCTCTTGAGTAGGGTGCGTATCTGAAAATGGAGGCTGATTCTGTACGCGAACCAGCGGTCGGGTCAAACAGAAAATACCCCGATCGGCTGATTTTTCACGATTTCGTGCTAGGGTGAGTAAGGGAAGACCGAATCGGACGACCCTTTGTGACATGAACCCCGCGCTCTGTGCGCGACGACTTGAACCCGAAATCAAAAGGAATTCGTTATGAAGAAAATCTGTATGGCTTTGATGATGCTGAGTGCGCCGCTTTGGACCTCCGCCGCCGAGGAGCTGACGCTGGATCCGGCGCACTCCAACATTCAATTCACGGTTTCGCACCTGATGGTGAGCAAGGTGACCGGAGAGTTCTCCGAGTTTTCCACGGACGTGAAAATCGAGGACGGGAAGCTGGTGGAGGCGTCGGCCACGATCGAGGTGGACAGCATCGACACCGATAACGAAAAACGGGACAACCATTTGAAAAGCGCCGATTTTTTCGACGCGGAGAAGCATCCCGAAATCACGTTTGAATCCACGAAAATCGAAAAGGACAAGCTGCACGGCAAGTTGACGATTCACGGCGTGACCAAAGAGGTTGCGTTGGACTACTCGTTCAAAGGACCGGTCGTGGATCCGTGGGGCAACACCAAGTACGGGCTGAACGCCTCCACCACGATTGATCGCACCGAGTACGGGCTGAATTGGAACAAGGCTCTGGAAGCCGGCGGCGTGGTCGTGGGCGACGAGGTCGAAATCGACATCAGCCTGGAATTTTCGAAGTAATTTGTTTCTATTCCCAGGCCCACTGAAAACCGTCCGGGTGACCGGGCGGTTTTCTTTTGGGTGTGAATGGGGTGAAACCACGGATGGATCGGATGTTCACGGATGGCATCGAATTTCGGGTTTCCGTTGACCATGGGTCTGCCACAAAGGATTCTTTCGTTGCCGGGCTATGTATGTAAACGGGGGCGCTTCCCGGGACATTCGACTTGCACCGCGGGCGATCGTGGGGCAAGGTGAGCGCGGAAAACCCCCACGGAAAACGAGGAAACGTATGCGCTGGTCCCAATTGTTGATCCCGACTTTGAAAGAAACGCCGCAGGACGCGGAGATTGTGAGCCATCAGTTGATGCTGCGGGCGGGGCTGATCCGTCGTCTGGGCAGCGGGCTGTACACCTATCTGCCGATGGGATTCCGGGCGTTGCGGAAGGTGGAGGCGATCGTGCGGGAGGAGATGGACCGGGCGGGGGCGCAGGAGTTGCTGATGCCGGCGATGCATCCGCGGGAGATATGGGATCGGAGCGGCCGCTACGAGGCGCTGCAGAACGTGATGTTCCGGGTGAAGGATCGGCAGGACCGCGAGATGGTGCTGGGGCCGACGCACGAGGAGATCATCACGGACCTGGTGTCGCGGGAAATCACCTCCTACAAGCAGCTCCCGAGCAATTTCTATCAGATCCAGACCAAGTTCCGGGATGAAATCCGGCCGCGCTTCGGGCTGATGCGCTGCAAGGAGTTCATTATGAAGGACGCCTACAGCTTCGACGTGAGTTCGGAGGCGGCGGACGGGAGTTACAAGAAGATGTACGACGCCTACGTGCGTATTTTCCGTCGGTGTGGATTGCACGCGATGGCGGTGGAAGCGGACACGGGGGACATGGGCGGTTCCTCCTCCCACGAGTTCATGATCCCCTGCGAGTCGGGCGAGGACGCGATCCTGGAGGCGGACGACGGCTCCTACGCGGCCAACCTGGAACGGGCGGAGGGCTTTTGTGACGCGTCGAATGTGTTCCCGGGCGCGGACGCGCCGCTGGAGAAGGTGGAGACGCCGCAGGCGGGCAAGATCGAGGAGGTGGCCGGGATGTTGAAGATCGAGCCGCGCCAGTTGGTGAAGACGTTGATTTACGTGGCCGACGGGGAAGCGGCGGCCGTGCTGGTGCCGGGCGACCGGGACGTGAACGAGATCAAACTGCGGAAGGTGCTGCCGGGGGCGGAACTGGCCGATCCGGAGACGATTCGCACGGTCACGGGCGCGGAGGTCGGCTTCGCGGGGCCGGTGGGACTGGAGATCCCGGTGTACGCGGACCGCACGCTGGAGGGGCTGAAAGGTGGTGTGGTCGGAGCGAACGAAACGGACGCGCATCTGAAGAATTACGATATCGAACGGGATTCCGAGGTTCGGAACTTCCACGACCTGGCCTTTCCGAAGGTCGGAGACCTGGCGCCGAACCGTACGGGACGTCTGCGCGAGAAGCGCGGGGTGGAAGTGGGGCACGTGTTCAAGTTGGGCACCAAGTACAGCGAGGCGCTGGGCGCGAATTTCCTGGACGAGAACGGGAAGAGCCGTCCGGCGGTGATGGGCTGCTACGGGATTGGCGTGAGCCGCACGCTGCAGGCGGTGATCGAGCAGTCGAACGACAAGTTCGGGATTGTCTGGCCGGTGAGCGTGGCGCCGTTTGAGGTGTTGGTGACGGTGTTGAATCCGAACGACGAGGCCTGTATGAAGCACGCGGCGGCGATCAAGGCGACCCTGGAGGGCAAGGGGTTGGACGTGCTGTTGGACGACCGGGACGAGCGTCCGGGCTTCAAGTTCAAGGACGCGGACCTGCTGGGGCTGCCGTTGCGGGTGACGATTGGGGAGCGGGGACTGGCCAAGGGGGAAATCGAAGTGAAGGCGCGCACGGACAAGGACTTCACGTCGGTGCCGGCGACCGAGGCGGCGAACGAGGCCTACGACCGGATTCGGGTGATGAAGGAGGCGTTGCGGTGAAGGGGCCGGCGGTGAAGATCAATCCGTCGATTCTGGCGGCGGACATCGGGCATTTGCACGACGCCTGCGTGCGGGTGGAGGATTCGGGCGCGGACGAGATTCACGTGGATCTGATGGACGGGCTGTTCGTGCCGAACATGAGCTTCAGTCCGAGCGTGGTGGCCATGGCGCGCGAGGCGGTGAGGATTCCGCTGAACGTGCATTTGATGATGCTGCGTCCGGACAAGTACGTGGACGCCTTCTGCGAGGCGGGGGCCGATACCCTATTGGTGCATATCGAGCCGGAATACGACGTGAAGGATACCCTGGAACGGATTCGCGCGCACGGGGTGCGGCCGGGGATTGTGTTGAATCCGAACACGGAGCTGGCGGCGATCGAGCCGGTGCTGCCGCTGGTGGAGGAGGTGTTGTTTATGACGGTGTTTCCGGGGTTCGGTGGCCAGTCGTTTATCGAGGATCCGCTGACCCGAATGCGGGCGTTGCGGGAGAGGTGTCCGGAGCTGGACATCGCGGTGGACGGGGGATTGAACCGGGAGACCTGCAAAACCAGCTTCGACCACGGGGCGAACGTGTTCGACATCGGGTCGTCGCTGTTCAAGGTGAAGGACATGGCGGCCGAGGTGCGGGTGTTGCGGGAGCTGCTGGCCTAGGGCTTTTGGAGAGGTGTTGAACCACGGATGCGCACGGATGTTCACGGATGTTATGAGGAAAGGGTGTTTTTGTGAGGGGGAATCAGGGAGCATGACGGACCTGCCCGCCATGCTACGCAACGCGTTGCAGGTGGGTGTTCACGGATAGCATTGGGTTCCGGTTTTTGGGAGGATTATTGAACCACTGAGAACACTGATTTTCACTGATGTGGTGAGGAGAGGTGTTTTTGTGAGGGGGAAGCAAGGAGCATGAGGGGGCTGCCATGCCACTCATGGCTTTGCAGGTTCGGTTTTCTGGCACATGCCGGAGGACTTTGGGATTCGGATTGGGTTCGAGGTTGAAGTGCGCTGGAAAACGCGGGAGGTTCGTGGGATTTGGGTTGGGGTCTTGGCGGCTCGTGATTTTTTCTTTCCTTCCGGCGTTTCCGTGGTATCTGTGTGCGCCCCTTATGAGCGACCTCAGTCACATCCGAAATTTTTCGATCATCGCCCACATTGATCACGGCAAATCCACGCTTGCGGACCGCATTCTGCAGATGACGCACGCGGTGGAGGAGCGGGAGATGGTGGAGCAGATGCTGGACGACATGGACCTGGAGCGTGAGCGCGGGATTACGATCAAGGCGCATCCGGTGAGCATGTATTACGACGCCCTGGACGGACAGCGGTATCAGTTCAACCTGATCGACACGCCCGGACACGTGGATTTCTCGTACGAGGTGACCCGGAGTCTGGCGGGCTGCGAGGGGGCGGTGCTGGTGGTGGACGCGGCCCAGGGGGTGGAGGCGCAGACGGTGGCGAACGTGATGCTGGCGATGGAGCAGGATTTGGACATCATTCCGGTGATCAACAAGATCGACCTTCCGAACGCGGACATCCCGGCGGTGAGCAAGCAGGTGGAGGATTTGCTGGCGATCCCGATGGACGAGGCGATTCCGGTGAGCGCGAAAACGGGCGAGGGGATCGACAAGGTGCTGGAGGCGATCGTGAAGCGGATTCCGCCGCCGGTGTCCGATCCGGAACAGGGCACCCGTGCGATGGTGTTCGATTCGTTTTACGACGCGTTCCGCGGGGTGGTGTCCTACGTGCGGGTGTTCGACGGGGAAATCGTCCCGAAGCACAAAATCCAGCTGATGGCGACCGGAAAGGAGTTCGAGGTGAAGGAGGTGGGGGTGTTCGGGCCGCAGATGAAGAAGCTGGACAAACTGTCGGCGGGCGAGACGGGGTATATTATCGCCAACATCAAGGACGCCTCGGACATCAAGATCGGGGACACGATCACCCGGAAGGACAAACCGGCGAAGGACCCGTTGCCGGGCTTTCAGGAGGTCCATCCGATGGTGTTCTGCGGGATTTATCCGGTGGATGGCTCGGAGTACGAGAAGCTGAAGTACGCGATTGAAAAGCTGTCTCTGAACGACGCCTCGTTCACCTCCACGGCGGAATCGTCGGTGGCGTTGGGCTTTGGTTTCCGCTGCGGCTTCCTGGGGTTGTTGCACATGGAGATCATTCAGGAGCGGCTGCGTCGGGAATATGATGTGGATATCATTTCGACCTATCCGGGCGTGGTCTACGAGGTTTATTTGAACGACGGGGAGAAGCTGACCGTGGAGAATCCGGTGTTTTTGCCGGATCCGACCACCATCGAGCGCATCGAGGAGCCGTTTTTGCGGTGCACGCTGATCTGTCCGAACGATATTATCGGCGATCTGATGAATCTGGTGCGGGACCGGCGCGGGGAAATCACCACCACGGAGACGGTGGACGGGGACCGGTTGATTCTGACCTGCCATATTCCGCTGAACGAAATCGTGATCGACTTTTACGATAAGCTGAAGAGCATCAGCCGCGGCTACGCCAGTCTGGATTATGAATACGAGGGCTACCGTCCGAACGATCTGGTGAAGATGGAGATCCTGGTGCACGGCGACCCGGTGGACGCCTTCGCGGCCATCGTACACCGCGACAAGGCGGCGTATATCGGGCGGAACATCTGCAAGAAGCTGCGGGATGAAATTCCGCGGATGCAGTTCCCCATCGCGGTGCAGGCGGCGATTGGCCGGAATATCATCGCCCGCGAAACCGTGCCGGCGTTCCGCAAGGACGTGACCTCCCGTTGTTACGGGGGCGACATCAGCCGGAAACGGAAGCTGCTGGAAAACCAGAAAGCCGGGAAAAAGAAGATGAAGATGGTGGGGAAGGTGAATATCCCGCAAGAGGCGTTCACCAAGATCCTGAAGTCCTCGACGTAAGCAGGTTTCGAGGGGGAACCACAGAATGCGCAAAAGTCACAGAAACATTTTGCGGCGGGTGTGTTTCGTATGGATTCTTCCGTGAACTCTGAATCCCTTTTCCGTAAGCCTCTCGAGGCTTATCTGGCATTGGTTTCGAAGAAGTGAAGGAGGAGGGGGCGGACCTGGTTTGGATGGCGGAGGACGGCGTCGGCGTGGCCGCGTCCGGGGATGATCCACAGGCGGGGCGAGCCGGGGGCGCGTTCGTAGAGGCGGCGGCTGTGGGTGGAGGGGACGATGGGGTCCTCTTCCATGTGCAGGAAGGCCAGGGGGAGGTTTGGGAGTTGGGGGACGGCGTCGGCCGCGTCGAATCCGGCGGTGACGAGAATGGGGCGGAACAGGCGGAGCCACTGCAAATACCAGGGAAAGTGTTTCAGTTTGTCGGCGGTAATGGCGGGGTGGCTGTAGAAGGTGGAGTCGATGACGGCGCCACGCACGGGGACGTCGGTGTGCAGCAGGGCGTGGAGCGCCACGGTGCCGCCAAGGCTTTGTCCCCACACAAAGAGGTTGGGGTCTTCACCGGCGCGTTCGGCGGCGGTACGCAGCGCGGCCACGCCGTCGCGCACCAGTCCGGGACGTCCCGGGCGTCCGCCGGATTTGCCATAGCCGCGGTAGTCGAACACGAAGAGGTTGTATCCGGATTGGGGCAGCCATTCAGCGAATTGCACGTGGGTGGACATGTTCTGGGCGTTGCCGTGGAAATGGACCACGGTTCCCTTTGAGGGTCCCTCCGCGGGAAGCCACCAGCCGGTGAGTCGCACGCCGTCGGAAGCGTTGAACGCGACGGGCTGGTAGACGCGTCCCCGCGCATCCGGGGTGTCGGCCCAGCGTCGGGCGGGTTGGTAAAATACGCGATTGGCGCATCCGGCGAGCAGGAGCGCGGTGAGCGCCGTTACACAGAAACGGACGAAGCGGAATTGAAGGAGGGGAGGGATCATGGGGTGGCCAGCCAGTCACTGCCATGATGGAGCAACGGGCCATAGTCGTCGTAGCGGAGGTTTTCGGTGGTGGGGAGCCAAATTCCGTTTTGCACATTGTGTACGACCGCTTCCAGGCAGCGTTCCGCTTGGGGGGCGAGCGCGGCTTCGGCGTCCCAGGATTGAATTCCGGTTCGGGTGACGGATTTGGGCAGGTTGAAATAGGCGACCTCCAGCGGGGCGTCGGGGTCGAACTCTTCGGCGGAGGTGGCCAGCCAGCGGTAGAGGGGCAGTTGCAGGTTGGTCCATTGGCGGAGTCTGCCGTTGACTTCGACGTGCATGTCGGCGCGGTTTTCGCGGGCGGGTCCGAGGTGGATGGAGGCGGGCGTGTCGGGTTGGTCTGAGGTTTTGTAATCCAGAATGCGGAAGCCATGGTCGGGATGCTGGTCGATCCGGTCGATTTTGCCGGTGACGCGCATTCCGTTGCAGTCGCGTTCGAGCAGGGTTTCGAAGGCGACGGGTTCCCAGCCCTGGTCCCACAGGCGGCGTTGGACGTCTCCGGCGGCTTCCAGGCGCGCGAGGGCGCTGTGTTCGAGCACCCGGAGGGCCATGCTTTTGAGACTTCCGAAGCGTTTCTTCATTGCCCGGTCGAGATGCTCCCGGCAGGCCGCGTTCCAGTCGGCGGGTTCCCGCAGGCGGGCCTTGACGAGGTGTTCGAGCACGTGGTGGAGCAGGGTGCCGAAGACGGCGGCGTCGGGTTCGGTGACGGTGTCGTCGGTGTGCCGCATATTCAGCACGTGCTCCAGGTAAAACCGGGTGGGACATCGGAGGTAGGCGTTGACGGCGGAGACGGAGAGG
>Ga0194137_10002806_pt1 | contig 10180 bp, 10 predicted proteins | sample TARM_MetaG_T3_14_FD_134025 | JGI IMG/M metagenome (GOLD analysis project Ga0194137, IMG submission 134025) | Freshwater microbial communities from Pennsylvania, USA, analyzing microbe dynamics in response to fracking - TARM_MetaG_T3_14 (version 2) | ecosystem: Environmental > Aquatic >...
CTCATTTGGCTCCTATACAAATGGGAGAAGTGGAACCGAAAGATTTCCCAGTGGCGACAAGAGAAGAACTGCAAGCACTTTGGGATGATGAAGAAGCATCTGTAATGCAGGCTGAAATTAGAATGTTGTGAATTAAAAAAGCCCAGATATAGAATCTAGGCATGATTTTTATAATAAATGTATGATAATTCCTAATATCAATATGATTGAAATTATTCTATGACTAACAAACCACAATCCTTGTCTCTTTTTAAAAATGTAAGCCCCAGACATGCCTAATAACATTTGAATAAGCAATATACCACCTGCTATCAGGCCTGTAGTGCTCACTTCACGAAATGTTGACTGAATATAAAAATGTAGTAAGAGGGTTATAATTGTAGCAATTCCCCAGAATTTATGATGCCGTACAAATATTTTCATGAAAAGAGCATTGAATTTTTTATATTTAAGCGTGGAATTTATTAATTTTGAATATTTTTTATTAATATATTTTAATATGTAATTCGCTAAGGTTGCCCCAAAAGAGAACACCGTCAGCCAACCTAGAAATTCACCTATTTCACCCATTTGTATATACCTCCATATAGCATTTATAATATCAGGTATTCAAAAACAAAGCAATTCATCGTGTATTGCTTCTAATTAGAATTATTGAATAGTAAAATATGACCTATAATAGTTACATCTCAATGGACAAGTTTCTAATATAAAACCACTAGACAAAACTATAATCTATATGATATTATTTTTGTATCTAATTGCACTGCATATAAATCTACAGTACAAACTGAGCAGGCGATGAACTTATTAGTAAGTTCATGGGGCTGGGCCTAACTAGGCAGCGGGTAAATATAACTCGTGGGACAGTAATATGTTCCACGGGTTTTTTTGTACCTATTTTTGGACATATCTGAAGATTGCAATGCCATAGAGCTATCTTTAATATTAAGCGAAAGTGGAGGTAACTTTTATGACAGAACAAAAAATCACTGAGTTGAAGGGGTTGACAACCTCAGAGGCAAAAAAACTTCAGGAGCAGTTTGGAAAGAATGAGCTAGTACCTGAAAAGAAAGAAAATATATTTCATAAAATTTTTCATGTCATTACTGAACCAATGTTTTTGTTGCTGATAATCGCAGCAGGGGTTTACTTTGTTCTAGGAGAACCTAAGGACGGAGCAATTATGTTAGTATTCGTAGTTGGAATAATTAGCATCGAGGCAATACAAGAATGGAAAACAGATAAAACATTAAAGGCATTAAAAGATTTATCGGCACCACACATTAAAGTACTACGTGATGGAGAAGAAAAAACTATAAACAGTTCTGATTTGGTTCCTGGGGATATCATGTATATTGCTGAGGGTGTTAAGATACCAGCAGATGGAACTGTTGTAAGGGCAAGTACGTTATGTGTTGATGAATCATCTCTTACAGGAGAGTCCCTTGGTGTCTGGAAATTAACTAGTGAAAACTATATTAATGAAAATAATGATTATTGGCGCCGTGACTATTGCTATGCTGGAACGCTTGTCACTCAAGGAACTGGAACGATTTTGGTCGATAAAATTGGACTATCAACTGAATATGGAAAGATTGGTAAGGAAATTGCACTTGCTCCTGTTGGAGATACGCCACTTCAGAAACAGACAGGTAGACTTGTAAAACTGTGTGGTACGATTGCAGCGGTTCTGTTTGTTTTAGTAGGTGTTGTAACGTTCTTCAATATCCCTGATCACGCTTTTAAAAGCAGAATTATTGAAAGCATCTTATCAGGTATAACTCTTGCAATGGCAATGATACCAGAGGAGTTTCCTGTTATTTTAACAGTTTTTTTATCAATGGGAGCATGGAGACTGGCTAAAAAACAATCTCTTGTAAGGAGACTTCCATCAGTTGAGACTCTGGGTGCAGTTTCTGTGCTCTGTGTCGATAAAACTGGTACTATAACACTAAATAAGATGGCTGTTAGAGAAACCTATAGCAAATCAGGTGACGAAAAATATATATCCAAGATAATGGGTATGGGATGTAAATCGGATGCATATGATCCAATGGAAAAAGCTATGATAGCCCGCTGTGAAGAATTGGGTATATCGAAGGATATTCTTTTTGGTGGACGATTGTTAAAAGAGTATGCCTTCACTGATGAAAATAAAATGATGGGGAATGTGTGGAGAAACGGCAATGATATTGTAGTTGCTGCAAAAGGTTCTCCAGAAAGAATCCTAACATTATGCAACCTTTCCTCTGAAGAAAGACAGATTGCAGAAGCTAAAATCTACGAAATGTCAAAACAAGGCCTTCGTGTTATAGCCGTTGGCCAGATGAGTATTAAAATTGAAAATGAAATTCCGGATACTCTCACAGACTGTAGACTGGAGCTTTTGGGAATGGTAGGTCTTGCAGATCCACCAAGAGAATCAGTAAAAGAAGATATTAATACCTGTACAAAAGCTGGAGTTCGAGTTGTTATGATTACTGGGGACAACGGAATTACAGCGAGTTCTATAGCAAAACAAATCAACATGCCTAATAGCGATCACATAATAACGGGTGATGAACTCAGTGAAATGAGTGATGACGAACTGAGAGAAAAAGTGAAAGATGTTAGTATCTTTTCACGTGTTCTTCCTGAACACAAGATGAGGATTGTCAAAGCATTTAAAGAAAATGGTGAAGTTGTAGCTATGACAGGAGATGGTGTCAACGATGCACCAGCATTAAAATATGCTGATATTGGAATAGCAATGGGTAAACGAGGTTCCGAAGTTTCTAGGGAAGCAGCGGATTTGATACTTCTAGATGATAATTTTTCAACCATTGTGGATACCATCAAGGATGGTAGGCGAATATATGACAACATTAAAAAGGCGGTTGGTTATGTATTTACTATCCATATTCCAATAGCATTTGCTTCATTGCTAGCACCTTTAATGGGAATAAGTCCCACAAGCCTTTTGCTACTTCCGTTGCATGTAGTTTTACTTGAACTTGTAATTGATCCAACGTGTTCAATTGTTTTGGAGCGCCAGCCAGCAGAACGTGATATTATGCAAAGACCGCCACGAAATCCAAAAGAAAAGCTTTTAACGGCTAAAATGCTATCTAAGAGTGTCATGCAAGGATTAGTGATCTTCGGAGCATCTTTTGCAACATACTACAATTTTATAAATATGTATCCAGAAAATGCGCCACTTGCAAGAACAATGGGATTGAGCATTATATTCCTATCTAATGTACTGCTTGTACAAGTAAACAGTTCAAATACAGATTTTGCTATAAGAACTTTTATCAGACAGATAAAGGATAGAGTAATGTGGGCAGTAATTATTGGCACATTATTGGGACTGTTAGTTATGCTCTATACGCCAATTAGCGGATTCTTGAAATTGACATCTTTATCATCAGAGCAATTGTTGCTTGCAGCAGGAATTTCATGTATAGCGGTTCTGTGGTATGAGTTGATTAAACTAGGCAAACTCGTGATTCTGAACAAAAGTAAATAATGGTCAAATAGGAACATAAAACAAATACTGAATAAAGGGGAGTAAGATTATGAGTTTCTTTTCAAAGTCTTCAAAAAAAGGTCATTACAAAAATGGTAATCATGGAAGCGCCCACTATCAGAAAAAAGGTATTCTAGGTGGTATCTTTGATATGTTAGCATCTAGAAGTCATTCGGGTGGTCATTATAATGACTATAGAAATCAACACAATGATCCAAGACAGAGTCAAGCTATTCTCAACCAAGGTTCATTACAATGTAGCAAGTGTAGTAGAAATATACCAGCGGGTTCAAAGTTTTGTCTGAATTGCGGTGAGCAGGTTAAAGTGGAATTGTATTGCCAAAATTGCGGTGGAAAAATGCCGCCCAATGCTAAATTCTGTAACAATTGCGGAAATAAACTGAATGGTTAAGCTGATACAATGCTTTAGAAATTTAAAGTATCGTGGGAAAAAATATGGGGAATATACAATTGAAGAGATAGCTGGTGAAGGAAGATATGGCATGTGCTTTCATGCTAAAAATGACCTTCAAAAAAATGTTGTTCTCAAAAGATTCAAACCCAGCATCTTTGCACGTAATTCAACTAATAATGTACATGAAGCAGTGATTCTTTCAAAGCTCAGGGATTCTAGAATTCCTGAGCTTCTTGGGGTTATAAATGAGAAATCATTCTATGCGTTTGTATTAGAGTTGAAACCGGGGACGACATTGAAAGATATGATATTCATACATAATCATAAATTTTCAGATGAGGAAATATACGCTATTGGTATCAAATTGATTCAAATTATTATGTATTTGCATGAAAATGGTATTGTTCATAGGGATATACGGATTCCCAATGTCCTCATCGATCAAGAGGATGTATACCTCATTGATTTCGGTTTAGCTCGCTTTGAGGATGGCAACTCTTATAGGTATGATATGGATTACTCATATTTGGGAGACTTGCTTCTCTATCTGATTTATTCTTCTTTTCAAAAGAAAGATAAGAACAGACAACCGTGGCATGAGGAATTGTCACTAAAAAAGGATCAAAAGCAATTTTTAATGAGATTATTGGGCCTTGATGTTATATATACAAGCCTAACCGAAATTGAGGCGGATTTTATCAATGCTTTTGATATTACAAGGGGTTAGTATAGCCAGAAGCAAACTCAAGCTTGAATTAATGATAAAAGGATGGATAAGGTTGAAAATTTTAATTGTTGAAGATGAAATAAATATAGCGGAATTTATTAAACTGGAACTCGAACACGAAGGGTATGAAACAGACATTGCATATGATGGTAGAGAAGCATTGAATAAAGCAAAAAAAGATAAATTTGATGTTATTATACTTGATGTTATGATTCCATATATTAATGGAGTTGATATCTGCAAAAAAGTGAGAGAGTTTTCAAATATACCAATTATTATGCTTACTGCAAAGAGTGACCTTACAGATAAAGTCTTAGGATTAGACAGTGGTGCAAATGACTATATTACAAAACCGTTCCGAATTGAAGAACTTTTTGCTCGAATTCGTGTAGTGACAAGAAGTCAAAATCAAAACTTAAATAAATTATCCGTTGGAAAGATTACTATATGTACGGATAGTTATCAAGTATTTCTAGAGGAGAAAGAAATAAGCTTGACTAAAAAAGAGTATGATTTGCTATATCAGCTAGTTCTAAACAAAAACATCGTAATGAGTCGTGAAAAGCTTTTACAAAATGTTTGGGATGAGAATTATTCCGGTGATAGCAATGTTGTTGATGTCACAATTAAGCACTTAAGAACTAAAATTTTCGATGATAAGAGTACAATTATCAATACTATCCGTGGTATAGGCTATGTCATAAAGGATGTGAAAGATTGAATTTAGTGAAGAATTTCTCAATAACTAAACGTATGACATTTGTTTTTGCATTTATGTTCTCAATAACATTATTTTGTTTAAGTGCATGTGTTTTGTATAGCGTTGAGTTGTATCAATTCTTTTCTGCGCATAATGATATTGAAACTACAAAAAAATACATACTCACTGATAGTATTAAACTATCAGACTTAGAGAAGGGTGAAGCGCTTTATTCTAGAAAGGATATTTTAGTTGAAATTAGGAACAAAGATGGCATATTGTTTAAGACCACTGCATTCATTGACGGCATAGAACACTCATTGATTCCATATGATCGAATAATAGTAAAAGAACTTGATGATGAAGATTTTTTAATTGAAAAAACTAAATGTATCATTCAGGATATCACATATGACGCCGTAATAATTAAAGATTTACATGATGAAAAAGTCTTTCTAAAAATTTTATTCAGTATTTTAGCTTTGGTAGATCTCATTGGCATAATGATTGCGTTGATATCAGGGTACATTTTTGCCAAGAAGGCTTTGAAACCTATTGATATTATTATAAAAACCTCAAAAAAGATTTCATCTAAAGGATTGTCAGAAAGGATACCTTTGCCAGAATGTCGAGATGAACTTTATGAACTTTCATTAGTTCTGAATAATATGGCAGATAAACTTGAATGCATATTTAATAAACAAGCTCAATTTGTATCAGATGCTTCTCATGAGTTAAAGACGCCATTGGCTGCAATTATAGGACATGCAAGTCTAATTTCAAGATGGGGAAAAGATGATCGAGAGGTATTAGAAAAGTCAATATTAGCTATTACAACAGAAGCTGAATATATGGAAAATTTAATTACAAAGCTTTTATATTTAGCAAAAATTGACAATGAAAAGGCAGTGAGGATTGAGCAGTTTAATTTGTCAGAATTAATAACTACAATTTACAATGATATTTCCGTATGTCATGAAAATTTCGAAATTACATGTGCATGTGAGCCTAATGTACAAATCAATACTGACAAGGCGATGACAAAGCAGCTGATTCTTATATTACTGGATAATGCATTGAAATTCACAGATTCAAATGGCACCATAGCGATTAACTGCATTAGTAACGATGATAAAGTTGTTTTAGAAATTATTGATTCAGGTTGTGGAATGAGTGAGAATGAGCTTGCATTAATATTTGATCGTTTTTACACAAATGACAAAGCAAGAAATAGGACTTCTAGTGGCAATGGTCTTGGATTATCAATTGCTAAAGAAATTTGTGAACTTCTAAGTTTAGAAATCAAAGTTTCCTCAATACTTAATGAAGGTAGTAAATTTCAATTGATTTTCCCCAAACTTTAATCTGTTTTTCATTTTTAAAAATTACAATTAGATCATTAAATTGATTGAGGGTGATTTTATGAAAACAGAATTTGATCAAAAGAGCATTGTTAAATTTATAGTTCTTGTATGTACGGGTGTACTATTAATGACAATTGCATGGAATTATGGACCTTGGATTATTGAGAATGCAAAGCAACCAGAAAAGATTAGAGAATATCTACTTTCTTTCGGAAATTTTGGTTTTCTAATCTATGTTTTGATCCAAGCAGTGCATGTACTTGTGGTAGTAATACCAGGGGATCTGTTTAATATTTGTGGAGGGTACATTTACGGAACACCAATTGGATTTGTTCTATCAATTGTAGGCATTATGTTAGGCTCAATAACAGCATTTTACTTATCAAGATTTTTGGGATACGATTTTATCGCAAAATTTGTAGAAAAGGATAAAATTGATAAAATTAGTAAAATGTTAAATTCGACACAGGGGATGATAGGAACCTTCATAATTTGCTTAGTTCCTTTTATTCCAAAAGATCTAATGATGTATATAGCTGGATTAACACCAATAAAACCATCTAGACTTTTTATTATTTATGGAATTTCCAGAATTCCAGGTACTATTATCTGGGTAAGCGTTGGTGCAAACATGTATTCAAAAGATATATTTGGAATTGCTATAACAATAATTGGGTTAATTGCTTTTGCGTCATTGACATATATCCTTCGGAAAATATATAAACGTAAAAGTGAAGAGTTTTTCTGGAGTATTATTTGATTGTGATGTACTTCATTACGGTTTGACTTTTAGTCATTAGATTACAGAATATAAATAAGAAAAAATGGAGATATGTGATGACAATTGAAATAATAAAAGCCATCCTATTAGGTATTGTTGAAGGAATAACGGAGTGGTTACCAATCAGTAGTACGGGTCACATGATATTGGTTGAAGAATTTATACAGTTAAATATGTCTGAGGCATTCAAAGAGATGTTTTTCGTTGTAATTCAACTGGGTGCTATATTGGCTGTTGCACTTCTCTATTTTAATAAACTAAATCCATTTAGTTCAACAAAAACTGAACAAGAGAAAATCAATACATTCAATATTTGGTTTAAAGTTTTGATTGGCGTTATCCCCGCAGGCGTTATAGGAGTTGTGTTTGGAGATTGGCTAAATGATAACTTATACAATTACCAAACGGTTGCTATTACATTAATTTTGTATGGTGTATTATTTATAATAATTGAAAATCGAAATAGGAGCAAGGTTAGCAAAATAGTAGATTTTGATACTTTAAGTTTTAAGACAGCATTCTTAATTGGGTGTTTTCAAGTCCTTTCTCTTGTCCCAGGAACTTCTAGGTCAGGAGCGACAATTCTTGGTGGAATCATTTTAGGTACGTCTAGAAGTATCGCCGCAGAATTTTCATTTTTTCTATCAATTCCAGTTATGTTTGGTGCAAGTTTATTGAAGATTGTTAAGTTTGGTTTTAACTTTACAAACACAGAGTTCATAGTCTTAGTGACGGGTATGCTAACAGCATTTTTAGTGTCTATTATTGCAATTCAATTCTTACTAAAATATATAAAAAATCATGATTTTAAGGTCTTTGGATGGTATAGAATTGTGTTAGGAGCAATCGTACTATTATATTTTGGTTTCAAGTAAATTGATGTTGTGGTTGAAGGGAAGTGTGAGCATGTACTGGTATCGAGATAAAATATTTCCAATGATGATGAAGAAAAATATTGGGAAAAAATCGATTTTAGAACTTCGGAAAAAGATATTATCTGATGCTAAAGGAGAGATATTGGAAATTGGTATTGGTGAGGGAACAAATCTTACATTATATCCCGAGCATGTAGATCAGATTACTGCAGTAGATAACTACATTAGAAAACTTGACAGCTCTAATATCAATGTGAATTTAGTATTTGCAAGTGCAGATTTTCTACCATTTAATGATAATTCATTTGATACTGTTGTATCAACGTTTGTACTTTGCAGTGTAGAAAATTTGAACAAGGTTCTTGCTGAGATTTACCGTGTATTGAAACCGGGTGGGCAATTTATTTTTTTAGAACATGGAAAAGCTAAAGGTAAATTGACGAGTATGATTCAAAATATGTTCAACCCGTTCTACAACATATTTGCTTATGGCTGTAATATTAATAGACAGTATAAATATGAGATAGTACAGTGTGGTTTTAAACTATTAAAATTTGAATGCGAGAAGGCTGATATATATCCACGAGTGTTGACTGGTTATGTATATACAGGTAATGTGAATAAACCGGAGAAAATGGAGAAATTTGATGGATAGATTTATACTTTCAATATCTATGCATAAAAGCAAAAAATATTTTTGTGAGAAATATGGTCACGATTGGTTTAATAATTTTAGAAAATTATCCTTCAGGTATTTTGATGATATTGTTCCAAATATCCCGAGTATAGGGAAAAGTGTTTTCTCAATGAATTATAAGTTTGCACCTATTTATATTGCATGGTATAAAGCATTGGCTCAGCTCAAAATTAGTCCAAGTGAGATTGACAAAGAAATTTGGTTGCTAAATGAAGCATTTATGAAAATATTCCCCAGATTTTTATTAAAAATGAGTGGGAGAATATATGTGGATAGCTTTAGAAATAAAGCAGCTAGACATATTGAACGGCAGGAACAGGGTAAGCTACATCGATATGATTGGAAAATTAATTTTAGAAATATTGATAAAAACTGTTTTGAGATAGATATCGTCGAATGTGCATTTAAAAAGCTGTCCGAAGATTTTAACGTGCCACAATTGCTACCAGGGATTTGCCGAATGGATTATTTAATGGCAAATCTTATGGGTAATGGATTTACAAGAACTAAAACGCTTGGTGATGGAGATAACTGTTGTAATTGCAGCTACTCAAAGGTTGGTTATTGTGAATGGTCACCAGAGAAGGGGTTCATAGAAAGAAAGTGAAGGTATGAGAAATATATGATTTCAACTTTACTAAGCTCGTTTATATAATTCGTTAATAACTTAGTTATGCCATCTTTTATCTTAGGCATCTCTGAGAATTTCAATACAATTGAATAATTGTGCCGAATAAATCTTTTAAGCAAGGTACAATTGTTTAAAGGTTTTATTGTGCACAATTTTTACTGACTGTAAAAGTTGTAGCAGCACTATCGGCTATATTATCCATACAAATATGATGATCTTTTGATCCTAAAAGTATGACGTTAGGTTTTCAAAAAAGATCTTAGTATCCGTTTTCGAGAAAAAACCCCTCCGCCAAGGAACCACTGGGTCTTCACGACATCATTTTTGTCTACTCAAGGCACGTTGAGACCGTCTGTCTGCTGACAAGAAAATAGATGTAGTTGCCCTTGAAAATGGCGTATTTATGGTATTTTCAGGGGTTTATTTATTTTTTGATGACGAGTAAAGTGATAGATTTTGGGTGTGTTTTAACGTGATTA
>Ga0194137_10002809_pt1 | contig 10174 bp, 6 predicted proteins | sample TARM_MetaG_T3_14_FD_134025 | JGI IMG/M metagenome (GOLD analysis project Ga0194137, IMG submission 134025) | Freshwater microbial communities from Pennsylvania, USA, analyzing microbe dynamics in response to fracking - TARM_MetaG_T3_14 (version 2) | ecosystem: Environmental > Aquatic >...
AGCTAAGAGTTCTTTATAATTTTCTCCTCTTTTCTTGACGATCTTTTTAAGTTTGGCAAGTTGCTCGCTTAATATGTCACTTGTCTCAAAACAAGATAAATCGCCATAGACACCAGAGATAGATAAAGAGGTCAAATTAAAGGTTCGCGTAACTCCAAAACGGTCTTCAGAAACTATTTTCTTGTGCTTATTGTGTTCTTTAGAAAAAAACTGTTCGCACTCTAGACTAAATCGCAGCAATATTCTTTCAGATAAACTATGGAACATGTCTGTGCTGCCATTACACACCACTAAAAAATCATCCCCACCAATATGCCCAACAAAAGCAGAGTGAGGAAACACAGCACTGACCTCTGATTTGATCATGTCAGCCAATGCTTTTATCATAATATCCCCTTTTTCAAAACCATAGACATCGTTGTAAATCTTAAATTCATTGATATCAATATAGAGGACACACGAATGACTATCATAGGTAATGATATCTGCAAGCACACGATTAATAATTGGATTTCCTGGAAGTCCTGTTAGTGGATTTTGTTCTTTCGCATTATTTTTTTCAAAGAGTAAAGTATATTCAAAAATATCCTTCATCGAAACAAGGCCATAAAAATGCATGGCTTTTGTGACAATGACATCGTCAAAAATTTCATCGTCGACTCTTCCCATAGCCATCTTGGCCACGACATTAATGGGAGTATAAAAGTCTACAATAAGTGGTTTTCGATTCATTATTTTTGAAATCGGACGATTTGAAAAAACAGCATAACCATATTTGCCTGACATAAAACTATCCAGATTATGTTTCATCACAATACCAACCGGTTGGTCGTGATCACAGATGCAAATGCGCTTAATACTATCTTTCTCCATGAAATTGCGAATCGTCTCACACGAGGTCATGGATTCAAAGGTTCTTTCACTGGGGACGTTTACAAGATTTGAAATATAGTGATAAGACTGTGAAAACTGATTTACGTTATAAGAGATATGATTATAATCATCTATCTTTTTTATGACGAAGGGGTCAATGGGCTCATATTCTGCCTTGGGTTGTTGCAGGAAATACCCCTGCCCCGCATGAACCCCGAGCATAATAAGGGTTTTAAGTTCTTCTTTTGTCTCGATACCCTCTGCAATAATTGTAATGTTCGTCGTTGTAGAGGTTTCAACAAACGCTTTGATAAGGGCTTGTTTAAAAGCATCTTTATCAATGTTGCGTATAAGATCCATATCAATTTTAATAAAATGTGGTCTTATCTCCGTGATACTCTTAAGGCCAGAATACCCTGCACCGACGTCATCAATAGCGATTTGATAGCCCTGTTTGCGATAGTTCTCTAAGACTTCATGAAAAACTTCATAATCTTCTATCGCCGTTCGCTCTGTTATTTCAAAGACAATATTGGTTTCTCTTCGGCCAATCTTATCAAGGTAGGCCCTTGTAAGACCACTCTCAAAGTCATTGCTTTTAATAACGTCAGGATCGACATTGACAAATAAGTATTGGGATTTTTCTAGAAAATCAATGTTTTCAAGTGCCTTTTGGCGAAAGAGCATCTCTAATTCCCAAACCATATTGAGATCATGCGCTTTATCAATCAGTGTCAATGGTGAATAGTAAATCGAATCAATAGGACCGCGTGACAAGGCTTCATAGCCTAGAACACTTCCCGTTTTAAGATCGACAATCGGTTGATATCGCGTGGTTATATTTTCCTGTTCCATAATGTCATAAAACATTTGATTTTCAAGCCTTGTTTCTACCAAGGTCGGTACACTAAACCCCTTGGTAGATTGACGCTTTTCTACAGGTAGGTTTTTAAGGGTTACACCGTTTTCCATTGCATCATCTGCGATTAAATATGCCATACGCTTTGCACGTCCTTTCTTTCAATACACAGTGTAGCAAATGCATATGAAAGGAGCGTAAAGAAGATATAAAATACATGTAAAATCACAAGACGTCTGATACAGATGCCATCATTTTAAAAGGCGTTTTGTCATTTTGTTAAATCTAGTTTTCTCATTTTATATTGAAGCGTTTGTCTAGAAACGTTTAATGCTATGGCCGTCTTTGATAGATTGCCATTGTTCTTTTTAAGAGCACTTTTGATGAGTTCTGCTTCCACCAAAGATAAGTGTCTGTTTAAGTCACGACATTCTTCCATCTCGCTAGCTAGTAGATAGCTACTGCTCATATGACATCCGTCGCCCTTAACAGAGGGCTGATTTATCGGATAAGATTGTTTTAGCAAAGCCCTAAGGTGAAGGGGTAGATGGTCATGTGATAAGGTTGTCTCTTCTTCCGGAAGGGATTGGACACCCACTTCGATAAAGTTTTGTAACTCTCTGACATTACCAATCCATTGATAGGCCAAAAAATCAGCCATGAGTTCTTCTGATAGCCGATTGACCTTTTTATGATACTGCTTTGCATATTTGGCAAGGAATTCTTTAGCCAATAGAGGTATATCTGATATTCGCTGTGACAGTTTGGGAATTGCAATAAAGATGACATTGATGCGATAATAAAAATCTCTTCGCAAGAGGGCCTCTTTCAATAAAAAATCAGGGTGTTCGTTTGTCGCTGTCATAATTCTCACATCAATGGGAATGTCTTTAAGTCCTCCCACACGTCTTATCGTGCGCTCTTGCAAAACCCTTAGGAGTTTTACTTGAATACTCATGGGCATACTGTTGATTTCATCTAAAAAAAGTGTCCCCCCCTGCGCTTGCTCAAATAGACCAGGTCGGTCTACAGCACCTGTAAAGGCACCACGCATCGTACCAAACAAGATACCCTCAAGTAGATTTTCAGGGATGGCCGCGCAGTTTTGACCTATGAAGGGTTTTTCTGAACGATGACTCCCATAGTGAATACTTTGTGCAAATAACTCTTTCCCTGTACCTGTCTCGCCGTAAATGAGAACATTAGAGCTACTCTTAGATGCCATAATAGCTGTTTCTTTCGCCTTGATATACTCCTCTGATAAACCGGTTAGCATCTGAAAACGATAGTGTTCCTGAACGTCAACACTCTTTTTGGGCATTACCAATTGTTGTTGTAAGGCAATTATTTGTTCGCTCATATGAGATACCGTTGTCAAATTTCGTGCAATTTCAATAGCGCCAATCAGGGTCCCTTTATCAAATATTGGAAGCGTTGTATTGAGCGTTGTAATATGTCTTCCTTTTAAATTGACGTAATGTTGTTGTTTGTTTTCTATAGGGACACCACTTGATAGAACCGTTAGAAGTGTACTGTTTTGACTGGTCCAATCTGGAAACACAGCTAGAAGGTGTTTGCCGACAACATGTTCTTTTTCAAAGCCTTCAATTTCTGACATGGCACGGTTATAGACACGTGTGATACCGTGTCCGTCCACAATGTGAACCCCTTCCTCAATATTGTTGAGAAGCGTATCATTGGCATATGCTTTTAATTTGTCTAATACCATTTTGTCCCTCCTCGTCTCGTTTTATGTAAAGAAAAAGCACGCTTAAATGTCCGTCAAACATTTAAGGTGCTTTATAACATCATTTATTGAAGTGGCACCATTGTAGGACGCTCTTTTTGAATAACGTGTTCAATGCGAGCTGTATACTTATCACTTTTTAAAAAATGTTTGTCATTTAATTTGATGATGAAAAATGCGACTGCCATGACGACGAGCCCGATGAGCGATGCTGTAACTTCAATATTGCCTTTGTAGCCTATAGCTGGTAGCGATACAAGGCCTACGACAAGGCCTAGAAAAAGTGACATCAATGGGATCATATACATAATAAAAGCTGCGCTGAGAACACCGCTTGTTCCCATTGAAACCTCTACCATGTCGCCTACTTGGGCGTTCACCTCATTTTTGGCTATTAGCATGACATCCTTTTGGTCATCGCCAAGTTGACACGCACCACAGTTACCACATGCTGTATGTCGTAATAATTTGATACGTGAAAAATCTTTTTCTACGGCTACAATTACACCTGTTCTATCCATTAGATCACCTTCGTTTCTCAAATCTTATCAGGTCTATTTTTAAACATCTCATACTTTATTATAACGCATATTCATCCAATGAACAACTTGCCCTTATGCTTTAAGGTTAGGAATCATATCAATAAACAATTCATCCAGTTGTTTTTTATCGACCACGCTTGGCGCCTCTGATAATAAGCATTTAGCATCTTGTGTTTTAGGGAAGGCAATAACATCCCTAATATTATCGGTGCCAACAGTAAGCATGACAATACGGTCAAGACCATAGGCAATACCACCATGTGGTGGTGCGCCATATTTAAAGGCTTCAATGAAAAAGCCAAATTTATCTTCTGCTTCTTCTTTAGAAAATCCAAGGGCCTTAAACATTTTTTCTTGAACAGATGCATTATGGATTCTAATAGAACCACCACCAATTTCATAACCATTTAAGACAATATCATACGCTTTTGCGTGACATTCGCCAGGTGCCGTTTCCAGCTTGTCGAGATCTTCGTCTTTTGGCATAGTAAAAGGATGATGTTTTGCCACATAGCGCTCATCTTCTTCGTCATACTCAAAAAGAGGAAAGTCCGTTACCCATAAAAAGGCATACTCTTTTGGATTTAACAAACCAAGGCGTTTGGCAAGATCATTTCTTAGAGCACCTAAACTGTCAAAGACCACTTGTGGTTTATCCGCTACAAATAATAACAAGTCGTTCTCAACACCGTCCATTGCAGCCACAAGCGCTGCCATTTGCTCATCAGTAAAGAACTTGGCAATTGGTGATTGAATACCATCAGCATTAATTTTAGCCCATGCAAGCCCTTTTGCACCGTAAGTCTTTACAAACTCACCTAACTTGTCAATATCTTTTCTTGAGAATTGATCTGAATAACCTTTTACATTAATGCCTCGAACATCACCACCGCTTTCAAGCGCCATTTGGAAGACTTTAAAGTCTACGTCTTTAACAACGTCATTGAGAGCTTTAAGCTCAAAACCAAAACGAATATCTGGTTTATCAGAGCCATAGCGCGTCATCGCTTCATCATATGTCATTTTTGGAATTGGCAGTGGGATATCATAGCCAATTGACGTTTTAAAAATCGCTTTAAGCAGCTGTTCGTTCATCTCCATGACATCTGCTTCTTCTACAAAAGACATCTCAATATCAATTTGTGTAAATTCTGGCTGACGGTCTGCCCTTAAATCTTCATCTCTAAAACATTTGGTAATTTGGTAATAGCGATCAAATCCTGAAACCATTAAAAGTTGTTTGAAGAGCTGTGGCGATTGAGGTAGCGCATAAAATTTATTTGGACTCACACGACTTGGCACAAGGTAGTCTCTTGCACCTTCTGGTGTAGGTTTTCCAAGCATAGGCGTTTCTATATCCACAAAACGCTCGGCATCTAGAAAATTTCTAGCCGCCATGGCAATTTTATGACGCATTAAAAAATTGCGTTGCATCTTAGGTTTTCTAAGATCTAGGTAACGGTGTTTTAAACGAAGGCGTTCATTGGCTTCATCATCATCCTCGACGTGAATAGGTGGCACTTCTGATTCGCAAAGAATCTTAAGTTCTTTTACAAACACTTCGATCATACCGGTTGGCATCTGTGCGTTGACAGCATGACGTTTCTTTACCTCACCTGTAACAGCGATGACATATTCATTTCTAAGACTATTCGCCTTTTCAAAGGCTTCCTCAGATATTTCAGCATCAAATACAATCTGACAAATACCTTCTCTATCTCTTAAGTCAACAAAAACCAAACTTCCTAAATTTCTTCTTTTTTGTACCCAACCCATTAGCGTAACCGTTTCACCAATATGCGATTCACGGACTTCGCCGCTGTAATGCGTACGTTTCATTCCCTTTAACGCTTCTCCCATAATGTCCTCCTCTTTCAATGTATAATATCATACGGCCTAAAACGCCTAATAGCTCCTTTTAGCCGACTCATCAATCAATACGTTTTCACTCTAACTTTTTAAGGCGTCTTTTATTACGCTTTTACAAATGCAATACCCTTGTTGACCTCATCAAACGAAACTTCAATTTGTTCTCCATCTGCCATGCGCTTTAGTGGAAAAACACCCTTGTTGACTTCTTCTTCGCCTAAAATAATAACATAAGGGACTTTAATCTTATTGGTATATTTGAACTGTGCTTTCATCGAGCGATCAAGATGATCAATTTCAGTTTTAATGCCTTGATCTCTAAATTGCTTGGCTAGACCTAGCGCCTTTCGCTTTGCAACCTCACCTAATATAATGATAAAAAGGTCTTGTTTGGAAGGTTCTTCAATGACAACGCCTGTGCTTTCAAGGGTCAGCAACAACCGCTCCATGCCCATACCAAAACCTACGCCTGGTATATCGGGTCCGCCAACCTCTGCAATTAAGCCATCGTATCTGCCACCACCACTGACCGTCGATTGTGCCCCGATATCATCTGAAATAAATTCGAAGGCTGTCTTGGTGTAGTAGTCAAGTCCTCTTACAATGCCCTTGTCTACGACAAAAGGAATCTGCATGTCAGCAAGCATACTCTTAACACCTGAAAAATGCGTCTCACAGTCATCACAGAGGACATCAATCATATAAGGGGCATCTTGTAACTCAGCTTGGCAATCAGGGTTCTTACAGTCTAAAATACGCATTGGGTTTGTTTCAAAGCGCTCATTACAAGTTGTACAAAGCTTATCGAGTTTTGGTTCTAAATACGTCTTTAAGGTTTCATTGTAATGCGGTCTACAGACGGGACAACCAATACTATTGATGTGTAGTGAAACCGCCTTCAAGCCAAGGCGTTTAATAAAGGTATCAGCCAGTGCAATGACTTCTGCATCTGCCGTTGGGCTCATGGTGCCAAAAGTCTCTACACCAAACTGATGGAAGGCACGCATACGGCCAGCTTGAGGGCGTTCATGTCTAAAACACGGCGTGATATAATAAAATTTATGCAATTGACCAAGACCGTATAATTTGTTTTCAACAAAAGCGCGAACCACTGGCGCTGTTCCCTCTGGCTTTAATGTCATCCCCTCTTTATTGAGATATTTCAAAAATGATTCACCATTTATTTGTTCACTGGTTACTTTTCTGATTTCAACACTTGGAATCACATTAAACATTTCTTTTTGGACGATATCAGTGGTTTCACCAACACCCCTTTTAAAAAGACTTGTGAACTCAAATGTTGGCGTTCTAATTTCTTCAAAGCCAAATTCATCACAGATTTCACGAAATGTTTTTTCAATATGATGCCATTTGTATACCTCACTTGGTAAAATATCATTGGTTCCTTTTGGTTTTTGAATCATTGTAACGCCTCCTTTCTCTCTTGTTTCAAAAAATAAAAAATCCCGTCCCTAGACAAGGGACGAGAGTATACTCCCGCGGTGCCACCCTAATTGGTTAAACCCACTTCATTATCTATAACGGTTATCAAGGTAAGTGTCTTCACAAAAATCTTATCACTGGGCTCACACCATTTCCCAACTCGCTTAGACAGGTTTTTCTGCTACTCTTCTTACAACCTATTAAATTTTCATCTATGATTATATAAAATTTCACTTTAAATGTCAATGTCGTCCAACACAGATTATTTGATAATTGCCATTCCCTCATCTTTGCGCTTGATGATATCATCAAAACGCTCTAAATAGTCGGAAAGCCCCTTCATATTGGGGATGCGTTTGAATTTAATATCGACGGCACTGTCATCGTTTTCAATATAACAGTACTTTGAAACCGCACCAGCGCCAAGTGCCACAATAGTATGACGTTCTTCCATCATACGCATATTATACAAACAAGCATAGCCTTTTTTAGCATAGCCTACGTTTTCAAGATGCCCAATCATTTTCTTTTGACGGTACATATAATAAGGCGTAAGCTTGGCGCTACGAAGGGTTTTGTCAGCGTGATGCATCATCTTTGAAACAATAAGATCTTGTGTCATCTCTATATGGTATCTATTCTCTTCACCCTCTTCAACATCGGCACACAAGTTCTGATTGAGCTTTGAAGCTCGTTTTACAGCAAGTGTATGAAGTGTGACACTTTCAGGTGATAGTGCCATCACTGAGGATAGCGTCTTGATCACATCATCAGCCGTTTCATCTGGCAGCCCGAGGATGAGGTCCATATTTATATTGTCTAGGCCATATGCTCTGGCCTTTGCTACTGCCTCTTCAATATCCTCTTTTGAATGTGCTCTACCAATGCTTTTTAAGGTATGTTCATTCATGGTTTGAGGATTTATACAAATCCGTGTCACTTGATGGTCTCTCATTGCGATTAACTTTTGATCTGTTATCGTATCAGGCCGACCAGCTTCTACAGTAAATTCTTTCACATGGGCCATCTGAAAAGACGTTGTCACAGCTGTAAGAACACGTGAAAAATCACGTTCACTTAATGCTGTTGGAGTCCCGCCACCAATATAGATGCAATCGACACGCTTATGGATAGCCTCTAAGGCTCTCGCTGTATATTTTATTTCTTCGATGAGTTTATCTGTATAGTTGGTCATCAAATGCCCTTTTTTATGGGTATCGTTTGATGGAAACGAACAATACAAGCACCTGGAAGCACAAAAGGGAATACAGATATAAAGCGATACCTTGTCGTAATCCATAGGATAAAGATGTTTTCTCTCTCGATGTGCTATTTCTGAAATAAGGTCTGCTTTCTCCTTAGACATCCTGTAGTCATTGATGAACACCTTCGAAAGTTGATCTTCTTCAAGCCCTTCATCAATAAGGTGATGTGCAATTTTTACAGGCCTAATACCCGTTAAGATTCCCCAGTCACTCAACGGGGTGTATTGCTTCTCTAAAAAGAGATAGAGACAGCGTTTACAAGCGCGTTTTGAAGGCGCGCGTTTTGCTAGTTTCGAGTCGAAAATAGCCTGGGTCCCATACGTTTCATGATCAAAGTTCTCATGGCTAACTTGTCGTCCATTACTTTTCAAAGAAATCTTCAAAGCCTCTTTCGTCCAGGTGATGAACAAGATATCGTCTGCTTCATTTTCTTCAAATAGCAATTGCGATTTTTTAAAAAAAATCGCAATAAGGTCTTTAAATATATCGTATAAAGTTTCTGGATTACATATGACGTTCATTTTTTTATCCTTTGAAATTCCTGTCTTATCCCTGAATGAATGGATTTTTTCTTCTCTCAAAACCAATGGTTGTATTGGCACCATGCCCAGGATATACGGTTACATCATCATCAAGTACCATTAATTTGGTTTGTATCATTTGGATGATTTGCTTATAGTCTCCACCAGGAAAATCAGTTCTACCAATGGAACCATAAAAAAGTGTATCACCACTAATCAAGACTTTTTCTGATTCAATATAAAGACATATACCGCCCCTTGTATGACCTGGCGTGTGAAGTACTTTGATTTTCAACTTACCCACGGATATAATATCACGATCCCCTATGGTTTGATCTGCTGAAAGTGCAACTTTTGGACCATTCATCGACGCGGTTAAATTGACCTCTGCATTTTTGAGCATCTGCTCATCATCATGATGTATCATCACTTTAGCACCTGTGAGTTCCTTGAGTTTCTCAACACCGCCAATATGATCACCATGCCCGTGTGTCAAGACAATTGCCGTGCAAGTATAGGCTTCTTCAAGTAGCTTTTGGTAAATACGTTCGGGTTCACCACCTGGATCAACTACAATAGCTGGTTTTCCCTCTTGTGTCTCATCTGCAATAATAAAGCAGTTTGCACCATATGAACCAACAATAATGCGCTCTAAAATCATGTATTCTCTCCTTTAAAACTGTTTCTTACTATCAACTAAGATGGTAACGGGACCATCGTTTTGTATATCCACTTTCATATGTGCTTGAAAAATACCTGTTGCAACAGATATTCCCATTTTTTTTACTTGTTCTACAAAATACAGATAGAGATTTTTAGCACTTTCAGGTCTTGCAGCAGCTATAAAACTAGGTCTTCGTCCCTTTCTGCAATCTCCTAAAAGGGTAAACTGGGAAATACAAAGCATTTCGCCATCAACATCCTTTAAAGAAAGATTCATTTTATCTTCAGCATCTTCAAAGATACGCAAATTCACGATTTTTTCAGCTAAATAATCAGCCTCTTTTTCAGTATCTCCATCTTCAACGCCTAAAAGAACATTGAATCCTTTGTTG
>Ga0194137_10002814_pt1 | contig 10165 bp, 8 predicted proteins | sample TARM_MetaG_T3_14_FD_134025 | JGI IMG/M metagenome (GOLD analysis project Ga0194137, IMG submission 134025) | Freshwater microbial communities from Pennsylvania, USA, analyzing microbe dynamics in response to fracking - TARM_MetaG_T3_14 (version 2) | ecosystem: Environmental > Aquatic >...
GTTTCATTGCCTGCTCGCTGCGAGCGCTGACATCTTCAAGGGCGAATCGGCTGAAATCCACGCTCAGCATCAAGCTGCCCCGGCTTTCGCCGGATTGCGTCGCAAGCGATTTGGCGATAGCGCCGTTCAAGTCCAGGCCTCCGACTGCCTGACAGCCTGCGGCTGCGAGCATCAGCAAGCAAAGGCCGAACAAGGCCGTTTTCCGAATTTTGTTCCATCCCGACTCTCTCATCGACGACATTTCCCCTTTTATTTCTTTTGAATGCTAGATTATTTTATCACAAGAGGATAGAGATGGAAGAGAGTCAAGCGGGAAACGGCTTCCCGCCGATAGAAACGAAACGGATCTAGACTTTTCAAGGATTTAAAAGATATACTTAATGGAATTTCCAAAGGAAGGGAATCCAGCGATAGCGATGTCAAAAATGAACCGAATTGTTTTAAGCATTCCAATGGTCTTCATCCTCGTCTTGATCATGGCCGAGCTGCCTCTCTTGCTGCAGCCGGACGGGAGCCACTCTATCCGGCTCGATTGGCCTCAGGGCGCAGCAAGCATCAAGGCGTATTTTTCCGGCATCCCGACCGGCGATTCCTTCCGGTTTCTATCCGGACAGAACACGCTTTCCTTCTGGGAGCAGATCGGAAGCTATTTCATCATTTCATTCGGTTATCTCGCCTGCGGAGCTCTGATCGGCACGACGATTGGCGTCCTGATCGGAATCTATTTCTCGTTATCCCGTGCGGAATGGCTGAAGCGGACCGTGGAATTTTTGGGCGCGATGCCCGATTTCGTATCCATCCTTCTCCTTCAATTTCTGGTCGTATTCGTGGCATCGAAAACCGGAGTCGTCCTTTTTCAAATCGCGACCTTATCGGTCAAGGAGCCTGCGATCGTGCTTCCCCTCGTATCGTCGATTCTCATTCCGGCCAGCTATATGATTCGAAACGTAACGATGCAGATGACATATACGCTGGCCGAAGATTATATCGGCTTTGCCAAAGCCCGCGGATTAAGGAAACTCTACATCGTTTTCTATCATGCTCTTCCCAATGTGCTTCCTTTCATACGAGCGGATCTGCATAAGTTTCTGGGAATTTTGATCGGGAATATCTTTATCGTGGAGTATTTGTATAATCTGCATGGCTTGACGATGCTCTTGTTCAGCAATGTCTACTCCTATAGCGGATACCAATTCCCGCTTGTCGTAAATGGACTCCTCACGCTGCTTCTTCTATACGCCGTTATTTATACGTTGCTGAAAACTTATCTATGGGGATGGGAAAAGGTGTTGTCTCGATGAACAAAACGCTGCTGGCAGGTTTGATTCTCACAACGGCAATTATAGGCGCAGCCATTTTCGGCAAGTTTTTTATCCGGCATGATTTGGACGAGCCGTTGAAAATTCATTATGCAGTCGACAGCAGCGGAAAAGGAACGATTGTTGCGCCGCCGCTTCCTCCAGGCAAGGATTATCCGCTTGGAACCGACTATTACGGCTATGACCTGATGACCCGGATTTTGGTTGGCGCCAAGTACACGATTTTCTTAGCCGTCGCGATTGCTTTTGCCCGAGTGTTTTTCGGCGGAATCGCGGGCATGCTGCTGGGTTACTTCGCCAGGAAGCCCGCAAAACGCCGAGAGCCGGCGACAACCTGGAAGCTGCTGAATGGAATTCCGATTTTTTTGGTCATTTGGCTGCTGCTGGCCGGATTATCGATCAATTCCAGCCTTTCGCCGATTCGGTTGTGCGTCGTTATGGGAGCAGTGCTTGCCGCCGTCGGGATTCCGTCGGTTGTCATCTCGATCAAGGAAAAAACGGAGCTTATTCGAGAAAAGCCGTTCATCCTCGCTGCTCGATCAATCGGCACGGGCCACCGGAAAATGATCGGCGCCCATCTCTTTCCCCACTTGAAGGACAGCTTCCTGATCTTGATCGTCCAGGAAATCGTGCTCGTCTTGACTCTGTTCGGGCAATTGGCCATCTTCCATCTGTTCGTTGGAGGAACAGTCATGACCTTCGATCCGATCGAATACAACAGCCGCACCAATGAATGGGCCGGATTGATCGCGGCCGGACGGAGCAGCCTGGACGTCTACCCATGGATCCTGTTTGTTCCTCTCGCCGCTTACCTCGTCCTTATTCTTGGATTCCAGCTGCTTGCCAGAGGCCTTCAAACCCTGTTCAATCAAAAATACACGAAGCCCTCCCGTCTTTAGCCTGCTGCACGCATGAACTGAACCGGAACCGATCCTTCTTCCTGGTCATCATCCATGGAAGTAACGAAAAAGCGGATGCCCTATGGGCATCCGCTTTTTCGTTCTTGAGCCTTTCAAGCGAGCTGCATCGACATCCCGTTCATGCCTTCGACGGCATGCGATGAACGTTTTTGTCTGTTGCCTATGGACAAGACTATGTCTGCGGTCCGTCCGCTGCGTTGTCGGCATGCGCCCTCGAAGCGCTCGGCCCGTCATCGCCCTTGTCGAATAGGGTCGCCATCGTCGGCGCTCCACGCTGAATCAAGCCGGTTCTATTCCTTTGCTGCGTTCCTGTGCCCCGGCCTTGCTGCACAAGAGCCTTCAGTCCCAGTTGGATATTTTTCTTCCGCTTATGACACCGGCATGAGAGGAAACCGCACTGGTTTCCCCGTTTTATAAATGCCATTCAGTCTGGTCAACCTCAGGAAGGAAGGCTCGGCCAATGGTTTTCGCGCTCTGTCGACAACATGTGAAGAAATAATATTAATGTGATATTAATCCATCTATTTACGATTCATTTCGACATGAAAATCGATTTTTATTTTGATTCAATCGGTCTATATGATTTGGACAAGTTCTAAATGTACAATACATACTAGTTTTGAAATGAAATAACAACTGGTATTGTTATTCATTTGTAAACTAAAAAAAGAGCGGGAGGATTGATTGTTGAGAAGAATTTTTCGTTTAAGCTGCGGATTTTACTTCCTGATCGGTGTTACCAGCGTTGTTTTGGGCTCTCTTTTGCCCCAGCTATTGACCGCCTACAATCGCTCTTACAGCGATGGCGGAACGTTGTTGTTTTTGCAGTTTCTCGGCTTTTTGGCTGGTGTGATGGCGTCTCCTGTCATGTCGGCCCGGCTAGGACGGAAGAGGCTGCTGATCCTGGCCTTGGCATCCATTGCCGTTGGGTATTTCGTGATGGGCTTTTTGCCCGATTGGACCTGGATCCTCATCATGACCATAGCCGCAGGCTTCGGCTCCGGCATGATCGAATCCACCATCGGAGCCTTCACGATTGAATTCGCGGAAGAACAAAAAGCGGTTGCGATGACCAAGCTGGACGTTTATTTCGGTGTCGGCGCGCTGCTGATTCCGGCCTTGGCCAGCCTGTACATCTTCCTCGAACTGTGGCGCTTCACCTTTTTCACTCTTTCGGCCATGACCATCCTGCTGCTGCTGCTCTGGAGCAAGGTTCCCGGCTCAAGCTCGGCAGGTATTCATGAAGCCGGACCGGCGGAACCCGGCCATCGGAAGCTCCGGTATTCGGGAAGGAGCCTTCGGATCTTGATTCTATTCGCGGCTTTCTTCTTCGTCTATATGGGCTTGGAGCTGGGACTCATGAATTTCCTTCCTTCTCTTTTCATCGAGACGATTCATGCCAAGGATTCCGCAGCTTCATTGAGCGTTACGATTCTGTGGGCTGCCATGGTGATCGGCCGGCTGTTCGTAGGGAGAATCGCGGAGTCGATCCGATATATCCCTTTCTTGTTCTGGAGCGCAGCTGGAACGCTTCTGCTTCTCTCCGCCATGGCCGTCATCTCCAGCGAATGGGCTCCCTATCTGCTCGTGTTCGGAGTCGGTCTATGCATGTCGGGGCTGTTCTCCATCGCTCTCGTGTATGCCAATACGCTGCTTCCCGGACAGACCGAAAAAACAACCAGCATCCTGATCGCTTCGGGCGGGATAGGCGGCGCGGTTCTGCAATATTTGATCGGCTGGAGCATGGCCCAAGGCGCCGCCATCCATACGATCTGGCTGTTTGCGGGCTTTAGTGCTGTGCTGCTTTTGTCCATTGGTCTGGCCGATAAATGGAGCGCCGCGCATAGAAGCGTTCCCCTGATCCAGCCGGGCAAGGAGCTGTAGGGACTTCGGATTTCAATCGGAAGGTCATTGTTGAGGAGGTGATGCGCAACTACGTGGGGCTCCGACGAAATCATCCTTATTCATAGTGGAGGTAAAATCATGCAAACCTTGACAAAAGACCGGTTCAGGTACGGAAAAGGAATCAAGCTGATCGATGATTCAGGAGCCGAATACCTCGATGGAGTATCCGGCACCTTCAACCTTTCTCTCGGCTACAACCATCCCTATGTTGTGGAAAAAGTGCAGGAGCAGGTCGGCAACCTTACCCATATGTCCTCTTCTTTTACCGAGCCTTATGTGAATGAAGTGCTGGATCATCTGGTCGAATATGCTCCCAACGGGATCAATGCCGGCTGGATGCGGGATATCACCGGCTCCACCGCCAATGAATGCGCGACGAAAATCGCTCAGAAGTATACCGAGTCCACGGATATCATCAGCCTGTTCTTGTCCCATCACGGCCAAACCCAGTTTGCGACAGGCATTTCAGGCAACGCTTTCCGGCGCAGGAAATTCCCCAACTCCGCCGCCGCGAATTCCCTGCATGTGCCCGCTCCCTATTGCTACCGGTGCCCCTTCAACGCTTCGCGCCCGAATTGCGGGTTTCAATGCATCGAAGCCATTTCCGACCATATCGAATATGCGAGCTCGGGATCGGTCGCCTGCATGATTATCGAGCCCATTCTGGGCAATGGCGGGAATATCATCCCCCCTGACGGCTACTTCGAACGCCTCCGCAAATTATGCGATGAATACAACCTCATCCTTATCGCCGACGAGGTCCAGACCGGCATCGGCCGCACCGGCTACATGTTTGCAAGCGAGCTCTTCGACATCCGTCCCGATATGATCACCCTTGCCAAAGGGCTCGGCGGAATCGGCGTGCCGGTGGCGGCGGTGCTGATGCAATCCCGCTTGGATGTACTGGAGAAGCATGAGCATTCCTTCACGTCCGGCAGCAATCTGATCTCGGTTACAGCCGCCAAATCAACCTTGGATGTCGTGTCCGAGCCGGGCTTCCTTGACGAGGTGAAGCTGAAAGGCGAAATATTGGGCGAGCTGCTGGGCGAGCTGGCGGAAAAGCACTCGTGCATCGGCGAAGCGCGCGGCGTAGGGCTTATGTGGGGCCTTGAAATCGTCGACAGCGAGGACGCTCCCGATGTGGCGAAGGCAAATGCGGCCATCGAGCGGGCATTCAGCGATCAGCGCCTCATCTTGAGAGGATCGCGGTACGGCTTCGGCAACGTCGTGAAGGTGAGGCCTTCCCTGACGGTCACCGCGGATGAGCTCGTGGAAATCGTCGGCAGATTGGACTCGGTTCTGGACAGTCTTGAATACAGTTGAGGAGGAGAAACGGATGCAAGCATTGGTGTACAATTCGGCTTGGGATGTCGCTCTCGAAGAAAGGCCCGTACCGGCCATCGAGAAGGATAACCAGGTGCTGGTCCGCATCAAGGCCACAGGCGTATGCGGCACGGATCTCGGAATCGTGAGCGGGAAATATCAGGCGTCGTCCTCCATCATCCTCGGCCATGAATCGGCGGGAGAAGTGGTCCTTGTCGGCAAGTCCGTCACGACGCTTATGCCAGGAGACCGGGTCGTGATCGATCCGACCTACTACTGCGGCCAGTGCGGGATGTGCAGGACGGGACGGCAAAATCACTGCGCCCATAAATCCGTCACGGAAACGGGCGTCAGCGCCGACGGCACCTTCACCGACTATTATGTGGCCGAAGACCGCTTTCTGTATAAGCTGCAGGACCATGTCAGCTATGAGGAGGCGACCTTGACCGAGCCGCTCAGCTGCATTCTGACCGGCATCAACCAAATCAACCTTCTTCCCAGCTTCCGGACGATCGTTCTGGGTGCCGGGCCGATCGGCATTCTGTACAGCCATGCGCTCGCATCGAAAGGCGTAACGGGTTCTCTGGTGGACATTTCCAAGGAAAGGCTGCTCAAGGCGGGCTCGATCGCTCCGGCTCGCTGGGAAGCCTATGATTCGTTCCAGGCAGCCGTCGAGGCGGCCGATCCGTCGGGGCGGCAGGTCGACCTGATCGTAGACACGACAGGCGTGGTCGGCACTCAGGTCATCTCCAACCTGGCGAACGGCGGCTACCTGATGCTGGTCGGCTTAAGAGACGGCACAAGCACGTTCAATCCGAAGGAAATCGTGGACCGGAGCTTGAAAATCATCGGCTCCATCGATTCATTGGGAACCTTTTCGACCGCCCATTACTTGATCGAGCAGCGCATCGTTCCCGCCAAAGAAATCATTACCCATACGTTTCCGCTGGACCGGTACAAGGAAGCCTTTCACGCTCTCGGATGCGACTTGAACGAAAGAACGCTCAGTCCGTCCTCCCATGCAATCAAGGTCATTCTTCAATCCAGCTGATCCGTACCAATCAATCTGGGAATCAAGGGAGAGAAAGCCATGAACGCATGGAGTCTATCCGATTGGAAAGAAAGCCCGATACAGGCGGTGCTGTTCGATATGGACGGCGTGCTCGTCGACAGCGAGCCGATTTATTTCGAAATCGAGCGAAGCTCGTTTCTCCACTTCGGCGCTTCCGTCGATGAAGAGGAGCATCATGGCTATGTCGGCATTACGCTGGAAACGATGTGGCGGCGGGTGTTGGACAAGCATCGGATCCACGCCGGACTCGAGCAGGTTTTGTCCCATCACAAGGAAATGGTGTTGACGGCTCTGGCCCGGCACGAACGTCTCGAGGCCATGCCCGATGTCGAATGCTTGCTGAGGTATTTCCAGGAAAGGCAAGTTCCGCTCGCTGTCGCCTCCTCCTCCCCTCGGGCATTGATCGAGATCATCATGGAGCGCACCGGGCTCGGCAAGTACTTCGACGTCGTGGTCAGCGGCGAGGAAGTCGATCGAGGCAAGCCGGCGCCGGATATTTTCCTTCGCGCGGCGGGCTTGCTGAATGCGGAGCCTGCCTCCTGTCTCGTCATTGAAGATTCGCGCAATGGAGTCCAGGCGGCGAAGAGCGCAGGGATGAGATGCATCGGCTTCCGCAATCCGGGATCCGGCAACCAGGACCTTGCCATGGCCGATGTCCTCATAACGGCTTATGGAGAGCTGCTGGATATCCGGCATACGCTGCCGATCTCTCCGCTTGTTCTGGAGAAGAAGGCCTGATGGCAATGGAGCGGCAGATTACGTAGATGAGACAAAAGCCCAAGGATCCTGCCTCCGGAACGAGGCGGGATCCTTGGGCTTCTGGCGGATGGGATCAGTCCTCGACAGGCTCGACATGGACATCCGTATCAGGCTCGGCCAGCACCCATCGGGTGAAGGCGACCTTGAGTCCTCCGCTCGTAGGCGCGCAGAGGAAGGGACCGGCTTGCCAATCTTCGCGGCTCGGCAAAGGACTGACGCGGATCGTTCTCCAGGGATGACGCTCCGTTCTCGCTCTCACAATGACCGCATCCTCCAGCCGGGATGCCCGGATCGTCACGACTTCCCCCGCCCATTCCGGAACCGGGGAAAGCGACCAGTCCGACAGTCCCGAAGTGACTACGGCTCCCACATGCGGGATGCCGTCGTTCATTTCGATGCCGGCTTTTATCCATTGCTCCGAATGGCTCCACAGCATGAGTCCTGCCTGATCGTACAGATGATCCATGCCGTCAAGGCGGAATCCGACCTCGATGGCCTTGTCGCCATTCCATGGAGCAAGCAGGGAGTGGCCGCTGTCGCGCTGGAATCCGTACATCGTTTTTTGCCAGAAGTCGCTTCCTTCCACTGCCTCCACATGAAGCTTGCCATCGATTTCTTCCCAGGACAACGGCTTTGTCAGCCATTCTCCGCTTGACCAGGCTATTTTCTCGGACATGTTTGTTCTCCTTCGGTTAGGATTTCCATATTTCCACTAAGTATAAAAGAGATGGGCTTGTCTGCCTACAGCTTTTCCAGCCGTTCTTTGGCGGGAAGCACAAGGATGCGCGGATTTCCGGGCGGCTTCCCTTTCAGGCTCCGCCTTGGCGATCCGGCTTTTTTCTCATCGTCAATACGGCCTGGATGATTTTTTTCTCATGGTTTTCTAACAAACGGGCTCAACCGCAAGGGCGGTCAGGACTTTCGTCCACATTGGGAAGTAGTGGGGATTACGGCTGTGTTATGGTGTTCCCAGGCGATCACGGCAGCCATCATCAACCTACTATACCGAGCGGGAGGAACTCAACCATGCAACCTCGCAACCATCGAGTGAGAACCAAGCTGCTTGGCGTTGCGCTAAGCCTGTCCATGGCCTTTTCCGGAGCTATACTTTTGGATCCGAGCACGACTCATGCTGCGGCTGCAAATGGGAATGCGAATGCTTCCACAGCCGATGCTGTTGTTGCAACGGGAATGCAATACTTGGGCGTGCCGTACAAATTCGGGGCAAGCTCCGGATCAACGGATGCTTTCGACTGCTCTTCGTTCATGCAATATATTTTCAAGAAAAACGGCATCGATCTGCCCCGCTCGTCCAGGCAGCAAGCCGCTGTCGGCACGCCGGTGGCGAAGGACCGGCTGCAGCCGGGCGATCTCGTGTTCTCGGATACGAATCGGGACGGAGTCATCAACCACGTGAGCCTCTACATCGGAGACGGCAAGCTGCTTCATACTTACCGTGTCGGCATCGGCGTCACCGTCTCGACATTTGCCGGCAGTACTTGGGACAACACGTTTGTGACCGCTCGTCATGTCCTTCCTGGCGGCAGCGGTACGGTGGATCTCCCTCAATCGGACGAGCAGGCCTCCGTAGCTGCAACGACCGGCAAATCGATTGAAGCGGCGAAACCGGCCGCTTCGGAAGGCAAAAAAAGATATGACTGGAAACCGTCCAGACATAGCTGACCTGACTGCACGCCACATTGAATTCCATAAAAGGCTCTCTGCTTGTTGTTCGAGGCAGAGGGCCTTTTTTGGCGTAAAGCCCGAATGGCGCGGCAAAAGGGCTCGACCTTTGATGAAATGGATTGGATTATAAGTCTGTTTGGACTCCGCCTGATACATTTTTTTATTTATCTCCGTCTTTCCTACATCCATGCAAGAGAACAATAAGCCCATCGTCCTGCTTGCAAACATGCATAGGAGTGAAACAATCATATGAAAAGATCCATGATCGGAATCATTTTCGGCGGCCGCTCGACTGAATACGAAGTTTCCCTTTCCTCCGCAGCTGCGGTCATAGACAGCTTGGACCGGAACAGCTATGAAATCGTTAAGATCGGCATTACCAGACAAGGAGAATGGTACCGGTACGGCGGCGATTCCAGCGCGATCCGCGAGGACCGCTGGAGGTCGCATCCAAGCTGCGTACCCGTTGTATTGTCCGCCAACCGCGCTTTTCCAGGCTTGATCGAGCTTGCAGGCACGGAATTCCGATTCACCCCGCTCGACGCCCTCTTCCCTGTCATGCATGGCAAAAACGGAGAAGACGGCACGATGCAAGGCCTTCTCGAGCTGTCCGGCATTCCGTTCGTAGGCTGCGGCATGCTGTCCTCGGCGGTATGCATGGACAAAACGATGGCGAAAATCATCGTTCAGTCCGACGGAATCAACGTCCCTCCATCTGTCAGCGCCATAGCCGGCGATTCGATGGAAGATACCGTCGCGGCTGCGGAACAGCTCGGATATCCGCTCTATGTCAAGCCTTCGCGGTCAGGCTCGTCCATCGGCATCACCAAGGCACACGGGCGGGACGAGCTGCTGGCCGGAATCGGGAAAGCTTGGGCTCACGACAGCCGCCTCGTCATCGAGCGGCATATCGAGGGCTTCGAGCTTGGATGCTCGGTACTCGGCCATGAGGATCCGATTGCCGGAGAGCTCGATGAAATCGCGCTGCACGGGGAGTTTTTCGACCATGCGGAAAAATATTCGCTGAGCACGGCCTCCATCCATCTCCCTGCCCGCATCGACGCAGGCACAGCCCGGGAAGCAAAAGAAATGGCGCTGCGCATCTACCGGATTCTGGGATGCAGCGGACTCGCCCGGGTGGATCTCTTCCTCGGGAAGGACGGACGGCTGTATTTCAATGA
>Ga0194137_10002815_pt1 | contig 10161 bp, 10 predicted proteins | sample TARM_MetaG_T3_14_FD_134025 | JGI IMG/M metagenome (GOLD analysis project Ga0194137, IMG submission 134025) | Freshwater microbial communities from Pennsylvania, USA, analyzing microbe dynamics in response to fracking - TARM_MetaG_T3_14 (version 2) | ecosystem: Environmental > Aquatic >...
AAGCAGACCTGACAGAGGCTGCGGAGGGGCGGGTGCCGCTTGTTGGGAGACTGGCTGCAATGGGGACTGAGATGCGCCGTCTTGCGGTGCTGGCGCTGCCCGTCGCGCTCGGCGCAATCGTGGCGCCGGTGCTTGGGGCTGTCGATGCTTTCACGGTCCCGCGTCTTCTTGCCGCCGCGGGCAGCAGTCCGGCCGAAGCGATGAGCGGTTTTGGACTTTACAGCCGGGGCCAGCCTCTCGTGCAGCTGGTTTCGATGGTCGCAGGCGCTGCCGCCGGGGCGCTCGTGCCGGCGCTGGTGCGCCAGCGGCGGAGCCGCCCGGAGGCGGCAGCGGCGCAAGCCCGGCTCGCCATGCGCGCAGCCTGGCTGATCGGCCTGGCCTCGGCGGCGGGGCTCGTTCTGCTGGCAGAGCCGCTGAACGTCATGTTCTATACCGACGCGCAGGAGACCGGGACACTGGCGCTTGTATGCGGCACGGCCCTTTTCGCCGCAGTCACCGCGGTCAGCGCGCCGGTGCTGCAGGGGCTTGGCGCCGTGCGCGCGCCGGTGATTCTGCTGCTGCTCGCCGCGCTGATCAAGGCGGCGCTGAACGCCGCGCTCGTGCCGCCGCTCGGCATCGCCGGCGCCGCTTGGGCCGGCATCGCCGCCACCGGCGCCGCTGCGCTGCTCGGCGCGCTGGCTGCCGCGCGCTCGGCGGCTGCGCTCGGCGCTCCTGCCCGCAGCGCTCGGCGCGGCTATGCCGCCGCTGCGGCGCTGGCTGCGCTTGCGGCTGCTGCGCTCGCTGCCTCGCGCGGCCTCGAGCCGCTGCTCGCCGGCGCGCTGCCGCCGCGTCTGCTCGCCGCGGCGCTCACGCTCGCCGGCGTGCTGGCCGGCGGCGCGGCTTATGCCGCCGCCCTGCTTCGGCTGGGCGGCGTCAGCGCAGCGGAGCTTCGCCAGCTGCCAGGCGGCGAGGCGCTTGAAGCCAGGCTGCGCCGCCTGAAGCTTCTGCCTCCGGCCTGAAGCTACTCCTTGGCTGCACCCGAAGCCAAGCTCAACTGCTGAAGCTTCTGTCTCTAAATATACCGTTGCTGCTCAAACGGCAGGCTTCCTCAATGGCGGCCAAGCACTCAAAAATGAGCTGCATAAGCGTTCCAAGAGAAACGGCTTTCAGGCCTACAGCATGTTGGTCAGTTATTATTTTCATACACCTATTTCTGACGAAGACCTATTTCTGACGAAGATTCATCCTCACAGGAATTGATTCATAGACTCATAGACTCATAGAAATATTCAGGAGCAACTCGACTGCACGGAATACAACATTTTGACGGATATCGGACATAGGATCCGTTATTTGCCCTTAAAATTGGTTTTTCGCAGATTATCGGACATAGGATCCGTTATTTGTGAACTTTTATCCAGATAACGAGAGTGGAGAAGGAAATAGCGGAACCAATGTCCGATAGCCCGGCAGGCCGGCACAAAAACGGTCAAATAGCGGAACCAATGTCCGATAGCCCGGCAGGCCGGCACGAAAACGGTCAACTAGCGGAACCAATGTCCGATAGCCCGGCAGACGGGCACCAAAACGGTCAACTAGCGGAACCAATGTCCGATAGCCCGGGAGGCCGGCACAGAACGGTCAACTAGCGGAACCAATGTCCGATAGCCCGGGAGGCCGGCACCAAAACGGTCAACTAGCGGAACCAATGTCCGACAGCCCGGCAGCAGCGCGCAATCCCTCCATCCTCAAGCCCCTCTATACGCCAATTCCCTCCGCCGATTCCGCATTATTCCTGCCCAAAACCGGGTTTGAGGTTAAAATATCCTTATTTTCGGCCTCTGGAACCGGTCCGGCTTGCTTCCGGGGCCCGGGACAAGTAAAGTCAGAGGAGGGCCAAGCGCATGCGGAAGCCGCCCGTACCGGGGCCTCAGCTTCTTCCTGCCTCATAGAGCGCTCTTCTTCGTCCCAAAAGGAGGCATTCACAGCCATGACATCCGGATCATCCAGCCTGCCGGGAGCGGCTGAACACATAACGGCCCGGCCGTCCATCACCGTAGCCGGTCTCGGCACAGGCGACGCGGACCAGCTGACGCTGGGCATATGGCGGAGGCTGCAGGCAGCGGCCAAAGTCTATGTCCGCACCGAGAAACATCCTATGATGAGCATGCTTCGCGAGCAAGGCATCGCCGTGGAGCCGTTCGACCGGTTCTACGAGGAATCGGAATCATTCCCGGAGGTGTATGACCGGATCGTCTCCGAGCTGGCTTCCCTGGCCAAAGCGGACTTCGAATCGTCCGGCTCCGGCATCCTGTATGCCGTGCCCGGCCACCCGATGGTCGCCGAGCGCACAGTGCAGCTGCTGAGGGAGATTTGTCCGCAGGAGGATATCGAGCTGACCGTGCTCGGCGGCGAGAGCTTCCTCGACATGGCCTTCACACGGCTCGGCTTCGATCCGATCGAGGGCTTCCAGCTGCTCGATTCGGCGGAGCTCAAGACATCGATGCTGCGGCCGCAGCTGCATACGCTGATCGGGCAGGTCTACGATGCCTTCACCGCATCGGACGTCAAGCTGACGCTGATGGAGCGGTATCCGGAGGACCACCCGGTCGTCATCGGGCACGCGCTCGGGGTGCCGGGCGAGGAGCGCATTCTCACCGTGCCTCTGTACGAGCTCGACAGGGGCCAGGAGTACGGCAACCTGAGCCTGGTCTACATACCGGCCAGCTTCGATGAGCGGCTGCAGAACCGCAGCTTCGACAGGCTGCATGAGATTGTCTCCATTCTGCGCAGTCCCGGGGGCTGTCCGTGGGATCGGGAGCAGACGCATCAGTCCATCCGCAAGAACTTCATCGAAGAGCTGTACGAGGCGCTCGAAGCGATCGACCAGGATGATCCCGACGGCATGCGCGAGGAATTCGGGGACGTCATCCTGCAAGTCATGCTTCACAGCCAGATGGAAGAGGAGGCCGGGGCGTTCAACGTCTACGACGTCATCCAGGAGCTGAACGAGAAGCTCGTGTTCCGCCATCCTCATGTGTTCGGGGATGCGGGAGCTTCGGATTCCGGAGAGGCGCTCGCCAGCTGGGAACGCATGAAAGCCGAGGAGAAGCGGATCAAAGGCCGGGACGGAGACCGCGTCTCCGTACTGGACGGTATTCCGCAGGATCTCCCCGCGCTTATGCGCGCTTACAAGCTCCAGAAGAAAGCCTCCAAGGTCGGCTTCGACTGGGACGAGCTCGGTCCGGTCTTCGCCAAGATCGAAGAGGAGCTTCGCGAGGTGCGGGAGGCTGCGGCGCTTGGAGACAAGGACGCCCAGGCCGGCGAGCTCGGCGACCTGCTCTTCGCGGTCGTCAATGCGGCCCGTTTCCTGGATGCGGATCCCGAAGAGGCGCTGGCCCGCACGAACGCCAAGTTCCGCAGCCGCTTTCTCTATATTGAGGAGCAGCTCCGTATAAACGGCAAATCTTTTGACCAGACTGATCTACTAGAAATGGATCGCTGGTGGGATGAAGCGAAGAAGAAAGGTTAATAGGTTCCGTTCGACCCTATTCGCCGCTTCTCGACCCTTTTCCGCAAAAAAATTTGGGCAGGCAGCAGGATTTCTCCGTTCTCGAGACGAATACGTTACCCTCGTAAAATTTTCTCTCATGCTCCTGGGCACCGCTTGCGGGAGAGAAGGCAAGAAGCGGCAGGAAGCCGCCGCTTGTCCGTCAATAAGGGAACGGCTGCTGCTTGCGCAGGGCAGCTGTCGCACTTTACATGAACATCCATTATCGGGAGGAAATCACAATGAACAAGAACGACCTGATCAACAGCATCGCAACGAAAAGCGGCCTGACCAAGCGCGACGTAGAATCCGTACTCAACAGCTTCCTCGGCGAAGTGACCGACGCCCTGGCATCCGGCGACAAAGTCCAACTGATCGGCTTTGGCACGTTCGAAACCCGCACGCGCTCCGGCCGCACCGGCCGCAACCCGCAAACGGGCCAAGAAATCACGATTCCGGAATCCAAAGTTCCGGCATTCAAAGCCGGCAACAAACTGAAAGAAGCCATCAAGTAAATTGCGCCTGGACAAATTCCTCAAGGTCTCCCGGCTCATCAAGCGGCGCACGGTCGCCAAGGATGTGTCGGAGCAAGGCCGGGTATGGGTGAACGGCCGCGAAGCCAAGCCGAGCAGCTCGGTCAAAGCCGGCGATGAGCTGCGCATCCAGTACGGGCAGAAGTACATCACCGTCCGCATCGAGCGGACGGCGGAGACGACCCGCAAGGACGAGGCTGCGACGATGTACACCTTGCTCAAGGAAGAAGCGCGCGAGCGGGAGGATGACGGCCTCGGCTTCTAGCCGGGATTCCGAGTCCTCCCCGCCGCGGGCGCAAATGAATAAGCCGATTCGAATGCAGGCCATCTGCATTCGGGTCGGCTTTTTTGTCATGTTGTCAAGAAAATTTGGGATACTCGCTATTATAGGGTTGACTCGGCGAATGGGCTTTATTATAGTAAACAAGGGGGTAAGTGATAATGATTATCATTCTTATACAACTAAAAGATTTACACCTACATAGGCCTATGGAGATATGTAGCCGGTGAGAATGGCCATTCTTTTGCCGCTACTGGTCATTCTGTCTTTTACCTCCCTGTTTATCGGCGTGCAGCAGCTGTCCCTGACCGACCTGTTCTCCCTGACGGCAGACCAGAAGGAGCTCATCTGGATCAGCCGGATGCCGAGACTGGTCAGCCTGATCATCGCCGGCATGAGCCTCAGCATCGCCGGCCTCATCATGCAGCAGCTCAGCCGCAACAAGTTCGTCTCCCCTTCGACGTCGGGAACGATGGAGGCCGCAGGGCTAGGCCTGCTCGTCGCGCTGCTGGTATTCGACAGCGCGAGCATGATGCAGAAGATGGCGGTCAGCTTCGCCTTTGCCTTGGCCGGAACCTTCGTCTTCATGCAGATGCTGGAGAAGATCAAGTTCAAGGACGCGGTGTTCATTCCGCTTGTCGGACTTATGTTCGGAGGCGTGCTGGCCAGCGTGACGACCTTCTTCGCGTACAAATACGATCTCATCCAGAGCGTGAATTCCTGGATGCAGGGAAGCTTCTCCGGCGTGCTGAGAGGCCGCTACGAGCTGCTTTACATCAGCGTGCCGGCCACGATCGCGGCCTATCTGTTCGCCAGCCGCTTCACCATCGCGGGTATGGGCGAGGAATTCTCGGTCAACCTGGGCATCAGCTACCGCAAGATCGTCAACATCGGCCTCATTCTGATCGCACTGATCAGCTCCTCGGTCATCCTGACCGTCGGGTCGATTCCGTTCCTCGGGCTGATCATTCCGAATCTCGTCTCCATCTTCCGCGGAGACAACCTGCAGCGCAACCTGCCGATCACAGCCGTCTTCGGCGCGATATTCGTCATCGGATGCGACATTCTGAGCCGTGTCCTCATCCGTCCCTACGAGCTGCCGATCAGCCTGATCGTCGGCGTTCTCGGCAGCATCATCTTCCTGTACCTCATCATGAGGAGGGATGTATATGCAAGCTGAGGCGTCCCGCGGACTATCCGTGAAGAACAAGCTGCTGGTGCTGACAGGCTTGGCCGCCGTCATGGCGGCGCTGTTCCTTGCGTACGGGGTGGACGATTGGAGCTACGCCCTCCCGAGAAGGCTCAAGAAAGCGGCGGCGATCGTGCTTACCGGCTTCGCAATCGCCCTGTCGACCGTAATCTTCCAGACGATTACGAACAATCGCATTCTGACGCCGAGCATTATCGGCCTCGATGCGCTCTATAACCTGCTGCAGACGATCATCGTGTACGCATTCGGGGGCATGGCTTTCCTTGTCGTCAACAAGCAGGCGAACTACCTGCTGTCGATTGTTCTGATGATGATCTTCTCGACTCTGCTTTACCGGCTCATGTTCCGCCGCGAGAACAGCAGCATCTATCTGCTGCTGCTCACGGGACTCATCTTCGGGACCTTGTTCCAGAGCGGGTCGTCCTTCATGCAGGCGCTCATCAATCCGGACGATTTCCTGGTCGTCCAGGCCAAGATGTTCGCCAGTTTCAACAACATCGAGTACGATCTGCTGGCGCTTTCCTATGTGCTGATCGGAGCCGTCCTGCTGTGGTACTGGAGGCTGTCCAAGTACATGGACGCGTTGTCCCTCGGCAAGGATCACGCGCTCAATCTCGGCATTCCTTATGAGCGCGTTACACGCCAGCTGCTCGTCATCATCGCGGTGCTGGTCGCCGTATCGACGGCGCTTGTCGGTCCGATCACCTTCCTGGGGCTGCTCGTCGCCAACACGGCCTACCAGTTCCTCGGCACGTACCGCCATCCCGCTCTGATAACGGGCGCGGCGCTCGTCAGCTTCATCGCTCTCCTCGGAGGGCAGTTCCTGGTCGAGCATGTGTTCACCTTCTCGACGACAATCAGCGTCATCATCAACTTTGCGGGCGGAGCGTATTTCCTCTACCTGCTGCTAAAGGAGAATCGAGCGTGATTGAAGCCAGATCCGTATCCAAGAGTTATGCCGGCAAAAAAGTCATCGACGGCGTCTCGGTCTCGATCCGTCCGGGGACAATCACCTCGTTCATCGGTCCGAACGGCGCAGGCAAGAGCACGCTGCTGTCGATGATGACCCGCCTGATGGCGCATGACGAGGGCGAGGTTCTCGTGGAGGGCAGGCCGATCGGCTCCTGGGACAACAAGGAGCTGGCGAAGAAGCTCTCCATTCTCAAGCAATCCAATCATATCAATGTCCGGCTTACCGTCCGGGAGCTGGTCAGCTTCGGCCGCTTTCCTTACTGCCAGGGCCGTCTTCGCAAGGAAGACTGGGCTTACGTCGAGGAGGCCATCGATTATATGGAGCTCGGTCCGATGCAGCATAAGTACATCGACCAGCTGAGCGGAGGACAGCGGCAGCGCGCGTATATCGCGATGGTCGTCGCCCAGAACACGGAGTATATCTTCCTCGACGAGCCGCTCAACAATCTGGACATGAAGCATGCCGTCGGCATCATGCATGTTCTGCGCCGCCTGGTGGAGGAGAAGGGGAAGACGGTCATTCTCGTCATTCACGACGTCAATTTCGCCAGCTTCCACTCGGATCATATCGTCGCTCTCAAGGACGGAAAGGTTGTCCGGGAAGGCACGACATCAACAATCGTCACGCAGGAAGTGCTCAAGGAGCTGTACGGGATGGATGTTCCGATCCAAGAAGTGGACGGCAGGCGGGTATGCGTTTATTTCGGCTGAAGAAGCAAGCGAAAATTCCAACTATGACGATATGGGGGTAACACCTATGAAAAAGATGAAATGGCTCTCCTTGGCTGCGGTCATGGTGCTGACGCTGGTGCTGTCGGCATGCGGCTCCTCGAATTCCAGCAACGGCGGCAGCGCGTCTCCTGCTCCAGCGGCTTCTCCCGATGCGAGCCCGGCAGCCAATGCAGGCGGTGAAGCGGCTGCGGATGGCGGCACGGTCACGATCAAGCACAAGCTCGGCGAAGCGACGATCGTGAAGAACCCGCAGAAGATCGTCGCCTTCGACTTCGGCTCTCTCGATACGCTGGACGCGCTCGGCCTGGAGGCGAATATCGCGGGCGTTCCCGCGACAAGCCTTCCTGCTTACCTGGAAAAGTACAAGAGCGGCCAGGTTGCGAACGTAGGCGGACTGAAAGAGCCCGACTTCGAGAAGATCAACTCCGTGAAGCCCGACCTGATCATCATCAGCGGACGCCAGCAGGACTCTTATGAAGAATTCAGCAAGATCGCTCCAACGCTGTTCGTCGAGCTCGACCAGACCGATTATTTCAACTCCTTCTCCAGCAACGTGAAGATGCTGGCAAGCCTGTTCGGCAAGGAAGCCGATGCAGATGCGAAGCTGGCCGAGATCAAGACGAGCGTGGATGCCGTAAATGAAAAAGCGAAGGCAGACGGCAAAAAAGGCCTCATCGTTCTGGCTGCCGGCGGCAAGCTGAGCGCTTACGGCGTCGGCTCTCGCTTCGGCATCATCCATGACGCCATGGGAGTAGAAGCTGTAGATCCGACGCTGAAGGTTGAAACGCACGGCCAAAGCATCACATCCGAGTTCATCGGGGAGAAAAACCCGGATTATCTGTTCGTCATCGACCGCGATGCGGCTCTGGGCGAAGGAGATAACGCCAAGGGCGTCATCGAGAACGAACTCGTGAACAAAACAAATGCGGCCAAGGAAGGCAAAATCATCTACCTGAACCCGCAATACTGGTATCTTTCCGGCGGCGGCCTTCTGTCCGTATCCGAAATGATCAAAGAAGTCCAAGCCGGCATTTAAGGCCCGGACAAGGCATACAATAAAGTTCGGGAAGCATCTGTTTCAACTCTCCGGCAGGAGGTTAATGATGCTTACCCCCCACTCCTATAGGTTCTAAAACTCGTCCCCTCCTAATAAGCATAGGCTTATAAGGAGGGGACGAGGCATGATTGAACCTGTAAAAGGGCAGAAGCGGCAAGAGGTCAAGATGCTCAACCGCAAGCTGCTGGAGATAACGGGCGTACTCAACGTCGAAAGCTTCGACAACGAGGAGTTTTTGCTCGAGACCGAGCTTGGCTTTCTAGCCATTCGAGGCCAGAATCTGCATATGAAGCATCTCAGCCTGGAGCAAGAGCTCGTCGCGATCGAAGGGCTTGTCCATTCTCTCGCCTACCTGGATGGAAGCCAGAGCGTCAAATCCAAGGGATTATTCGGGAAGATCTTCAAGTGACGCTGGACACCCAAGGCTGGACGCTGGCCATGATGATGGCGACAGGCCTGCTGATGGGAGGCGTGTTCGACGGATACCGGGTCGTATCCCATGAGCTTCGCTTTCCCCGGTGGATTTTGCCTGCGCTGGATATCGGCTATTGGCTCGCGGCGGCGCTGGCCGCCTTCCGGATTTTGTACGCCAGCAACAACGGCGAGGTGCGGGCGTATGTATATCTCGGAATCCTGATCGGGATCTGCTTTTACTTTCTGGCCCTGAGCGGGACGGTCATCGCGCTTGTCCGCTGGCTCATCCGCGCGACCAGAGCGGTCATACGCTTTTTGCTGCGCTGCATGGATTTGCTGCTGATCCGGCCTGTCATAGGCATCTACCGGATTCTTCGGGTTTTGGCCGGTTTTTTGGCCGTCTTTTCTATTTTCATCCTGAAGATTGTGCTACAATTGTTGCGACCGCTCGCCAAATTGATTCTCTGGATGATCCGCCCGCTGACTCGGCCGCTGCTTTCTTGGCTGCAGGGGATGATGATTCGCTGGAAGGTGCAGGAGACTGCCCGCCGCGTGTCGAATGGATTCATTCAGGCTTGGAAGAGGCTTTTCCGCAAGTGATTGGAATGCTTTCCGGTCCTTCAAGCCTTAATCTACACGATGGAACGGGAGGAAATCACGTGACGGATGGTTCGCGCAGAAGATACAAGCTATGGCTTCTGTTCATGACGGTAGTTCTAGCGTGGGCAGGGTATACCCTGTTCTCTCAAATGCAGGCTCAGGCCGCGACCCGGGAGCGTCTCGGAACTTCGGAGGCCCGTCTGGCGGAAATACAGAAAACGACGAAAGAGCTGCAGGCCAAGATCAAGCAGCTCAACGACCCGGAATACATCGCTCAGCTGGCAACCAAACAGCAGGGACTCGTGAAGCCCGGGGAGCAGCTTATACAGCCGAATGACTGAGAACCCGCAGGGCAGCAGGGAAGCGGGCTCGCGTCTGTTGACCTTGCTTTTGCGATTACGCTATAATTGAATCAAGCGTGCCCTTCCGCGGGAGGGTCGGCATGAACGGCCCCATGGGCGGCAGATCATGCTTCGCACATACTTTTAGGGAGGAACATTTTATTTTATGGCAATAGAAGTGGGCGCCAAATTACAGGGCAAAGTGACAGGCATTACTCATTTTGGGGCATTCGTCGATTTGTCGGGGGGTGTCACCGGCCTCGTACACATCTCCGAGATTGCCGATAATTACGTGAAGGACGTCAAGGACCATTTGAAGCTGGAGGACGTGGTGACGGTCAAAGTCATCAACATCGACCAAGGCGGCAAAATCGGTCTGTCCATCAAGCAGGCGATTGACCGGCCGGAAGGCAGCGCGCCACCTGCTCGCGAGCGCTTCAACCGCGAAGGCGGATCCGGCGGCCCAGGCGGCGGATTCGGACGCGGCCCAGGC
>Ga0194137_10002816_pt1 | contig 10158 bp, 8 predicted proteins | sample TARM_MetaG_T3_14_FD_134025 | JGI IMG/M metagenome (GOLD analysis project Ga0194137, IMG submission 134025) | Freshwater microbial communities from Pennsylvania, USA, analyzing microbe dynamics in response to fracking - TARM_MetaG_T3_14 (version 2) | ecosystem: Environmental > Aquatic >...
CCTTGCGAGTCCTCTTGTGCACGGGGTCAAAGCCGAAGTTCGATTGCGTCATGGACGCTATGTTCTCCGCCACTCAGTCTTGGCGCCAGTCGGATTGACCAGAGGTTTTGCAGAATGACCCTAAGGGACGGCACATGGTGACGTAGAGCGTGCGTGGCGTCGGGTGCTTTCAGCCTTGCTTCTTGGCCCGGGCGAAGGGAAGTAGCTGATTGGCGTGCGGCAGCAATGTTGCGTGTTGTCACGAAAGCCGCGCCAATTGATATGGCTCAAGGCCCATCAGGACGCGCTCATCAGAATGACTCTCGTCAGTTCACAGCGGGAGATGTTCATGAGGCATCCGGCGGATTTGGGCAAACTCGAGAGCCGCGACGTGTCGCGCGCCTGGCAGGCCTGGTGGCTCTTGCTGGCCATCCTGATTCTGGGCATGCAGCCTGCGCACGCCATCCCGCTGTTCAATCGCCAGACGGGTCAGAACTGCGTGGCCTGCCATGCAGGTGGGCAATTCCCCGAGCTGACGCCGTATGGACGGCTGTTCAAGATGACCGGGTACACCCTGGGCGAGCGCATCAAGGTGCCGCTGTCGGCCATGGCGGTGGTGTCGCAATCCTCGGTGGCCAACACCAGCAAGAGCCTGAGCCCGAGCACGGATTTCGCCAAGAACAACGACTTCATCCTGGCCAATGCCAGCGTGTTCGCAGGCGGAAAGATCACCGACAACCTCGGCGCCTTCATCCAGGTGACCTACGACCCGCGCGCCGTACTGAACGCCGATGGCAGCTATTCAGGTCACACCAATGCCGACAACATGGATCTGCGCTGGGCCGATCGATTCGTTGGAGCTGACCGCGACCTGATCGTCGGCGTCAGCTTGAACAACAACCCGTCGGTGTCCGATCCCTGGAACACCGCGCCAGCCTGGATGCAGTATGTGCCGCTGCCCAGCCCCACCAGCAGCCAGTTCATCGACGCCACCACCCCCTACCCCAGCTATTCGTCGGGCGGCAACATTGCAGGGCTGACCACCTACGCCTTCTTGGACCGGACCTGGTATGGCGAGATCGGTGCCTACGGAACCGCGCGTGGACCACTGTCCTTCATGACCCGAGGCGTCACGCCGCGCACGACCCTGCGAGGGCTCAATCCCTACTGGCGCCTGGCCTGGAATCGTGAGTGGGGTGCGCACAATCTGATGATCGGCACGGGTGGCATGTATGCCAGGGTCTACCAGGATCCAAACGACCCGTCCACCATCGACCGCTACCACGACTGGAACATCGACGCCCAGTACCAGTACCTGCTCGACCCGCACTCCGTGACGGCACAACTGGTGTATGCCAGCAGCCGTCACCGCTACCCGGACGCTCAGGGTGGGCAGCCGGCCAGCTTCGTCGATGCAGCGGGCAACCCCTTGCCGCCGAGCAGTTTTCAGAGCAGTACGCATCTGCTGCGCGCCAAGCTCAGCTATGTGTACCAGGCACGCTATGGCGGCAGCGTCAGCCTGTTCAACCTGAGCGGTACGACCAACACAGCGAACCAGACTTCGGGTTTCGATCCTGCGACGCTGACCATCACCGCCACCGACCCGAACGCCACCCAACTTTCGTTGCCTGTCAACGGGAATCTGTCGGGCAATCCCGGCACTCGCGGCGGGACGCTCGAGGCCTTCTGGATGCCTGTGCAATACGTGCGCGTCGGAGCCCAGTACACGATCTACACGCGCTACAACGGCGCCTCCAGCAACTACGACGGACTGGGCCGCAACGCCAGGGACAACAACTCGCTATTCCTCTACATGTGGATGGCCTACTGAGCAAGGAAGGGGAGAGATCATGAATCGCACCCGACTTTCGAATGCCCTTTCAGCGCTGGCCCTGGCCGCCCTGGGAGCAGGCTGTGCCAACCTCGAACGCTCACGCGACATCGCAAATCCCAATGTCGCGGCCCCGGTGATCGCTCAACAGGTGTGCTCGATGTGCCACGGCCTGAGCGGCACCGCCGTATCGCCAAACTTCCCCAACCTGGCCGGCCAGACCGACACCTATCTCGTCAGTCAGCTCAAAGGTTTTCGAGGGCACGGGCGGCGAGACCCTGCGGGCTTCGAGTACATGTGGGGCTTGAGCCGCTCGCTGACCGATGCGCAGATCGAGGGCCTCGCGAGCTACTTCTCCCAGGCGACGCCGCTGCGCCAGCCGGTCGAAGCCGAGGTCGCGCGGGTGCAGGCGGGGCAGGTCATCTTCGAGCAGGGGGTGCCCGCCAAGAACATTCCTGCCTGCGCAGCCTGTCATGGTGACAAGGGTCAGGGCCAGGGCATGTTCCCGCGCCTGGCGGGCCAGCATGTGGACTATCTGGTCAAGCAGTTGAAGGTGTTCCAGCGCAGCGACGACCGGCCCGAAGGTGCCGTCATGAAGACCGTGGCGCACGATCTTGGCAGTGACGACATCGCCAATGTGGCGGCGTACGCCCAAGCCTTGCCGAACCGCTGAGCACTGGACAGGGTCGACGCGGGACTCTTGCACCGGGCCAAGCGCAAACCACAACGGCGATTGCCACAGCGTGAACCTCCTTGACCCACCTCCCTGACTGCGACCTCCGGCCCGTCCGGCCCTATGTGGCTCGGCACACCTCCACGCGCAACCCACGATAGCGGGGATGGGCCGCCACCGCTGGCGGGGAGTGACCCTCATGTCTAGAGCACGACAACGGGCAGCACTTGGTAGGTGCCGCTCGAAGAGCTGATGTGGGTGTCCACGCGGCCGGAAGCGGTCCAATCAGGTCAGCGGTACCGGGTGGCCCGTCTTGGTGGGCCGCGTCGCTGAGGCCCTGAGCGGCGCACGATGGATTCGCAAGCGCCCATTGCCCCCCTCCAACGTCCTTAACGCGGCGCTAGCACCACAGCCGTCAACTCCTGTGTGGCTGTTATGGATCCGACGGGTGCCGGGAAGCTGCTGACGGTCACGGCCTTCGGATAAAGGAAGGGCACGGCGTTCGTGCTCCAAAGCGTTACGTCGGTAGGCACGGCGAAATTGGGCTTGAGCAGGGGTAACAAGGAGGCGAGCAGGGGGCTGCTGGCGGCCGGGCCTTGGACCTGAAAGTCCTGCACCGCGAACGACACACGGAACTTGCACGAGTTGGCAAAGCTCCCGGCAGGGGTAGTGACGGTCTCGTTAGCGTCACGATTGACGACAAACTGGTACTTGATGACTACAGCCGTGGCACCGCCCAGCGGCGCGAAACCGTCGCTCACGCTCTTGCCGCTGATGGTGGCGGTGACGTCGATCTTGCCGCTGCTGCCGCCCTGGATGCCGGCATTGGCAAGGCGCCCCTGCCAGTCAGCAGGCTGATACGCAATGATGGTGTCGCTCGCACCGGGTGCCACGGCGTCGTTGCCTAGCGCTGCGCCGGTGACAGGGTCAAGATAGATGGCGCTGTAGCCCACGGTGCTGAGTCCTGCGCCGTTGACCGTGACCTTGCCGACCACGGCGCTGGCGCCTTTATAGCTGCCAGTGCTGAAGTCGTAGCGCACGGTGACCGGAGTGGCGCCGGCGGCCGTGGAGCTGGTGCGGTAGGTGACCGAATCACCGGCCTTTGCCACGAGGGGAGCGCATTCGTTCCCGGAAGCTGGTGCCGGTGCCGGTGCCGGTGCCGGTGCCGGGGCTGGGGCCGGTGCAGCGCTGGGCACAGCAGCTGCCGGGTCAGCGGAGCCGCCACCGCCGCAGGCAGTCAACACAGCGGCGCTGACCAGCAGCGCGATGGCAGGGGCGGGGGGTAACAGCGGGCGGGTAGCGGGACGAAGGTTCACGGCGATCTCCAGTGAAGAGGTTGAAGGGCTTCACTGGGTTGCGCCGCCGGTCGGGCTCAAAAGGCTCACGCCGAAATTCAATCTCGGCGTGAGCCCTCACCACATCAAAACTTGGCCGCCTCCAGCGGCTGCACCCACATGACCCGCAGCGCCGGGGGCAAGCCCTCAGGCGGCAAGTCTTGCTGCCAGGTCTTGAGTGCGCTCTCGCGTACCACCCTGGCCTCGCCGGCCCTACCCGTCCGGTACAGCGCCCAGGCTTGCTCGCCCAAGGCCTGGGCCAGCAGCCAGCGGCGGGTGGCGTTGTCGTCATCGGGGCGGCTTGCTTGCATGAGCTGGGCGGCCTCGTTGGCAGCCTGCAAGCCTTCACCGGGTTGCCGGCTGCGAAGCGAGCGCGCCAGGGAGAGCAGCCCCTCTGCCTTGGCCCGAGCGGCGGGGAAGGCGTCGACGGGCTTATGGGCCAGGGCTTTGACCACGTCCCGTGCGTCGACCTCGGCTTTAAAAAAATCTCCGTGCTGCCACAGAGCGTTGCTGCGAATCGTTAACAGCCCTGTGATGCGCGACGCACCTGCCGCATTGCTAGGGTCATCGGCAACGGCTTTGCGCGCCAGCTCCAAGGCTTCGTCCAACAGTTGGAGTGCATTGTCGAATCGACCCTGCGCAACGCGCACACGGGCCAGCAGACCGCGCGAGCTGGCCTGCTGGTAGCGGAAGTCCATGTCGTCGGGGAACTTGGCGCGCATCTGGTCGCGAAGTTGGTTCTGCTTCTCGATCAACGCGGAGGCCTCGTTGGGCTCGCCGGCCATGAGCCGGCACTCACCCTGCAGCCCAAGCGTGAACGCCACAGTGTCAGGCACATAGACATTGGCGGGGTCAGCCTTGAGCGTGGCTTCAGCGGCCTCGCGGGCACGGTCGGCGGCCGCGCAGCCGTCGCGCCATCTGCCTAGGCCTGCCTGACCGCCAAGGCCGGCGAGAATGCGGGCGTGGACCCCGTGGTGGCTCACCGCAGCAGCGTAGGCCCAGGTGTCGTCGGGCGGGCGAGCTTGTTTGAGAGCGCGTTCCAGAACAGGCACTCCCGCGCGCAGGGCGGTGTCGGCGTCCTTGAGCCGGCCCAGTCGCTGCCATCGCTCGCCATCGCTCGTTCGCATGTCCACAACATGAGAGAGCGTCTGCACGCTCGCGTCGGGTCGCGACGCGTATAGCTCACTCAGCGTCAGGGCCTTGCGCAGGTTGCGGGTGGCTTCGTCTTGCTCATCGGTGTTGATGGACTGATCCACCCCCTGCAGGCGGGCGATGCGGTAGTAGGTGTCGGCCAGTTCCTCGGCGAGCTTGGGGTCGGCGCTGGCGTCTTGGCGGAGCTGGTCGATGAAGTCGGCGGCGTCGGTCAGCAAAGCCTTGCGTGCGGCGGTCGCTCCAGGCAAGTTCTCGATCTGGTCGTGGTACTTGAAGACCAGCTGGGTGGCGAGTTGCCGAACCTGCTGGAAGCGTCGCTGCGCGAGGTCGCGCTGCAGCGAGGCCTCTCGCTCCTTTTCGAGCGCGAGGCCCGAACCACCCACGACTGCCAGCAGCGCGGTGGCCGAGAGCATCGTCGCCAAGCGATTTCGAGCCACAAACTTGGAAAGCACGTAGAGCGCCCGGGCAGGTCGCGCGCTGACCGGGCGGCCTTGCAGATAGGCCTGCACATCGGCGGCCATCGCGTCCACGCTCACGTAGCGGCGCTGGGGTTCTTTTTCCAACGCCTTGAGCAAGATGTGGTCGAGATCCCCCATGAGCGCTCGGCGTGTGACCTCCCAGCCCGCCTCGGGCAGGGCCACGCTACTCGGGCGCGTGGGCGCCTCCTCCAGCACGCTGCGCGCGGCAGCTTGCGGGGTGGTCGCGCTGCGGCCATATGGGCTCACGCCGGTAAGCATCACGTAAAGCAGCACACCGAGGCTATAGACGTCCGTGGCCGTGCTGACCGGCTCACCGCGCACCTGCTCGGGGCTGGCGTAGCGCGGGCTGAACGGGCGCTCCCCAGCGCGTGTAAGGCTTTGCGTGGCCTCGGGATCAGCGCTGCTGGCGCTCCCACCTTCAACGTCGGCGGCATCCAGCGCCTTGGCGATGCCAAAGTCCAGCAGCTTGACCTGGCCCGCCTCGTTGACCAGCACGTTACTGGGCTTGAGGTCGCGGTGCACCATCAACTGGCGGTGGGCGTGAGCGACGGCGTCGGCCAGCTGCAGGAACAGCGCCAGCCGTTCGGCCAGGGGCTTGGCAACACAGACCAGGTCGATGGGCTGGCCGCGGACATACTCCATCACAAAGTAGGGCAAACCGTCAGCCGTTCGGCCAGCGTCCAGTAGATGGGCAATGTGCGGGTGCGAGAGTCGCGCCAGCGCCTGCTGCTCCAAGGCAAAACGCGCCAGCACCGAGGCCGAGTCCAAGCCCTGACGCAACACCTTGATCGCCGCGTGGCCCACGAAGGCGCCATCAGCGCGCTCGGCCAGCCAGACCTCGCCCATGCCACCTCTGCCCAAGCGTTCGGTGATGCGCCACGCACCCAGCCGCTGGCCGGCGCGCTCGCTCGCGGCCTCCGCCAGCAACGAGGCCGACAATAGGGCCGCTGGCTCAGCCAGAAAACTGCTGGTGTCTTGCGTATGCCTCAGCAGCGACCGCACCTCTGCCACATGCGCACCGGGCAAGGCCGGGTCGGCGAGCAAGGCTTCGCGCTCGGCAGGCGGCAGCGCCAAGGCGGCCTCAAACAACGCACGGACGTTCGCCCAGTCGAAGGCTCGAGGGTCAGGTGTGGTCATGGTCGGGATGCTATCGAGTCAAAATCGGGTCGCCATGATCCAGCCCAGGGACGAAGAGCCCACCGAAGTGACCCAGTGGCTGCGCCAGCTCGGCGCGGCGGCCCCGCAGGTGTCCAGCCAGCTGTTCGAGCTGCTGTATGCCGACCTCAAGCGGGTCGCTCGCGGGCACCTGCGCAGAGAGGCGGCCGGCCACACGCTCAGCGCCACGGGCTTGGCGCACGAGGCTTGGTTCCGCATGGCCCAGCAGGACCGCACGCCCTGGCAAAGCCGCAGCCACTTTCTCGCCGTGGCCAGCACCATGATGCGGCGCATTCTCGTCAACCACGAGGCGGCCCGGCGCGCCGCCAAGCGCGACGTCGAGCTGGTCTCCGTCACCCTTTCCGGCCTCGAAGCCTTGGTCGCAACTCCGGACTGCGACCTGATCGCCGTTCACGATGCCTTGCTCGCCTTTGAGGCGGTGGACGCGAGGGCCGCCAAGGTGGTCGAGCTGCGCTTCTTTGGCGGGCTGGAGAACGAGGAAGTGGCAGAGGCGCTGGGCATAAGCCTCGCCACCGTCAAGCGCGACTGGACCGTCGCCAAGGCATGGTTGCAGCGGGAGTTGGCGGACGAATGAGGGTGGCACGCCGGATTACGCCGTTTTGGCGGCCGGCAAGGCTCACAGATCGCGAGTGGTACAGAGCCAGGTCCGAGAAGGACACCAGCTGACCGGATCCGTCGCCCCAAGGCGGTCAAGGACAATGAAGAGACGTTGCCGCGACACGTCTTGCTGGAGATTTCGACCCTGCACGGCGTGATCACGGGACTGTGATCTGCGTTGATCGAGGAGAGCTGCGGCGCGACGCTCCCCGGCGATGAACGCATCACGCCGGTGCCGCAGTCTGACCTCTGCAGCTGCACCGACCCAGCAGCTTTCTCGCCCGAGGCGCTGACCGGGCCCTCGATCAGTGTTGGCAGGCGGCCGTCGCGATTGCGTTCAATGACGCAAAGAACACCGTGTAGAACGAAGGCCGCGCGGGCGAGGCTCGCCAGAAGCGCAGGCGCGTAGAACGAACAGCCGGGCCGTTTGCACCGCGTGCACCGCGGGCCCACGATGGTCAGTTCTCGATCGACCGGATAGGGCGCATCCATCGTTTCGCGTCGAAATTGCCCTTGACCTTGCGTTCCCTCGGCCAGGGAACGGGAATTCGATCGCCAGAGCAAACCGTTTCCGCCAGGAAGCTTCGTCGTGACGTCTGCGCCCGACGGGCGCTGGATTAGGCTCGGCGGCGCAGCCTCAGTGCACCGAGCACCCCCAATGCCGCGACTGTTAGCGCGAGGCTCGCCGGCTCGGGGACGCTCCCGCCGCCGGAGCCTTGGTCGACCCAGTCCACGCGCGCGCCGCCGCCCAGCGCCGTCCAGCTCGCGCCGCCGTAGCTCACCACCTCAAGAAACCGCCCGCTCTGGGGCGTGAAGTGCAGGTCGAACGGCTCGAACTGAGTGGTGAGGCCGCTGCGGCTGGCCAAGGGAGTCAGCTGGCCGTAGTTGAAGCCGATGTATTGGTCCGAGATGAACACCTCCTGCCAGGTGCTGGTGGCAGGCGACACGTCCACCACAAGGCGCACCTCGGACAGCGTGTGCACGCTGCCCATGTCGGCCTGAACCCAGTGCACCCCCCACGTGCCTGCGTTCCAATAGCCCCCGTCGAACACCGACTGCGCGGAGGTGCCTGGCGCAGCCCGGTCTTGGCTGTAGGCACCAGCGGTCAGGTTGGCGGCAAATGGGTTGATGACTGGAGCGGCTGACGCGAAGGCGGCGGTGCAGCCAAACGCCAAGGCGGCCAGGAGTTGCATGGAGGTGTGGGTGGATTTCATGGTTCAGTTCATCGTTTGAAGCTGTGACGGATAGGGATAGCGAATGGAGCCGCAAGCTGGTTTGCAGCGACTTGGATCCGGTACGCCAAAAGCATTCGCAGCAGAACGCGCGCTCAAGGCGCACGCAGCCCAGGTAGTCCCCCGGATTGAGGGGGCGCCTGCGGAGTTACCAGCCTCGAGTCGTCGCTGTACCTGCAGCAAACGTGCATCGCCAAGCAGGCGGACGGTGATGTCCCCTGCGTCGTAGTCCAGACGTGTTGGCGCCGACTGAAATTTGACCCGGTGGCGTCCCAGGCAAACGTTCCGGAACCGGGCGATCTTGGATTGGCTGTCGCGGCGTTTGGTGCGCTGAGCTACGTTCGGCGGAAACAAAGATCCAGTAGTCGCTCGCGCTGACTCAAACGAGCCTGAGCAAATCGTTTTCAAACGCCGACGGGTATCCAGCAAGCCATGGTCGCCATGCATCTCGCAAGCGTCGTGGCACGGGTGCGACTAGGGGACCGCGCGGCCCAGCCTATGAGGTGGCGGGGCCGTTGCTCTCAGCGCTGCAGACGTCGCCTTGCCGCAAACAGCGCGCCGCCGCCAAGCATCAAGAGCCACGTCGAGGGCTCAGGAACTGCAGTCAGGATCGCCACGCCGTAGTCGAATTTCGTCGGCTGCAGGACATTGTTCTTATCCTGGAAGTCAAAGCTCAACGTTGAGCCGTAGGCGGCCGACTTGTTGCCCAGGAATCCCGAAGGGGCCGAGAAGGTCAGCAGCGCCGGCACGGTCAGCGAATCACTGGCGCTGATATAGCCCCCTGGATTGCCACCCGCGCTGTTCCAACCGACGCCGAACGAGGGCGCTCGGTTGACCGTGGTTTTCCAGGCGGGGTACGACGAGGCAAGGGTGAAGTCCTCGAATGCGAGCCCCCCCAGGTTGGGGTTGTCGAGCGCAAACGCGCCTGGATAGATGGTGGGCGGATTGTTGCCGTTGCTGGCGTTGGTCAGCACGCCGCCGAATTCCAGTGCGCCCAGGTTGCCGAGTACAGACTGCAGCTGCAAAGCTGTGGCCGGCGCCCCCGCTGGCGAGCCGATGTCGGCCGGCGTGGCGGCCACTCGCCACACGCCGCCGCCCATCCCGGGAAGCGAAGCTGTCAACGACAAAGAGTAGCTTTGCCAGGTGTTCACGCTGGCTGGCAAGGTGAAGGTCTGGTACAGGGTCTGTGCGCAGACACCGCCAGTTGCACAGAGGGTGGTCGCGAAGACAACTGCCGAGACATGTCGAGAGATGGTCATTTGGCCTCCAAATGGTTTGGCGAGATCTGTTGGTGGCCGTGCATCGCCCAGCGACTTGGCCAGCCCTGCAGAAGTACGAATATCACGTGCCCGTATGCCGGCACGCTCATTCATCTTGACAGGCTAGTGATTGGATGGATCGCGCAACCCACAAGCGCGTCCCCAAGAGGCAGGACAGCAATATCGCGGCTAGAGCCGGTAGAACTTCACTGTGCCCTTCACTGTGCCGGCAGGCACCTCGAGCTCTTCATCAGATGATGGCTGCGATCGGTGATCAGCCTCTCCTCCCCCAAAAAGTTCGAAGCTGTCGCCGGCCTGTCGGGCGTCAACTGACCGCAGCCGCGGTCGTTGTTTGTCGCACGGGCCCGCCGATTTGCCACCTTCAACAACAGCCTTTCCCACCCCAGGAGTCCCTCCATGAAGACCGCCATCGCTTTCGCCATCGC
>Ga0194137_10002817_pt1 | contig 10156 bp, 10 predicted proteins | sample TARM_MetaG_T3_14_FD_134025 | JGI IMG/M metagenome (GOLD analysis project Ga0194137, IMG submission 134025) | Freshwater microbial communities from Pennsylvania, USA, analyzing microbe dynamics in response to fracking - TARM_MetaG_T3_14 (version 2) | ecosystem: Environmental > Aquatic >...
ACGCAATCTGGTGTTCACCTGCCGGTGCGCTTGCAGCGCACCGGCAGGTGAACACCAGATTGCGTAATCAGTGCCCTCCACCAATGCGGGCATGGTGACTGCGGTGTCGGCTAAAAACTCGACCCATGCGCCTGCAATTTCGACGCGGGTTTGTGCGCGGATGGATAGCGTGCTGCCGCCTGTCTTGACAAATGCTGGTAAGTGTGGGGCTGCTTTGTAGAAGCCGCCAAGGGTGCGGGGTAGCACGGGGAAGGCTGAAAAAGTCTTAACACCAGCAATGGTCTGATCGCCAGTTAGGCTCACTTGGCTGTTCGTGGCACCGGCAATCGGGCTACTGAACGTCTTGATGCCTGCAATGGTCTGGTCGCCGGTGGTGTAGACCCCGTTGGTGACAGTCGCCGCATTTCCGCTGATGGCGATGTTCCACGTCCCAGAGGCGTCGCCGCCCGCACGGGTCGGGACATCCAGAATGGCGCGAATGGCAGCAGCAGTGGATGCGCCCTCCAGCAGGCTCAGCGGGTTGAGCGCAAACGCAGTCAGCCGCAGTTCAACCACGTCGTCAATGTTCCAGGCCCGCGCAGTCGTGCCCTCTTGCGCCCGCTGAATCGTCATCGAGTCCGCGCCCGCTGTGCGAGCCGTCACGCGCACGATCTCGATGTTGTTGCTCGCGTTCTGCAACGTGAGCATGAAGAAATCCGGCGCCGTCACAGCCGGGAATCGATCGCCGTGGCCAGTCGTGACCGTCAACGTGGTGGCCACGTCGGTCAGCGAAGCGCCCAGCGCCGAGAAGGCGTTATTGCGAAACAGTTGTGGCATTGCTTACTCCAAACAAACTCTTGAATGCGGCGTAGTGCGCGGCGGCGCGCTGGCCGACGCATTGACCACGAAGGATTCCAGGGGCATCAAGCACCGACGCCCCCTTTCATGATCTCAACAAAGCGCTGGCGGGCCATAATGGCGCGCTGGCTCAGGACGTGCTCGTCGTCCTTGCTTTCAGCCAAATAGACCACCGCCCACACCAGCGCAGGCAGGTAGCTCGCCGGCAGATCGGAAATCGTGTCGCCCAGCGCGTACACGCCAGGGTTGCGCACGTAGCGCACATCCAGCACCTGGCCCACCGGGGCACGGGGGTAAATGAAGAACTGCAACGGATCGCCATTGAGTGGCGCCCAGTTCTGCGCAGGCCCAGCCGGGTCGGTGCGCCAGCCCGGCCTGAATTGATCCATCGTGGCGCGATCGAATGGCGTCAGCGCCGTACCCCCGTGGATGCACAGCACGTCCAGCAGTTGAATCGCGTCCAAGAACGTGATGGCCTGCTCGCACTGGCCCGCCGTGCACGTCATGTCGCCCACGGTCGAGAACAGTTCGGGCCGAATGATGGCGGCCTCTTTCAGGCCTTCGTTCACGTAGGTCAGCAGTTCGGGATCGTCCTGGCGGTAGATCGCCGCCGATGTCCCGGCATCGTTGGTGATGAACCGCGCCTGCTTGATGATGTCTTGAGGCGTCATGTCAGTGCACCGTCACAGAATTGCCGCGCCCGTGGGGCGTCAGGCGGTTGCCACTGGCGTGGGGCAGCACATCGGCACCCAGCGCCGTGCGCGTGAGGATCTGCTTGAAGGCAGCCGCCAACAGGTCATCCAGTTCCTGAATGGCTCCAGCGCCCGCAATGGCCAGCGTGCCGGAGCCTGCGCCCACCTGGTTGGCCATCAGCGCATTGAGGGAAGCGCCGCCCAGCACCGTGCCCGCCGCGCTCAACGTCTGCGCCTGCTGGATGAAGTCGAGCAATGCCTTGATCGGCCCGGTCTCGGCCACCGACTCCAGCGTGTCGCCCGCAGCGATGGCACTCAGCAGTGCCTCAATGGCGCCGGTCGAAATGCCCGAAATGCCGTGCGTGTCGTTCGTCGTGGTCAGGCTTGATCCCACTGCCGCCGCGCCCGCCCCGCTCAGGGTGTGGGCCGCATGAGTGAACGCGCAGGCGGCGGCCAGTGCATTGACGGCGGCAGCGGCCATCACATGGGCCGCCTCCGTGTACGTCGCCGCACCATTCAGGGCAGATACCCCGACCGCGCCGATCGTCGCGTCGGCCTGGGTGACGTTCAAGTCGCCAAACGAAAGCCCGGCCACCCGGTTGGCGTTGACCGCAAACCGGGTTAGGTAGGCGCCGTTGATGGTCCCGAGCATGGTCAGGCCCCAACGGAAAAGCTCGCGTGCTTGCGCCAGTTATCTTCGGCGGCAATCACTCGCAAGTTGGACTGGACGTGCAGGCCACACACATTGCGGCCGCGAAGGGGGACAACATGGTCAACGTGATGCCGTATCCCAGTCACCTCACTCAATCGACGCGCAACCCGGTACACCCTTGCAATTTCTTGCTTCTCTGCCCAAGGTGGCGTGCGAAACGAAGCATTCCTGTCAACCACATACTGAATGCACTTTTCCCGGTTCGCACGGTAGTAAGCCCGATCTCTTTCACGAACTCGGTCACGATTCTTTGAGCGCCACTCGCCCATCCTGGCAGCGCTCTTTTTTGGGTTATCCGCGTGGCGCTTTTGTTCTCTTGCGCGCTTCGCCTCAAAATCATCTGCGGTTGCGCGCTCTTTCCACTTCGCGTACTCCTTCGACCGAAGATCAGGATGAGCCAAGCGATATGCGGTCGTGCGCGCAGCCATCTTGCAGGCCTTGCACTTCGTCATGTCGCCACGATCCCGGTACACAGGAAACGATCGCCTGCACTCAGAACAGACTTCGTGGCGTTTCGGCTCCATCGTTGCCATTAGGCATTCCCAGCAGAAACCACGAACGTATTGACCGTCACCACCTGGTTTTGGGCAATGTTCGGGTTGTCGAGCGTCATGTCGCCACCGCCGCCCGTGATCGTCACGTTGCCCTGCATGTGGCAAGTTGTGCCCGCAGAGTCAAAGATGCGGAAGTAGCCGGCGACGGTCCCGGTGCCAGCGCCATTGGTGCCCACACCACTCCACGTACCGAGGCGGGCTTTTGACCCGTCAGAGGCAGCGGCCATCCAGTCGGCGGGCAAAGCCATGTCTACCAGCAGCGTGCCGGTCGAGGCCGCGGCACAGTTCGCCGGGGGCGCCCCAGAAAACAACCGCAGACGCGCGGATGCGCCGGTCGTCGTCTCGATCTGGTCGAGTTGGTTATTCCGGAGAACCGTCGAATACTGTATTGCCATTGTCAAGCTCCAACCCAGCTACCGGGCTCTGTGAAAATCAAGCGGTTACTTTTGCGAATGTTCAGTCGCCGGGGTATCACAGCGATGTTTGAGCCGGCATGCAGCCCGCAAGCATGCCGTGCTTGTAACGGGATCAAGTGGTCCACATCCCATTGGCCGCCTACCTTGGACTCGCGCATTACAGCGAGCGCATACGCCTCAGCGAGAACAAGCTCATCAAACTCCGAGAACCAGCCTGGGATCGCTATGCGTTTTGCCGCTCGCCGCGTGGCTGCGGCCTTCCTGGAAATATCAGGTTTGGCGGATCGCCAAGCAGTCACACGCGACACCGCCTTCTCTCTGTTCTTTGCGTACCAAGCGCGGGCATATGCGAGCATGCGATCGGCGTTGGCCTTGTAGTTCGCAGCATTCTTGGCGCGAAGCCGCTCTCTGTTTTTTGCACTGTAAAGACGGGCACGCTTTGCGCTTTTTGCCCTGACCAAATCTGGATTTGCAGCAAAAGCCTTGGCCACGGACGCCTTCTGAATTTCCTTGGCGCGCTCCTTGTTGGCCGCGACCCAGCGCTTGTGCTGTTCTTTGTTGCATTCAGTGCAAGTGCCAAATGCCGTGTAGCGCAGCGAAACGTGGCCACTCTTGCATGGCTTGCCAGTCAGGTAGAACTTCTCCCCTGCTTCGCGTGCCTGCGCTCTGGTCGTGCATTGCATGTCAGCACCACTTCACTCGTGAGGGAATGCGCGCATTCAGATGCGCGCGAGCCGCCGCAGCCGTGGCCTGCGACACCAGGTTGTTGAAGGCTTGGCCGTACACCACGGCCAGTTCAGGGTTCATCCAGGGCTTGCCTGGGTACAGCATCAGGCGCGACTTCGCGCCCACGTGCATCTCATCCATGTAGCGGTCGGCCAGGTTATCCGGCAGGCCCGTACTGGTGTCGCTCGGCGTCACCGACATGCGCAGATTCAGCGAACCCCCTGCAACCGGCAGCGGGTACAGGCGGATCTCGCCGGGCACCAGTTGCAGGTAGTGGGTGGGCGTGCCCGTGTGGCTTTGCCAGTCGTCGGCGTAGTCGCCATCCAGCTGCTCGGCCGTCACGGGCTCCATGGGCTTGCCGTCCCACCAGGCCGATTCAATGCGCACCAGCTGCCGCCCGGCATCCGCCGGCGCCACCGGCACCGTGGCGGTCATGGCAGGAATCGTCACGGGCGCCTGATTCACTTTCCATGCGCGGGTCTGGCGAAAGAACGCCTGGGCGGCGCGCCGCAACTCGTGCTCGGCCAGCACCCGGGGGCAACCAGGCACATGCGGCATCAAATCCGGCAGCCAGTACGACCAGGCTTTCATGCTCACTCAGCCTTGGCTTTTTTGGCCCGCTTGGGCGCAGGCGGGGTGTTGGCTTCGACGGGCAACGCATCGGCCACTTCTTCCTCGTCGTCATCCAAGTCATCGTCGCCACCCGGCTCGCCACCATCGGGCTCGGCCTTCTTGGCGAGCTCCAGAGCGGCCTCAAAGTCCTGCTCGTCGGCGGGCCAGAAGTTTTTGGTGGCGAGCAACCAGGCGACGGTGGCCTCGTCGGTCACGTCGCACGTCAGCTCACCGTCAGGACCAGGCGCAAACACATAGATCTGGCGACCCAGGCCCGACACGCGCACCGTGCCATCGCGGCGCGGGGCAATAGATGTTTGCAGATTCATGTCATCACTCCAAAAAAAAGGGGGCAGCAATGGCGCCCCCTTAAAAGGGCACGGTTCAGGTGCCCGGAGACAACCTCAATCAGGGCATGCGGAAGTACACGGTCACGCCCAACGTGCCAGCCACAGCCGTGGCGGCGCCGGTCGTGAACTGCACACCCAGCTTGCGTTCCACCGGTGCAGGCCGAACGGCGCGCATGGCAGCACTGGTCAGCAGGCCCGAGACGCCATCGGCGCGACCTTCCTGTCGGCCAGTCAGCCAAGCCGCGCCACCATCGGCGGCAGCCGTGGAGATCGTGGTTTCAGCGTCGTTGATCACGCCCAGGCTGAAAGCCAAGGCCGGCGTGGCGTTGCTGTCCATGTCCGTGGCGTCGATCTCCAAGAAACACGGAATGGCACCCGCGGGCAGGATGCCCACAGCGCCGATCGCGTTCAGCGCCAGATCGGCAGTGCCCAGGTCTACGGTGAATCGCTCCGCCGCCAGGTTGATGTTGGACGGCGTATCGACGGGGTTGCGCCCGGTCAGGAAACCGGCAGAGGCGCGTGCGTTTGCGGAAAACGGCATGATTTAACTCCTTATCCGTGGGTTCAGCGGGCGGCTGCGGCGGTGTCCAGAGAGAACGCGCCGAAGTCGTGGTTGGTGCCTTCGACGTTCCACGTCACCTTCTTGATGCCGAAGATGCTCGACGTGGAGATCACCACCTTGTCGCCGTTGTCACGGGTTTCCTCGTGCCAGTCGAAGCGCAGGTTGGTGCCTGGCGACCCGAAGGCCACCACGGCAGCCTGCGAACCCAGGAACAGCGCGCGAGCCGCTTCGACGTTGGCGCCAGCGCCCGCGTTGTTGAAGCGAATCACGTTGCGGTGCGAGTGCAGGATCACGCCGCGGTACATGCCCAGCGAGCCCTTGAACATCGGGTTGTTGCGGCCCTCGGCACCGGCAGCAGCCTTCTGGATGTCCAGCCACTGGCCAGTCTGGGTGTTGCTGCGCAGATCGTCCTCTTGGAAAGTGTGCATCACACAGACAAAGGTTTCGTTGCCATCGATCTTGCAAGGCTGCAACACCGGCACGCCAGTGGCGCCACCACCCTGGCTGTCAGCGCGGGTCTTGGCACGGTCGATCAGACGCAGATCGAAACGGTCGTTGGCGTCGAGGTTGTTGAACGCCGTGGCGTCGTTGCCGAACAGCGTGTGGCGGGACGTCGGCGCAGTCAGCGCGTTGTTGGCGCGACCGGTGTAGTTCAACGGGAGCAGGAAGTTCTCGTTGATGCCGCGGGCGCCCGACAGGTAGATGAACAGAAGCTCATCCATCAGGCGAGCCCACCAGTTGGACTGCTGGCGCTTGGCCTTCTCGCGCAGATCGTGCAGGGTGCGCTTGCGAGTCATGCGGCCACCCGTGTTCACACCGCAGCGAGCCTGATCAACGTAGATGGCGTCGCTGTAGAAGCGCTGGCCCTCTTCCTTGCCTTCCAGAATGTCCTCGCCCTCGACCGGCGCCATGCGCAGTTCGGCCAACAGGTCGTAGTTGATCGTCTCGCCCGCTTCGGTTTCCAGATCGGTGAGGATCTGGATAGGCACCTCGGCCTCGGCGCCGCGCTTCATGAAGCGCTGATTGAAGTAGGACTTCTGGGAAGTGTCGTAGGCCAGCAGACCGGCCCACTTCTTGACTGCCTTGGCGTCATTGACGCCGATGATAGTGCGTGCGATTTTGGTTCTCCTTTGGGCACCTTTGCCCGAAAGAGCACCTCCTGCGCTCAGTTACACGAGTCGGTCGATCTTTCGACCTAGTGGCATGATGCCATGCTTGCCACGTAATCTGCCATGCTTGCCACGTAATGCTGCCGTTGCGTCGCTCACCTGAATCCCCGAGAAATCCCCGAGAAATCCCCGAGAAATCCCCGAGAAGCCCCGGCGTTCAGGCCGGGGAGGATGTCAATGCCTTGCCTCCTGCTTCGCCCGCCGCACCTCCTGGTTGAGATCCTTCATCACGGCGCCAATCTGTTCGTTGAGCGCCCGAACCTGCTGCTGGTGGCCCGGCAGGCCTTGGCGCACCTTGCCGTCGGAGGTGCGGATGCCGGGGGCCGGAATCCGAATCCTTGCTAGATCATGGGCTTATGGCCTCATGGCGTAGCTTTGTCGTAGCCGTCAACCGGCGCGGCGGCAGCAGCTCGCGCTGCGTCGTAGGCCTGCAAGCATACCATTAGCGCGCCGCCGTTTCCGGCTTGTTGCGCGCCCGGTAAACCTCGTCGTTGACCAGCTTCATGATCGCGTTCATTTTTTCGCTAATCGCACGCGCCCTTTCTACTCGGTCAGGCGCATCCCCGCGCAGTATGTCACGACGCTCGCGGCGCAGCTCGCCCAGCTCGCGCTCGGCCTGGTTGCTCATGTCGATCAGGCGCGTCAGCGGCTCGCTGTCGATGTACGCCTGATCGTCCTTGCCGTCTCTGGCTCGCCCCTCCAGCTCGCGCTCGACGGCGTTCAGGCGCAGCAAATTGGTGTTGTAGCGCGTGATGGTGGCGCGTGAACCGCGCACGTTGCCGTACAAGCGCCCCAGCAGCGGCACCTGGTGCGGCTGTAGCTCCTCGCCCGTGAACGGCGCAGTCAGCGTCTGCTCCAGGCGCAGCAGCTCGCGGCCCACGCCGCCGGTCAGGAAGCCAAACACGTAGTCAATCTGGTCGGGTGTCCAGTTGATCGCCCCCGGCTGATAGTCTGTGCCGCCGGTGGCCTTGTTCAGCGCTTCGGTAATGAGTCGGCTCGGCGCGCTGGCCGCGCCCATGACCCGATCAAAGCCCGGCGACGGGTCTTTGAGGCTAAAGTCCTCAAGGTAGATCGGCCGATTGCGCCAGTCGCGGTTTTGCAACAGCGCCACGGGCAAATCGCCTATCGTCGGCACAAGCATCTGCACGGGGTTCGTGCTGCCGCCCAGCGGGTTGAAGCCGTCCACGATCAGGCGCAGCACGTCGGCTGCTTCAGCGCCAACGTTTTCTGGCGGACGGTGAATCGTCTCGACGATGCGCTGCCCCAGGCGCATGATAACGTTGTAGCCCAGCGGCACAGCCAGCGCTACGTAGCCATCCGGGTTCCATGGCGCAGGCAAGATGAGGTTGCGCTCGCGCACGTTCTCGGGGATGCGATACCAGCCGTTTTCTTCGTCGTCGTCGCTATCGCCAAACATCGCCAAGCCCAGCGCCGCGTTGAGCATGCCCAGCATCACGCCGCCTACCACGATGTGCTTGCCCGCCGGGCCGCGCAGCGTCTCGATCATGTTCACCAGCCCTTGCACGCCAGCGTTGAAGAAAGCGAACCATCGCGCAATCTTGGCCCCGGTGCGGCCCTTGCGGTTGAAGTTGACAGTCAGGTTTTTCGACAGACTGGCCGACTGCTCATTGCTCATGCCGTTTTCGCGCGCCACGCGGTAAGCGGCTAGGCGCACCGCGTTCTCCAGCACTTCGTTGGTGTCGCTCACCCAATCCATCATGCCCCAGAACGCGCGCTTGGCCACGCCGCGCTCCATCGTCGCCAGTTCATCGAGCACGTTGTTCATTTCTTCTTGCGGCGCAAGGAACAGCTCGCGAAAGCCCGTCGTGCCGCCAGCGTCTTGCATCTCGTGCCAGATTTTCACCATTTCAGAGTCGCCCTTTGCCTCCCCCCGGCGGCGCGCGCGTTCTTCGGCGTAGATCGCCGTAACGGCTGGGCCGATGTACTTAACCACATCGGCCTGCTTGCCCGCCAGCGGTGTTGCCGTCAGGCGCAGCAGGCCCGTGCCCACGTCGCGCTTGAAGTTCCAAAGGCCCCAAATCAGGTTGTACTGCGTGCTCATCTGCGCCACGAAGCGCGTGAGCGTTACGCCTGCGTTCATCAGCCCGTCTTTGAACCGGGTAGCCACGTCGTGCGTCGTGTTGATCGCCACGTCCGCCTGCCCCATGTCCAAGTTCTTGAGCGAGATCGCCAGGCGCAACAGGCGTGGGTTGTGCTCGTTGAACGTGACCATGTGGTCTTTGCCGCCGATGCGCAGCAAAATCACGTTCGGCGCTTGGCGGTAAGTCGGGTCAACCTCGGTACGCACAAGGCCGGTCGTTTTGTCCACCACCTTGCGCGTCGGCGCTTTGTCCACCGTCCAGATTTCCGGGTCGGGGTTTTGCGATGCCATCAGGTACAGCTTCTTGGCTACGCGGTTTTCTTCGCCGCGCCGAATGGCGTTGCGGCGCTGCGCGTCAATGTGCGCCAAGATGTTCGTCACCTGCTGGTTGCTGCCGGTGCGGCGCTTGATCGTGCCCATGCCGCCACCCATCGGAAACAGCCCGGCCAGGTGCGGGTGCGCGTCGTCGCGGTGCAGCGGCACATAGTACTGGTAGGCGGCCCGAATGTCGTTGATCGACTTCTTGTCCATCAGGCCGTAGCGCTCCATCACGTTAAGCGTCTCGGCGGTCATGGCATCCACCCGGGCGGCCAGCGCTTCCAAGTGCTGGCGCTGGCCGGGCTTGAGTTCGTTCATGAACTTCGCGGCATCGGCATCGCTCATGCCCGACAGGCTCAGTCGATCTTCTTCCGTGCCATCGAAGGCTTCGGCGCTTTTCCAGCGTGTCAGTTCTTCGTCGGCGGCGGTCAGTGCCTGGTTGATAGCCTTAGTTGCCGTACCCTGCGCATGGGCGCGCTGCAGGGCGCGTTGCAGCGCCTTCACGTCCTGCTCGGCCTTGGCAAGGCCCGCATCGATCATGGCTTGGTTCGGGTTGCGCGCTGCCATTGCCGCGTTCGCTTCCGGCGCATGGCGCGCGTGCAGGTAGCGCTCCAGCGTCGGCAAGTCCAGCCCACGCGCGCGCATGTCGGCCAGCAGCGGGCGCAGCTCGTCGGTCGCGTAGTCCTTGACGCGCTTGGCCAGGCGCTTGTGGAACAGTTCTTCGCCGGTGTAGGCATCGTTCAGGTCGCTAATCGCGCCCCCAATCTCGTCAATGTGTTCGCGCAAGCGCTTCAGGTCAACCAATTTGTCCTGCATCTCGTACAAGATGTTATCCAGAGCGTCCGGCGCGGTGAGCGTGTCCACCTTGGCCCACTGGCGCTGCCACGGCGACTGGTCTGCGGGGTCGATCTGCGGCAACTGGCCGCTGGCAATGGTGTTCTGGCGGCGGCTGAACCGGATGTCCGGGTTCGTCGGGTCGAATTGGCCGCTGTTGCCGATGGCGGATTTGATCTGATTCGAGCGACGAACAACGTAGGCCACCCCGCCATACCCACCAGAGGAAGTAGTGTCACGGAAAATTGCACCGTCAGCGTCTTGATCCAGCAT
>Ga0194137_10002822_pt1 | contig 10146 bp, 11 predicted proteins | sample TARM_MetaG_T3_14_FD_134025 | JGI IMG/M metagenome (GOLD analysis project Ga0194137, IMG submission 134025) | Freshwater microbial communities from Pennsylvania, USA, analyzing microbe dynamics in response to fracking - TARM_MetaG_T3_14 (version 2) | ecosystem: Environmental > Aquatic >...
AAACTGGCAAAGTCATCCGTTTGCGTCAGCATTCAGTTTTTTTAATTGAAGTGTTAAAATTATCTCGAATTAAAGGCAATCTGTGTTGTTCAATATTTTATTAATTTTTATGCACCACTAGTGGTAAATTATATAATAATAAGGTTGGAACATCCTAAACGGCCCTCGTTTTTGACGCGATGGGCTTTCTGGGGTACTTCGGAACGTCGCTCAGATAACGAGGGGTTTTTTCAACTTTTTTATCCATACATTGCAAAAAAACGCCTCGAACTGTCATATTTTGTCCGAAGCGTGATTTTATTAATAAGCTGTTTCTAATTTCTTTGAAAAGCGTGATAATCCGTAACATATTATAAAGTATAGAACTGCCATTGCTAAGTAAATTGGCAAGACAGCTTGCGTATTCTGACTGTAAATAACCTTTGCGTGATGCGTTAAATCTGGTAAAGCAATCATGGTCGCAAGTGAACTATCCTTGATTAGCGAAATAAACTGACTCACCAAAGCCGGAAGCATCGTTTTGATCGCTTGTGGCAACACAATTTCTCCGTAAATTTGCATTGTATTAAGACCAGTAGATTGCCCTGCTTCAATCTGTCCTTTCGGGACACTTTTAAGGCCTGCCCGAACAATTTCCGAAATCATCGCAGATTCAAAAACGGTTAAAGCAGCAATTGCTGCCCAGAAAACGTTCAATCGAATACCAATTTGTGGCAAGGCAAAATATGCGATAAATATGTGCAGCATTAGTGGTAAGTTTCGGATGATATCGATCGTCAAAGTCAAAACGTTATGAATAATCGGCACTTTAATATGGCGCAGTACACCTAATACAATACCCAAAATAAAGCTAAAGCTGATAGCTACTAGCGCAACTTGCACTGTCACCCATAGACCTTCCAGAAGGAATCTGATATTAATCCAAGTGTAAGCTTCTAACAGTCTCATTGTTGATTAGCTCCTTTCTTGAACTTTTCTTGCGCCACTCCAATTGAGATAACTTTAAACTAAAACGCTTTGGCTGATAACCCCAAGCTAAACGCATTTCTAAATAACGCATTAAATATGACAATGGTAACGTTAAACTTAAATACATCAAGCCGATTAATAAATAGGTATCAAGCGTTTGAAACGTATTACTTGCGATTAAATCGCCGTGATACATTAAGTCACCAGCAGCTACTACCGCTAAAATTGAACTATTCTTAATTAAATCCACAAATTGATTACCAAGCGCTGGCAGTACTACACGGAAAGCTTGAGGCAGTATAATTTCTCGCATTATCTCAGATTCACGTAGACCCGTTGATTGCCCAGCTTCCTTCTGCCCTTTTGGAATACTTAATAAACCTGTTCGAATCGTTTCCGCAATAAAAGCTGTTGTGTACAAGATTAAGCCCAAGACTCCCGCCGTAAAACCATTAATTGGGATGAAATATAATGGAACGACAATAAAGAAAAACATTGCCACGACTAACAAGGGAATATTCTTGAAAAATTCGACATAAATAGTCGCTAGTTTTCTTAACCAGCTGTATTTCGATAATTGCCCAATCGCAAGTAAAGTCCCAAACAATAAGCTGAAAATTAAAGTGATGATACTTGCGCCAAGTGTAACAACTAGGCCTGCCTGTAAATCAGCCATAAATTTAATCATTAATTGATTCATTTCGCAATTCCTTTCTTAGCCCTTTAACTAGGGAATCCATTTTGCATAAATCTGCTCATACGTTCCATTTTCATGGATACGAATTAAAGCTTGATTAATCGCTTCTAAAAACTCTTCCTGTCCATGATTAACCGCAATACCATAGGGTTCTTCAGTAAAGTTCTCTCCCACCAATTTATATCCACCAGGTTGTTGCGCTAAAATCCCCATCAAAATAACATCTTCAGCAGTCATGGCGACACCTTGATTAGATTCCAATGCTGTAAAAGCTTCTGCATAATTTTCTAACTCAATAATATTTGCATCAGGTTTAATTTTTCGTAAGCTATCCGCTAATATCGTACCTTTTACCGCTAATACCACATCGTTGGGTCCAAGATCATCCAAACTTGTTATCGTACTATCTTCAGGAACTAATAAGGTTTGCCCGGCATTGAAATAAACATCCGAAAAATGCACCACTTTTTTACGCTCCTCAGTGATTGACATCGTTGCGATAATCGCATCAATATTGCCATTCTTCAACATCGGTACCCGACTCTTCGAATTAACCTCAACGAATTTAGCATTCGCTTCATCGCCGGTCAACTCATGTGTAATAGCCTTGGCTATATCCACATCAAAGCCTTCAATCTCACCATTTGCGATATTATAATAACCAAACAAATTGGTGTCGATAGGGACTCCCCAGAAGATGATTTGTTCTTCCGCTTCAATATTAGCTCTGCTAAATATAATCGATACTGCAATAAGCAAACTCAATAGAAATAAGACTGCTAGACTGAATACTTTTTTCATAGGCCACCTTCTTAATAAGCAACAATTTGACTAACAAATTGTTGAGCTCTTTGATTAAAGGGTTTCTCGAAAAATTCACGACTTGGTCGATCCTCTTTAACTTGCCCTTGATCCATAAACACGACACGATCCGCTACCGTACGAGCAAATCCCATTTCGTGCGTTACGATAATCATAGTCATTCCCTCTTGAGCTAAGGAACGCATAACATCCAACACCTCACCAATTGTTTCTGGATCTAGGGCTGAAGTTGGCTCGTCAAACAACAGAACATCGGGTCTCATCGCAAGACTCCGCGCTATCGCAATTCTTTGTTGTTGCCCACCAGATAGTTGATGTGGATAACTATCGCGTTTATCGGCTAATTGAACTTTCGTTAATAATTTTATGGCTTCGATTTCGGCTTCCCCTCGAGATTTCCCTAAAACCTTCATCGGCGCTAGAATTATATTCTCCAACACCGTTTTATGAGGATAGAGATGGAAATGTTGAAATACCATCCCAATTCTATGTTTCATTTCTTTGGGTTCGGCCACAATATCCTCTTCTAAACGAATGGCTAATTGTCCTTCATTAATCGACTCCAGGCCATTAATACAACGTAACATTGTACTCTTACCAGAGCCCGATGGACCAATCACCACTACTACTTCACCCTTGTTAAAACGCAAATTTAAATTCTTCAAGGCATGAAAATCACCATAAAACTTATTAACATTCACAAATTCAATCATTGGGCTCTCTCCTTTTTGTTATGATACAGAAGTTTAATTCCTCCTCTGTTATAAAACAGATAATACTAGATCATTAAATGAAAGGCAAGTCTTTTTAAGAATTTGATTAGAATATTTTTTTCACTCTAGCTCTCATTACTTGAACTACGAGAGTTGACATCTCTTCCTTACGTTCCTAGCGGAGCTCATTATGATGGTTTTCCAAGGCGCCTCCGTCTTGAAAAATAATTAGCTGAGTGAAGTATTAATCACGTTAAATCAACATAAAACATATAGAACCTTATACAACAAAAAAAACGAAGTTTTATGGCTATTATGAACCACAAACTTCGCAACGATTATTGCCTATTTAATTTTATTGGTCACTGCTTAAATTTCTACATAAGTAAATTTATTGCCGTGATTTAAAACAAGCTGCTCCAAACCAGAAGGCGATAGCCACACTGTTGCGGTGTTATCATTCGGATGAATCCCCACCTTATCGAAAGTCTGTAGCTCACTGTCTAGAACCACTTCAACTTTACAAGCCTTATCATTTAAGATGCCCAATGGTGTCACCGCACCTTTATCAAGTTTCAACAATTCATGCAAACTTGCTTCAGAAGCAAAACTCAAAGGACGGCTGTCTAACTTAGTACGTAATTCTTTCAGATTCACTCGCTTGTCTTTCACTACTGAAACTAAAAAGAAGCGTTTCTTTTTATCATCACGTACGAATATATTTTTGACTACTTGGTCTAAATTTGCCAATTCTAACTGTTCCATTTCTTCAATCGTATAAACCGCTGGATGTTCGACTAAAACATACGCAATCTGTTGATCATCTAATAACCTCAATGTCTCTTGCCTCATATTATCCACTCTTTCAATAAATACTCTAACTGACGCCGCTCCAATTGCACGAAATATTAACCAATCTACATTAACACTAAACACTTAATCGGTTAATATTCTAAAATTATTTCCTGAAAAATCTGCTTCAAAACGGAAATCTTCCCTTTCTCCATAGACGTTGGACCATAGCAGTCCTGATTCAGATTGTTCGCCAAAGTCCAACCAAACTTGAGTCTCACGATTTTCATCCAATGCGTGATTTCCCTCTTTCAAAAAGGACATCATCTGTGCATAGAAATCGGTAATCCCTTGAATTGGCACCTTTTCCAATGCTAAGTCGCCAGATAAGACCGTTGGTTTGTAGGGTTCACCTTTCTTCCAGCCAGAAAAAAGAATGCTGGTGCCATTGTACCGATAGTTGTCATAGTAAGTAAGTTGGTCAGGATCTTGAACAATCCCCCTAATATAATCATTTGATAAATAAAGGCTGATAAATTTAACCGGTTTACCTGAAAAATCATCGGACAATTCATCGAACACATTTTCCAGCTTGTCTTTATCTTCTAGCAGCGTTGATTTTTTCCCAATATAACCGGAACTCTCTCCACCAATTCTAAACGTCTCGTAATAACGAATTTGCCCAGTCGCAAATAAATAGACAATCCCGAACGCGATCATCGCTAACACAAATTTAAGTAAGAAACGCTTCAAAAAAATACCCCTTTGCCAGAATATTATCAGTTATACATCTTACTAACAGTATACTTGAATGATAATTTAGCTACAAAGAAAATAGCCTTTCAAACGATTACGCTTAAAGACTGCTAATTGTGATGGTGCAAATTGTTTAATTTATACAAGCTTTTAGAGCATTCTATCAGAAAAAATGGCCGGTCCGAGGCCTTTAAATTCCGTTTAACAGTTTTAAATTGATTATATCGCTTTACTTTTATTGTAATACTTAACGTCGCTCAGCGACTTGTTTTCCATAGCGGTATAAAGGGCAATCGGCACAACTTGCTCTGACTTTAAGCTTAGCGAAATAGACAGAGCCTAGCCGATTGAGCTGGAACAGCCCTCACAACCGTGAGGCTTTGAAAGCGACCACCGCCTTGGAAAACAGCCAGCTGAGCGTAGTACAAAGCTGATAAATCAACATAAAACTTATAATCCCCAATACTAAAAAATCTCCAGCACTGACACTTAGTTTGTCAATGGTGGAGAATATTTTGGTAAGGTTATTTAAAATTAAGTAATGTTGATGAAACAGCTAATGCTGCGCCACCTAATGCCCCATTTATAATGTTGTAAGGGACAAACCTTAGCGATTCGCGATGAACCGCATCAAAAAGTGAGATTTGTTGACTCACCAACTGGCGTAGATACTTCATCAAATCTTCGTCAAGAAACATCTCACTATGTAAGTAAATGGTATCGGTATCGACTAACATGCCGAGATTTTTAATCACCATGGCTAAATAACTTAAGCCATCATGAAGCATTTCATGAATACCCGCATCACCTAAATGGTAGGCCTGTAAGATATGAGTTAATTCGATATCATCACGATTATCAATAATAAATGACAATTTAGATTTACCTGAATCAAACAATATTTTTGCTTTATTAATCAACCAAGCCTCACTAATTACGGTCTGCAAGCAACCATGCTTACCACATTCGCATTGTAAACCTTTAGGATCAACGACCACGTGACCGATTTCTCCAATTGAATTGTTACCCTCTCCGTACAATTCATGATTATACATGGCAGCCGCAAAAATACCTCGACGAATATGACAGAATGTATAGTTCCCAACGTTCTTACGTTTAAAAATCCGCTCAGATAGCACCATACACTTTACATTGTTTTTCGCAAAAACCGGCATATCCATTTCTTCCATTAAACGCTTTAAGTCAAAATTCCGCCACAATGGTTGATTCGATTGAATGCGTTGTTTTTCAGGATCGTAGTGTCCCGGCAATGCAATACCAATGCCATCTATGCTGATTTCCTCATGCTTTTGCATAAATATTTGTAATTCTTGGACAACCTGCTGATAGGTGAAGTGATCATCTTTCAAACCACTTTCGATATGTTGGTCGATAATATTGCCTAAATTATCTGACAAAATATAAACAGTCACTTGCTCAGCCAGTTCAACCCCGATATAATACTTTTGCCCCGGGGAAATATCCAAGTAAATTTTACGACGTCCTGCCTTACCAGAATCTGCTTCGCCTAATTCGTGAATTAAACCAGTTTCCAATAAGTGCGAAGAAAGCTCTGTCATTGTCGCTGGTGTAACATGAGCTATTTGAGAAATATCAATGCGCGAAATTGGTCCTTGAGCATAAATAATATCAAGTATTTGCGCACGTTGTTGATATTTTTTCTCGGTTATAATCATCCTCATCCCTCCAACTCGTGATAGATAACTTTTGTATACGAACGTAAACGTTTGCGAGCTAATTATAAGCTCTAAATGCGGCTATTGCAATAGTATGAACATCGGACACAAGGCCAGAGCACTGATTACTTAGCCGCTAATTGTTTGTATAATTCAATCATTTCTTGCGTCAAATCCAAGAAAGTAATGGCATTCATTAAGTGGTCCTGACTGTGAATTAATAATAAAGAGACATCAAATTGTTCGCCACTTGCTTCTTTTGTTAATAAAGCCGTTTGACCACGATGTGAATCTACTAATGCTTCACGTGCTTCTTTAATTTTCGCTTCCGCTTCCTCAAAGTTCCCTTCTTTTGCTGCATTTAAGGCTTCAAAGCCTGTGGATTTAGCGTTACCTGCATTCATGATAATTGACATAATCGGTTCTAATAATTCTTTATTCATTTGGATTTTCCTTTCTAAGTCAGACAATTCGAGTTCATATTTTGATAAAAACAGCGTCATCCCCTCATTCCGCTGGGTATAACGCTGTTTCGTATCGTAAACGTAATTTATTCACCTAACAACTTCATCGCAGAATCTAATACTTTGTCACCTTTCATCATGCCGTAATCCATCATATCAATGACCGCTACCGGAATCCCTTGTGGTTCAAATTTTTCTTTAAAGTTTTTCTCGTGATAGCGAACTTGAGGGCCTAATAAAATGACATCAATCGCTTGTGATTTCACACGTGTTTCTGCTTCATCAATGGATACCGCAAAGATATCGGCTTCAAATCCTTGATTGCGTGCAGCTTCTTGCATTTTTGTAACTAGCATACTTGTACTCATCCCTGCCGCACAAGCTAACATAATTGTTTTCATTTGTATTTCCTCCTATCGATTAACTGACTTAGCCATCATCGATACTGCATGACGGTGGCCACGAATTGCTTTACTCATTGCAAAGATATTCTCCACCGGCGCCAAACCACCAAAACCTGCGTCGCCAATATGTTGCATATCGACACCACAAATTTTATTGGTAATCGCCATTTGTTCAATTACCGCTGGACTTGAGCCTTCTTGACTCGTTCCGATTGCTGTCATCACTAATGCGCCTGCTTCGTGTGCGACTTTTACAGCTGCTTTCAATTGATCCGCATCAAAGCCTGGTACACTCCCTACAGATGGAACAAGAATTATATCTGCTCCAGCATCTACTAGTGCTTGAATCGTCGCTGGATCGGCAACCGGTTCAGAGACACCAGCTCCATGCATTTTACCTGCCATAATCAAACCAGAGAACTTTTCTTTTGCTCGTTTTACTGATTCGATTATAGCACTATTCGACACACCAGTCCCGGGATTACCGGTGAAACATACAAATTCTAAACCTAGTTTTTCTATTTCTTCTAGAGTCTCGTCATTTGCTTGACGGCCTTTTGAAATTTCCATTAACGTTTCGGCTGCTTCTGCATTGGGGTCCACTGGTTCTAAGTTTACACCGATAGGGCGTCCAACCAACTCATGCAGTCTTTCGACAAAATTAGCTTGATCGCGATCTAAGGCAAATACTTTTGGTTCTAATACATCAATACCGTTTAACAAAATCAAGTCCGCTCCAAATGCTCGGGCAATTTCAGCGTTTGTCACATCTCCTAAGAAACTTTCACGTGGTGCGACGTTCTCCGAGACAATCACTCTTCCTTCACTTGCTCGAATACTTTGCTTTAATTCTTCGGCAGTCATTGCCAGAATTTCTGAAGTATTCGCACTAATAAATCGTTTTACCATAATTAAAATTCCTTCCTAGACGTTCGTTTGATTTATCCTAACTCTGCTTGTTCATCCTTCAAGAATGTTTTCTCTAAAGTAGAGTAGAATGGTAAGTACAATAAGATGTCAACAATGATAATCACTACTTGTAACAATGAACCCATGATGCTTCCTGTCGCTAAGAAACCACTGATAATTGGAGGCATAGTCCAAGATGCAGCTACATATGTAATTGGCACTAAGCCTGATGCCATTGCTGTATAAGCGATTAATGCGTTCACCATTGGTGCCAAGATAAATGGTAATAATAAGGTAATGTTTAATACTACAGGTAAACCAAACATTGTGGGTTCATTAATGTTGAATAGACCTGGCGTCAATGTGAGGGGTGCCATAATTTTAGAACGTTTACTTGCGTTTTTACGACGTGCAATCATCGCAACTACAATTACTAAACCAAGTGTTGCACCCCCACCACCGATATAAACAAAGTTGTCCATAAATGGTGATGTAATGATATGTGGTAAAGCTTCGCCAGCTTGACGAGCCGCCACGTTAGCATCTAGGTTCGCTAACCAAGTTGGGCTGAATAACTGGTTGATTGTATTCCCACCGTGTAGACCTACAAACCAGAATAATGAGTTTAAGCCGACAACAATCATTGTTCCGAAGATATTGCTACCTAATAGACTTAATGGACCTCCTAAAATTGTCTGCATAATTTGGTGCATATTAGGTAAACCAAACGCATCTAAAACGCCATAAACAATTAACCATAAGGTAATAATCGCTGCACCTGGTAATAAAGCTGCAAATGATTGTGTCACTGCAGGCGGAACTCCGTCTGGCATTTTAATTTGAATGTTATTGGCTACAAACCAGTTGAAAATAGCTGCTGAGAATAAAGCCACGATAATCGCCACGAAAATACCACTAGCTCCCATTAGGCCCATTGTAATACCTGAACCTGTTTCACCTGATACAAATGGAGTTACCATAATGAATGATGACACTGAGATAATACCTGAACTAACTCCGTCTGCACCGTGTTGATTAGAGAATGAACGCGCAATACCAAATGCTGCGACAAGCCCCATCAAACCAAAACTTGAATCGACACCTTTCCATAAGTAACCTGAAACACCAATATCACCTAGCCATGCTTCCCAACCTGGAATCGGGAATGACGCAATGACCATGAATAACGATCCAATAATAATAAGTGGCATCGCCAATGTAATACCGTCACGAATCGCAATTAAAAATTTAATTCCAGCCAATTTACTCGCAATCGGCATTAATTTAGATTCTAAAAAATCTTTCATATTTATCTCTCCTTATATGAACTTATCTACATATCCGACAGAACAACCAACTTATTTTACCTTCACACCTCCGTTTTTTTGATGAGGCTTTCATTTATTTGTCTTTAGTATACACCCACGCATTTGTTTTGTAAATAAAAACAAATAATTAATTTAAATAATTTTAGCTTATTTTAAATAAACAATCATCCTGCCAAAATACTTTCCCACACATTCTTACTAAAATCCCTATAAACACAAGCATTCTCATAGGTTATAAGATGTTTCTGTTCGGAATATTGATTCTTTCTCACCCATTAATTTATTTTCCCATAAATTAATCTACTTACTTTTCGTAAACAACTAAATTACGCCTTTGTCATTTGTTATGATTCCGTAAACAACTTTTGGTGGAATACTTAACGTCGCTCAGCGACTTGTTTTCCATAGCGGTATAAAGGGCAATCGGCACAACTTGCTCTGACTTTAAGCTTAGAGAAATAGACAGAGCCTAGCCGATTGAGCTGGAAAAGTCCTCACGACCGTGAGGCTTCGAAGGCGACCACCGCCTTGCAAAACAATAAGCTGAACGAAGCACAAAGCTTGGTAAATCAACACAAAACTTATTACCCTTATA
>Ga0194137_10002834_pt1 | contig 10129 bp, 7 predicted proteins | sample TARM_MetaG_T3_14_FD_134025 | JGI IMG/M metagenome (GOLD analysis project Ga0194137, IMG submission 134025) | Freshwater microbial communities from Pennsylvania, USA, analyzing microbe dynamics in response to fracking - TARM_MetaG_T3_14 (version 2) | ecosystem: Environmental > Aquatic >...
GCTCGCGCCAGGCGCCAGAATCAAGCCCTTTACAGCCAGTGCGTCGGACGTCGCGAAAAAGATTGTCAGGGCTGCAGAAGCAGGACGTCCCAAGCCTCGATATCTGGTTACACCCCAGACCTACGCGGCCGAATTTGTCACCCGGTTTATTCCCCGGTCGATCCAGAGAATCATCTTGCAATAAGGCGGGCCTTCTTCACCCTCCGGGCCCGGCTCAGTTCATCCTTCACGTATGCCCCGACGGCCTTGAGGATGCCCAGATCCGGATCAGCCTCTTGGTCATCTGCCAGCCGGAAAATCTGCTGGTAGTACCAGGCCTGACCGCCCAGCACATTTTTCTGGGTTAAAAAATCAGGCCAATCATGAGCAAAAATGCCTACGCCTGGCGGCTTGTCACTGGTCATCGCCTTGCCGTACTGTTTGCCGTTGACGGTGCAAATTTAAACACACACCGCAATCAAAGGGATTGTCTTTATGTCACTGGAAAAACACGATCTGATTCATGAATTCCCAGACTCAAAAGAAGCCATTCATCAACTGAAAACCAGCAACAATCATTTCGCGAAACTGTTTGAAGAGTACCATGAGCTGGATCATGCAGTTCACCATTTCGAAGGTGGTGCAGAGAACACCTCTGACGAACACTTGGAGGACCTCAAGAAACAACGCCTCAATCTGAAAGACCAGCTTTCTGGCATGATTCGAGAGTACGAATCCGCGCCTGAGAAATAGAAGTAACCCGGCAACTATTCCCCGGCCGCTGATACGGGCTATCACTGCAAATTGTTTATTGGAATCAAAATTTCATTTCGCCTTAAAAACCAGGGCATGAACGGTGGGTTATATCGCGCCCAGACTGGCTTGCCCTGAATAATGAATCCCTTTTTGTTGATCCATTCCTCCAACTTCGACTTGTTCTTTTGATAGCTCGATTTGCTCCAAAACCCGGAGTACTCGATGGCCGCCATCGTCCGCTCGGGCACCTGGCGTATGGTGATCCTCTCGTCCCTGGGTTTCGGAGTGGTCTGCATCGTAAATGATCCCGGCATCATAAAACTGACCGCCCATTTCCCGTCGACCTGCGTCTGGCCTACCGGTGCTGTCATGTCGATTTCCTGGCCCTCAGCCACCTGTCCAACGGGCGCGGTCATTGCGATTTCCTGCTGAGTTTGGTTGTTGCCGGAAATGTATTTGAACAAACGACCAAACGCTTCACTGCCCGCGTCTTCAAATTCCGTATCGACGACTGTCTCTGCAACAATCTGCGGCTCATACTGACGCACCTCCAGATTGTCTTCCTTCAGAAGTACTGTGTATTCCGCTTCTTCTGTCGCCATGGTGGTTGCCGATAAGAACATTGAGCAAAGGGAGAGAACGAGTGCTGCCTGCCGTTTAAGCATAATGTTTCCTTTCATTTTTACCTTAAAGCCCGAAAAGCCCGATTTCGCCCATCTCATTTACACGCCCAACCACTCTGCCAGCTGAAGATTGGTTTTCAGCCTCAATCGCTGCTGAAGCATCCCCTCAAAAACGCCTTCCACGGTTCGCTCCTGCCCTAGCAATGGTAGCGAGGCCTCAGCCTCTGAGAAAAACTGCTCCTCACGAGACGTGCCCACAATGGCTTGCGCCCACCAATTCACTACTCGAGGGTGCGCCTCCTTGAGCAGCAAGTCTCCGGGAAGCTTTTCGGACTTAGAAGCATTCGCCGTATGAGTCGCTGGCATCAGATTCCAGAGATCGTTGTTGTTCCATCGTGACCACGGAAAACAGTGGTCGACGTCAAACCGCTTCGCTTTGAGATTTTGGGCTGTCCATACGCACTCGACCCGACCAGTCTCGAGCTGCTGGTTAATCATGTGACGGACAGCTGACGTATCGCGCCGACCTTCCACCCACTGTAAACCACGATGATAGTCATCCATGCGGTAACGCAGATCCCAGCTACCCATCAAATCAACCCATTCATTAACAATCGCAGGCTCAATCCAGCACGCATAGCGACTGAACGCATCCCAGAGAAATGAAGGAACACGGAAGGTACCGAACCGGGAAAGCGTTGCCTTGTCCAAACGCACGGGCGCCTTCTTGATGGTCATCCTGGCCGAACCGCCCTCGAAGATCGGACGGTTACTGCCGGGCCAGGTCGTGAAATGTGCGGGGTTCTTGAGAATGGTCGAGCAAGCATCCCGGATAGCGCGCAGGACCACCGGAGCAACATCGGCCGACAGCGACATACCCACTCTGAAATCCAGAGGCGTGAAACTATTCAGCCTGAAGAAATCATCAGTGGCGAAGCCGTAGCCACGGTTACCTGGCGCTTGCCTTAACTGGTGCCGCAGAACCAGAGGGTGATAAAGCATAATCCAGAACAGCCCGACCGCCCCAAGCGGAATATCCACCCAGTCATCGGTACGTTTAAGCGCCAGGCCAGGCGCACCGTCAGCGATCCGGACGAGGGTTCGCAGCAAACCCAATTTGTAAGTCGAAGACTTATTATCATTAACGATAATGTGGCGGACTGTCGGCAATGCGCCTGTGCCATCGTCCGCCAAACGAAAAGCCAGAGTCTCCCAGGAAACCTCGTCTCTCTGGAGCTCATCCTTACTGTGCCCGACCGGCAACGGAAGCGGGATCAGTGCCCGGCGTTTGGCAAAAACCTCCAACTCTTCCCTGCTGACGTCGTAAAAAAGCCGTTCGCCATCACCGGGCCCATGCCGAAGCGTAATCACCAGCATTCCACCCGGTGCCAAAAGCTCAGTCAAAATTCGAAAAGAACGCTCACGATCAGAGGGTGGGATATGCATCCAGACAGCGGAAACAAGAATCAGATCGAAGCGATAGCTCAGCTTCCGGATCTGACCTAGATCGGGTAATTGATCGTCTACCCAATGAATGCTCTGACTGCGAGTAGCGCCCTGCCCCAACTCTCGCAAGCCAGCTGCGGGCTCTACCGCGACAACGTCCCAGCCCCGCCTTGCAAGGGCACTGGAATCTCGACCGCTGCCTGCGCCGACGTCCAGACCAAGGCCTGATTTATCACCAAGGAAAGATACCCAATCGTGATGAACCTGTTCGAAGGTCAGGGACTGATACTGGCTGAAGAACTTTTGGGCGTTTTGGTTGTAGGGGGTGTAGCTCATGCCACTGCCAGCTTCGCTGCCTGCTGCCACATAAAACTCGGCATCGACGTCCTGAGTTTCCAAGTAATACTCATGGGCTGTGAGCCGGCGTGTGAAATGTACTCAACCTCGCCATAATTCACAAATCCCATCGTTCGACCGTACACATCTTTCGATTGCTCTCTCACAAACAGGAACAGACGCTTATTGAGGGCTCGGTGCTTGATGTATTCCTTCCCCTTCCCCCTGTCTGGCCGTGCGCTATTTTGCGACTGCCAGTGGAACAGCTGCTCATTTATGGCGTAGTCGTGATACATGGTGGTCGGGGAAAACTGCTTCTCATTCTTGTCTAAGGTGACGAAAAGCAGCTCGATATTCTGCTCCTGAATGACGTAAACACCTTCCCGAGAGGGCGGCTGGTGCTCGAACGTCGTAGCACCAAACCCAACCAGAATTTGCTCCCGAGAATAACGGGCATGAAGTCGCAGCGGTATGTCCGACAGTTCCGGCATGGCAGGCTGCTCGTGCCTGGTTTTTGCCATTTTCCACTCGAGTACGTCCACGAGTTCCTGGTCTACTCGGGACTTACGGAGCTCAGCGAGGCTCTGGGCAAGCGACTTAAACTCCAACTCCGGTCCTGCTTTCTGCCAGAAATCGTAATGGCACATCAGAGCAAGGCGATTATCGGCATTTTCCCAGCGAAACCCTGACTGGCATAGCCTTTTGAGGAACAGCAGGTACTGGTGATCATCACAGACGAGTACCCGGTTGTAGATGGCCTTCTTCACTAGTTTAAACAATGACTCATCCGCAACATTCTCGTCTTTGGCTTTGCTGACCAGTTCTGCCCAACTACCGCGCCTATATAGCTCGTTCAGGTCGATGTGAGGATGATGCGTTAGAAAGTTTTTCAGCGTGAGAGGTTGAGCAGAATGCTGCGGAAATTGACGTAACAGGGATACCAACCGATTCATCGTAAGAGTGGCCTGGCGTATGTTGCTCAGCACCATTTCCTGGGTTTTCTTGGTAAGCTCAATCCGGCAGCCCAACGGCGCACGGGGAAAGCCCTGTTTCAACTCATCAGTAATTGAGCGTTCAGACTTGCCCACCAAGGCTCTGAACTTGTTGGCAAAATCATACTCAGGACGTGAGTTACCCACGAAGTCCAAAACCGTGCAGCACTCTTTGCCATCCGCCAACCGTAGGCCGCGACCCAACTGCTGCAAGAAGATGGTCAGGCTCTCGGTAGGGCGCAGGAACAACAGGGTGTCCACTTCTGGGATGTCGATGCCTTCGTTGAAGATATCAACCACGCACAGAACGTGGATTTGCCCTGATCGAAGGGCTTGCTGTTTTTGGTGGCGTTCATGAGCGTTGTCGCTGGTAAGCACATCCGCTTTGATGCCCTTCAGCAGGAACTGGGACACCATAAAGTTGGCGTGAGCGCGGCTCACACAGAAAGCCAAGGCTTTCATGCTATCGATATCAGTGGCGATCTCCCGCAAGCTGCGCAGGATCTTTTCCACGCGGTTCTGGTTGTGTGTGTAAAGGTTGGTTAGCTGAACAACATCGTAGCGGCCGCGATTCCACGGGATGGTACGCAGGTCAGTATCATCGTCTATCCCAAAGTATTGGAAGGGGCAAAGGTGGCGGCGATTAATCGCTTCTGGCAAGCGGAGTTCAGCGGCAATCACACCTCCAAAGTCGCTCAGGATATCGCCCCCATCGTGCCGTTCAGGTGTCGCTGTCAACCCCAGGAGTATCTCAGGCGAGAAGTGGCCCAGTACTGCTCGGTAACTGGATGCGGCGATATGATGCACCTCATCAATAACGATGTAGTCGTAGTAGTCTTCGGTCAGGTTGAGTTGAGCCAGCTGGTTGTTAAGCGCTTGGATCGAGACGAACAATTGGCGGTAGTGCTCAGGCAAATGACCGCCGACCCAGAGCTCACCGAATGTATTGTTACGCAGTACTCCACGGTATGCTTCGCGGGCCTGCCTTAGAATTTCTTCTCGATGCGCCACAAACAGAAAGCGGGCATTTGGCTTCGCCTTGAGGAATCGGTGAAAATCAAAGGCCGAGATCAGAGTCTTTCCCGTGCCCGTCGCCGCCACCACCAGGTTTCGGAAACGCTGGTGCATGTCCCTCTCAACAGACAGTTGCTCGAGAATATCCTTCTGATGCGCGAACGGCGTGATCTCGAAATAGTGGGAGATACCAGCATCGTCCAATCCTTTTTGCTGCCTAAGCGCACTATTTAGCTTTTCTGTACTCTCAGCCTCACCATCAAACCATTCGAACTCATCCGATGCCCAATAGGTCTCGAAGGTGCTGAGGGACTTGTTGATAATGTGCGGAATTTCCTGAGAGGTGATCTTCAGGTTCCACTCAAGACCGTTGGTCAGCGCCGACCGAGACAGATTCGACGAACCAATGTAACCGGTGTGAAAGCCCGTATTCCGTAAAAACAAATAGCTTTTTGCGTGCAGCCTTTCACGTTCAGTGTTGTAGCTCAGCTTCACCTCAGTGTTAGGCAGACTGGCCAGGTACTCCACGGCTTTGGCATCCGTGGCTCCCATATAGGATGTGGTGATGATTTTGAGTTCGCGTCCACTCGTGGTGAAGGTTTCCAGTTCTTTCCGGAATATCCGAATTCCGGCCCATTTGATGAATGAGACCAACCAGTAAATCCGGTCCGCTGACAAAATCTCGCGCTTTAGCTCTGACTCCAGTGACAAGCCAGCATTACTGCCTGAAAATAACTCACTCTGAGTGAGCCCTGTGAGCGGGAAAACGTCTTCAACATACTGCTTCAGGTTCGCAGCAACCGGGTTTTCCAGCTCATAAAGCGCGGTGAGGATCTTTCCTTGGCTATCGAGGAGGTTCTCATCCAGGAACCCATCATCCTGCACCTTCCCCTTGAGCCACATCAGCAACTGATTCGATAACTCGATTTGCTCCTGAAGTCGGTTATCGCCCGAAGGCACAGACCCGATAGCGAACTCCAGAATGTTAGTCAGGAATCGTGACAACCATACAGATGCTTCCACACTGCTAAGCTGGCGCTCACCTACGTAAAATTGTTTCCGGTCCAATCTGTTTTCTACGAGCCGGGTAATAAGCTGCTCGTAGATTCCGGTCTGCTGCATCGTGTACGTCCCACATTGATGACTTCCAGAAGAACGGCGGTGGCCACCGGCATTCCTTATATCTCGCAATCTAACTAAATCCGGTAGAATGACGTTAACCCCTAACATGTCGGATTTCCATGAAATCCGCGATCCTCCCGACAGGTTTTTCTGGCCTGAAGAGCGCCTCAAGCGGTTTTTTGTGTAGCCTTACATTAGATCGAGCGCTTCCACATTGTGGACGCACTGGACAGCCACAACCGAATATCCAGCTTGCCGGTCAGCCGTCCGTAACTTGCAAAGCACTGCTTGGCGTCGCTACTCATTCCTGTGCAACTGCCTGAACCTTCAAGCTCTGGAGGTCAATAGGTGGTACACCAAGGTCGTTCCAGTGCCCTGGATGGCAGGTAAACAACAGTAGCTGATGCCGGCTGGCAGCATCGAACAGGATGCGTTTCATATCTTCCAGGCGGTCGCTGTCACTGTGCACCAGGGTGTCGTCCAGGATGACCAGCGTTGGCCTTCCGGCTTCCCGCAGCAGATCGGCATAGGCCAGGCGGCTGATCAGGCCCATCTGTTCCCGGGCGCCAAAGCTCAGTTCGGTGATCTGCCCCAGTTCGGTGCCACGGCTGAAGGTGCCCGGGCGTAGCTGTTCGTCTACCTCCAGCGACGCTTCCGGAAACAGTACTGACAGGTAGTGGTTCAGATGTTTCTGCAGCGGCGCCTGCAGTCGACGCGTCAGGGCCTGGCGCTTTTCGGTGAGCAGGGTCAGCAGCAGATCCAGCGCCTGGGCGCGGCGGTGCAATTCCTGATAGCGGCGGTTGCACTGGTCGTACTCCGCCTCCTTCTCGTTGAGCTGTTCTTCCAGCCCTTCCGCGCCCCAGGCTTCCAGCCTGACTTTGATATCCCGGAGTTCGCGGCCCCGGTTTTCCTGGGTTTGGCGCAGCTGATTGACCGCATTCTGGTAGCGTTCGATATCCTGCCGGAGAAACTCCGGGCGGGCATCGCGGATCTCCCGTTCGCGGCGCTCGAGGCTGGCTTCGAGTTCGGCCTGCTGTTTCTCGATGTTCGCCAGGTCGGTGGTTATCTGCTGAAGTTGCTGCTGTCGTGCCGGGCTCTTTTCTTCATCCGCCAGCCGCTGCCATTCGGTTTTGGCATTGTCCCGGGCCTGTTTCAGGGCAGACAGGCTGGACTGGTGCGCGCGCTCATCGGATTCGGCCTTGTCCAGGGCGGTGCCTGCCCGGGCAAAGGCCGCCTCCGCTTCTTCAAGGGCCGGCACATCCTCTTTCGGATCCGGTTTGGGCGTGGCTTCCAGTTGTGATCTGGCTTTCTCCAGCTCGCCGTCCGCCTCTTTCTGGTCGGAGACAAGTTGCTCAAGGCCTGCCGGCGCCAGAGATTTGAACAGCTCGTCGGCATGCTTCACGGCTCGTCCAGCACTTTCAAAGGCGGAAAGACGATCCTCCGCCAGCTCCACCGATTCCACGCCAAGGGTCTTCAGCTGTTCTTTCAAATCTTCCTCAAGGGCTTTCAGCTTCCTCCGGGTGCTGGCCAGCTCTTCCCCGCCCGGGGTTATGCCCAGGGTGCCAACCCCCGGAATGACCAGAGTCGATTCTTCCAGAAGCTGCTGCTCGCCATGTCCGGTGAGCGATTCATCGTTCAGCGTCACTGATGCGCCAGCATCCAGCTGCCAGCTCAATCGGGTGGCGATGGTCCGTGAGCGAATGGTTTCTTCGTTCAGCTGGTTGCCCGTTGTTCTCAGTTTCTTGACCAACTCTGCATCGATGCGGTTTTCCCTGGCTTGCTGCCGCGCTTGCTCCAACTGCTGGTGGTATTCCTTTGCTTTGGTAAGGTTCTGGGTCAGCACCTGTTTTTGCTGTTCAAGCCGGCGGACATCCTGCTCCAGCCGCTCCCGGGTTTGCAGCAAACCCGCCAGTTTGCGTTGCTTTTCCGCTTGCTCATAGGCGGTTCTGGCTTCGGTTAAACGGCCTGCAATCATCGGAGTTTGGGCTTCTGCGGTGGCTAGGTCTCGCTCTGCTCGGTCCAGCTCTGCCTTTCGGCCCTCAAGCTGGCGGCTGAGCCCTTCCAGGTGTTCTTTGTTCTGCTGCAACAGACGGTGGTTTTGCTGCAGTTGGCTGAGCGTGGCTTTCTCCTGGTTTTGTTGCTGCTCCAGGCGTTCAACCTGCTGATAACGCACCCGGGCCTCCTCCAGCTGGCGCTGGGCGTCTTCCCAGGGGCGCTCGGCCTCGGCCTGATCATAGTCCTGGGTCAGTTTGCCAAGCCGGTCGACCTGCTCCTGGTATTTATGCACCCGCTCCTTCAGCGCTTCAATTTCAAGTTCATAGTGAGCGCGGTCTTTTTCCAGTTTCAGGTAGTCGCCCCGGGGCTTGCCGGTTCCAGTCAGCAGGGTGTCCCGCTGGCTGCGAACCGTCTCGATCAGGTCGTCGCCTCCAGAACTGGCCACCTCTCCCACCATAGAATTCAGGGCGGACTTCAGATGATCACCGGCATGCTCTATGGCCTGTTCGATGTCCTGCCCGGTGCCCTGTTCCACCCACAGCAGTCCCGGAATGCCCCAGTGTTCGGCTTTGCTGGCGCCGCGTTTCGGGTACTGGTAGCCCAGTAATTCAGCCAGTTTTTCTTCGGCGTCGTCTTCACTGTAGGTCTCGGTGCCGACAACCAGGTCGCACCGTTTGCGCTGGAGAAAGCTTTTGGTGAGGCGCCAAACGAGGTTGTCGTGCTCGAAATCCAGCTCAATGGTGGGCGCCGCGGCGGAGTCGCCCCACGGGCGCAGGTCGTCTACGGCGGTGGAACGATAGCGCTCGAAAATCGCGGCACGGATGGCACGTACCAGGGTGCTTTTGCCGGACTCGTTGGGGCCGTGAATCAGGTTGAGCCCGGGTTGCAGGTTGCCCAGAACGAAGGGTTTGCGGAATTGGCGCAGCTGTTCAATGCGCAGTTTCTGCAGTTTCATTGCTCAGCCCCCTGTTCCCGATCCCTGAGCAGCCCCGCCAGAATGGCCAGGGCATCCCGGGCGACATTATCCTGCGCCTCTTCCTGCCGCTCCCGCAGGCTTTCAACCACCTCGCCCACGTAGCCATCCGCTTTCAGGGCCGCGATGTCCTCATCGGTGGGTGCAAGCTGAAGCCCGCTCCGCTCGCAGCGAAGGCTGCGGAATCGCGCTTCGGCAACCGACAAGGCCTTCAACAGGGTTTCTTCGCCGGCCAGGGTCACCGAGCCTTCAAGGCGCAGATCAACAACGGCGGATTCGGGCAAGGTGCTCAGGCGTTCCAGCAGCTGCTCAAGATCGAAGTGGACCGCCAGGGTTTCCCGCCACTGGTGCCACTGATACCGCCCCGTTGGGAGTGAGGTTACTTTCGGGGTCGCGCCGGGTTCGGACACTTTAACGATCAGGGCATTGCCCGCTTCGTTGTTCCGGAACCGTTCCGGCTCGGGGGTTCCGCTGTACCAGGTGCGTTCATCGATCTGTTTGGTGCCGTGCCAGTCGCCCAGGGCAAGGTAATCGAGCCTGCTGGCTTTCGCACGGTCTGGCGCGATGGGGTTGGTGGAATCGATCTCGTCTGGCAACAGGCCCTGGACGCTGCCGTGGGCCAGGCCCACTCTGAGAAAACCTTCAGGGGTTTCGTAGCCGCTGAATGGCTCGGTCATATCGCCGTAGGTATGGCGCTGGGTCAGCGGCGCGCAGAGGATGCTGAGGCCCTGGTCTTCCAGATCAATCACGCCGGGCTGAAGCGCGAGATGGACGTTCACCGGCACCGCACCCAGGCGCTGAGCTCGGGTCCATACGCTCTCTGCCAGGGCGGCGTCGTGGTTGCCTGGCAGCATGACCCAGGGGCCGGTAAACCCCTTTGTGGCGTTAAATAC
>Ga0194137_10002835_pt1 | contig 10126 bp, 6 predicted proteins | sample TARM_MetaG_T3_14_FD_134025 | JGI IMG/M metagenome (GOLD analysis project Ga0194137, IMG submission 134025) | Freshwater microbial communities from Pennsylvania, USA, analyzing microbe dynamics in response to fracking - TARM_MetaG_T3_14 (version 2) | ecosystem: Environmental > Aquatic >...
CCCACGTACTCAAGCTCAAAGCGTTCCGGAAGCAGGAAGTCGAGCTGAGCGGTAGAGAGCGTCTCCTCCTTGCCGAGAGCCGTCTTGATCTGCACGTCGAGCTTCGGACCGTAAAACGCCGCTTCTCCCTCCGCCTCGAAGAACGGCAAGCCGAGCTCCTCGACGACCTCGCGCAGCATGCGCTGGGACATTTCCCACATCTCGTCGTTCTGGAAGTACTTCTCCGTATCCTGCGGATCCCGGTAGCTGAGACGGAAGCGGTATTCCTTGATGCCGAAGTCTTCGTATACCTTGCGGATCAGGTTGACGACACGCGCGAATTCTTCCTTGATCTGATCGGGACGGCAGAAAATATGCGCGTCGTTCAAAGTCATGGCCCGAACGCGATGCAGTCCCGTCAAGGCGCCGGACATTTCGTAGCGGTGCATCGTGCCGAGCTCCGCTACGCGGATCGGCAGATCGCGGTAGCTGCGCATGTCGCTCTTGAACACCATCATATGATGAGGACAGTTCATCGGACGCAGCACGAGCTCCTCGTTGTCCATGACCATCTTGGGGAACATGTCCTCGCTGTAGTGCTCCCAATGCCCGCTCGTTTTGTACAGCTCGACATTGGCCAGCATCGGCGTATAGACATGCTGGTAACCGAGCTTTTCTTCGAGGTCGACGATGTAGCGCTCCAGCGTGCGGCGCACGCGGGCGCCGTTAGGCAGCCAGATCGGCAAGCCTTGGCCGACTTCCTTGGAGAACGTGAACATCTTCAGCTCGCGGCCGAGCTTGCGGTGGTCGCGCTTCTTGGCTTCCTCGAGCAGATGGAGATGCTCGTCCAGCTGCGCCTTCTTCGGAAATGCGGTGCCGTAGATCCGCTGCAGCATCTTGTTCTTGGAATCGCCGCGCCAGTAGGCTCCGGCAACGCTCAGCAGCTTGAACGCCTTGATCTTGCCCGTGGACGGCAGATGCGGCCCGCGGCACAGATCGAAGAACTCGCCCTGGTCGTAGATGGTGATGACCGAGCCTTCCGGAAGATCGCGGATCAGCTCCAGCTTGAGCGGGTCCTCCATCTTCTCGAACGTCGCCAGAGCCTCTTCGCGGCTGACTTCGCGGCGGCGGATCGGAATATCTTCCTTGATGATCCGCTCCATCTCCTTCTCGATCTTTTCCAGATCCTCAGGGGTAATGGATTGCTCCAGATCGATATCGTAATAGAAGCCGTCCTCGATGACGGGACCGATGCCCAGCTTGACGGTCTTTTCTCCATAGATGCGCTTGATCGCTTGAGCCATCAGATGGGCTGTGCTGTGACGGTATACCTCTAGTCCGTCCGCCGAATCGAGCGTGACGATTTCGACCAGCGATCCGTCCTTGATCTCCGTGTTCAGATCCACGACTTTTCCGTCCAGCTTGCCCGCCACCGCGTTTTTCCGCAGTCCGGAGCTGATGGATCCCGCTACGTCCTCGATCGTCGCTCCCGGCTCGTAAGCACGGACCGCGCCGTCGGGAAGCTTGATTTCAATTGCCATTGTCATGCCGCCTCCTGAGTTATAAATAGGATCATAAGGACGCAAAAAAGCACTGCGTCCCGCAAAGGGACGAGTGCTGTACGTTCAGACCCGTGGTTCCACCCTAATTCAACGCCGAGGCGTTCTCTGGGATCCTATAACGGGGATTAGGCCGGCATCACTTACTTTCCGGACGTGCCGGGTTCCATCATGCAGCTTCGAAGGGGTACGGCCGCTTGCGCCTGCGTTAGGAATTTTCAGCCCGGGATTCCTATCTCTGGGACGCGCGTCAAACGCCGCATGTCTTCATCAATGCTTTGACCACATTATATAGAAGCGGGACGTTGCCCGTCAAGGCTCTCCGGCGCCCAAAGCCTGGGAGTTCCCGCCGATTCCGCAATCGCGGCAGCCCGGACATACTTCGGCGCGCTGCTCGAAAATGGCCTGGATCGTACGGATGACCTGATGATCCGGAGTCGGGGTATGGATGCGGATCGAGGCCGGCGCCGCCGTAATCAGGCTGCTCAGGACCATATCCTCCACATTGAGCTCGGCATCCACCAGCTCGGCGATGGCGCGGTCCTCGGAGCGGGTGTCCAGCGGCAGGAAATCCGCGTCCAGAAGCTGGATTTCCTGTCCGTCATCCTGGACGACATGGACCAGCTTGCGGCGGCTCGGCTGCACCGCCACGAAATATTTGAGCAGGGAAATGAATTCCTGATACTGCTTATCCATGACGTATTCCTCGACAGCATACTCCGCCGCTTCCCGCAGCTCCTGCCAATAGCCCTGCAGCCTGAACGTCACGAACCCCTGGAGGTTGAGGCGCGTATTCTCCGCAAGGAAGCCTTCCAGCTCGGCGGCCACTCTGGCCTCCCGCTGCCCGCGGCTGCCCGCCTCTCCTCCAGCGAGCGGTTGCGGCTCCTCGATCTGCCACTGCTCCCCGGACAGGACCAGCCTGCAGCACTGCTCTATAGTAGCGATCTCTTCATCGCCGGTATAATGAAATTGCTTGCGGATGATCGTGCGGATGAGCACCGGCTCGTAACGCTCGACGATGTAGCCCGACAGCCTGGCTGCGGCCTGCGCATAGACAAGGCCTCCGTGCTCGGAGAGAGAGAATCCGGGCAGCCGGGCCGTGCAGATCAGCCTGCGGCCGGACGCTCCCGGCGTCCAGTCCCACAATCGCTCCGCATCTTCCGCCAAGCCGGAGCTTGCCCCGTTCAGCTCGCGGCACAAGGCCTCGCCGCGGTCTTCTTCCTCCGCGATGAGATCCACTACAAGCAGCTCCATGCGCGCTCAACCCCTTTCCTTCCCTTTAGTATATGCCGGGCATGGTCGGATATTCGGCGGGAAGGAGGGCAAAAGGCCTGGAATAAGCATTTTCCGAAGGAGGAAAAAGGTGGTTCTGCGGACATTTTCTATTCATAATGAGGATTGGATTGGCGATCTTTTCATGGTATATTGATTAACGTGTAACCAAGCTTGCATGCTGGAGTGACTCTATTTGGACGATCAATTGCTGGACTTCACCCGAGCGCGCTGGAACCGGATGCTGATGAACGGATTCTGGTGCCTGCTCGGTCTAATGATCTTATTCGAATTCTTGTATCTGGCCTTCATCACTCCGCTTGCTTCGGGAATCTTCTTCAAGAAATACATTCTGCTTCCAACCGTGCTCCATCTTTCCGTGCTGGTCGGGGCAGAGTTTGCTATCCGCTATTTGTCTGAGAGACTGCGCGATTATTCGCTGCTGGTCGCTTCCGCTCTCATGACCTTCATCATCGTTGAAATCAATATCGAAGTGAACTATATCGTCATTGCGCTATTTCTGCCCGTGCTGGTATCCATTTTTTATTTCTCCTCCAAAAAACTCGTCTTTGCCGACGTCCTTTGCCTGCTGTCCCTGTTCTGCCTCTACTTCTTCAACGACAACCTCGATATCTCCCTGGTCGGCATGCTTTCCATTACGGCCATGATGGGGGCATTCAGCCTTGTGGCCTGGGGGGTCATTACGAGAGGCAAGGAAATGCGCCAGTATTACATCCATACATCGCGCTTCAACCAGGAGCTGATGGTCAAGAATACGATCATGGACAAGCTGGCCAAGACGGACGCGCTTACGGAACTGTACAACCATATTACGTTTCATGAATACCTCGACAAGCTGATCGACCACCATGATGTCAGCGGAATGCCGCTGCAGCTTGCCTTGATCGACATCGATAATTTCAAGAGCGTCAACGATCAGTTCGGCCATCGGGCCGGCGATCTCGTCCTGAAGAAAGTATCGGAGATCGTCCGCGCCCAGGCCGGCATGAACGATTTCGTCGCCCGTTACGGCGGCGAGGAGCTTGCCGTCATCTTTACGGACCGGGCCGCAGAGAAGTCCCTTCATATTTTGGAGGCGATGCAGACCAAGATTTCTTCGGCCGTATACGACAAGCTTGGTACCCGCCGCATTACGGTGAGCATCGGTTTCTCCTCTTATGCGGACGAAGGCAAGGAGAATTTCTTTGCCCGAACCGACAAAGCCCTCTATGCCGCCAAATCCTCCGGCAAAAACCGCATCATCATCGCGGAAGAAGCCGAAGTGGCTCAAGCAAGCTTTTCTTGAATGACCCTACAGCCCTGTTGCCGCCCGAAAGGCGGCATGGGGCTGTTTTTTCAGCCGGGAAAAAGGATGCCTGGCGGCAGCCCCAAGTTCATCCGTTCCCGAGGCTCCTCCTCTTGGCAGCTCCGAATCCGCGCCCATACCAAAAAAGACGCCGGTCACCTGAGAACCGCTCCGAGCGATTCACCGGGACTAGCGTCTGAATCAACCAATTAGTTCTGCATGACGAAGTCGCGTTCAGCGTGCTCCCCGTCGTGGAAGACACGAAGAATGTCGTAGCGCGTATTGCGCTGAGCAGGAATCTTGCCCGCCTCCCGGATATACTGGAGAATGAGCTCGATGTTGACCTTGTGGGTCGTGCCCGCCGCGGACACGACGTTCTCCTCCAGCATCGTGCTGCCGAAGTCGTTGACTCCGTACGAGAGCGACTGCTTGCCGATCTCCGGCCCCATCGTCACCCAGCTCGCCTGCATGTTCGGGATGTTGTCCAGCATGATCCGGTTGATGGCCACCATTTTGAGGTATTCTTCCGGCTTGGATTTCTCCCGCTTGAGGTTCGTATTGTCCGGCTGGAACGGCCACGTAATGAAGGCCAGGAAGCCGGGAGAAGGATATCCGAGCGCCTTGCACTCGTCCTGCGCTTCGCGGACGCGAAGCATATGCAGGGCCCGCTCCTCCATCGATTCCCCGAATCCGTACACCATCGTCGCCGTCGTGTTCATGCCGTTGCGCCAAGCCGCCTTCATCGTATCCATCCAGTCGGTCCAGGAGCCCTTCAGGCGGCTGATCTTGCGGCGGGTGCGGTCGTCCAGAATCTCGCCGCCGCCGCCCGGCAAGGAATCGAGTCCCGCCTCATGCAGTTTCAGCAGCGTCTCGTCCAGCGACAAGCCGGAGAGCACCTTCATCTTCTGGATTTCCGCCGGCGAGAAGCTGTGCATGGTCACTTCAGGGAAACGGTCCTTGATCTTGCGCAGAATATCGAGATAGTACTGGAAAGGCAGATCGGGGTTGACCCCTCCCTGCATCAGAATCTCGTCGCCGCCGACATCGACCGTCTCCTGGATTTTCTGCAGGATCGTCTCGTCCGGCAGCACATAGCCTTCCTTCGAGCCCGGAGGGCGGTAGAAGGCGCAGAAACGGCAGTATACGTCGCAAATATTGGTGTAATTGATGTTGCGTCCGATGTTGAACGTCACGATCGGCTCGGGATGCCTGCGCACCATGAGCTCATTTGCGACTCGTCCCATTTTCTCGATCTCGTCCGATTCCAGAAGCACGATGCAGTCCTCGAGACTGATTCTCTCTCCCTGCAGCGCCTTATCCAGCACGCGGTCCACTTGTTGCATCCGGCAGCCTCCTCTATGCAAGCCAGGTCGTTCCCGGCCGTAATTGTTCCCGATTTCACAAAGTACGTTCCTATTTTCACAACCTAATCCTAACATGAACTAGGCCCCATCGTCACTCTCCAAAAAGACGACGAATCTCCAGCTACGGTGAGAAGAAGAAGCTAAAAACCGGCTTGCAGCCTCAAGAACGCTCCACATCGCCTCTCAAGGGCGTTTTGGACCGTTCCCAAATCGGCCCGGCTGTGCCAATAAAGCTCAGAGTCCACTTCTTATCTGCATACCGATTTATTGAGAAGCCGTAAAAAGAGCACCGCCGAAAGCGGCGGTGCCGAAGCTCCGGTCAAGCTTCCCGAAGCGCTTCTTCGAGATCCTCGATCAAGTCGTCGATATGCTCCAGCCCGACCGAATAGCGCAGCAGGCCGTCGCCGATGCCCCGCTGCGCCCGCACCTCGGGAGGCATGGCCGCATGCGACATCATCGCCGGATAAGAGAGAATGCTCTCCACGCCGCCAAGGCTGACGGCGACGATCGGCAGACGCACCTTGCTGAGCACTTCCTTGGCCCTCGCCGCGCTGCCGGTGTCGAACGACACGACCGCTCCATAGCCGAGCGACTGGCGCTCATGGACTTCGCGGCCCGGATGATCCGGCAGCCCCGGATAATACACGCGGCCGACGCCCGGATGCCGGGACAGCCAGTCCGCCAGTCTCCGCGCGCTGTTCTCGCTCTGGTCCATCCGCGCCTGCAGCGTCTTCATGCCCCGCATGAGCAGCCAGGCCTCCTGCGGAGCCAGAACCGCGCCAAGGCCGTTCTGGAGGGCGTAGAGGCGCTTGCCGAGCTCCTCGTCGGCCGTCACTGCGAGGCCCGCCAGCACGTCGCTGTGGCCGCCCAGGAACTTCGTGGCGCTGTGCAGCACGATATCGACGCCAAGCTCCAGCGGGCGCTGGTGGTATGGGCTCATGAAGGTGTTGTCCACCATCGTCAGCAAACCGTGTTCCTTCGCCCATGACGCCACGGCGGCGATATCCGTAATCTTGAGCGTCGGATTGGACGGAGTTTCCATGAAGACGACGCGGGTATTCGGCTTCAGCGCCGCCTTCACCGCGCCCAGATCCGTCATGTCCACGAACGTCGTCTCGATGTTCATTCGGCTGAGAACCGTCGTCAGGAAGCGGTAGGTGCCTCCATAGACGTCTTCCGTCACGATGGCATGATCTCCCGCCGACAGCAGCAGGAAGGCGGTCGAGATGGCCGCCATGCCGGAGGCGAAGGCGAAGCCGCGGGCGCCTCCCTCCAGCAGCGCGATCGCTTCCTCGACGGCCGCGCGGGTCGGATTGCCCGAGCGGCTGTAGTCATGCCTGGGCGGGTTGTAGATGTCGTGGTGATGGAACGTCGACGCCTGCACGATGGGCGTGCTGGAGGCGCCCGTGAACTCGTCCACCTCGGAGCCGAAGTGGATCAGCTTCGTGGCGAAGCGCCGCTTGTCCGCGGCGCGCCCGTTCTCCGGCTGCTTGCCCTGTCCGCTCATGCCTGCACACCGCCTTCGATCTCGGTCCGCGCGGCTTCCAGTGCCTGCCCGAGATCATCGATGAGATCGTCCGCATGCTCGATGCCGACCGAGAAGCGCAGCAGCCTGTCGTCCACGCCTACCGCGCGGCGGATCTCCTCCGGAATGTCCGCATGCGTCTGGACGGCCGGGTACGTCATCAGCGACTCGACGCCGCCGAGGCTTTCGGCGAAGGCGATGAGCCTGATATGGCGCAAAATCGGCTCGACGTAGCGGGCATCCTTGACTTTGAAGGAGAAAATGCCCGTGTTGCCGGAGGACTGCCGGTTCTGGATCTCATGGCCGGGGTGATCCTTGAGGCCCGGATAGAACACTTCCGCGACAGCGGGATGCCCTTGAAGATATTCCGCCAGCCGCGTGGCGTTGTATTGATGGCGCTCCATGCGCAGGGCGAGCGTCTTCATGCCTCTCATCAGCAGCCAGGAATCCTGGGGCCCGAGCACCGCCCCGATGGAGTTGTGCAGAATGCCCATTTCCTTCGACAGCTCCTCGCCCTTGGTGACGATGAGTCCGGCGAGGACGTCGTTGTGTCCGCCCAGATACTTGGTCGCGCTGTGGATGACGATATCCGCGCCGAGCTCCAGCGGGCGCTGGAAGAACGGCGTCAGCAGCGTATTGTCCACGATCGTCAGCAGGCCCTTGTCCTTGGCCCAGCCGCATACCGCCTTGATGTCCGTCACCATCATGAGCGGATTGGTAGGCGTCTCGATCAGCACCGCCTTCGTCTCCGGACGGCGCAGCTTCTCCATCCCCTCGATATCGTTCGTATCGATGTAGGAGGTTGCGACGCCGAAGCGGGACATGATCCGCTCCAGCAGCCTGTAGGTGCCGCCATACAGGTCGAGGGAGACGATGAGATGATCCCCTTGGCTGAACATGGCGAAGATCGTCTGCAGGGCGGCCATGCCGGAGCTGCAGGCGAACGCGGCGTCGCCGGATTCGAGCTCTGCGGCGGCTTCCTCCAGGACGCTGCGGGTCGGGCTCTTGGTGCGGGCGTAGTCGAATCCGGTGCTCTGGCCGAGGCGCGGGTGCCGGTAGGCGGTCGCTTGGTAGATGGGATAGCTGATCGATCCGGTGACCGGCTCTTCGATGGATCCGATTTGGGCAAGGCGGCTTTCGATCTTCATGGGCTGCTGGCTCCTTCGCTTCAATAAAGTAGGATGAATGGGTTCGAACGGCCGGATTCCGGACTTATATATGGGCTCCGAGATCAAACGGCGTCTGCTGGTAGACGTAGTAGTTCAGCCAGTTGGAGTAAAGCAGGTTGGCATGCGCCCTCCAGGTGGACAGAGGCTTGCGGGACGGATCGTCGCCGGGATAATAGTTGACCGGCAGGGCGATCTCCATGCCTTTGGCGACGTCGCGGTCGTATTCGTACTTGAGCGTCTCCGGATCGTATTCGGAATGGCCGGTGACGAAGATCTGGCGCCCGTCCTTGGAAGCGACGAGGTATACGCCGGCATCCGGCGATTCCGACAGGATGTCGAGATCGGCGATGCCCTCGATATCCTCTCGGCGGACCTCCGTGTGGCGCGACTGCGGCACGAAGAACAGCTCGTCGAAGCCGCGCAGCAGGTTGACGCCGCGCTTCTCCACCGTGTGCGGAAACACGCCGAAGATCTTCCGGTCCAGATCGTACTTGGGCACGCCGTAATGATGGTACAGGCCGGCCTGGGAGGCCCAACAGATATGGAATGTCGAAGTCACGTGGCTGCGGCTCCAGTCCATGATGTCCTTGAGCTCTTCCCAGTAGTTCACATCCTCGAAAGCCATCTGCTCCACCGGAGCGCCGGTGATGACCATGCCGTCGAAATAGAGATGGGCGATCTCGTCGAACGTCTTGTAGAACGATTGCAGATGGTCCGACGACGTATTCTTGGACGTATGCGTGCGCGGATGCAGCAGGACGGCCTCCACCTGCAGCGGCGTATTGCCGATGAGGCGGAGCAGCTGCGTCTCCGTCGTTTCCTTGTTCGGCATCAGGTTGAGGATTGCGATCCGCAGCGGGCGGATATCCTGATGGTAGGCGACGCTTTCGTCCATGACGAATATATTCTCTTCCGCCAGAACCTCCTTGGCGGGCAAATGGTCGGGTACTTTGATCGGCATGCCTGTCACTCCTTTTTCATGAATTGGACGGTATCGCAGGGGTCGGGGCCACAGGCGCCGCTGCATGCAAAAAGACCCCTTCTCGCGCTTGAGAAAGGGTCGCAGGGTCGTATCGACGGAAACACATGCGCCTCTCTCATCTCCCAGACACGCCGCTGCCGCACGCGCATCCGCAAGAATTAGCACCGTGCGTTCGCACGCCGGTTGCCGGGCTTCATCGGGCTGGTCCCTCCGCCTACTCTTGATAAGAAAGTATCGATATTCAATTGGCCATTCGGCTTCTGTACCTACAATACTGGATACCTGGGCGGGCCGTCAAGAAGCGAATTGCATCCAGCCGCGCCGCTCCAAAATATTTCCCATTGCTAAAACCGGCAGAAACGGATAAAATCAACGAAGTTTTGTCCGCTTGCACCGATAGTGCGGCTATAGCCGCCATGCAGGCGGCATGTCGCGGCGAGAAGGACGGAATGGAACCTCTCTGCCGTTTTCCTTCACGAACAAATCGAGAAAAAGGGGCGTCATGAATTTGAAGCGTGAAATCGGAGTATTGGAAAGGCCGCCGCTCGGCCCGGGCCTTCTCCTCAGCCTGCAGCATCTGTTCGCCATGTTCGGATCAACCGTGCTTGTGCCCAACCTGCTTGGTGTAAACCCGGCGATCTGCCTGCTCATGAACGGCATCGGCACCCTGTTCTACATCCTCCTGACCAAAGGCCGCATCCCGGCTTACCTCGGCTCCAGCTTCGCCTTCATCGGACCGGCAATGGGGGTCATCACCGCCCATGCTTCCGGCGGAGGCTACGCGGCAGCGCTCGGCGGCTTCATCGTAGCGGGCATCGTCTTTTCGATCGTCGCCCTCATCGTGCAGGCGGCGGGCACGGGATGGATCCATGTCGTCTTTCCGCCGGCGGCGATGGGCGCCATTGTCGCCGTCATCGGGCTTGAGCTCGTACCCGTCGCCGCCCGCATGGCCGGCTGGATCGCCCCGGAC
>Ga0194137_10002836_pt1 | contig 10123 bp, 8 predicted proteins | sample TARM_MetaG_T3_14_FD_134025 | JGI IMG/M metagenome (GOLD analysis project Ga0194137, IMG submission 134025) | Freshwater microbial communities from Pennsylvania, USA, analyzing microbe dynamics in response to fracking - TARM_MetaG_T3_14 (version 2) | ecosystem: Environmental > Aquatic >...
GCTTTTGTCATCGTGGGAGAAGCTTCAAGCGGGAAGGAAGGCTTGGAGCTGGTCAGGCTGCTGCAGCCGGACTTGATTCTGATGGATATCCGCATGGCTGGAATGGACGGCCTGGAGACGACAAAACGGATCAAGATGGTCTACCCCTGGATCAAGATCGTGATGATGACCGTTTCGGATGATATATCCGATCTGTTCGAGGCAGTAAAAAAAGGGGCGCAGGGATACCTGCTCAAAAACCTGCAACCCGGAACCTGGCTGAGCTATCTAAGAGCGATCGTATCCGATGAAACCCCCATGTCCAAAGAGCTCGCTTCCATGGTCTTAAAGGAATTTCAAGCCTATCCTGCCGATTATTCCGCCGTGTCGCCTTTAACGAACAGGGAACGTGAAATTCTTTCCTGCGTGGCCAAAGGGCTGATCAATAAAAAGATTGCGGAGGAGCTGACGATCTCCGAGCATACCGTCAAAAATCACTTGAAGAACATCCTGGCCAAGCTTCAGCTCGCCAATCGGGTCCAGCTGACGCGGTACGCTTACGAGCAAGGTCTCATAGACCGCGACGTCCTGCCGCCGGATCGTCATCGGTTCTAGCCTGGGCATGCCGGTCACCGCTGAAGTCTCTCGATCAACCGGTACCCTTCTCCGCGAACCGTCTGGATCCATTTCGAAGATCCCGGAAGAGCTTCTTCCAGCTTGGCCCGCAGATTCATGATGTGGGTATCGATCGTCCTGGCATGAATAGATGGACTCCGCATGTTTTTTCGAAAAGCGGAAGAGCGTGTGCGGATCAAGAGCTCGTTTCTGGAAAGCACTTGATTCGGACTGTTTCTCAGGCAGGAGAGGAGCTCGAACTCCATGGGCGCCAATACGACCGGCTTATTGTGGATCCAACAGATCAGGTGAGCCGGATCAAGCTTCAGCAAATAGGGTCGTCTCGACTTATGGAGGGGAGAAAGCACGGCAAAGGATCGGTACACAAGGGCATTCACCCGCAGGACAAGCTCCTTTTCGCTGATCGGCCAGTTGAGGCAATCATCCGCGCCATTCTCGAACGCCTGGATAGAAGACGATTTCTGCTCCTCGGCTCGGAGCAGAATAAAAGAAGCTTCCGTTTGCTTTTTAACTTCGCTGCAGATCGTGCAGCCGTCAATATCCTTAAGATTGGATTCGGCGAGGACGACATCGTAAGGCTCCTGAAGAGCTTGGAGAAGTCCGCCTGCTCCGTCCCCTTCGACGCGAACCGTCCAGTTCGCCTTCAAGCCGCTGCGCATGACTTGATTGGACGGAAGGCTTCTCGCTGATGACCAGAATGGTTGGCCGCTTCATGGCATCCCCCTACTTCTGTTCAGACAGCCATAGAGTGAGGTTGACGATATCGTTCTCCTCCAGCTTGGATTTGAAGCCGGGCATGCCGCCGCCTCCTTGACTGATCTGCCGGAATAGCTGCTCTTTGCTCCAGCTGCTTCCGATCGTCTTCAGGGAAGGCCCCATGCCTCCTTGGAGATTGCCTCCATGGCATGGAAGGCAGCTGGACTTGTAGATGGTTGCCGCAGCTGCCGCATCTGCGGGCGTGCTCGGAAATGCCGCGTTTTCCTGGACTGCCGTCCGCTGCGGTTCAGGCAGGCGGAACGAGAGCAAATAGACAGCCAGCACAGCCGCTAGAAGAAGGACAATCCCCATGAACCATTTCATGATTGAGTTCGCTCCTTCCATGACCTCGTTCTGAATTCTTTCTGTCCGTGATGATGCCCGCCGGCAGCAGGGGTGGAGGGGGCATCGTTTTCTTGCTTTTCAAGCTCGGTCAAATGCTTGGAGGCCTGTGCGCCGATCGCAAAGCGCTTTGCCGGCATAATCTCATATTCCGCTGATATACCGCTGAATTTCACCCTGTAAACCCCTTCCTTATCGAAAGCAGGTGAAGCCGTATAACAACCCGGAGAGGACATCACGCCCGGAACGGTGAGAGGAGGGGAGGAGCCGTCCTCCGGCCAGAATTGGAACTGGGCTTTGTAAAAACCTTCGTACGGCTTGCCGTTTTCTTCGACCTGGATGGAAAACGTCTTGTCCATGCCCAGCTTCAGGTCAGTAGGCACGTTCATATCCACGCTAAGATGAGGAATAAAGCCGTTGGCATCTCGTCCGGACATATCGGCCGTGCAGCCGCTGAACAGGAGGGAGCTCGCCGCGATCATCATTCCAGCTATGCGTTTTTTTCTTTTCAACTGCGATTCCTCCTAGGAAGAGAGCCAGCGGCGCAGAGCCGGGATCCGAGAAATGAGTACAAGGTCGACAATCAAGATGGCCAATATGGAGAGGCCGACGAGCGGCATAAGGATGCCTAGTACAGCCATGATGGCCAGAACGCCGATCATGACGCGTTTATCCTTGGGCTTGCGGGGGGCGCCTAATGTGCCTGAAGGCTTTCGCTTGCGCCACATGACATAGGATCCGGCCGAAATAAGCACAAGGCCGAGGCATGTCACTAGTCCGATGATCTGATTGGCCAGGCCGAACAGCCTGCCTTCATGAAAAGCGATGCCCAGGGTGATCAGCTTTGCCATAACACCGAAGTCCTGGTAGCGGACATCGGTAAGGACGGCGCCGCTGTATGGGTCCACATGCAGAGTGACTTCTTTTCCCGGCTTTACATGATCGGTAGATACGCTGTATACGCCGGAGTCACCCCTCGGCATGGTTATCGTATAAGGCTTAAGGACATGTTGACGCTCCGCAATGGCGGCGATTTCGTTCATAGACAGCCTTACATAACCGCCCGAGATGGAATTCGGCACGGGCGTATTTTCGGCCGCCCATGGAATATTGTCCGCAATATCCTTGGCGACGGTAATGGATTCCAGCTGCCCCGAAAAAAGGTATGCGTAGGGAGGTGTATTGGTATTGGTGGCGTTGGCCGCCCGATCGATCTGTCCGCCAAGGACGCCTGACCAAGGGAGTCCGGTCGCAATCAGGATGAGAATGAACAGGGACAGCCAGAATGCGGGTACGGCATGCAGATCACGCCAGAATGGACGGCTCCCCCGCTTGCCGAGCCTGGGCAGCACCGTTCCCCAGATGCTGAATCGGCCCCGCGGCCACCATAAATAGAGCCCTGTAACCGTGAGAACGATTCCCCAGCAAGCGGCCATTTCCACAAGACGGTTCGGCAGCGTTCCGCTCAGAAGCAGCTGGCTGTGCATCTTTTTGAAGAAGGAGGAGAAGGTTTTCTCGGCGTCCATCATCCCGTACACTTTTCCGTCATAGGGATCGGCATAAAGAACGGCCTGCGCCCCTTCATTCATGACCGAAAACGTTACCGTCGACTTCGCATCATCAGGCAGGGTAATGGACTGGATGCTCAGGCCCGGATGCTGCTGCTTGACGGCTGCCGAAAGCTGATCGGGCGAAAGCCTGGAAGCGCCGACTTCCCGAACGGTGAGCAGATCCTTGTAGAGATAACCTTCGATTTGCGGCTTGAACAGGTACATGGATCCGCTGAAAGCAAGAAGGATGAGAAACGGCGCAAAGATGATTCCGGCATAGAAATGCCATCTCCAGACGGTTTGATACAGGGCGGGAAGCAAGCCGCGATTGCCGCCCGTCCGGATGCTGCCAGTCGATGTCTGCAGCTCAGGCTCCATCTTCATCTGTATGAACAACCCCCATTCAATTAGGTCCTTATCGACCTTCATAAGTATAGGGAACCGGAACCTATTCAACATGACTCGAAGGGGTCATTTCGGCTGCAGCTTCTTTTGGGAGGGAACGCATCGGCCATTTGTGTTAACTTAAAAATGTTATGACAGGTTAACATTTCCTTTACAGGCTGCCGGTCCACTGATACAATGGCCTGGATCATTGTTAACCACATACCTTTTAATTAAGGTTAACAATAGAAGGATACGAACAGGGTGATCAAAGCGGATGGCTAGGACCGAGAAAAAGGATTGGAACCGATTTGCGGAAAAAGCGTTGAACGGAGAATGCCTGACGCTGGAGGAAGGACTTGCCCTTCTGGAGGCGGGGAATGATGAGATCCTATCGATTCTGCAGGCGGCTTTCACGGTGCGCAAGCATTTTTACGGAACGAAGGTCAAGCTCAACATGATCATCAATGCCAAGAGCGGCCTCTGTCCGGAGGACTGCGGCTACTGCTCGCAATCGATCGTATCGGCGGCCCCGATCGAAAAATACAAGCTGCTGGACAAGGACACGCTGCTTGCCGGCGCGCGCGAGGCGATGCAGCGCAAGGCCGGCACTTATTGTATCGTGGCATCGGGAAAAGGTCCGACCGATAAGGAGATCGGGCAGGTTGTCGAAGCGGTCAAAGAAATACGGGAAACGCTGCCGCTCAAAATCTGCGTCTGCCTCGGCATTCTGAAGGAAGGACAGGCGGAAAAGCTGGCGGATGCAGGGGTTCACCGGTACAACCACAATCTGAACACAAGCAAAGGAAACTTTCCGTCCATTACGTCGACACATACCTACGATCAGCGGATCGAGACAATCCTTGCGGCGAAGCGGAGCGGAATGTCTCCTTGCTCGGGAGTCATTGTCGGCATGGGCGAGACAAACAAAGAGATAGTGGAAATGGCTTATGCCCTTAGAGAGCTGGATGCGGATTCGATTCCGATCAATTTCCTGAACCCCATTCCGGGGACGCCTCTCGAAGGCTCGCAGCTGACGCCGGCCATGAAGGCTCTCAAGGTGCTGGCATTGTTCCGCTTCCTGTGCCCCTCCAAGGAAATCCGCATCGCGGGCGGCCGCGAGTTGAATCTGCGTTCCCTTCAGCCGTTTTCCCTATATGCGGCCAATTCGATTTTCGTAGGCGACTATTTGACGACGGCAGGTCAGGAGGCGATGGCCGACTATCAAATGATTGAAGACCTGGGCTTTGAGATCGAAGAGAATGCCCTCGGAACCGAGATGAATCCGGCGTGAACGAGGAAGGACGGTGCCTGGCCTGTCGGTTCGAGAAACCGTGGAGGATATCCTCCACGGCGTTTTTTTCGTCCGGTTTCAACGCTCCGAACAGGCTGACATCAGCATATGTCAGCGGTCGAATCAATAGCCCGATCGGGCGGTTTTTTCATTTTTCACGCAGTTGTCGGAAAGAGTTGATCCTTTGTTGAACGTTTAAGGTCGAAGAAATGTCAGGCATTGAATTGCAGCCAGACAACGGTACAATGAATTTAATCCTGCATGGCCAGTCGTCCTTGGACAGCTTTTCCTCCACGGTTCCCGGCGGTCGGTCGCCAAGGCTGTCAATTCCCTGCAGCAAACAGAGATAAAAGCAAGGAAAGGATGGAAGCGTTTGTTCGCTTCATACTTTGTGAAAATATTCTCATACTCGGAGGCGATAAAGGTTGGCAGTAGACACGGTATTTTGGAGCAAGATGGTGACGGGCATGACGTTGGGGTTCCACGCCATTTTTGCGACGATTGGCGTCGGCATCCCGTTGATGATCGCAATCGCAGAGTTCATCGGAATCCGCAAGAAGGATCCTCACTACATCCTGATGGCCAAAAGATGGTCGCGAGGATTCATCATTTCGGTCGCTGTCGGTGTCGTAACCGGCACGGCGATTTCCCTGCAGCTGGCGCTGGTTTGGCCCCATTTCATGAAGCTGGCCGGCAATGTCATCGCTCTTCCGCTCTTCATGGAAGTGTTCGCATTCTTTTTTGAAGCGATCTTCCTCGGCATCTATTTGTACACATGGGATCGGTTCAAAAATCCGTATATCCACTGGCTGCTTACGATTCCGATCGTCGCCGGGGCAGGCATGTCCGCTGTATTCATTACAACGGTGAACGGATTCATGAACCAGCCCGGAGGCTTCGTCATGGAAGCGGGGCACTTCACGGCGGTCGATCCGGTGCAGGCGATGCTGAATACGGCGACGTTCTCCAAGGTTTTCCACGTCTTAAGCTCGGCCTACCTGACTGGAGCCGCCCTATTGGCCGGCATCGCAGCTTTTACGATGCTTAGAAAAGGCAGGAGCGCCTATCACAAAAAAGCCTTGAACCTCAGCATGGCGGCTGTCCTGCTGTTCGGCCTTCTCAACACGCTGGCCGGAGATGTATCGGCCAAGTTTTTGGCCGAGCATCAGCCGGAGAAGCTGGCAGCGGCAGAGTGGCATTTCGAGACGGAAAAAGGCGCGGATCTGATCCTGATGGGATGGCTCAACGCGGAGCATGAAATCATCGGAGCCATTCATCTGCCGAAGCTTCTCAGCTTCCTCGCTTTCGGAGACTTTAATGCCGAGGTGAAAGGCCTCGAGGAATTCCCTTTGGATGAGCGTCCGCCGCTTCTCGTTCATTACTTGTTCGATTTCATGGCCGGAATCGGATTCGCGCTGCTGGCAATAGCCTGCTTGTATTTCTTGTTCGTATTCTGGAAAAAACGCAACGAGCTCAACAAGTGGCTGCTCCGCATCCTGGCGCTGACCGCGCCGCTGTCATTTCTGGCCGTGGAGTTCGGCTGGCTGTATGCGGAGCTCGGGAGGCAGCCATGGATTATTCGAGGGTATATGCGTGTCGAAGAAGCAGCCACGACATCGCCAAGCGTACGATTGCTGTTTTTCCTTTTCCTCTTGTTGTACATCGCCTTAGCCGTCGTATGCGTGCTCGTGCTGCGCCGATTGTTCCATCATAAGCCGGCGGAAGCGGAGATGGAGACATGGATGAAAGAAAAGCGGGATTCATCCAAGGAAGGGGGCGAGAGGGCATGATCAGTTACGAGCTGATGGGCATCTCGGTGCTGTGGCTGTTTCTGTACGGCTATCTGATCGTTGCCTCCATTGATTTCGGAGCGGGCTTTTTTGCCTTTTATGCTCGATCGACCAAGCAGGATCACGTCATGAATCGTCTCATTTCCCGATATTTATCTCCGGTTTGGGAAATTACAAACGTATTTTTTGTCTTTTTCTATATCGGCATCGTCGGCTTTTTCCCCGATACGGCCTATTATTACGGCTCCGCGCTGCTTGTACCGGGAAGCATCGCCGTCATCCTGCTCGCCATTCGAGGCTCGTTTTACGCCTTTGAAAACTATGGCTCCAAAACGAACATCATTTATCTGTTTCTGTACGGAGCGACGGGGCTGCTGATTCCGGCTTCAATGTCGGTGGCTCTGACCGTGTCAGAAGGCGGCTTTATCTTGAAGGAGGCGGACGCCGTTTCTCTGGATTACTGGGCGCTGTTCACAAATCCGTTGTCCTGGAGCATCGTCGGCCTGGCGATCGTGTCCGTCTTGTTCATCAGCAGCTCTTTTCTGGCCTTTTACGCCTCGCGCGCAGAGGATCATTCCGCTCTGAAGCTGCTGCGGACCTATGCCCTGTTTTGGAGCACCCCGACGATCATTACCGCATTGACGGCGTTTATTTTTTTGGGCCAGCATAATGAGCGGCATTTTCAAAACATGATGGATTTATGGTGGCTGCTCGGGCTTTCCGTTGCCTTTTTCATGGTCGCTATGTGGCTTTTATATCAAGGACGCCGGTACGGTCTGGCTTTCATATGCATCATGCTGCAATTTTTCTCCGCCTTTTTCGCTTATGGAATCGGGCATTACCCGTATATCCTCGACCCGTACATCACGATTCAAGGCGGCGCTACCTCGCCGTCGATGGGATTTGCGCTTGTCGTCGCTTTCATTGGAGGCCTGTGCCTGCTGATTCCTTCGCTGGCTCTTGTCTTCAAGCTGTTCCTGTTCGATGCGGATTATGTCAAAGGGAAGAAATAAACCCAATGGTTCACATCCTTACAGGCCTTAGATCAAGGAGGAGAATGGTGTGAAGCGGAAAACGAGCCTGATGTCACAGCAAATGTCTGCGCAAAGAAAAAACATGGTTCTCCTTGCCGTCCTCTCGCTGGCGCTTGGCGCAGCTATAATCAGCCAGGCCGCATTGCTCGCGGAAGCCGTCCAACGGATTTTTGTGGAGAGAGCCTCCTTTTCATCGGTTGTCCTGCTGCTCGTCACGCTGCTGGCCGCGATGGCCGCGCGTACCCTGTTGTCGTATGGGAACGGCAAGATCGGCCTGCTTATGGCCGCCGACGCCAAGCGGAACATGCGGGCAGCGGTGCTGCGTCATTTGACCCATGCTGACATGCCGTCGGCCCTTTCCGGCCAGACAGGAGGCAAGGTCAGCATCGCACTGGATGCCGTGGACGAGGCGGACAGCTATTTCAGCCAGTACATGCCGCGGATGATGGAAGCGGCCATGATCCCGCTCATGATTTTAGCCGTTGCGTTTTTCCAGCATGCAAATACCGGCTTCATCATGCTGCTTACCGCTCCGTTCATTCCGCTATTCATGATTCTGGTTGGACTGAAGACGAAGGCCAAATCGGAGCAGAAATATGAGCAGCTGGCCGAATTTTCCGGTACATTCCTGGATTCCCTGCAAGGACTCGTCACATTGAAGCTGTTTGGACGGACTCGCCGCCAGCAGCAGGAAATCGAACGCAGCAGCATCGGCTACCGGGATGCCACGATGGGCATTCTGCAGATCGCGTTTACGAACACCTTCATGCTGGAGTCGATCGTCATGCTGAGCATCGGCATTGTCGCATTGGAGCTGGCCCTTCAGCTGCTCGTTTTCGACTCTCTTGCTTTCCACACCGCTTTCTTTTTGCTGCTGCTCGTTCCGGAGTATTACAGCCTGCTGAAAAATACGGGAACGGCTTTTCACAGCGGCCGAACGAGCATGGGAGCGGTGCGCAAGGTCGACGAGATGCTTGCGGGGGCAAGCAGCAGAAGCGGTCTGGCCGATAGCGGGGAGGGGGCCGCCGCGACAGCCGGAACCCAGGCGATGGCGAGTAAGGACGGATGCCGCGCAGCTCCTGCGGTTGGATCGGCTCTGCCGCCGGCTCTTGAGCTGAGCCATGTCCGATTCAGCTATGCGCCGGAATCTTTTGAGATCAAGACAGGCCGAATCGCGATCGGCCCGGGAGAGCACACCGCCATTGTCGGCAAAAGCGGCTCCGGCAAAACGACGCTGCTGAATCTCCTGTCCGGCTTGTTGCACCCGGCATCCGGGGAGATTCTGGTAAACGGATGTCCTCTTGTCGAATATGATGAGGCCTCTTGGTTCAAGCATGTCAGCTATATTACGCAGCATCCGTATATTTTCGCCGGCACATTTGCTGAAAACATTGCGATTGGAGCCGGGCGCAGCGTATCCAGGACCGAAATAGAGCAGGCGGCGAAGGAAGCCGGACTTGCTGCGGTTGCCGCCCAGTTCGAGCAGGGCTTCGATACGCTGGTGGGAGAAGGAGGCAGAGGGCTGTCCGGCGGGGAAAAGCAGCGGCTTGCCTTGGCAAGGGCCTTTTTAAAGCGGCCCGCGCTTATTTTGTTCGACGAACCTACCGTAGGGCTGGATCTGCATACCGAGCGTATCCTGCAGCGCTCGATAGCGGCGCTGGCCGAAACAGCGACGATGATTACGGTTGCTCACCGATTGCATACGATTCGGGATGCCGACAAGCTGCTGTTCATTGAAAATGGAGCGGTGGTGGATTCCGGAAGCCATGAAGAGCTTCTGAAGCGGCTCCCACCGTATGCCGAGATGGTTCGCGTCCAACGAAAAGGGGGCATGGCGGTATGAGCGGGCTGGCTATTCTGTCCAAGGCGATGATTCAGGAGCGCAAGGATATCTTCCTTTCGATTCTAGGCGGTTTTATCGCCGGCATTGCAGGCGTAGGCCTCTTTTCTGCAAGCGGATATCTGATCTCGCAGACGGTATTTGCACCGCCGCTGTATACGCTGATCGTCCTCACCTCGCTGGTCAAGCTGCTCGGCCTCATCAGGGCGGCAAGCCGGTACGCTGAACGGCTGTATTCCCACCGGGCGACGTTCTCCATGCTGAGCCGGCTGCGAACCTCCTACTTTGCCAAGCTTATTCCTTTGACGCCCGGTTTGCTGAACAAAACCCGCAGCGGCGACCTGCTTTCCCGGATCGTCGGGGACGTGGAAAGCCTGCAGCATTATTTTTTGCGGGTCGCTTACCCGCCGATCATTGTCGTCATGGTTTTTTTGGCCACGATGCTGTTCACCTCGGCCTTTTCCTTCTGGATGGCGTGTCTGTTCGTGATCGGAATGCTGGCGACGGCCTTGGCGGTA
>Ga0194137_10002840_pt1 | contig 10113 bp, 10 predicted proteins | sample TARM_MetaG_T3_14_FD_134025 | JGI IMG/M metagenome (GOLD analysis project Ga0194137, IMG submission 134025) | Freshwater microbial communities from Pennsylvania, USA, analyzing microbe dynamics in response to fracking - TARM_MetaG_T3_14 (version 2) | ecosystem: Environmental > Aquatic >...
ATGAAGATTGACAAGCACAAGCTCTTTGTCACTATCGTTGAGCGGAACACGACTTACAATCATCGCCCGTTTCAAATTCGCCGTCCTGAGTGGCCAGGAGAATTCTCCTGGAAACTGCATCCTGACACTCTCATTCATCATATAGCGCGACAACGTCTGCATCCCGCTTGAAACGTCTCCTATGTGCTCAGTAAAAGAAACGGGAAACGGCACAAACGAGGCCTTGAAGTTATAAGCATACGTACTTAGATACCCAACCTCTCCAAGGGTGTCATGCAGTCTTTCAACCTGGTTGATGTCATAACTTCTTCTTGAAGGTTCATCCACTTCCTGAAGGAAATAAACATCACTTTCATGGGTTTCAAGTAGAGTTTCTATGCCACTTAGATAATCAAGGACGACGTCCTTGGATTCGGGACGTCCCCGCTTTCCTCCGTCCATGACAAAATCCTCGTTTTCTCCAAGTGAAGCGTAGCCAATGTTGAAAGTCATCAGTTTGAGTGAATCCTCAATTGACAAAAACGTTTCAGGGCTACCGTTTATTTCAACGGGTTCTATGGCGTCCGGTCTATATTCTGTCACCGTAAGAAACAAAAGCAGTCCCAAAAACAAAAACAGTGGTATTCCAACTATGATATAAATGATTCTAATAAGCTTTTTTTTCATAATGCGCCTCTTCATTTATGATACCTTAAGTGTACCATATTACGCCGTTTCACACAATTTGATTCGGCTTTAAAAAAGCCTCGCAGACAAGGATCTGCGAAGCCTTCTTTTTAGTTTAGGACGGTTGCATGACCCCAAAGAGCACAAACCATGCCAAAACCGTTTTTGCAAGCAAACTGAGAATGATGTATCCACGTTCGCCATAAAGATAGTTTTTCCATTTCCCAACCCCAAGATACTGAAGCACCATATTAATCGGGAAAAGATTGAAAAATACAAAATAACTGACCACGACGCCATAAACAAAACCGGGAACTTCACTCGGGTCACTGTTTCCAAAGGCGTAGAGAATGATGACTATCCATGGGATGATGCCGGCGACACTTCCATAAATGAATGCCGTCCAGTCCACGTTTTCCTTGGAGGTACCCCTGTTCATTTTCTCCATGAGAAGGCCGAATAGATTCATTGTGGCGTTAAGTCCGAAAATGAGCATGAGCGCACCCAGGTCATTGACCCCGAAAAGCGCCGCAATAAGCACGAGCATGAGTGATGATGAAAGGGCGTATTCATACCAGCGAAACTGGTTGATGCCCTGTTCAAGGTCCCTTACGTATTTCTCATTCGCCTTATCGGGTACTGCGATGATGAAATGCGCAAGCGCACTTAGAAACAAAAACATCGATACAAGGATGCCAAACGGCAGTTCAAATACCATGTTCGACTCATTCACAAGTGCTCCTATGGTCTCGTCATAAGTCAGAAAATTCGTAAAGATTCTGGGCTTGAATTCCTGGATGTTGGACCAGGTAAGAGAAAGTACCAGCATGAGCGAACCCTGCAGAAAATGCAAAGCCCCCATGACGAGGTTGAAACGTCTTAAGCCTTTGTACGTAATCGTATTCACAAAAATCATCCTTCCTTAAATGAATTCATATTAATTATATAATCAAAACGGACCCTTTACAATCAATTCATTCATTTGTTCATGTCTTTCAAATAGTCATCCTTCAAGCGCTGCCAGTAGCGGCGGTCTTCATCCGTTATTTTTCTTATGACCCTGCAGGGATTGCCTGCAGCCACCACATTGTCCGGTACATCTTTCGTGACCACCGAACCCGAGCCTATGATAGACCCTTCTCCGATACGGACTCCGGGATTCACAGTCACACTTCCACCAAGCCATACATCGTCTTCAATGGTAATGGGAAGACCATACTCGAGAAGTTCGGCACGTATCGCCCTATCTATGGGATGGGCCGCACTAAGAAGGGATACCCTCGGTCCAAACATCACCCTGTCTCCAATTGTAATGGTATTCACATCAAGCATGATGGTGTTGTAGTTGGCGAAGAAGTCATCACCAATTTGAATATTCTCACCGTAATCGCACTGAAAAGGTGGCACAATCATGTTTCTTTTCCCGTACTTTGAGAAAAGTGACTTGAGAATCGTTTCCTGCTTGTTCCAGTCTTCAAACCTGAGCGCGTTGAAATCATCTAGCAGATTCTTCGCTTTTTTGTGAGCTTCATGGAGCGCTTTTCCTTCAACTTTGTAGAGTTTTCCCAAGAGCATGCGCGTCTTTTGATCCATACAACCACTCCTTCGTTAGAAAAACCTCGGAAACCCGAGGTCTTCATATTCATTCAATCAATCTCTATTCTTTTCAAGCAGCGTCACGGATTCTATGTGACTGGTTTGCGGGAACATGTCAAACGGTGTGACGCTCTTGATGATATAGCCGTCTCCAACAAGAATGTTCAAATCTCTTGCAAGCGTACTTACGTTGCATGATACATAGACGATTTTGTCAATATCCATATCCAAAACCGCATCGAGAAAGTCTCTTTTGCAGCCTTTTCTTGGAGGATCCACAAAAAGAACATCCACATTCTCATTTTTGAACCTGCCAATGATGTCCTCCACTTTTCCCACGTGGAACTCAGCGTTGTCAATGCCGTTTCTAACAGCGTTTTCCCTGGCGTCTTCAACGGCGGCCCCTACACTTTCAAGTCCGATGACTCTTTTGACGTTTCGAGCAAGTGAAAGGGCAATCGTCCCAATACCTGAAAATGCGTCCATGACCGTATCGTTTTCATCAAGGTCCGCCACTTCAATGGCTTTTTCATAAAGGGCTTCGGTCTGAAGAGGATTTACCTGATAGAAAGACTTGTGAGAAATTCGATATTCATTGCCAAGAAGCGTATCGTAGATGGCGTCTTCACCATGAAGCACCTTGCTTTTTCTTCCAAGCATGACATTCGTTTTTTCTTTGTTGAAATTCGCAACAATGCTTTTGACACACGGAAAGCGTTCCAAAACAGTCTCGACAATGCTGTCCTTGTAAGGTACCTTGTTGCCGTTGACAATGAGGGTTAAGGAAAGCTGTTCATTGTCTTTGCTTCTTCTTAGCATGATGCCTCTGAAAACACCGCTGTGACTCGTCTCATCATATATCGAATAATCAAGCGAGTCCAAAAACCTTTTTAAAAACCGCGTAATGTCAGAAAAGACTTTCGGCCAGACATGGCAGCGTCTTACATCCACGATGTCGTGTGAGCGCGGTTTGTACATGCCCGCTACGATTTTTCCGTTGTCCCTGCCAAATGGGATAATGGCTTTGTTTCTGTAGTAAAACGGATTATTCATGCCAACAGTATCATCCACATCGGTTTCAATGTGTCCGAGTTTCCTAAGCGTTTCCTTCACTCTGTGCTTTTTGAATCCTAGCTGCATCTCATAATTCATGTGCATCATGTTGCATCCGCCGCATTCATTGAAGTGATCGCAAATAGGCTGTTTTCTAAAAGGGGATACGTCCTTGATTTCAATAAGTCTTCCAAACCCGAAATTCTTGTTGGTTTTCACAACTTTGATCAGGGCTTTTTCACCTTTCAACGCATCTTTGACAAACACGGGATAACCGTCTATTTTACAAACTCCCATCGCATCGTGCGTCAAATCTGTGAATGTCACTTCATGATAACTGTTTTTTTCAACCACAATTTCACCTTCACTTCAAACTTATAGATTGTATTTCTTAGCCAGACCGCCGCAGCTGGTTTCACGGTAGTTGGCAGGCATGTCCTTACCGGTTTCAAACATGGTTTCCACCACTAAATCAAAAGAAATTTTTCTCGAATCACTTAAAAAGTATGCAAGGCCGCATGCATCAATCGCTCTAAGCGCGGCGACCGCGTTTCTCTCGATGCAGGGGATCTGTACATAGCCGCCTATCGGATCACACGTAAGACCGAGATGATGTTCAAGCGCGATTTCAGCGGCGTACTCAATCTGATCAAGCGAAAGTTTGAACAGTTCAGCATGCGCGGCCGCAGCCATTGAACAGGCACTGCCGACCTCGGCCTGACACCCCGCTTCAGCCCCACTGATCGATGCGTTATGCTTAATGACATTTCCAATCACCGCCGCGCTGGCCAAAGCTCTCAACACAGCCAACTCGCTGAAACCATGCCGTTCTTTCATGTATTTGAGCACCGAGGGCACGGTTCCGCTGGCACCACATGTCGGCGCAGTCGCAACCACGCCCCCTGATGCGTTCGTTTCATTGACCGCAAATGCGTAAGCACTCACAAGCCTTGATTCTTTTATTTCACTCGGTTCGTTTTCAGATGTTTTTTCAAGGAGCGAATGAGCCTTTCTTCTAACCTTCAAGGCACCAGGTAGCGTGCCTTTGGTAGTAAGCCCGTTTTCGATGGACTCAAGCATCGTATCCCAAACGGTTTTTAGAAAATCATAGATGTGTTTGTCTTCAAAGCGTTCCACGTATTCATACAGTCTTATGCCTTCATTCTCGCAATACCGTTTGATTTGGTCAAACGTCTGATGCGGATAGACATCCTCACTTTCAATATGCGGTTCGCCTTCGATTTCAATGGTGCCTCCCCCAACACTGTATACGCGCATCAAAGCAAGCAGTTTCCCGTTTTCATAGGCTCTCAGGTCCATCGTATTTGGATGTTTGTCTATAAAATCACTTTTGAAGTGTACGTTGACATCTTCAAGCACGTGTTCGATGATGACATCTGTAAGGTGCCCTTTTCCAGTCAAACTAAGCGATCCGTAAAGATCAACTTCATAGTGTGCACCGGGATAGCGTTTTTTAAAAATCTGACACGCTTTTTCTGGCCCCATGGTATGTGAACTGGAAGGGCCGCGTCCGATTTTGTATAGTTCCCTGATGGATTTCATGCATGGCACCTCCCGAAATATGCGTCCTTCTCCATTATAGCATAAATAAAGAAAAAACGGGAAAGCGCTTAACGCAATCCCGTTTAAACAAAGGGCAAACGCCCATTTTAATGTCTCTTTTTATTCCCGGGTCCAAGGTGAGGTCTTTGATAAGCGATTACCGTGATAAACGCCGCCACAATCAAAAGATGAAGCACACTGTGATAAAGATCAGGAATATAGATTTCACTTGAAGAAATGATTTTTACAGTATCTGAAAAATAACCAATCTTTTCATCCGCGGGACCGAAAATCGTAACGTACCAGTGAGAAAAGAACTGACTTGCAAACCAGAGGAAAAGCCATGCTGAGAGCATGAATCGTCCGCTTCTTTCTCTATAGACAAACAAGACAAACAGCACCAAATAGATGATGAAAAACACTCCGTCTTCTCTGAACGCTCTCGATACAATGAGCCTATCACCGATTCGAAGCCCTATCATATCCAGAAAAAACCAAAAAAGCAGCACACCATTTATGAATATTACCGTTCTTTTCTTCATAAAGCCCTCCCCTCGGCATCACTCATTGAGAACCCCTATAAATATAGCCCCGAATCCACGGTGGATCCGGAGCATTTCATATCAACTGATTATAATCAGCCCTGTTAAATCAAGACAAAAACATTAAAAACTAATGTCAACATCCTGTCTTTTGTTGACTTCCGCTTCGAAAAACTCTTTTTTGTTCATGCCGATTTTGGATGCGACAATCGATACGGGGAACGTAACAATACGGCTGTTTAAGCGGCTCACATTCGCATTGTAAAGCCTTCTTGAAGCTTGAAGATGTTCTTCGACATCCGTAATTGAATGCTGAAGATTGGAAAATACTTTTTCAGCCTTCAGTTCAGGGTATTGTTCTACCACGACATTGATGCCCGATTGAACGGCGTCCATTTTCTGCATGAACTCTTCCTTTTGCTCGATGGTGAGTTCTTCAGGCATGTTGTTTCGCCATTTGACAACGTTCATGAACGTTTCTTCCTCATGCTTTGCGTAGCCTTTGACGGTTTCCACCATTTTGCTCAGTACGTCAAACCGTTTAGTCAGTGCAACGTCTATCCCCGATTCGGCTTCATTCACCTTTACTTCTAGCTGACGCAAGCCGTTCATGGTCGCAATGTACCAAAAAAGCACAATCAGACCAAGGGCCCCTACGATAATAAGTACAATCCAGACTGGTTCCATACTATTCCTCCTCTTTGAATATATCTTTGTTTAGTTTCAAATCATCGACGATGTCGTAGATGATGTTGAGATCTTCATCGAAACGCTTAAGAAGACTTGTATCCAGTTTCGAAAACGGTCGAATCGAAAAGGATGATTTTCGGTTGTGTATCGCTACATGCAGATGCGATTCCAAAAAAGAAAATCCGAGATTGCCAGGATGTTTCTTCTCAAGAGTCATAAGCGATTCCATAAAATGCGGTGTAAGAATATAAAATGCCGTATGAGCGTCGGTCGCATAGGTCTTGTAGGTCTTGTTGAAGTCAATGGACTCAAGAGAAACCTTCTCAAAGTTTCTACGCGTCTTTGGCCTGTAGCTTTCAAGTACCTGCACAGCCCCTTTGAACTGTTTGTTGAAATCAAAGCGGAACACACGACCATGAAAATAGGTCACATACCGTGTACGCGTACCCTTGGAAGTGTGGGTTACCTGCCTTTCTTTGAGGACGACATCACTTGATACGAACTTTACCCCGTCAAGTTCACCGGCAAGATAATCCTCGGTTTTGATACGATCAGGTCTTTTTAGGAACTCCGTTCTCATGACTTCGTTTTTATCCAGGCCTTTTCTAGGGTCATACACACAATTCTCTATGGTTTCTTCCAAATGCTTTTTCAACACTTTGCTTTTGAAAATCGTACCTACGTGATTAAAGTATGCCAGCCCTATAAAAAGTAAAATGGCTCCCACGATCATCACAATAAACGTATTTCCAGTGATGAAAAGGAGGACGCCACCGATTAATACTACGCCACCGGTTCCCATAAATATTTCTGATACCTTTTTCTTTTTGTTCAAAGGCTTTAGTATAGTGTCCATGCAATCACCTTCTTTACGCTTAATTATATCATAGATAATTAAGTAGAGACTAAATAATTATTTTATTCAGTCCCTCTCACACCACCGTACGTACGGAACCGTATACGGCGGTTCAATTTTATATTCCAATTAAATTCTGCTGAGGTAGTAGGCATAAGGATTAATCAATCCTTGCCTACTATCTCTTTTGTTGGGCGTTTCTAATACTTTTGGCGTTAGTATGAAGTTGCACACATTCATGGAGGCCCGTTTGTAGGGTCCATACTTGCTATAGGCAACCTTGCGGAAGTCTTCCTGGGTAAATCCCATCTTCAATTTGCTGCTTATGTTGCTCAAATTCTTGATGATGGTGAGGCCTTTCTTCCATTGTTTGAGTATAATGACTCTCACCTTGTGCCTGAGCCATCCACCGAACTTCTTGAGAAATAGTTTCATACTACCTATCTTGAAATAGTTAATCCACCCTCTAATAACCTGATTCAACTTCAGGAACGTATAGGCTAGTGGTCTTGCGGCCGCTTTCCTTCTACACAGTATCCTTGATATGTTCCGTTTCAGTTTCTTCTTGCTGTCACTGTGTGGTTTTGGTTTCCATCCATCCTTGCCTTTCCAAAATCCGAATCCGAGAAACTTGTTGTTGGAAGGTCTGACCACTTTCGTTTTCGTTGCGTTGACTTTCAGGAATAATTTTCTTTCTAGCCAGTTCACGACCGATTTCATGACTCTGTCCGCTGCTTTTTCACTTCTTACGAATAGATTCACATCATCGGCGTAACGCACGAATAGTCTTCCTCTCTTTTCCATTTCCTTGTCGAATTGGTCCAGTAGAATATTGGATAGTATGGGACTGATAGGGCCACCTTGTGGTGTGCCTATCTCAGTCTTCCCAAATACGCCTTTTTCCATAACGCCTGCTTTCAAGTACTTCCTTATCAGGTTCAAGGTGGTTGAGTCGTTTACTTCAAGTCGCAGAACTTGCACGAGTTTATCGTGGTTGACCTTGTCAAAGAACTTCTCCAAATCCAAATCTATGACCCAAACGTATCCTTCGTTCAAGTATTCAACGACTTTTTCAACGGCCATTTGAGCACTTCTCCCGGGTCTGAAACCGTAACTCGAGTCGCTGAATTTCGGCTCATAGATAACCTCTAGTCTTTGGGCTATCGCCTGCTGGATGACCCTATCCGTTGCGGTAGGGATGCCTAGGGGTCTGACACTGTCTTTCCCTTTTGGAATGTAGACTCTTTTGACTGGGCTTGGCTTATAGGTCTTTGAGTAGATAGACTCTTTAATCCTCGGCCAGTTCTCGTTCAGGTGCGCCTTCAGTTCACTCACTGAAACGCCATCCACTCCAGCACTGCCTTTGTTGGATACGACTTGTTCATAGGCTTTGATTAGATTGTTCCTTTCCAAAATCTCTTCGATTAGTCGCATTGTTGTTTCACATCCATTTCATAGATTTAAACACATCACATATCAGTCGGCTTTCCAAGGTGATTCAAAATTACGGTTTTGACAACCCTTGACCTCTGACTCTAGCTTGTGCTTATTTAATCCATAGTGCTAAACACTATAAAATTGTTCGGTCCTTCAGGTCTCCCCTACTATGACCTCGGCTGACTTCTCGTGATAAACCTTTTTCGACCATTTCTGTCCACGAGATCTCCCAGGGTAAGACACTAATCTTTCACTTCATGACCTCTTGATTTACTACTTCGGCTGTACGTTTATCTTTTGGACTTCGGTATCATTTGCTACCTTATCCACCTAATAGCCTTCTTATCAAGTTCTTGTTCATAGGCTCGAAGTTTTGTTTCACGCTTCCTTCAGTTCTACCTCGCGATAGATACCTTGCGTTTCCCTACGGTTGGCGATAAATACCCCCGACTGGACTTTCACCAGTAAGATTAGTGCCATGCCTGGCACGCAAGAAAAGAGCAAGATTCCTTGAAATCTTGCTCCATCAATGATGTGAATTTGTATATGATTAAACATCAAATAAAATTCTTATCTAGAATTATTTGTTTCTCGTGCTCCAACAACATTGTGTGCCATATACAATTCCTCTAAATATGCAATATCATCATCAGTCAGTTTTACATTTGTTGCTGCTACAGCATCTTCTAAATGTTTAACCTTCGTTACACCTACGATTGGAGACGCAACACCTTTTCTCGATAATAGCCATGACATTGATATCTGTGCCATCGTAACACCATATTTATTAGCGAGTTCTTCAACACGTAAAACAATTGGATAATCTAATTCACGATTAAAGTCATACTTAAATTTTGCATACTCATCGTTTTTACTTCTAAGTGATTCTGCATGCCATTTTCTAGCAAGCCTTCCACCAGCAAGTGGTGAATATGGTGTCATAACAACGCCTTCTTCTAATAATAATTTAATCATTTCTCTTTCTTCTTCACGATAAATTAAATTATAGTGGTTCTGCATCGTTTCAAATGTATGCCACCCGTTTTTTCTTGCTACTTCTTGTGCTTTTAAAAATTGAAATGAATACATCGCAGATGCGCCTAAATGACGTACTTTACCAGATTCAACTAATTCGTTTAATGCTTCCATTGTTTCTTCAATCGGTGTTTCATAGTCCCAACGATGAATAATATATAAGTCGATATAATCCATTTGAAGTCTACTCAATGATTTGTTAATTTCACGAAGAACGGCTGCTTTTGATAAACCACCTTCGTTTAGCCTTACTTTAGTTGCGATAAATACATCTTCTCTCTTGGCATACTTCTTAATCGACTTCCCTAGATATATTTCACTTGTACCTTCATTATACACATTAGCTGAGTCAAAGAAGTTGATACCTAGTTCTAATGCCCTTTTAACCATTTGATCGGTTTGTTCCTGATCTAATAACCAACTATTAGGATTTCCCTTTGAATCGCAAAAGTCATACATCCTAAACATATTCTTGAAATGTTTTTACTTCCTAATTTTGTATATTCCATATGAAACCTCCATTACTCTGTTTCGTATTTAGGTGGCCAATTTGCATAATTATCTAATAATTCTTTCGTCGCATGATAATGTCTTGTATTTGTATTAAGTGTTGCTATTTTTTCTAAATCTTGTTTTGTTAACTCAAAATCTTGGATGTTAAGATTATCTTTAATG
>Ga0194137_10002841_pt1 | contig 10112 bp, 9 predicted proteins | sample TARM_MetaG_T3_14_FD_134025 | JGI IMG/M metagenome (GOLD analysis project Ga0194137, IMG submission 134025) | Freshwater microbial communities from Pennsylvania, USA, analyzing microbe dynamics in response to fracking - TARM_MetaG_T3_14 (version 2) | ecosystem: Environmental > Aquatic >...
GAATAAGGGAGAAAGCTCAGGACATTTTCAATATGTAAAGTCAATTAATTTCGATTGTGATGGAGATACGCTGCTAATAAAAGTTGAGCAAATTGGCGTTGCCTGCCATACGGGGACAAAAAGCTGCTTCTTTAATCAACTGGTTGAACCGACAAAAAATGATACTGAAGCAGACATATATATTATTGAAAAGCTTTATGACGTTATAAAGGATAGAAAGATTAATCCGAAGGAAGGCTCATATACAAACTATTTATTCGATAAGGGAATAGATAAGATGTTGAAGAAGGTCGGGGAGGAAAATGCAGAGGTTATTATAGCTGCAAAAAATCCTAATAAGGATGAATTAGTTTATGAAACTTCTGATTTAATATATCACTTATTAGTACTACTTAATGAGAAGAATATTCCACTGGAAGAGATATATAGGGAGCTAAACAAAAGACATAAATAGATGGATGTGAAATAGTGTTGGTAATTGCCAACACTTTATTTTTTGTTAGGTTTCCTGGGTAAAGATAAAGGTATTGGTTCTATAAAAGTTCATAAAAAAGTAGGGTGTACTAACTATTATTAGCACACCCTACTTATATAAGTTAAAATTATTGATTAGTTGTATTCGCTGTCTGTTTTCTTCTTCCGTCAATAACAGCCCAGATTGTTACAGCGATAATTACTACGAAGGATCCGTAAGTAATAGGTTTAATGTTAGGTACTCTTTCTTCAAGCTTAGAGATTAATCCAGTTACCATTACTATTGAGATAGCTACTGGTAATACATACATGATTAATAAATCGAACCAAGTTCCTAATTTAATGGCAGATTTGTTAGTGTTAGCAAAATCTCTAGTTTTCTTAGCAGACCATACATAACCAGAAAATACTGCTGTTAATAGCCCACCTAAAGGAAGTAAAATACTTTCTTGTAAGAAATCTAAGAAATCAAAGAAGTTATAGCCGATTATCGTAAAATCCGCCCATCTTCCATTTGATAGAGAGGCAGGAACTCCAAGTAGGAAAATTACTCCTCCAATAATAAATGATGCTTTTCTTCTTGACCAACCTTTTTCGTCAATATAGTAAGCAACAACAACCTCAAGAAGTGAAATAGCTGAAGTTAAAGCTGCAACTGTTAATAATAAGAAGAATACTGCTCCGAATATTGTTCCACCAGGCATTGCTGCAAATACTGCAGGAAGTGTAATAAATGCTAATCCACCACCTACTGCGGGGTCAAAACCTAATGCGAATACCGCAGGGAATATAGCGAAACCTGCGATTAAAGCAACCGCTGTATCTAATCCTACTACCCATGCTGCATTATCGTTAATATTTTCTTTGTTATCTAAATAACTTCCATAGGTAATCATACAACCCATACCTAAACTTAAAGTAAAGAATGCTTGTCCGGTGGCATTTAAAATAGACTGTGCGTTAATTTTACTGAAGTCAGGTTTTAAATAGAACTCAATACCAGCTCCTGCGCCAGGTAATGTTAAAGATCTAGCAACTAAAGCTAATAAAAGAACGAATAATGCAGGCATTAAAATCTTAACAGTTCTTTCAATACCCTTAACAACACCTAATCCAATGATTCCAAGTGTAAGGGCCATAAACACAAAGTGCCATATTAATGGAGCCCAGTCACTTGTAATGTGACCAACAAATGTACCCACGAAGTCAGTTCCAACTCCTAGTTCTCCGGTTAGTGTCTTAGTAAAGTAAGACATTGCCCAACCAGCTACAACTGAGTAGAAAGAAAGAATTACGAAACCTGCTATAACTCCTAAAGCCCCTGCTACCCACCAAGGTGTGTTTGGAGCTAACTGTCTAAAAGCACCAATAGCGTTTTTCTTAGTTTTTTGACCTATAGCCATTTCAGTAACCATCATTGGATATCCGATAAGAGTAATAATAATTAGATAAATAATAACGAAAGCGGCTCCTCCATTTGTACCAACAACATATGGGAAACGCCAGATGTTTCCTAGACCAACAGCAGAACCAGCAGCAAGAATAAATGCAACTCTAGAACCCCATTGTTCTCTTTGTTTTGTTTCTAAACTCATACAATTTACCTCCTTTTAAAATGATATAATAGACATGATAGCTTATTTAAATTCAATGACTACACATTGATTTAAAAACAATAAATTAGAAATAAAAATAGTTCGCACTTTACTGCGTTGAATAAATATAGTCAAATTTGAATATTTAGAAAATTATAAAAACAACTTTATTCACTTAGATATTATATAATGGGCCCTTTCATTATGCAAGCGTTAATTTAATAACAAAATGTGTAATTTTCAATGTTGCAGCATTTGGCATTATATATAGTTTATTTTCAAAAAATACTAAATATTCAAACAAATTCAACTTTAAATTCACTTTTACTATTTCTTATGAGAATGTTATTATATTTATAAGGATTTTTTACCCAATATTGAAGAAATCATAACTAAAATTGGGTAATTATGTATCAATAGGATATATAATATATAATTAACTGAGTATACTATATAAAGTAGAAAAAAGAATCTAGAAGGTTACGAGGTTTATGAAGGGGGAAAAACATGAAATTATTTATTGATACGGCCAATGTAAATGAAATTAAAGAGGTTGCAAGATGGGGAGTACTGGCGGGGGTTACTACTAATCCCTCATTAATAGCGAAAGAAGGTAGGGACTTTAAACAGGTTATTAAGGAAATAACTGATATTGTTGATGGACCCATAAGTGCCGAGGTTATTTCTGAAAAAGCTGAAGGAATGATTGAAGAGGGAAAAGAGTTATCTAAAATTCATTCTAATATAGTTATTAAGGTACCTATGACGGATGAGGGTCTAGTTGCCGTAGCCGCGTTTCATAAGTTAGGTATAAGTACTAATGTTACTTTGGTATTTTCAGCAACCCAAGCTTTGTTAGCTGCTAGGGCTGGGGCTACATTTGTAAGTCCTTTTTTAGGAAGATTGGATGATATAGGACAGGACGGGGTATCGCTAATTGATGAGATTGTAAATATATTTGATGTACATAATATTAATACTGAAATTATAGCAGCAAGTATTAGAAATACTAATCACGTCACTAATTCAGCTAGGGCAGGAGCCCATATTGCAACGATACCATATAATATCTTTAAACAGATGGTACTGCATCCACTAACCGATGCTGGTATAAAGAAATTTCTAGCGGATTGGAAGTCGGTTAATTGACAGTGTAACAGTATTCTCGTATACTAAAGTGAGAAAATTTACAAAGGAGGAATTAATTTGAATCGTAATTTAGCTGTTGATTTGGTTAGAGTTACTGAAACTGCTGCATTAGGCGCTGCCAAGTTTCTTGGTAAGGGAGATAAAAATGCTGCGGATCAGGCTGGCGTAGATGGCATGAGAAAAATGTTTGATACATTAGATATAGAAGGTTTAGTTGTTATTGGAGAAGGGGAGTTAGATGAAGCCCCAATGTTATATATAGGTGAGATTGTTGGAGGATGCGGACGTGACTCAGTGAAGGTTGACATAGCTGTTGATCCAGTTGAGGGAACTAGTGCTGTAGCTAAGGGTTTACCTAATGCCATAGCGGTTGTGGCGGTTGCCCCTAGGGGATGTCTTTTAAATGCCCCTGATATGTATATGAATAAAATTGCAGTTGGTCCTAAGGCAGCGGGTAAAATACATATTGATGCTCCTGTAATCGATAATTTAAAGGCTACTGCTGAAGCACTAAATAAGAGTATAGACGACCTAACAGTTACTATTTTAGATAGAGATAGACACGAAGGTATTATTAGACAGTGTCGTGATGCTGGTGCAAGGATTAAACTATTCAATGACGGTGATGTGGCAGCGGCCCTTGCAACCTGCTTTGACCATACAGGGGTAGATATACTATTAGGTATCGGTGGGGCACCGGAGGGCGTTATTGCAGCTGCAGCTCTTAAATGTCTTGGGGGAGAATTCCAGGGGAAACTTGTTCCGTATACTGAAGAGGAAGCAGCAAGATGTATAAAGATGGGCGTAGATGTCAATAAAGTTTTATATATGAATGATTTAGTTAAGGGTGACGAGGCATATTTTGCTGCAACGGGTATTTCCGATGGGGAACTACTTAAAGGTGTTGTTTATGTTGGTAATGGAAGAGTACAAACCCATTCTGTAGTTATGAGATCTGAAACTGGAACTATCCGTTTTATTGAAGCAATTCACAAGTTAAATAAAAAGCCTAAATATGCTTACTAGTGCGAATTTAGTACAACTTGACTATTGACTGTGCCATTCTTAGGTGATAGAATTTTTAAATGATAATAAGAAGGGACAAAAGAATCTTTTGTCCCTATTTATAGGGGGTGTAATATTGGATTTTGACCAACTCGAGAGTAAGAAGCTCCAGGAGATTAAAGATATTGCTAAGGAAATGGGACTTACAAATCTCTCGAAATATAAAAAAAGTGAATTGATAGACTGGATTGTAAAGCATAAGAAAGAGGAACAAAAAAATCCAGAGCAGATTGAAAAAGAACCGGAAAAACCCCAAGTAGATTCAAGAAAACAACATGCACTACCTCAGCATCTAACAGATGAACTGCCGGAGGGCGGCGAAGTTGAAATAGTAGAGGGAGTTCTAGAAATACATCAGGATGGTTACGGCTTTCTAAGGAGAGATAACTACTTATCTAGTGATAATGATATTTACATATCACCATCTCAAATAAGAAGATTTAGCATGAGAACAGGAGATAAAATTGCAGGAATTACTAGGCCACCTAAAAGTGGTGAGAAATTTAAAGCCCTTCTTTATGTTAAAAGAATTAATGATTTAAATCCTGAGTCTGCAATCAGACGACCACACTTTGAAGATCTTACCCCTATTTATCCCAAGGAAAGAATGAGTTTAGAAAAAAATTCAACCGAGCTAACTACTCGTTTAATTGATTTAATTGCACCTATTGGTAAAGGTCAAAGGGGTGTTATTGTTGCGCCACCAAAGGCAGGTAAAACTATACTAATGCAAAAAATTGCAAATAGTGTTGCCGAAAATTACCCTGAAATTGAAATCATTGTTCTTTTAATAGATGAGCGTCCGGAAGAGGTTACGGATATGCAAAGGTCCATAAAGGGAGAAGTAGTGTATTCGACGTTCGATGAGTTGCCTAGTCACCATATTAAAGTAGCCGAAATGGTGTTAAATAGAGCTCAAAGGTTGGTTGAGCATGGTAAAGATGTATTAATTCTTTTAGATAGCATTACTAGGCTAGCTAGGGCGTATAACTTAACAATACCACCAACAGGAAGAACCCTTTCTGGTGGTTTAGATCCAGGGGCACTGCATAAACCTAAACGATTCTTTGGAGCGGCGAGAAAGTTAGAGGAAGGTGGAAGCTTAACAATTATAGCTACCGCATTAGTAGAGACTGGAAGTCGTATGGATGATGTTATTTTTGAAGAATTCAAAGGAACAGGTAATATGGAATTACATTTAGATAGAAAACTTTCTGAGAAAAGAATTTTCCCTGCGGTTGATATTAATAAATCCGGGACTAGAAGGGAAGAATTACTACTAAGTCAAAATGAGATGGAAGCAGTCCTTAATGTAAGAAGAGCCTTAGGAAATAATACAGCTCAAGAAGTTACAGAAAAGGTTATTGGGTTATTATTACAAAGTAAGAAAAATACTGACTTTGTGGAAATGATTAGAAAGACATTATAGCATTAAATATACTTGCACTTGTAAAATCCCTATGCTATAATATAGAAGTTAAATTCGTATAATTCATATATTAAATATAGCCTTTATACATAGAAAGAGGTGAATAAAATGAAAAAAGAAATACATCCGAACTATAAGGAAGTATCAGTGCATTGTGCATGTGGTAATGAATTTAAAACAGGTTCAACAAACGAAGAAATTAGAGTTGAGATTTGTTCTGAATGCCATCCATTCTATACAGGAAAACAAAAGCAAATGGAAAAAGGTGGACGTGTAGAAAAATTCAAAAAGAAATTTGGAATGTAAGGTTAGAAGCTTCTTCTAACCTTTATTTTTTATCATCTATTTAACTTGGGGGAATGCAATATGGTAGATGTAATGGAATACTCTCAAGCTGGAAGCATTGAAATTATCGTGGGACCAATGTATGCTGGAAAAAGCGAAGAATTACTTAGAAGAATTAATCGTGCTAGAATTGCTGGACAAAAGGTATTAGTATTTAAACCGTCCATTGACGATAGATATTCTGTAGATAATATCGCATGTCATAGTGGAAAACAAATGAGTTGTATTGCTGTTGAAAAGGCACAACAACTATTGGACTACATTAATGAAAACCCAGATTACGATGTTCTGGCTATAGATGAAGTACAATTTTTAGGCGAGGAAATAGTTCAGGTTTGCAAAGAGTCAGCAGATAGTGGAAAAAGAGTGATTTGTTCAGGGTTGGATATGGACTTTAGGGGAGAACCCTTTCAAGTAGTTCCACATCTAATGGCAATAGCAGAATACGTAACGAAGCTAACAGCCATTTGCAAAGTATGTAAATTACCTGCAACAAGGACTCAAAGATTAGTAAATGGAAAGCCAGCTAAATATAGTGACCCTATAATTCTAGTGGGGGCCGAAGAAGGTTATGAAGCTAGATGTAGGACATGTCACGAGGTTATGAAATAGCCTACTTTGGTTTAGAAAAAAACGAAAAATAAAATTATTATATGAAAAAAGCTCCTTTGGTATATAAAGGAGCTTTTTTAACGATTAATTATGATCTTATCTAAATAAAAATGGAAAGTGGCCTTAGTGATGTAAGGTCACCTTCAATTTACTGTTACTTCATCAACATCAAGTATAAATCTAATGTTCTATTTAACGAATCTACTATCAATTCAATAAATTCCCTAGAATCATCATTGGTATGGGCTTTTTCTAGTGCATTATAATAAACAATTCTATCTTCTTTTCTAATTATAATCGGAGGATAGCCATTTTTAATTAACTCGAGATTCAGTAGCAACCTGGCAGTCCTACCATTTCCATCTATAAAAGGATGAATTTTTACAAAAATAGTATGTAATAACGCTGCCCTTTCTACTATATGCAACATCTGTCCTTCGCCATTGTACCATCTCAACAAATCCGACATTTGTTCGGGCACTAGAAAATAATCTGGTGGGATATGAGTTGCTCCACTAATAAGTACATTTTCTTTTCTGTATACCCCGGCATTCTCAACATCAATACCTTTTAGTATTAACCTGTGGATACTCTTGATTTGCCATTCAGAAAAATCTTCTTTGTTTTTGACTATATCCTCTACATAGAGAATAGCTTCTCTGTGATTTATTGCTTCTAGGTGTTCTTTTAAAGTCTTCCCACCTATAGTGATGCCTTCTAATACAACTTTGGTTTCGGAAAGTGTAAGAGTATTTCCTTCTATTGCATTTGAGTTATACGTCCAATCTAATAGCATGCTTTCTCTAATACTTCTTATGGTATTTGGTTGTAGAGGCCTTTTCTGATCTATTAAATATTTTTTTAGTTCAATCGGTTCGAACATTAAATCACCTCCGTCTATTAAATATATATGCCCATTATAATATCTTATAGTAGTCATTACAAATGATTATTATTCGATACCTATTTAATATCTTTTTATTGAGCCTATTACTAATATTTTCTGCAATCTTAAAGTACTCCAGTCTAAAAGTAATGTCGTATTAGTCATCGTGTTCTAATGGCTTTGATATTCATATAAATTGACATTAAATGCCACATTATGTATAATTATTCACATACGACTATAATCACAGGAGGAAACAATGAAAATACCTATACATAGAAAAGAACGTATCATTTTAACGGTTATAGAAATCATTAACGACTTAGGTATCCAGGGATTGTCGACCAGAGAGATTGCAAAGAGACAAGAAATCTCAGAGGGGACTTTATTTAAGCACTTTAAGAATAAAAATGAAATTTTATTAAGTGTTCTCGAACATTATTCGCAATATGACATGGATATAATTCAATCGATTAGATTAAAGGAATTATGTTTTGGTGATGCGGTCAAGTATTTTATAAACTCTTATGTAGAGTATTATGAAAATTATCCAGAAATAACAGCAATTACACAAATCTATGAAGTGCTAGCTAATGATCCAAAACTTGTGGAAAAAGTTTTAGAAATTTATAATGTCAGACATGATTTCATCGTGGAAGTTGTGGATAATGCGAAGAAGTCTGGGGAGTTATCAACTAATATTGATAGCATATGTTTATCTGAGACGATTTTAGGTTTTTCAAATGCAATCTGTTTAAGGTGGAGGTTTGAAAAGTTTAATTTCTCACTCCAAAAACAAACTATGTCGGGAATAGACGCAATTATAGAGGCCTTTTCAAAGTTATAGGATTTTTATTGAAATGTAAATAAAAATTAAAATGAAGACATCGAGAAATCGATGTCTATTTTTTATGTAAAGTACACAAACTAAAAATATATTTATGTAATTAAAGAGGTGATACTTTGTTTGGAGGCAGTTTTGGTAGATTTTCAATATTGATATTCCTTTTAATTCTTTCAGCATTTTTTTCTGCATCGGAAACTGCCTTAATGGCTTTAAGTAGAATTAGGGCTAGGCATATGGTTGAAGAGAAGATAATCGGAGCGGAGCTAGTTAGTAGATTGATAAGAGATTCAAGTAAGCTATTGGGAACAATTCTAGTAGGTAACAATATAGTAAATATAGCTGCATCGGCCATTGCCACATCTCTAGCCATTGATTATTACGGAGATAGGGGGGTATTTTTTTCGACGGTAGTAATGACATTCCTAGTTTTAGTATTTGCTGAAATAACTCCTAAGTCCTGGGCAGCCCAAAATGCTGAGAAGGTTGCGGTAAGTGTCAGTAGGCCTATGTCTTTAGTAATAACCGTATTACATCCTATAGTAGTAATATTTACTTTTATAACAAATGGTCTAATGAAGATGTTAAAAATAAATACTGATTATAGTAGGCCGTTTATTACAGAGGATGAATTAAGGACTGTAGTGAACGTAAGTCAAGAAGAAGGCGTACTGGAAATTGACGAAAAGGAAATGATACATAAGGTTTTTGAATTTGGAGACCTTCAAATCAAAGATGTAATGATACAAAGGACTGACATTATAGCCATAGATATACGTCTGTCATATGAAGAAATAATCAAATTAATAAGGGATGAGAAGTTTACAAGATATCCAGTTTATAAGGATGGAATTGATGATATTATAGGTATTTTAAACCTAAGGGATCTATTTTTCACGGAAAATTTAGATGAGAATTTTAATATATACGACTATATTAGAAGTCCGTATTATACCTTTGAGTATAAAAGGATTGCTGAACTATTTAAGGAGATGAAAAAAAGAAAGGTTCATATAGCTGTTGCCCTTGATGAGTATGGAGGAACTGCTGGAATAGTAACTATGGAGGATTTAATCGAAGAAATAGTCGGAGATATACAGGATGAATATGATGAGCAGGAAAATGAAATAGAGGCAATAAGTAATAGTGAATATATATTGAAGGGAAATATTCGATTAGAACTAGTAAATGAGCTGTTAAACATAAATTTAGAGGCAGAGGATATTGACTCAATCGGTGGAATGATGATTAGTGACTTAGGCAGATTGCCAAAGCTTGGAGAGTCTGTGAGATATGGCAATATAAAACTAGTGTTAGAAGAACTTGAAGGCAATAGAATTAAAAAGATTAGATTGTTTATAGACAAAAAACAATAAAACGGGTGTTTTCAATAACTTCTTTGAAAATCACCCGTTTCATTTAAAATAGAATCTGAAGCAACTATACCAATCATCTTCTGACTTTGGTGGACTATCGTTGAACATATTATCAACGCCCCTTTCACTGCTGCTAATTAGTTTTTTTTATTAATTAACCTAATCTTGTTTACTTGCTTTACTTCTAGATTAACACCAATACCATTAACTAACTAACTAACTAACTACTAACTAACTAACTACTAACTAACTACTAACTAACTAACTACTAACTAACTACTAACTAACTACTAACTAACTACTAACTAACTACTAACTAACTACTAACTAACTACTA
>Ga0194137_10002844_pt1 | contig 10103 bp, 2 predicted proteins | sample TARM_MetaG_T3_14_FD_134025 | JGI IMG/M metagenome (GOLD analysis project Ga0194137, IMG submission 134025) | Freshwater microbial communities from Pennsylvania, USA, analyzing microbe dynamics in response to fracking - TARM_MetaG_T3_14 (version 2) | ecosystem: Environmental > Aquatic >...
GGTGGAAACCCATGGCGACTGGTTCGAACGGCGTGACGACAATAATGATCTGCCCGATCCGCGCCGCGACCCGCTGCAGGAAGTACGGCGCGTGCCTCGCTACGGCGACAAGGAAAGCTTCGACCGCATCTGCGCCTACTGGCAGGAGCGCCTCGAGTCCTGGTTGACGGCAGGCATCGCAGGCTTTCGCTGCACGTCCGTCGGCGAGCCGCCGCCGGCCCTGTGGTCATGCATGATCGGCGCCATCAAGCGCAGCCGTCCGGATGCGCGTTTCCTGGCATGGACGCCCGGCTGCACGCCGCAGCAGATGGACGCGCTGGCCGGATGCGGTTTCGATGCCACGTTCTCCTCGGGCGCATGGTGGGATTTCCGTTCCCGCTGGCTGGTGGAGGAAGAGGCGCGGCTGCAGCGTGTCGCGCCGCCCATCGCGTTTCCCGACAGCCCGAATGAAGCCGTCATCGCGCGGCTGGCCGGCAACGAGGAGCCGCAAGCGCGGCGCCGCATCTACCAGCGCGCGCTGCGGCTGGCGGCGGCCACCGGCAACGGCATCCTGGTGCCGCAGGGCTTCGAATCCGGCATCTCGGGTCTTGCAGGACCGCAGACGCAGGGAGGCCAGGGCAGCATCGACCTGAGCGCGGATCTGCGCGAAGCCAACGCCTTTCTCGCCGAGACCGGCGCGCGCTTTTATCGCGGCGCGCTGCGCATGATGAGCACGGTGGAGTCCGGCATCGCGGTGCTGCTGCGGGAAAGCGCTGCATCCGGCGGCGGCGAGGCCTTGCTGATCGTGGCCAACTCCGATCCGATGCGCGCCTGCACGGTCAGCGAAGGCCAGCTGCTCGAGCGCGCCGGCGGCTTCGTGCGCGAGCGCAAGATCTGGCCTTCGCCGGTCGAGCGCAGGGAACGCATCCGGGACAGCGACGGCATGCGCGACAGCGACCGCAGGCAGCCCGTCGACAAGAGCAGGAACGACGGGGAAGACGCGCCGGCGGTGGCGCTGGAGGCGGCCGGGTTCCAGCTCTTCCTGACCCGCCGCCTGCCGCCCATCGTGCTGCCGCAGGCGGGCGAGGATGCGGCGCGGGCTGCGCTGTCGCCGCGCATTGCGATCGAGGCGATCTCGCCGGCCTGCGACGACGGCCGCTTCCCCGTCAAGCGCACCGTCGGCGAAGTGGTCGATGTCGAGGCCGACGTCTTCGTCGACGGCCACGACAAGCTGGCCGTGGTGCTGCTGTGGCGCACGGCCGACCAGGCCAACTGGCAGGAAACCCGCATGCACCTGCTGTCCAACGACCGCTGGAGCGCACCCCTGCCGCTGACCCGCATCGGCCGCCATGAGTTCGCTGTCGAAGCCTGGAAGGATGTCTTTGCCACCTACCGCGATGAACTGGAAAAGAAGACCGCGGCCGGGCTCAACGTCAGCGTGGAACTCGAAGAGGGCCGGCTGCTGGTGCAGGCCGCGGCCGATCATGCGGAGGGCAGGGGGATCGCCAGCTTCGGTTACCTCAAGACGCTGGCCAACAGCCTGAAGACCGCAGGCAGCGACGCCGAGCGCGTGACCGCGCTGCTGTCGGAGCCGACCGCGGAAGCGATGCGCCAGGCCGATGCCCGCCCCTTCGCGGTGCGCAGCCGGCAGCCGCTGCGCATCGATGCCGAGCGCGTCGCGGCCCGCTTTTCCAGCTGGTATGAATTGTTCCCGCGTTCGCAGAGCGGCGACCCGGCCCGCCACGGCACCTTCGACGATGTCATCAGGCGCCTGCCGGCGATCCAGGCCATGGGCTTCGATACGCTGTACTTCCCGCCCATCCATCCTATCGGCCGCAAGCACCGCAAGGGCCGCAACAACAGCCTGACCCCGGGACCGGACGATCCTGGCAGCCCGTATGCGATCGGTTCGGAAGAGGGCGGCCATGATGCGATCCATCCCCAGCTCGGCACGCTGGAAGATTTCCGCCGCCTGCGCGATGAAGCGGCAAGGCACGGACTGGAGCTGGCGCTCGACTTCGCCATCCAGTGTTCTCCCGACCATCCCTGGCTGAAGGAGCATCCCGACTGGTTCGCCTGGCGGCCCGACGGCACCATCCGCTATGCGGAAAATCCGCCGAAAAAATACCAGGACATCGTCAACGTCGACTTCTATGCGAAGGGCGCCATCCCCGGGCTGTGGACCGCGCTGCGCGACGTGGTGCTGTTCTGGGTCAACGAAGGCGTCAAGGTGTTCCGGGTTGACAATCCTCATACCAAGCCGCTGCCGTTCTGGGAATGGATGATCGGCGAGGTGAAGGCGCGCCATCCCGACACCATCTTCCTGTCGGAAGCCTTCACCCGGCCCAAGATGATGTACCGGCTGGCCAAGGTCGGCTATTCGCAGTCCTACACCTACTTCACCTGGCGCCACACCAAGCAGGAATTCACCGAATACATGACCGAGCTCAGCCAGAGCCCGGTCAAGGATTTCTTCCGGCCGCACTTCTTCGTCAACACGCCGGACATCAATCCGGTCTTCCTGCAGAAGTCGGGCCGTCCCGGCTTCCTGATCCGCATGGCGCTGGCCACCACGCTCTCCGGATTGTGGGGAATGTACAGCGGGTTTGAGCTATGTGAAGGCACGCCGGTGCCGGGCAAGGAAGAATATCTGGATTCGGAAAAATACGAGATCCGTGCCTGGGACTGGCAGCGGCCCGGCAACATCATCCAGGAAATCACCTTGCTCAACAGGATCAGAAAGGAAAACCCGGCACTGCAGACGCACCTCAACATCCGCTTCCTGCCGGCGTCGAACGACAACATCCTGTTCTATATCAAGACCACGCCGCCCGCCGACAGCTGCGAGCGCTTCGGCGACAACGTGGTCATGGTGGCCGTCAACCTCGATCCCTTCAATGCGCATGAAGCGACGCTGGAGCTGCCGCTGTGGGAGTTCGGCGTGCCCGACGACGGCGTGCTGGAAGTCGAGGATCTCGTCAACGCAAGCCGCTTCGGCTGGCATGGCAAGTACCAGCAGCTGCGGCTCGACCCCTTTGCCTGCCCCTATGCCATCTGGCGCGTTCGCCATACCGGCAGCACTAGCCACACAAGCCACACAAGCCACACTGGAGCCTGAATATGGATCGCCGCAGCATACCGAGAAAAACAAGTCCGCAGCCGGACCACAACTTCAGCGACGATCCGCACTGGTACAAGGATGCCATCATCTATCAGCTGCATGTGAAGTCCTTCTTCGATTCCAACAACGACGGCATCGGGGACTTCGCCGGCCTGATCGACAAGCTCGACTACATCGCCGATCTCGGCGTCAATACCATCTGGCTGCTGCCGTTCTACCCGTCGCCGCGCCGCGACGACGGCTACGACATCGCCGAATACAAGGGGGTGCATCCCGACTACGGCAGCATGGCCGACGCCAGGCGCTTCATCACCGAGGCCCACCGGCGCGGCCTGCGCGTGATCACCGAGCTGGTGGTCAACCACACCTCCGACCAGCATCCCTGGTTCCAGCGCGCGCGCAAGGCCAAGCCCGGCTCCGCGCAGCGCAACTTCTATGTCTGGTCGGATACCGACGAAGCCTACTCGGGCACGCGCATCATCTTCTGCGATACCGAAAAGTCCAACTGGACCTGGGACCCGGTGGCCAATGCCTTCTTCTGGCACCGCTTCTACTCGCACCAGCCGGATCTCAACTTCGACAATCCGCAGGTGCTCAAGGCGGTGCTGAGCGTGATGGAATTCTGGCTCGATCTCGGCGTCGACGGCCTGCGCCTGGATGCGGTGCCCTACCTGATCGAGCGCGAGGGAACCAGCAATGAAAACCTGCCCGAGACGCATGCCATCCTCAAGCAGATCCGCGCCGCGGTCGACCGCGATTATCCGGGGCGCATGCTGCTGGCCGAGGCCAACATGTGGCCGGAAGACGTGCAGCAGTATTTCGGCGACAACGACGAATGCCACATGGCCTTCCACTTCCCGCTGATGCCGCGCATGTACATGGCGCTGGCCCAGGAAGACCGTTTCCCGATTTCCGACATCCTGCGCCAGACTCCCGAGATTCCGGCCGACTGCCAGTGGGCCATCTTCCTGCGCAACCATGACGAGCTGACGCTGGAAATGGTGACCGACAAGGAGCGCGATTACCTCTGGAACTACTATGCGTCGGAAAAGCGGGCCCGCATCAACCTCGGCATCCGCCGCCGCCTGGCGCCGCTCCTGGAGCGCGACCGGCGCCGCGCCGAACTCCTGAACAGCTTCCTGCTGTCGATGCCGGGCACGCCGATCATCTATTACGGCGACGAGATCGGCATGGGCGACAACATCCATCTCGGCGACCGCGACGGCGTGCGAACCCCGATGCAGTGGACCTCGGACCGCAACGGCGGCTTCTCGCGCGCCGATCCGGCAAGGCTGGTGCTGCCTCCCATCATGGACCCGCTCTACGGCTTCCAGGCGGTGAACGTGGAGGCGCAGGCGGCCGATCCGTATTCCATGCTCAACTGGATGCGGCGCATGCTGGCGGTGCGCAAGCAGCATTGCGCGTTCAGCCGCGGCTCGCTCACCATGCTGTATCCGAACAACCGCCGCATCCTCGCCTACCTGCGCGAGCACAACAAGGACGACAATACCGAGACCATTCTTTGCGTGGCCAACGTATCGCGCTCGGCGCAGGCGGTGGAACTCGATCTGTCGGCCTATGCGGGCCGGGTGCCGCTGGAAATGATCGGCGGCTCGGCCTTCCCGCCGATCGGACAGCTGTCCTACCTGCTGACGCTGCCGCCCTACGGCTTCTACTGGTTCCTGCTGGCCGCCGAAACCAAGATGCCTACATGGCATACGCCGGCGCCGGAACCGCTGCCTGAACTGCAGACCCTGGTGCTGCGCCAGAGCATTGCCGAACTGTTGGAGCAGCCGCGCCGCGGCACGCTGGAAAGAGACATCCTGCCGGCCTACCTGCCCAAGCGCCGCTGGTATGCGGCCAAGCAGGAAGCGCTGCAGTCGGTGCGCATCGCGCTGGCAACCCGCCTGCCGGCGGCGCAGTCGCGTCCCAATGTCATGCCGACCATGCTGGCGGAGCTGGAAACCACCACCGCCAGCGGCACCGAGCGCTACCTGCTGCCCTTCGGCTTCATCCGCGAGGAGGACATCGTCACCGCGCTGCCGCAGCAGCTGGCGCTGGCCAGGATACGGCGCGGCCGCCATGTCGGCCTGCTGACCGATGCCTTCGTGCTCGATTCCTTCGCGTATGTGATCGTCGAGCTCATGCGCGGGAACACCGTCATCCCTTCCGACGACGGCGAAGTGCGCTTCATTGCGACCGAGGCGCTGCAGAGGACGGAGACCAGCGCCGAACCGGCCATCCGCCGCCTGTCCGCCGAGCAGTCCAACAGTTCGCTGATCATCGAGGACAAGATCGTGCTCAAGGTGATCCGCCATATCGCGCCCGGCATTCATCCCGAGGCCGAGATGGGCCGCTACCTGACCCAGCTCGGCTTCGCCAACATGCCGGCGATGCTGGGCGAGGTCACGCGCAGCGCCGCCGACGGCACGCCCTACACGATGATCATCCTGCAGCAGTTCATCGACAACCAGGGAGACGCCTGGCAGTGGACGCTCGATACCCTTGCGCGCGCGATGCAGCAGACCACCGTGCCGGAGACGGCGGCTGCCGACATGAGCACGGAGATATCCGATCCGCAGGAAGAACTGGTGAGCCTGGCGACCAATCTCGGCCGCCGCCTCGGCGAAATGCATGCCGCCCTGGCCACGCCGACCGACAACCCGGACTTTGCGCCGCAGCCGGCCACGGAAGACGATGCGAGGGCCTGGGTCGAAGGCGCGCGCCGGCAGCTGGAAGCGGCGTTCGATGTCCTGCGCGGGCAGACGCAATGGAGCAGCGAGGCCGAGGGCCGCCGCGTCGAACGCCTGGTGAGCCAGCGCGATGCGCTGCTGCAAAAGCTCGATGCGCTCGCGGCCGCCGGCATCGGCACGCTGCGCACCCGCATCCACGGCGACTTCCATCTCGGCCAGGTGCTGGTGGCCCAGGGCGACGTCTATATCGTCGATTTCGAGGGCGAGCCGGCCAAACCCTTGCACATGCGGCGCGGCAAGATGAGTCCGATGCGCGACGTCGCCGGCCTGATCCGTTCCTTCGATTACGCCGCCGCCTTCGCCGGACGCAGCGGCACGACCGCCCTCGGCGAGGCCGAGGAAGTGCGCAAGCAGCAGATCATCCGCGACTATGCGCCGAACAGCCAGGAGGCTTTCCTGAAGGCTTACCGCGAGACCGCCTATGCCGGCGAGTTCAAGGCATCGGAAGACGCCGAGCGCAGCCTGCTGCAGCTGTTCGTGCTGGAGAAGGCGGCCTATGAAGTCTGTTATGAAGCGGCCAACCGTCCGACCTGGGTTTCGGTCCCGGTCAACGGCATGGCCAAGATCGTCGATGAATTGCTGAGCGGGGCAGAAGGAGAACAGTCGCATGGCTGAGCGTACCGAAGACATGATGGATATCGATCCGAAAACCCTGGACGCCGTGCTCAACGGCAGGCTGTCCGATCCGTTTTCCTTTCTCGGCAGGCATCGCGCCGGCGACCGCGCCGTGGTGCGCACCTTCCAGCCCGGCGCGCGCGCGGTGGACCTGGTGGAGCGCATGCCGGGCAACGACGCCGGCGGACGGCTGATCGAATCGCTTTACAACGTCAACCAGACCGGCCTGTTCGTCAGCGGCGGCACGCTTGGGCAGGAGCAGGATTACCTGCTGCGCATCACCTGGCCCACGCCCGGCGGCGACCTGGTGCAGTACACCGAGGATCCCTACCGCTTCGGCCTGCTGCTGGGCGACCTCGACATCCACCTGCTGGCCGAAGGCCGCCATCTCGAACTCGGCCGCTGCCTCGGCGCCAATCCGATGACGGTGGACGGCATTACCGGCACCCGCTTCGCGGTGTGGGCGCCGAATGCGCGCCGGGTGTCGGTGGTGGGCGATTTCAACCAGTGGGACGGCCGCCGCCATCCGATGCGCAACCGCGTCGAGGCCGGCGTCTGGGAACTCTTCGTTCCGCGCGTCGGCAGCGGCGCGCGCTACCAGTATGAAATCGTCGGCGCCGACGGCAATGTGCTGCCGCTGAAGGCCGACCCGGTCGCCCGCGCCACCGAGGCGCCGCCGTCGACGGTGTCGGTGGTCGCCTCCGACGTGCCGTTCAAATGGACCGATGACGGCTGGATGGCGTCGCGCCGCCGGCGCCATGCGCTCGATGCGCCGCTGTCGGTGTATGAGGTGCATGCGGGCTCCTGGCTGCGCATCCTGGAGGAAGACGGCCGCAGCCTGAACTGGCACGAGCTGGGAGACCGCCTGATTCCCTATGTCGCCGGCATGGGCTTCACCCATGTGGAGTTTTTGCCGATCATGGAGCATCCCTTCGGCGGTTCCTGGGGCTACCAGCCGCTCGGCCTGTTCGCGCCTTCCGCGCGCTTCGGCACGCCGGCCGGCTTCGCGTCCTTTGTCGACCGCTGCCACGCGGCGGGCATCGGCGTCATTCTCGACTGGGTGCCGGCGCACTTTCCCTCGGATGCGCACGGCCTGGTGCGCTTCGACGGCACCGCGCTCTACGAGCACCAGGACCCGCGCGAAGGCTTCCACCAGGACTGGAACACCCTGATCTACAACCTCGGCCGCAACGAGGTCTGCGGCTTCCTGATCGCCAGCGCGCTGGAATGGCTGGAGCATTTCCACGTCGACGGCCTGCGCGTGGACGCGGTGGCGTCGATGCTCTACCGCGATTACAGCCGCAAGGCCGGCGAATGGGTGCCCAACAAGTACGGCGGACGCGAAAACCTGGAAGCGGTCGACTTCCTGCGCAACCTGAACCGGACGGTGGCCGAGCGCTGCCCGGGCGCGATGGTGATCGCCGAAGAATCCACCGCCTGGCCGGGGGTGTCGGCGCCGGTCTCGGAAGGCGGCCTCGGATTCACCCACAAGTGGAACATGGGCTGGATGCACGACACCCTGCGCTATATGAGCTACGACCCGATCTACCGGCAGCACCACCACCACGACATGACCTTCGGCCTGATCTATGCGTTCTCCGAGCGTTTCGTGCTGCCGATCTCGCATGACGAAGTGGTGCACGGCAAGGGTTCGCTGCTCAACAAGATGCCGGGCGGCGACGTCCACCAGAAGCTGGCCAACCTGCGCGCCTATCTCGGCTTCATGTGGACGCATCCGGGCAAGAAGCTGCTGTTCATGGGCTGCGAGATCGCGCAGCACACCGAATGGAACCATGACGGCTCGCCCGACTGGAACCTGCTCGACGTGCCCGGCCACCGCGGCATACAGCGGCTGGTGCGCGACCTGAACCGCCTGTATGCGGGCGAGCCCTCGCTGCACCGCAAGGATGCCAGCCATGAAGGTTTTGCCTGGGTGATCGGCGACGACAGCGCCAACAGCGTGTTCGCCTATCTGCGCAAGGGCAGCGAAGGCGATCCGCCGCTCCTGGTGGTGCTGAACATGACGCCGGTGTCGCGCGAGAACTACCGCATCGGCGTGCCCGGCGGCGCCGGCCCGGTGATCTGGCGCGAGATCCTCAACACCGATTACCAGGTCTACGGCGGCACCGGCATGAGCAACGGCGAAGTGCGCAGCGAAAACGAAGGCAGGCATGGCCTGCCGCAGTCGCTGGTGCTCAAGCTGCCGCCGATGTCGGTGCTGATGCTCAAGCCCGTGCAGTCTCCCGGTTGAGCATGGCGATCGGCATTCCGCATTCCCTGACTTCGCTGCCAAGGATGGAGGCCGGCTCCGCCTATCCGCTGGGCGCCGCCTACGACGGCTACGGCACCAACTTCGCCGTGTTCTCGGCACATGCGACCAAGATCGAACTCTGTCTGTTCGATCCTTCGGGCCGGCATGAAGTGGCGCGTTTCGCGCTGCCCGAGTGCACCAACGAAGTCTGGCACGGCTACCTGCCCGGCGTGCATGCCGGCAAGCTCTACGGCTACCGCGCCTACGGGCCGTACCAGCCGGAACAGGGCCACCGCTTCAACCCCAACAAGCTGCTGCTCGACCCCTACGCGCGGCAGGTGCATGGCCAGCTGCGCTGGAGCGACATGCTCTACGGCTATCGCTACCACTCGCCGCGCGCCGATCTGTCGTTCGACCACCGCGACAGCGCCAGCGTCATGCCCAAGGCGGTGGTCACCGACGAGTGCTTCAACTGGTACGGCGACACGCATCCCAACATTCCCTGGGACCAGACCGTCATTTACGAGACGCATGTGCGCGGCATGACCATGCGCGCAGAGCACATTCCCCAGCGCCGGCGCGGCACCTTCGCCGCGCTGGCCGATCCGAAGATCATCGCCCATCTGCGGCGCATCGGCGTCACCGCCGTGGAGCTGCTGCCGGTGCATGCCTTCCTTCAGGACCGGCGGCTGGTCAACCTGGGCCTGACCAATTACTGGGGCTATAACACCCTGTCGTTCTTCGCGCCCGAGCCGCGCTACCTGTCGGACGGCTCGCCCGGCGAGATGAAGCAGGCGATCCGCCAGCTGCATGCGGCCGGCATCGAAGTCATCCTCGACGTGGTCTACAACCATACCTGCGAGGAAGGCGAGCTGGGGCCGACGATCTCCTTCCGCGGCTTCGACAACGCCAGCTATTACCGGCTGCATCCCGACAACCGGCGCCATCACATCAACGACACCGGCTGCGGCAATACCGTCAACCTGTCGCATCCGCGCGTGATCCAGATGGTGATGGATTCGCTGCGCTACTGGGTGCACGAATTCCATGTCGACGGCTTCCGCTTCGACCTCGGTGTGACGCTCGGGCGCGAGCATTACGGCTTCGATCCCGGCGCCGGCTTCTTCGATGCGCTGATGCAGGACCCGGTGCTGTCGCGCGTCAAGCTCATCTCCGAACCCTGGGACATCGGGCCGGGCGGCTACCAGGTGGGCGCGCATCCGCCGGGATTCGCGGAATGGAACGACCGCTTCCGCGACGACGTGCGCAGCTTCTGGCGCGGCGACGCCGGCAAGCGCGGTGCGGTGGCGGCGCGCCTGCTCGGCTCGGCCGACCTGTTCAACCATCATCGCCGCCGCTCCTGGGCCTCGATCAATTTCATCAC
>Ga0194137_10002845_pt1 | contig 10103 bp, 13 predicted proteins | sample TARM_MetaG_T3_14_FD_134025 | JGI IMG/M metagenome (GOLD analysis project Ga0194137, IMG submission 134025) | Freshwater microbial communities from Pennsylvania, USA, analyzing microbe dynamics in response to fracking - TARM_MetaG_T3_14 (version 2) | ecosystem: Environmental > Aquatic >...
CGGGAACGATTTTGGCCAGGCGGCGGGTCAAGCCATGTTGCCGGTCGACCTCGCGCAGCAGCAACAAGCCCGCATCCGAGGTGATGTGACCACCGGTGAAAGAGGCCTCGACGAGGCGGCGAGTGAGGGGCGAAAAGTGGCGTTTTTCTGGTAGCATTTTGTGCGCGGCTGAAGACTTATGGGGCTTTTTTTGGCGACAAGAATCATAAGGCTTTCAGCCGTTTTTGTTTATGCGGTCATGAGAAATCCGGGTTAGCTGGGTCACGATGAACATCGTCGGGTTGGATGCCATAGCCGGACTCATCAGAACATCCCCAGATCACGGCAGTAGTCTTGCCACGCCGACAACACGCCACCAGCGAGCTGAGCGTCGGTAGAGCCCACCCAGTGATCGCGGTCGTAACCCTCGACGGCTCCGATTTCATCGAGACAGGCCGTGCGTTGATCCTCGGTCATTGCCGGCAGCGTGGTTTCAGGGCGGTATGCGTACACGCGCAATACCCGCTCAGCGCCGCTGCACGCACAGGCTTCATCCGGGTTGCAACAAGGGGCAGTGATGCCGGCAAAAGCCTCGTCCAGTTTTTTCATGGTTCGTAGCTCTCCAGGGGTCAGCCGATGCTAGTGACCGGGCAATTAGCCGGATCGAGTTTGGCCAGCTTCGCCAGAAGCTTGTTGCAACGCTCTTTTTGGGCGGCAACGCTGGGCAGCTGTACGGTCATGTGCCGGCCAGCATGGGAGCGGTCGAGCATGTTGCGGTACGAAAGGTATGCAGCACGCAGCTTGCGCTTGATCAGCCAGATTCGAAGTTGCTTCATAGGCTCTCCTTGAGGGAAGTTGGGAGTGGAATCTGATGCTCATGATCGCTCAAGCTGGAGTGTGTAATCCTGGGCCATTTGCAATTCCCCAGGCCCCAGAACTGGAATGCAGCAGAGCTTGCTGTCCCCTGTTGCCAGAGAACGCAGATACTCACAGCATTACGAGGGAATTCTCTCCCTCGGACTCGCGGGGAACACCTGCGTGGTTACGTAAATACAGTTCATACACCCCGACCACTCCCGCAATCGCGTGAAATACGAGCGAGCAGTTTCTCCGGCTCGATCCATGGGGCGATCACCCCCGCGCACGCGGGAAACACAAATCCCCTCGGCGCAAACCCCGCGCTACTACCGCTCACCCCCGCGCACGCGGGAAATACGGCAGCACTACCAGCAACGCCTCAAGATTAGCCCGCTCACCCCCGCGCACACGGGAAATACTGACCATCAACCAGCTCTCCACCCTCAACGTTCCGTTCACCCCCGCGCACGCGGGAAATACTAGCGCTCATCGTCTGCACGGCATGGTGGATTCCGCTCACCCCCGCACATGCGGGGAACCCATCGGCTGACTCATATGACGTTCGTCAGAATCCCGCTCACCCACGCGCACGCGGGAAATACTGCGGCCTCTGCTGAAAGCGAGCTGACATGTACCGCTCACCCCCGCGCAAGCGGGAAGTACAACCGTCAATACCCCTTCAAATCCCCAAAATACCGTTCACCCCCGCTTGCGCAGGGAATACGTTGCTGCGGTTTCGCAACGTGCGCTACAGGACCGCTTACCCCTACGGCGCGGGGAACACGGGTTCATCAACGGCGATGACGGGCGCAGCTACCGAATACCTCCACGCAGGTGGACAACACCAGAACCCTGATTTTCTCCCTGGATATATAAGCCGCTTACCCCCGCGCACGCGGGAAATACGTAAACACGCTGCCGTAGTCGTTGGACAGCATCCGCTCACCCCCGCGCACGCGGGAAATACCTCACGGCCCTAGACCAGCTGCCTGTCAGCCTCGGCTCACCCCCGCGCACGCGGGAAATACGCGCAGTAGTGCTTGCGCTGCGAAGCGAGATGCCGATCACCCCCGCGCACGCGGGAAATACGACATTTCCTCACTCAGCCAACCAGGTATTCACCGCTCACCCCCGCGCACGCGGGAAATACCAACGCAGAGACGACTGGGACGACCTGCCAGACCGCTCACCCCCGCGCACGCGGGAAATACTTCGCGCTTGCTCATTTCTCACCCCCACAGCCCCGCTCACCCCCGCGCACGCGGGAAATACCGAGACTAAGGGCGATTCACGATTCCGGTCGACCGCTCACCCCCGCGCACGCGGGAAATACCCGGTTCTACGAGGAACGGTTCCGCTCTGACCCCGCTCACCCCCGCGCACGCGGGAAATACAGCTCAGAGGCTGGGTTTGCCCCCCATTTCATCCGCTCACCCCCGCGCACGCGGGAAATACTTGGCGTCTGCCTCGGTGCGGTCCACTGATTCCCGCTCACCCCCGCGCACGCGGGAAATACTCATAGATATTGATCTTCCGCATAGTGCGAACACTACATCTGGTAACTTGCATGGTTAAGCCAAACTGGTGGGCACAAGCGCCGGCTTGTGCAGACTGCGATCCCAATATGGACTCTGGAGAGCCGACATTGCGAGTGCATACTCTCCGCAGAGGATGCTTTGTTCGCTGTCATCCGGCATTGCCCGCAAGGCCCAGGTACATTCGACTTCTGGAACGACTTCCACCGAGAATCCGGCTACCCGACCGCATCCTACGCCGCGCCGACCTCCGATCTGCCGACATTGAGAAAGAAGGTCAGCAATCCTGGCCTGATCGCCAACGCAATATGCAGTGAGCGTGGCCCAGACCAACGGGTAGTGGTACAGCGAGTTCTTGAATGGCCCTCCAGCTGGGTTGGGTTTCGCTGCCCGCAATAGCAAGAATCCTTCGCTACGGTGCCGTGCTGCTTCGGCAGTGTTGATCCGGCTTGTCTGCATCCAGTTTTGCGATGCAGCACCCTTGTTAATATGGAATGCAGAGGCCTTGAAAACCCATTGCCCGGATCGAGAGCGGTACTGCTCCAACGGCAGGTCATAATGGTGATCACGCGGGTTGATGCCATCGCCCAACTCTGCCCGAACCTCACTGACCCGAAGGGCACCGAGTAGTGCGTCCAAGTGGAACAAGTCTCCAGGTTCCACCATAGGGGAGCCGAGGTTGATGGTGACTTTCAGAAAGTCCATCAGGCCTCCTTGGCGCTCGCTGCGAACTGCTCAAACTCAGAGCTGGTCATGCCGTCCAGCGCCTCCGCGATGGCATCGAAGAACTGCTCAGTAGCTTGACCGGAAACACCGGATGGAGTCCAAACGGACTCGCCATCGAGGATCACATCTTCGATAACAAAACGACCGTAGTCCTTGGCGTGACCGCCCGCGATGCGCTGGTTCGCCAGCTTGTTAAGAGCCAGCAGAATCAGGCCGATCTGTGCTTCCGAGGGGCGATCAACATTGATCCGCCACAGCCACTTCACGCCCGCGATGACCACTTCATGTGCGTTAAATGCCTTGAGGCCGCGACCGTTATCGTCCGACGACTCAGCGGCTTCGTCCGCTTGCTTGGCGGCTTTGCCCTTTTTCGCCTTGGTGGTGGCCAGCAGGCTGGTAATCCAATCGTTCGCAGCTTGGGCGCCACCCTCAATAACAACTGCATCATCAGGGCTACCCAGTTGCAGAATAGGGTCATTGCGGCGGGTCCAGACGATTTCGGTAATGCCACCCTTGATCGAGTCGTTGATGTAGTCGCTTCCGATAATGCGCTGCGAGAACTGGTGGATGGGGTACAGGCTATCGACCATGAGCCGACCTTGCAGCATGCGGGGGCCACCCCCGAACAAGCCGAGAAACGGGTGGGCGCGCATCGTGACGATTTCGTCGAAGCTGCTTGGTACGCCGTCCGGGTTGCCACTGGAGTTGCCGGCATAGGCAGTGGCATAGGCGCCAATACTCAGCTGAGCGGACTTATCACGCAGGGCGGGCTCAATCACATCCTTGAGCATGGTACGGCGCAGAAGGTTGCGCATGGTGTTGCCGGGAACAATGGGCAGCGGCACCGCCTTAGCCACGCCGTCGCCGGTTTCCGCCACCACGGTCATGGTGCGAGCGCGGGTCAGAGGGAAACGCGAAGCGCCCTGCGGGGGGTTGATCGTTCCGTCCAGCGATACGTAATAACTCCCAGGTGCAGCGGAGAAGATCGGGGTGATGTTGCGAATGAGAACTTCGATTTGCATGGTCTAACTCCGCCTTAGAGCTTTTCGAGGATTTTGGAGGTGATGCACTCGGGTTCCTCCGGTTGGGGGCGCTTCGAGTGCATGATGTAGGCAAGCGCCCAGCGCTCACCTGGAGTGATATTCAGCAGAAACTCTTGATCGGCAGCGCTCAGATGCTCATGTCCGGCCTTCGTGAGCGCACCATGCCCACTGTCTGCCGCTTTTCGGTCGAGGAAGATCGGCGCCTGCCACTTCTTTTGGCCTTCATTCATGCGATCAGCAATTTCAAGCGCCTCCCGGATGGCTTCTGGCCGAACAACGAACAGGTTGTTGCCGTACCGCACCTTGATGAGACGGTTATCCAGGGTGACTGGAGTACGCCAGCACAGATGCTGCATGGTCGAAGACGAGTGCATTACGAAAAATGGCGCTGGAGGCGGGGTGGTGAAAAGCCACGCCTTGTTGGTGTCCTTGCTGATCTGAAAAACCCCATCTTGGGTAATCAGGGCATAGGAAAGGCCATTAAGCATTTGCTTCTTTCGCAGGATCAGGCAGCGCCAGCAAATGCTGCGCGAGGTAGACGCAAGGTTGCGGGTATCGCTGAAAAACGCGCCAACACTCGATGGCGAGTAAAGATCGCCTTTCTCAATCGGGCGAGCACAGTGGCTGCACGCTACTGGGTCGTTATCCCAGGTAAGCAGACCTTTGTCTGGCGGCAGCTTGAAAACCTGATCAACAACATCACTCGGATAGCGCATTGACGGCCCCCGATAGTTGGTGAGTTGCGTTGAACTGGCCGTAGCCCTTGCTGAGCATAAAGCCCGCCGTCCAGATACCGCCGAGCCGCGCATTCACATCGAACACTGCCCCGCGTAGCCCTCGATAGGCGACCTTGGAGTTAGGGTTATGCTTCGCCGCGAAATCACCAACTGCCCCCTTGAACTCAACTTCTAGGTTTTCTGGCAGAGGCAGTCCTACCGCTGCTGCCTGCCGCTGGAGTGATCGAAGGAACAACCCCTCCAGGTGTGCTTTGCCTTCTGCTTCATGGAGCAAACGCTCGGCATGGCGCTGCTTCTTCTGAACGACCATGCGCGGGACCGTGTAACTCAGCACATAGGGTCGAGCCTCAGCAGACAGGCTGTGTTCCTTATGCTCAACCTGAATGATCCGGTCAGGCATTCGGCGGGCAAGAGCCGCGTGTATCAGTGGAACTGCGTCCCGAACGATGGCACCACCCCCGTCGCCAAACCCGAGCAGGCAGAAACCGTCCGATGCGCCACCGAACTGCACCGTAGGAAACTCAGTGCGGGAAGTGCTTGTGCCGGGGATGTAGTTCATAAGCGTGGCCACTAGCCCCGGCTGAACCCCGTCCATCAATTCGGCAACCATGGCCCTGGCCCTGTCGGGATAGGCGCGCTCGCCCATGTTGAAAATAACCTGTGTGACAAACATCGGGGATTCCCTACCAGTTCTTTTGCGTGCGATATTTATAACGTGTTTTCAAGTAGGATCAAGTGAAGTGGAAGTAATTCGTATCGGTGCAATCGCTCCCCCGGAAAAGCAGCGGAGTCAGTGGGCTCGCGACAAGCTTGCCGAGGCCATTGAGCTAAAGCTTGAGCCCATTGCAGTACCGCTTCATGAGGTGGAAAGCTTCACGTCCACTATGAATCCAGCGCTGGCAAGCCAGCTCAAGCGGATGGCCAAGGACTGCAACATACCGCTCGCACGGCTCACTGCTGGCTTGCTCGCGGCGTTGAGGCGTCACTCCGAGGCTATGGAAGTCGCCCCTGTGCCCGTGAATCCCGAGACTGGGATTCCGGGGCAGTCCGAAGTTCGTGAGGTGCTGCTGCCACTGCTGGAGCAGAGTGCTTCGGCAATCGAGAAGGGAAAGATCGTTTTCGCTGAGGCGGCTACCGGGACTGGCAAGGGCAGGATGATTGCCTCGCTAGCCGCGAACGCTGCGGCCAAGGGCGACACCGTTGTGATCAGCGCACCGCTCGCGGTGACTTGGCAGCTCATTGATGCCCTCAAGGGTATCCGTGAGGCTCAAGTGGCCGGCATTACGCTGAGCCTGGGGCGACCAAATTTCGTTTCTCCAGATCGGGTGCTGGAATGGGCTGTCGATAACGAGCGTGTCGAGCTGGCTGCATGGGTAGAGCAGGGCGGAAAGCCACTCAGTGAACGCACCAAAGGCGCCAGCGAAGTTATCGAACATGAACTTTGCTGGATGCTTGAAGACGCCCTGGTGCTGGCGGAGGATTTGCCTATCGACGCCATCATGCTGAGTCCCGATGACGATGATGATTGCCCGGCCCAGCGGCTCTACAAGTCAATGCGCAACAACCACTCTGAGGCTGGGATAGTCCTGTGCTCCCACTACATGCTCGCAGCCCATGTTCGTTTTATGCAGTTACGGGGATTGGCGGGGGAGGATGACCCCGCCGAGCCGGCGCAGTCCTTCTCATTGCCCCAAGCCATCGATACCCTGATCGTTGATGAAGCCCACCTGCTCGAACAAGCATTCGCAGCGATCTACAGTCACACACTGCGGCTGCGCCCGCTTGTACGCGCAATAGAGAGTCATGTGGGCCGAGGGAAGACACCAGCCGTCAATGCCCTTAATGCTCTCGGGCAGCAGATCATGCGCACAGTGCAGCAGGGCAAAGACAGTTGCGCTCGGGTCTGTCAGCTTGATGAGGTGCCAAGCCTGGAGCCGGCCCTGCGGGACGCTTTGACCGCTCTCGAAAGTATCAGCGTCAAGTCACTCGATGGTGGAGCGAAAGCTGTGATTCGTGTTGCCATCCGCGCCATCAAAGATGCGCTGTCTGGTCGCTCGCGGCTACGCATGGAGCTTACCCCCGTGCGTCACTTCCCAATGCTGGTTTCGGGCAGGGCAAATCTGCAAAAAGCCCTGCTGAGCCTTTGGGATTCCGTAGCTGGAGCAGCGCTCGTATCGGCCACCATCTATGCAAGCGATGATCATGCGGTGCTCACCCGTTGGAAGCTGGAAGTCCCTCCAGCCCGCGCCATCTATTTGCCCCCAGTTCACCCAGCTTGGACTACAGAGCCAGTGCTTCTGCATCCTGAAAGGAATGCCATTGAGCCAAACGATAGCCCTGAATGGGCCGACGAAACGGCGGGCCTGATAGGAAGGGTCGCCGAGAGTGCTGCTGGAGGAACGCTGGTGCTCTGCACCTCCTACCAGAACGCCGAACTGCTCCAAGCTCGCTTGATGCCTGCGTTAGGCGCCCGTCTGATTGTTCAAACTAAGGTGAGTAGCGCATCGATGTGCGTCGCCCAATACAAGGCGCTGTATAGAGCAGGGGCAAGACCGGTTTGGCTTGGGCTGGGAGCAGCATGGACGGGAATCGACCTATCGGATGAGCAGGCGACTGATCCAGCAGATGACGCCATGCTGAGCGATCTGGTCATAACTCGCCTGCCTGTGGGCCTCAATCGATCCCTGACGCATGAGCGGCGAGTTGCTATAGCCGGATTCAAGATAGTCACGCTTGAAGCTGTATGGCAGCTGCGTCAGGGCTTGGGCCGGCTTGTTCGCCGCCCTGGGGTTAAGAACAAAAACCTTTGGGTGCTTGACTCTCGAATTGGAGGCAACGCTCCATGGGTGGCGCCCTACAGGAAGGTGTTGAGTCGATATAGAACCGCACCATTGTAAATTGGGTCGAATAACGCAGTGTCACGATGTGCTTCACAGTAGCGCTAACCACCCGTTGATGGTTCCGCTACCACCACATTTCAGGCATGTCCCACCGCGCACATGGCTAAAGGCCTGGATGTGACCCGTTCCGCCGCAGCGTGGGCAGTTTCCCTTGGGGCGATCAGCCTTCGGCGCAAAGGCCAAGTAAACGTCCTGTAAGGCGTTGTGACGTTCGTTTGGGCCGAGGCTGCTCCAGCTCTCGTTCTCGGGGTCGCCGAGCTGACGACTCAGCGCTTCGCGGTAGGCTTTGACCAACGGCAGCATGTCTGCCGGAACCGCGCTGAGACGAACTCGCAACAGGTCAACGGAAAGTCGGTACTTCTTGAACCGCGCCAACAGATCACCGCTCATGTCTAGACGCTCCTGGCCGGGAATAAACGTCAAGCTGCATTCGCTTCGGTGAGGGCTCGGGGGACTTCAATCTTTGGATTTTCCGTCTTCCCAAGCTGCGTCTTTGCGATGATAAAGCGCAGGCCAGCGATCAGCATTGTAGGGCCGCTGAGGTATCCGAAATGCAGGTCAGCGTAAGAGCGCCCGTACTCACTCCAGCCGACATTGCTACCCGAAGACCAGAAACGGCAGTCCTGTGCTAGCCAGAGCCCGTTGAACGAATGGCCTTCACGGTCAATGTGTCGGAGCTGGACTTTCTCACGCTCCAGCAGCGGATGGCCAAGCGCAGGGTCGGTCGATGGGGAGTAGACGGCTCCCAGAGCGTTCTCATCAGCCAAGGCATAGCGGATATAGGCTCCGTCGAATATCACCGCAACACCTTCCTGCTGGGCAATCAGCCAGTCGATTTGGATGGTGGTCAGGGAATTCACGGCGACCAACACAGTGGCGCCTTTCTTGCGGGGGGAAGGGGTACTGTTCATGTTGCCTCGCAGATGCTCGTTTATGTGAGCCAATCTTGAGGCTGGCAATGCAGTGTCAGCGCCCGGCAGGTCGATTTCTCGGCCCCGAGGTTGTGAGCTGAGGGCTGTGGGATGACACTTTATTTTCATCCAACAGTAAATGCCGTGCGCATCAGGTGATCCATGGGTTATGAGCAGTCTGGGCTGTTTGGGTCTTTGAGGTGGTCGGTGCCCCAGGTGTCGCGGAGCAGCTGCCGATCATCCTCGTTGTCCATGTTGTCATCCATGAACTTGAGCAATCGATCCAGGGTCATGGGCTGGGATGGGAGATTGGAGACGATTTCGTACCGATAGGCCGTACCGTTGGGGGTGCTCCCGTTACCGGCGCTGCCGAAACCAAGCGAGTCGGTTGCATTCGATAGGGCCAGCCCGAACTCATCTGGTGATGAGCCTTCAATGGTGATGGTGATCGTGGCCTTGAAAGGCGGCGTAGTCATGCTGGGCTCCCATCCTAGGGCTTGGCGTTACAGCAGAGAGAAGACAGCCGCTCGCGGCGGCTGCCAGTGCTGGGCCTAGGATAGTCGGATCGGCCCACTCTAAACATCCCCATGAATAAATTCAGGGGCTTCTCGCGCAAATCCGGTGATGCTTCCGGGCCTGCCGTCAGCGCTGCGGACTTGTTTGCCAAGCCAGCCAAGAGATTTCGGGATCATGGTGGCTGCCATCAACCTGCGGACTGTGCGTACTCAGTTCCGCCATGGAAACGCAGCTCGGACTGGTGAAAGTTGCCGGCATAGTTGCCGGTAGCACCGAAGTTGCACTGACAGAAGCCAGTGCGCGGGTTCACCGAGACTACAGTCATCCAAAATGGCAGGTTCGGGTTCCTGGCCTTCACCTCATCGCCTTTGGCGAACATGACTTCCGACAGAACAGCGAGCGAGCTATGTGGGGCGGCGACCTGAGCTTGGGATGCAATGGACATGGGTGTGATCCTTCATGCGTTGATGCGGGATCAATACGTTCCCATCGGAATGGGTGTGTCATCTGCCATCACCGAAAGTCGTGGGCGCCGAGAATCGGGAGTGAGGAAGGCTCATTGCCGGCTCAATGGTGGCGATGTTGAGGGTGGGGAGTCATCGGCTTGGGCGTCAGGTTACGGGCTTTAGCCGCCTCGGCACGCAGCGCCTCCAAACCCTCCAGGTGGGAAAAGGCCGTGGCGGAGGTTTCAGGCGTCACATAAGTGAGCATGAAGCTGTTGATCAGGCTCTTGAGAAGGCCGGCACAGTCCTCGTTGCGCATGATGCTCATGAGGCTAAACATCCCCATGGATAAATCCAGGGGGTTTTACGGTGACTTTGGGGTTCGGGGTCTCCCAGCTCTCGTTCCGAAGAACTACAACATCCGGGCCGTAGCCGAACCGCCACCGCTCTGACAA
>Ga0194137_10002846_pt1 | contig 10101 bp, 16 predicted proteins | sample TARM_MetaG_T3_14_FD_134025 | JGI IMG/M metagenome (GOLD analysis project Ga0194137, IMG submission 134025) | Freshwater microbial communities from Pennsylvania, USA, analyzing microbe dynamics in response to fracking - TARM_MetaG_T3_14 (version 2) | ecosystem: Environmental > Aquatic >...
CCAATGCCATCACCGTAGCACTCAATGGGGAAAAAACCAAGCTTATTTGGGAATTTGACTGCGGGCGGTGTATTTTTTGCGGACGCTGTGATGAAGTGTGTCCCACGGGAGCCATTACCCTCAGCGAAGCGTTTGAGCTGGCGGTTAAATTTGACAAATCCGCCCTTATCCAACGCGGAGAACTGGAAGTGCAAAACTGCACTACATGTAACAAACCTTTTAGTGCTAAACGGCTTGTCAAATACAGTTTTGAGTGCCTTAGTAAAGCCAACGTAAGCCAAAAACGCCTTGAAGAGGCCAAAGAATACCTTTGCATATGCCCTACATGTAAAAAACATGCTACCGTGGCAGACTTTACCAGTGGAAAAGAGAGGGTAATAGAATGAAAACCTATGAAATGCCACAAGAGATTGAACTGGCCAACTCCCTAGAGGAAAAACTGGCACTTTTAAAACACATTGGCCGAAGCTTTAGCGTGTTTCGGGTGGATTGTGGGAGCTGTAATGGCTGTGAGATTGAGATTTTTGCCGCCATCACCCCCATGTGGGACCCTGAACGCTTTGGATTTAAGCTCGTCGCCAACCCGCGCCACGCGGATATTTTGCTTTGCACGGGACCTGTGACGCGCCAAATGTATTACCCGCTTTTGCGCGCTTACGAAGCGACACCTGACCCTAAACTGGTCGTTGCCCTTGGGGCGTGTGGTTCTACAGGCGGGATTTTTTACGATGCGTACAGCGTGCTTAGTGGGATTGATAAAATCATCCCTGTGGATGTGTATATCCCTGGGTGCCCGCCCCACCCTGCTAGCATCATCTACGGCCTCACCACCGCCCTTGGCCTCATGGAGCAAAAACTCCAAAAAGAGAGTTACGAAGAAGAAGGCGAATTGCCCCCTTTGGTAGAAGATTCTGTGCTTGGCAACACCCTTTTTGAACGGGATTTGCTCGTACAGTCTAAACGCCTCATGAGTTATGTTTTTGGGCGCAAGCTGTATGAGAAATACCTCACCGCCCTCGTGCAAAGTGGCAACGCCAAAGACACCAAGGCGACCAAAGCGGCGATTACTGAAGCTATCAAAACAGAGCCAGACCCTAGATACGCCGAGTGTATTGGCATCTTGCACAACGAGATTTACACCCAATACGTTCCTTGCGAAGAGGAAGATAAAATCAGCCTTCACCGCGTAGAATGGGGAAAATGATGGTACACGTTTACAAACTCACCAAGCGGCATTTAGATGGGCCAAAGTCAGAAAATACCGTTGCCAATCAGATTAAAATCTTTTCCACTTGCATCGGTCATGGCGTGGGAACTATTGATTTTAGTGAAAAAGTGCTAGAGATGGACGAGGCTGCCTTTGAAGAGATAGTGCGCCACGGGGGAGAGTATGCGGGTTTTAAACTGGGCAACCTCAGCAAATATTTTGAGATTGAAATCTTCCCAGAGCACGCCGCCAAACTCTTGCCCCAACTGCCCGTCTCTTCCTTTAAAACCCTGCTAGAGGATTTGCGCGAGGGGTATTTGGTGTTGCGAAAGGATATGGCGTGAAAAAAGCACTGTTGTGTGTGGGCAATGAACTGCGCGGGGACGATGGCGTAGCCATTGCCCTAGGGCGATTAGCCCAAGAGCAGTTGCCCCAATGGGAGGTCTTTTTTGGGTATGACACCCCCGAAGATGAATTTGGCGCGTTGCGGGAGTTTGCTCCTGAGGTCATCGTTGTTGCCGATGCTATGAGTGGCTTCAAAGAAAACACCATAGAGTTTTTAGACCTGAGCGATGAGCACACCTATATCTACTCCACCCACAACCTTCCCACGCCCATTCTCATCAGTTACCTCAGAAACATCTGCACTAAAACCATTTTTTTAGGCATTCATGTATTGCTCGAAAATGTTTTGCATTTCACCGAGGGATTAAGCCAAGGGGCCAAGGATTCGGCAGTGGCTTCACTGGAAAAAATCAAAGAGTTGGATGGATTACTAGAAGAGTAACCCCCTGCTTGGAGCGCAGGGGGGGGGTGGACTTAGGCCTTAAACTGCCCCAGTTCATTGTCAAGCTGGCTGGTCATTTGAGAAAGGTGCTCGCTAGCACTTGCTACCTCTTGAACACTGCGCGCATTGGAGTTGGCGATTTTATTAATCTCTTTTACTTTTTCGATAATCTCATGAATCTCTTTGGAAATAGACTCATACTCTTTTACACTGCGCTTATTAGCACCCATGCTAGAGCGCATAATGGCCGTGTTTTCGTTGATGGCTTCTTCAAGCTTTTGAGAAGCGTCAGAAAGCACCAAAATCTCTTTAGACGTAGCATCCATCTCTGTGCTGGCATCTGCGATAGACTGCACCACAATATTAATGGTCGTATTGATTTCTGTGAGGGATTTTTGCGTCCGTTCAGCCAGTTTGCGCACCTCATCGGCCACCACCGCAAACCCGCGCCCGTGTTCACCCGCGCGCGCGGCTTCGATGGCCGCATTAAGCGCCAAAAGGTTGGTTTGGTCGGCAATGTCATTGATGACACTTAAAATGCTTTTCACCTCTTCCGTATTGCGACTTACCTGCTCTAAACGTCCTGCTAGCTCAATCTCTTGAGAGGAGAATGTACGCAAATGGGTGTTGAGGGTTTGGATTTCTTTTTGGATGTCTCCCAAGGTTTGACTGGCTTCCTTGAGGGAATGTTGCGCCCCTGAAGCGCCTTTTGTGGAGGTGGCAAGGTACTCTTTAAGCGCCACGCCCCTTGGCTCACTTTTGCGATAATCTCATTCTCTTGCTCTGCCCGTTTTCCGACCTCAAGAGAAGTGGTACTAAGCTCGGAAGAGATAGCGGCATTTTCACTGCTGGAAACCTTTGATTTTTGGATGAGGGTTTGGATTTTTTGGATAAAAAGATTGACATTGTTGGCCATTTGCGCAAGCAAATCACTACCCTGAACTTCCAGTCTAGCGGTCAAATCTGCCTCTTTTGCAGCCAAGTCCCGCACCCTTTCGTGTAATGCCACCAGCGGTTTAAAAGTAAATTTGAGTGCAGCGATTGTTGCTAGCAACCCAAACACCACGAACCCCATGGCAATGAGCACATTGTTCCAAAGCTGGTCATAGACATTTTGGTATGCCACAGCCTCATCTACCCCCACTACCACATGCCAACCGGTTTTTTCAACCGTAGAAAAGGCCACCATTTTGGGGGCACCTTTAAGCGCGTACGCATAAAACCCTTCGGTGTTTTTCGTCGTGTACTCTTGCAAGCTTTTTAGTGCAGAATCAAGCTCCACAAAGGTTTTTCCCACCACCGCACTATCAGGATGGGCAATAATCTTTCCCGTCTTGTCAATCATATAAGCATACCCACCCTCAACGCGCGTCGAGGTGACTTCTTTGGCAATGTGTTCAAATTTTTTATTGACTGCTACCACCCCAACAAACCGCCCTTTGTTGTCCTCAATAGGGGCAGCGTAGGCAAAGCGCCACGACACCTCTCCCACCTGAGAAAGGTAAGGCTCCGTCACCGCCACACCGCGCGCACCCTTGCCTGCAATGTACCAATCACGGGTGCGGGCATCAAACCCCGCGGGAAGCTCCGTACGGGGCTGAAGTTGTGCGCGTCCATCCAACTCAAACCCTGCCAACGCGCGGTCTTGGCCTGCAAGGTAGCGAACTTGGAAAAGGCCTCTAGCTCTTTTTCAATGATTCTAGCCACCAGCTCTGCTCTGTTTTGCGCCACAGCCTCTAGCTTGTTATGCACCATTTCTGTTGCGGATTTTTTAGACGAAAGGTAGTTTAAAACCCCCATAGAACTTGTTCCAAGCACCAAAAGCAAACACACCATAAAGTAAATCTTTTCCTGAAAACCAAGACGCATCTTTTTTCCCTTTTGTGCAAAATGTTGATACCAATAATCAAAAAATTTAATCACAATATCTTTTTTTTGAGGCAAAAAAGGGATATTTTAGAGAGAGAAATGATGAAGAAATATTCTTTATATGGAGAGGTTAATGTTTTCTTCTTCTGTGTTTTCTTCTGCGTATGTTTTGCCAGTAGCAACAAGGCCTTCTTCACGTTTGGCCTTCGCAATTTCCTGCAAAGCGCGCATTTCTAGTAGGGTTGCTGTGGCGGCGACTTGGTAGTCTGTAGGGCTTGGGTCTGCTGGGGCAAGAGCTGCGGTACGCACTTGGCGCATCTTAGAAACCGTTTCTTGGGGTGTGCTTCCCTCAGACGCATCAATGGGCACTTCGCCGCCAATGGCGTATTGGCGGTTGTCGGGGCCTGTTTGGTACGTAAAACTCGCTCCGCCAGTCACCACTCCCGAACCCGCGGCAAGGTGCGCCGCTTCATGGGCGCGCACTTGGGTGTCACGGGTTTGGAGTTTGACAAGCTGGGCTTGCTGGGCAGGGGTAAGTTCTTTGGGAGCACTAGGGTTTTGCGAGGAACTGTCCTCTTGTTTAGAAGCCACGGGCGTAGCATTGATGCGAATATAAGAAGGGCTAAAGGTGCTTTTTATCTCCATGCGGTTCCTTATGTTACATGTAAGGGCAAAAAGAGACTTTTAGTATAGCAAATATTTGTATTTCTATCTAGTTATCCCACAAAAACACTTGAAAAAAATCTCCATTACATAAAATTTTTGCTACAATTATTACAGTTGCGAGTTGTGTGCTACACTGCAGGTTCTTTTCATCATCCCTTAATTACCACAAATTTCTTATTTCTTTTCACACAAAGGAGAAAAACAGTGAAAACGTTTAACACGTATTAGCACGACAAAGAACACCTGCGCTGTTTTTTGCATGACAACGCTATTCTCGACACTCCTAACCTTCTTGTGCAGGTTTTTGGGTCTTTGCGCGACGAAGAAGAAATCCGCATGCTTACTGCTACCATCTCCTCTTTGCTTCCCTTTGCCCACATTCTTGGCACAACAGGAGACGGCGAAATCCTCGACGCCTCTGTGAGCATACATACCCTTGTCCTTTCCATCACTCAATTTGACCACACAACCCTTCGCTCCTACGGACTAGAACGCCAAGAACATTGCCACGCCCTTGGCGCAAGCATGGCCCACGCCCTAGTAACCACCCTCCACAAAAGCCATCATCACCTTTACAGACGGCCTAAACACAAACGGCGAGGCCTATCTTGAAGGGATGGATACCATCGTAAAAAATGTCTTTGTGGCGGGTGGCTTGGCGGGTGATGCTTTTCATTGTGGTGTTACCTTTGTTTTTACAAAAGATTTTATCTCCTCCAATGGTGTCGTCGGCGTTTCCCTCAACAGACCTCCTTACATGTACATTCGTATTATAATTTTAATTGGGTGTCTATTGGTAAAGAGCTAACCATCACCCACGCCAAAGAAAACAGGGTTTACACCATCGACAACAAAACGGCCTGCGACACCTACACGTACTACCTCGGCGAGGACGTTGGCGGGAAAATTCCCAATATCAACACAGAATTTCCTCTCGTTATCACAAAAGACGGCATAGCCCTTTTTCCAGACAACGGCAAAGATGCGAAAACCTTGCTACAGCACGCGGATTTAGCCATGTACAAGGCAAAAGAAAAAGGGGGAAATACTGCTGTTTTTTTCACGTAAGGCGTGTTTTTCACAATGGTCTTCGCCCCCCAACGTTGACCATTGTGGAAAAATTGTCGTGCATATTTTAACGCCTTTACATGTAAAGCTACGCGCCGTAAATATCCTTTCGCATTCCTACCCGCAACACGAGCAAGAGAATCTCACCTTCAACAATCTGAAAAAGCACGCGAATTTTCCCTAGCTTCTTTACTTTAAAACCGCACTAGCGCCACAAGCAGTACATCACAAAAACACGTGCCACAAAAATCCCGCCCAGAGCACCTAAGCAAAAACTCGCACCCAGAAAAAACCACGGAACATTCAAAAGCAAAGGAGAAACGATGGAGACAACGCCTTGCAATGAAAAGAAAAACATTATCAAAGGAATGATGAGCGCACGCGCGAGTGGCAAGGTTCTCTCTTTGGTTTGCAAATATCCAAGCACGACCAAAAATCCAAGGAGCATCCATACCCAAATGGGTGTTTTTTCAAAAATCCCCACCACTCCGAATCCCTTTTTGTAACTATTTTTCCTCTATAAAAACACCTAGCCGAAACCCGCGCTTAGACACATTCTCTACCACTCCTTCGGGGAGTTTTTTGCGTAGGTCGCGGATGAAGCTTTTGCGGGCGGCTTCGCTGACGTCGCCTTGCCACAGCTGGGTTTCCATCATGGCGTATGTGACGAGGTCGTGAGTGGCAAGAAGCGCTAAAAAGCGGCTCTCTTTGTGGCTCAAAAGCGTCATTTCTCCCTTACATGTAAGGGTTTCTTTCTCCACGTCTAAAAACACCTCTTCACCCAAAGTAAACGTCCCGCTACTCTCCCCCACAAACGCCGCTTTGATGCCTTCTAACAAGCGGTCAATGGAGGCGGGTTTTTGGATGAAATGTTGAATGTTGAGGTTGATAAGCTCGATGAGATACCGCTCGCTCGTGTACGCCGTGAGCATCACGATGGGCGTGGCGCGGTCGGTTTTGCGGATGTGCTTGGCCACTTCGATGCCGTTGCGTTTGGGCATTTGGATGTCGCAGAGCACCAAATCAGGCCGTTTTTCTTCCCACAGTTGCACGCCCTCTTCCCCATCGCGCGCGCTATAAACCTCCTTAAAATAGTACTTCAAGGTGTTGACTAGCCCTTCTAAAATCCCCGCATCGTCCTCGATGCACAGCACCGTTTTAAGCGGATACGTCGTCTCTTTCACGCGCCACCTCCATCACAAATACCGCGCCCGCGTCGTCTTGTTCGTACCACAGTTTTCCGCCCATGCTTTGCTCTACGATAATCTTGCCCATGTACAGCCCAAGCCCCGTGCCGTGTTCTGCTTTGGTGCTCACATACGGCTCAAACAACCGCGCTTGCACGCTCGCGTCCAGTCCGCCCGCGTTATCGTGCACGCTAATGCGCACGGCGTTTTCCAAAAGCCTTACATGTAAGGCAATCTGCGGGTCTTTCACTTCCCTTTCCACTAGCGCGTCTTTGGCGTTTAACAGCAGGCTAAGCAGCACCTGCGCTACCTCGCGCGGATACCCCACAACCTTGCACGATTCCCTTACATGTAAGGCGGTTTTGATGCCCTGCGCGCGCAAACTTGCCTTGGCCAAAAGCAAAGCTTCCTGACACACACTCTCCACGTCAAAGGCTTCTTTGGCTTTGGAAGGTTTGAAAAAATGGCGAAAATCGTCGATGGTTTGGGACATGTGGTCTAAAAGTTTTGTAGCGCGCGCGGAGGTTTTGGCCATCAAGGCGCGATCGAGTTTGTTAAACCGTGAGGCCGCTTCCAGCTCCATGAACATCCCCGAAATCTCACCAAGAGGTTGCCGCCACTGGTGGGCGATGAGGCTCATCATCTCCCCCATCTGCGCAAGCCGCGCTTGGTGCAGCATGGCCGCTTCCCGCTCTTGTTGCGCCACTTTTTCTTGGCGCAACCGCCACAAAAGCACCCCAATGGCGCCAAGGGAGGTGAGGAGTAAAATCGATAAAATTAGCATCAAAAAATCTCCTCAAGGGTGATTAAAAGCTTCAAGTATTCACCATCTACTACTTTACCAACCTATCTATTTGCTGTTGAAAATACTCTCTAATTTTTTCTTTGCTGATTATCTCTTCTGGCTCAAGATGGTCTATCGCATCATCTTCGATGTCATCAATATAAACGAGCGAAACAAGAAATAATTTCATGTTTATGCCCTCTACCACCCTTTGCGAATGGTTAAAAATATTTCTCAGTCCCATCGTTTTTTCTAAAAAATACATATCATAGTAATCTCGATATTTTGCCCGCAAGAAAAGAACATTGACCTTCATGGCGGCGATAGCTTCCAGACTAGCAAGATTAAATGTTTTTATCTTCATTGGCGTTAAAAAGCTCCAATGTGCATTGAAAAAAGTAACTTTGACACCCTCTAGGAGCATATCTATCTGTTCATTGGTTTGGTTGATAATCTCAACGGTGCCAAAAGAGCGCACATAGGTTAAAATCTCTTGTTTGTCAAAACTGTTTTCATAGGTAAAAAAATCTAAATCTTCACTTTTTCTGTGCTTTACATGTAACGCCAAAGCAGAACCCCCGACAAGCACATACTTTTTTAAAAAAGGGCAATTTTCTATCAGTGTCATTAAAACTTTTTGTGTTTTAGGAAGCAAGAAGTTTAAGTTTTTCAAGTCGTCCATTTTTCTTCTCCTTAAAATAACCGCTCTCTACGTCCATCCCGAAAAAGACTCTCGCTAGCAGCAGATTTGTTTTGATAAAGCCCTGATCACTGACAAGCCTCTCTTCCCACACTTTTTTACTCAAGCGCTTCCCAAAAAGCTTCATTCCCGCACAAAGCCCATCAAAATCACCATACTTCAGAAGATGCTCTATCACCAGTTTTTCGCCAGCCTCTTCATAAGTCATCTCTTTGCCATAACTCCAAAAGATTCCCTTGCTTTTTAGTCCTTCAAAAAGCTTAACTTTTGATTTGTATATTTTATAGAGTTTGGAGATGGAAACGGTCGAAAGATTCAGGTATTTTGCTATGTGTGTTTGCAAGTACCCTTCCTCTATGGCTTTGGCGATAGCCACTTCTTTATCGTATGTTTCAAAAAAATACGAGAGTTCTCTTTTTGTTTTTTTTACTATCTTTTGTTCTTGTTTTTCTAGCTTTGTGCAAAAGAGTTCATGCACTTTTTGTAGCTCTTCATCCTGTAAGTCTTGCGTAAAATTTGTTTTATTGATGAGTGCATAATCCATCGATAAGAACAAAACAGGCTTGCTGCTCATCGCCCATCGGTATTCGCCTATGTGTTTGCTGATGTGCGCTTTGATGGGGTTAAGTTCGATGTAACGCACCAAGGTGGTTAAGTAATGCTCATCGTAGATATAGTGTGACTTGAAGCGCCCTTGCCAAAGTGGCCCAATGCGCTTGTGTTTGTTGTTAAAATAGATACTGTATTTGGAGTTTATCTGCCGCATAAACAAGGAGAGATTTTTCTCCTTGTTTTCCACCAAAAGATGATAATGATTTGGCATGAGACAAAAAGAGTGCAACACACACTTATAGGTTGACGCACTTTCATTGGCTATTTCTAAAAATCTTTCATAATCTTCTTGTTCAAAAAATACCGTACGTCTTTCAACCCCTCGGTTGAGTATATGATAAAATCCTACCTCATCTATCCTAGGTTCTCTTGGCATGGCACTCCTTTACATGTAAAGGGATTTAAGTGCATATTGTATCGTTTTTGAGTAAATAGTAAATACTTGGAACTGTTTAGAACCTGTTGAGTAAATAGTAAATACTTGGAACTGTTTAGAACCTGGCTTAAGTATTGCTTGGATTGGCTTGCCGTAATCCTTTACATGTAAAGGTGACTGGACTTGGATTTTTGGTCAAACCAAACAGTGTCAGGTATTTACTTTTTACTAATTTCAATAATTTTTAACGCTTTTGCAAAAGATTCCCTGTTTGTGCTAAAATAACGAGTAAAATTATGCGGAATATTTTAAGGGATATACTATGGTAACATATGCGACAAATGAACTTATTTCTTCATCAGAGCTTGCAAAAAAATTTGGCACCTATCTTATGCAGATTAAAGACAACAGCGTAGAAAAACTGGCCATACTTAAAAACAACAAAGTTGAAGCTGTTATCATCTCCAAGGATGAATACGAACGCATGAAAAAAGCATTAAAAGAGATGGAGGCAAAAGAGATACTAGCCTCCATTCAAGATGGCCTAAGCGATATAAAAGAAGGCAAAACCCACTCCATAGACACACTTTGGGCCAAGCTTTGAAAATCCACTATAGCGACAGCTTTCTCAAAGAAGCAAAAAAGTTATCCAAAAATTTCAACATTTAAAATCTGACTTAAAGCAAGCAGTCGATGAGATAGCGTTAAAAAATGACTTCGGTGTTTACCTAGGATTTAATCTCTTTAAAAAAAGAGTTAGAAACTCATCCATTCCAGTCGGTAAAAGTGGCGGATTTAGAATCATCATCTACCAACAAGTTGAAGATAAAATTATTTTGATATCG
>Ga0194137_10002847_pt1 | contig 10100 bp, 7 predicted proteins | sample TARM_MetaG_T3_14_FD_134025 | JGI IMG/M metagenome (GOLD analysis project Ga0194137, IMG submission 134025) | Freshwater microbial communities from Pennsylvania, USA, analyzing microbe dynamics in response to fracking - TARM_MetaG_T3_14 (version 2) | ecosystem: Environmental > Aquatic >...
CGTGCGGCCGGCGTTGTCTTCATGGGAGCGTGAGGGGGCAGGACGGCCATGTCCTTGCCCTGGACATTCGCGTCTTAGCGAAAGCCCTGTAAGGCAAACAGGCATCCCCAACACCTAGGGATGGGCCGGACATGACGGCGAGCAAAGAATCGCAACTCATCAGGCGCGCAAGGGAGAAGTCGGCGTGAACAGCACCTTGTCCAAGGCGCGTGAACGCGAACGTGTGCGCAATGCGGCCTGCGACGCGCCGACTCGCGCCGTGCAGGAGCCGTTGCATCTTCAGCTCTACTCATTCCTCGACGACCGCGAGCGCGTCGTGCGTGCACGGCAGCTGCTCGCCGCCATTGGTGAGTGCGCGACGCAGCACGTGGGCGGCGAGGCGCCGTCGCCGCCGGTCGGCACGGGAACGCCGCCCTCCGCCGTCGTCATGCTACTGGCCGCAGGGTCGGTTCACGCCTGTTGCAACGCACTGATGCGCCTGCACACCTGCTGGCCCGGCGTGCCCGCGATCGCGCTGTCGCACGACGTCGACGAAGCAGGACTGGCGCAACTGCTCGCGCACGGCGCTTTCGACTTCGTCAACCTGTCGGGCGCTGACAGCGAAATCAACCTGCGCCTGAAGCGCGCGCTCGGCCTGCTGCCGTGCGTGGCGGCGCCGCGGGCCGAGCCTGGCAGCGCGGAGCCCCTGCTTGCCATCCTGCAAGCACACCTCATTGGCAACTCGCCCGAGTTTGTGAAGCTTCTGCGCCGCGTTCCCGCGATGGCCGCCTCGGAGGCGAGCATGCTGCTGCTGGGAGAGACGGGCACCGGCAAGGAGGCGTGTGCGCAGGCCATCCACTACATGTCGCCGCGAGCCCGCGGCCCATGGGTGGCGATCAACTGCGCGGCCATTCCGGCCGAGCTGGTGGAAGACGAGCTCTTCGGCCATGTGCGCGGTGCCTACACGCATGCGCTGGAAGCACGCCACGGCCTGGTGCACGAGGCCGAAGGCGGCACACTGTTCCTCGACGAGATCGACTCGATGCCGCTGGCCGCACAGTGCAAGCTGCTACGCTTCCTGCAAGACAAGCAGTACCGCGTGGTTGGCTCCAGCACGCTGCACACGGCCGACGTGCGCGTGGTGGCCGCGAGCAACCGCGATTTGCGGCAAGCCGCCACGAGCGGCTTGTTTCGGGCCGACCTGTTCTATCGCCTGAACGTGCTGAGCCTCGCGCTGCCGCCCCTGCGCGAGCGGCGCGACGACATTCCGGCATTGACCATGCATTTCATGGCAGCGGCCAACCGCGAGGCCGGCCGGCGTGTGTCGGGCATCACGCCCGGCGCCCTGCAGCGCCTGCTCGATCATCCCTGGCCGGGCAACGTGCGCGAGCTCAAGCATGCGCTGCAGCGGGCGGTGCTGCTGGCGCAGGGTCAGAACCTGCAAGCCGGGGACATCGAACTCGACGACGCACCGCCACCCGCCAACGATCCGATGTCGTTTCGCGAGGCCAAGGCACGAGCGGTCGAGGCTTTCGAGCGGCAGTACCTCGAACAGATGCTGGCACTGAGCGAGGGCAACATCAGCCGCGCAGCCAAGGCGGCTCAGAAGAACCGACGGGCGTTCTTCGAGCTGTTGCGCCGGCACGCGATCGACGCAGCGAACTACCGCGGCCGATAGAGGACGCACGGGCGCCGGATTGGCTACCGCTATCGCATGCACCTGGATCCCAGCGAGCTGTTGACTCCCCGCCACCTTGGCACGCTCAGCGCCCACGCCAACGGCCCTTCAGATTCCGCAGTCGAGTTGGGGCAAGTCGATTGGGCCGCTCTGAAGCGGTCGTTCGCCTAAGACTGCAAGTGGCCGACATTGCCCGCTCGCGGGCATTGCAGGAAGCAGCCGTCCGGGCCGGCCGACGGCCGATGTCCGCTTCTCAGCGTGGCGACCCGAATTGCGTTCAAACCGCCGAAGCGCGCTCTGAATGCGATGGGCAATACCACTTGAAAGGATGCCGCCCTGCAGGCCTTACGAGCCGACGCACAGGCCGGCAGCAGAATCAATACGCCGGCGCCGTGCTGTAGGCCTCAGACCGCGCGACGACGGCTCACCCGAACTCCGGTCAGCGCTACACCTCGTTCAGCGGTCATTGGTCTCGCGCGTGGATGTCACAAGAGCTCATTCGGCTTGCCGCTACCGCTCCGGTGAGATGACGGCGCTTGTCGTCAACCATTCGCCGATTCCGCCGTTATTGGCCGGCTGCCTGCCACGTTCAGGGATCAACTCATCGAACGCGGAAGGCCGCCGCAGTTCTTCCTGCCACTACGTGTCAATTCACGCAGAGGCTCCCTTGCAATCGTCAGCCTCATGCCTTGATGGGCCTAGCAGCCAATTTAGCGGCAGGGGCGCCTAGAAATGTCGACTCCAACATGAAGATCAGAACTGCAGCCGTCATCACCATGGCGACAGGCTTGAGCATGAGCATGCTCGCGGGATGCGGTGGCGGTGGGGGAGCCCCCAATGCTGCACCAGCACCAGCACCAGCACCAGCACCAGCACCAGCACCAGCACCAGCACCAGCGCCTGCACCAGCGCCTGCAGGCCCCTACACGCGCGACGCCTGCGCACGGGCCTGGGGTTCAAGCACCGCGACCAGCAAGTGGGCCAGCGTCAGCAACGGGCTGCTTACCTACCCGGGCATGAGCACGGGTGATCACATCATGGACTTCTCGTCGGCAGGCTACCAAGGCGGTGGTGTCGCCCTGCCGAGTCCCGCAGCGGTGGTCACGGTGACGCCGCTGGGTGGCGGTGCCGACGACACGGCCAACATCCAGGACGCCATCAATCAGGTGTCGAGCCGGACGCCGGATGCGAGCGGCTTTCGGGGCGCCATTCAGCTTAGCGCTGGCAACTTCCTGGTGGGGCAGACCCTCACCATTTCGGCCAGCGGCGTGGTGCTACGCGGCAGCGGCTCGGGGCTGGACGGCACCATCATCACCAACACCAGCCCGCTGCAAAACGGCCCGGACCCCAACACCCCAGGGATTTCGCAGACCGGCCAGACTCTGTTGACGGTGATGGGCAATCTGAAAGCTTCGGTGGACGCCGCCAGCACCACGGCGGTGGTCGATGCCTACGTGCCTTCGGGGACGACCGCCTTGACGCTCGCCAAGACCGACGTCTTCAAAGTCGGCGATCGGGTCCAGGTGGCGCGCCCGGTGACCTCGGCCTGGATCAGCTTCATGGGCATGGACAAACTGGGGCCCGGCCAGAACTGGTTGACGCCGGGCAGCAGCACCAAATGGCAACGAACCATCACGGCCATCCAGAACAATCAAGTCACGCTGGATGTGCCGCTGTCTGACTCGATGGACGCGATGTATCTGGCCCCGCCCGGAGCGACGGTCAGCAAGGTCAGCGTGAGCGGTGCGTTGCAGCAGGTGGGCGTGGAGCACATCAGGTTCGTCGGTGTGCCCAGAAGGCTCAGCACCAACAACACAATGATGGTCATGGACGAGGTCGCGGACTCGTGGGTCAATGACGTCGTCGGCGACAACTTCACGGGCGGCCTGACGGTGGGCGGCAAGTCAATCCGCATCACGGCCAAGTCGGTCTTGCTGACCCATGAGAACAACGACGCCAGCATCCCCTGCACCGGCGCGAAGTTCGCCGAGTTCTCGATCAACGGCTCGCAAGTCCTGTTGGACGGCGCAGGATCAACAGGCGCCAAGGCGTCGTTCTACGTCGTCACGGGAGCCACGGTGTCGGGCCCCAACGTGGCCCTCAACTTCAAAGGTGTGCCGGACTCCGTGTGCAGCATGAGCTCCATCCAACCCCACCAGCGCTGGGCAACCGGGTTGCTGGTGGACGGCGCTGATCTGGCGCCGAACCAGCACGGCAACAGCGCCAATCAGGCTTCCATCGACTTCACCAACCGGGCGAACGCAGGTTCGGGTCAGGGCTGGGCCATTGGCTGGGGCGTGATCTGGAACAGCAAGGCCAGCTTCGACGTGCAGGCTCCCCCGGGCTCGACGAATTGGGTGATTGGCGGCGTGGGTACGGTGGTACCGCAGACCACGGAGTCGCCAGGACAGTTTGACTCACCGAATGTGCCGGTGGCGCCGCAGAGTCTGTACCTGGCCCAGCTCTGCCAGCGGCTGGGGCCGCAGGCCTTAAGCAACGTGGGGTATTGAGCCCCCTCCCCGCCGGCAGCCAATCGAAATGACCCCCCGAACTGATGGCGATCGACAGGCGGTTTTCAGCTTGTCCGCGAGAGCGCCCTCCATCGAGGCCGCCTGTGTTTCGGCCTCAGCAGGATCGTCTGATGCAATGATGACGCGGTACCCCAGGCTCACGCCCAAGAGTAGCCGACCAGGAACCGGTCATACCAAGCCGACGCCACGTCGCGGCGCGGCTTAACTCAGGCGTCGAGCGACTGCTCTTTGGCGGGCTACTGTTCATGGTCGACCGACCGCTCAGGGCCGATAAGGCCTGGTCGCCCCCCCTGAGAAGCGGACATCGGCCGTCCTCCGGCCTGGACGGCTGCTTCCGGCAAAGGACCGCGAGCGGGTAATCTCGGCCATAACCTGCCGGTCGCGAACGGCAGCTTCGGAGCGTTTCGAACCGGCCGGACCGGCCAGTTTTGCAAAGGGGGTTGATTTCGTAGTGCATTTGCAATACGATTTAACTATGAAAGACGCCGTCATTCCCCAAGTCCGTGTTGAGAGCGAGCTACGTGCCAACCTCGATGCCGTGCTGCGCCCTGGCGAAACCTTGACCGAATTCGTCGAGGGCGCGGTGCGCAACGCCGTTGAGTACCGGCGCGTTCAGACCGACTTCGCCTCGCGGTGCGAGGCATCCCTGGCCGAGTACGAGCGCACAGGAGTGTCTATCCCCGCCGCCCAGGTCATTGCCAAGCTCGAATCCAAGCTGGCTAAGCGCCGCAAGCAACTTGGCGGATGAGCTATGCCGTCGAATTCACGAAAGGCGCTGAGGACGACCTGGTACGGCTCTACGACTTCCTGCTCAATCGTGCCGAAACGCTCGAAGAACTTGAAGTGGCCGACGAAGCCATCAACGTCATCCGACAAGCTGCATTGAGCTACCTGTCGACAACGCCGTACAGCTACCGCAAGGTCGGTGCCCGGTCGACGCTGCGGGAACTCATCATCCCGTTCGGCAAGACCGGCTACATCCTGCGTTTCGACATCCGCTCGCCCGAATTGGTGCTCGTGATCGGCGCACGCCACCAGCGCGAGGAAGACTTCCATTGAGCCCCCCCAGGCCGCCCTCAGGCAACGCGTCACATGCACCCCAACACAAGGCACTCGGTCTCTGCGTTGACCGCTTTTGTTATCACGCTGCTGTTCTGCTCGGGTTCAATCGCTCAGCAATCAGCAGTAGTTCCTTCGCACTGCAAGGCGGACGAGTTCGCTCTTATCAATGCCAAGATGTCTGCGATTCACAATTTCCCGGAGCCAAGTGGTGGTTGGAGGAAAGGCGATACCGTCTACGAACTGCGCACGACCGGCAAGGTTCTTTCAATTTGCTCTGACAGCCCAGCGGAGCCTCACCATTCTGTTGCGTATCGCTTTGGGCCAATCGGCAAAATCGAGATGGAACGGGTCGCTACCGCATCACAGAAATTTCACTTCTTCGATCGAGCCACATCGCCGCACACTGGTCAAAACATCATTTTTTTCACTGTTGGCCCGTACACGTATTGCGTGTCTGAGGAAACAGCCCAAGGAAGCGGCATTGGTTTAACCGTGCTCAAATCTGGACGGAAGGTCGTTGATCTCTTTTCTGGGAATAACCGAGGCGTTGACTTTGAAACCCGGATGATGGAAGTCAGCTTTTCCTCCGCGCTATCCACTGTGTTTCAGCCTTTCGAGCCCTTGAAACCGTTTCAAACGCCTTGTGATCCAAGGCCTACCAAGTGATCGCTAACCGTCTACAGGGACTTCCCAATTGATCAAGCAGGTTGATTTGGGCCGTTATCAATAGGCGCCTTTACTGTTTTCCTCAAGACCCGAGTTCAGGTTCGATGCAGCGCCACAGAGAACAGACTGCACATCTACAGGCGGCCTTGTTGCACTCGGGTTTCGGTGCGGGCCCAGATACCAACCGCTCAGCAGGGCTCCATTCGTTCGCCGCCGTCGCCACCATGGGCGCGGCACAGGGTTAGTCGAGCTTGCCTGCTGCCGGTCTGACCTGTGTGATGCATCTTCGAACGCACGTCCAAGGGAAGAACTTGTTGGTTGGGGAGTGGGTTTTCAGGCTGGCATCTCGACGGGTAGCGCCAGCAGCGCACCCGGCTTGACCGACACGTGGTTCGGGTCGAATGTCTTGCCCCTGACCAGCAGCGCCCACACGATGCGCGCGTTCTTGTTGGCCAGCGCCACCACGGCCTTTTGCCAGCCCACGCGCGCCAACAACTGCACCAGCCACTGCGAGATCCGGGGGGCTGCGCGAAAAGCCGCGCAGCCCCGTCAACTCCACGTGAACGGCTGCTTCCGGGCGACTCAGATCGCCAGCCGCTACTTCCGCTATGGGTCGACATGGCCTGGTCGCTGCCTTGAGAAGCGGACGTCGGCCGTTGGCCGGCCCAGATGGCTGCTTCCGGCGATGACTGCGAGCGGGTAATCTCGGCCAGGAGCCGCCGTTGACCGATGGCCGCTTTTGGGAACAATGCCGATCGAACGCGCGGGGCGCGTGCTCAAATGTTGGGCAGAAATCGTTGACGAACTGCGGACAACTCTTTTGGCAAACTGCATGAATCGTCGAAAACTTGGTGCGCTTCTTGTAGCCGCGTTGCAGGCGCCCCCTCTTAGCGCGGCGCCAAGATCGCCTCGCGTTTCCGGCATCTACAGCAACCTCCAGTTCAACCGGGAGGCGGGTGACCTACTGGGAATGGAATTGCTCATTGTTCCCAGGGACTCTGATGTCCCGAATTCATACACGGCGTTCGTTCAAGTGGCCGAGGGCGCCGAGCCGTACTCAGCCGCATTGCCCTTCATACTCAGGGGAAAGATGTTTGACCTTGTCTTGCCTTCTGGTGAGCGGTATTCCGGCGAGCGGCTGTCGGCTGAATTTGTGGGTGCCGACATTACTGTTCGTTGGAGGAATGGGCACGAGGAGCGGCTCAGGCGTGGTAAGAGCTATTGGCAGTGAGGTCATCGCAAGAGGGCAGCTCCGCCGGAGGTATGTGAGCCGCCGGACAAGAGGGGCCGTAGTCGACTGGCGGCATTACGGCAGCCTGGGAAGATCACGCAGGTTCGAGAGTCTGCCAACTACGTCAGCGATTGCCGAGTGGAAGCACTGTTTCTCCTTCTGATCGGGAAGTTCGGGCTCTACCTGGCTGTTTGTTGGACGGCGCCGAAGCACTTGCTCGTTGCACCAAACGACCGCTTCCCTCGGCTGCTTTGTGCTCCTCGTCGTCAACTAGGCCTAACGGCCATGACCAGTCTGTCGCGAGAGTCAGGTTTCCTGCTGCCCTTCCGGCAATGCCCGCCCGGCTAGCCGCCGGCACTTCAGGAACCTTGCAGAGAACCCTTCGAACGGATGGGTCGTCGCGCGTGGGAGACTCCTTGTGGATCGCGTAAACCATTGTCGCGCTTTGATTGGCCGTATAAACTTCACTTTTACGTTTCATACGGCCAATGCTCGATTTCCTTCCGCTGCCGGACAACGCCGCGCGCCAGATCATTGACTCGATGACGGTGTTTGCCGAGTACCGTCGAGTCCTGGCCGAGGCCCGGAAGTATGCCGGCGGCATGTATTGGAAGCGCCAGGGCGCGTACGAGTACCTGGTCAAAACCACCCCCGACAACCGGCAGCAGCGCCTTGGCCCGCGCTCCACTGAGACTGAGCGCGCCCATGAGTCCTTCACACAGCGCAAGCAGGAGACCGAATCACGTCTGAAGTCACTGGGTGCCGCATTGAAAGAGGCCGAACGGCTGAACAAAGCTGTGAAGGCCGGTCGCGTGCCGAGCATGGTGATTGCGGTGCTGCAGGCGCTTGAGGATGCCGGGCTCGGTTCGCATTTCCGCGTCGTTGGCACGCACGCTTTGTATGCGTACGAAACCGCAGCCGGCGTGCGCATCGTGCAGGGGGCACTGGCAACGCAGGATGTTGACCTTCTCTGGGACGCTCGACGCCGGGTGCAATTCATCACCGAGCTAGAGCGCACAGATGGGTCGATGCTGGGAATCTTGCAGCGTGTCGACAAGAGCTTCAAGCGCAAAGAGCTGCAAAACGAGACCGCCATCAACGACCGTGGCTTTGAGGTCGACTTCTTGCGCCGAGTCTCCATTGACGGGGACCCGCACCCTTTCCGCTTCTCAGCAGATGAGGGCGACCTTTGGCCGGTGCAGGCGCGCCGAGCCTCTGTCCTGACAGACGCTCCAGGGTTCGAGCACGCCGTCATTTCAGCGACAGGCAAGATGGCCCTGATGCGGACCATCGCTCCGGCATCGTTCGTTGAATTCAAGCGATGGATGGCGGCAGAGGCACCTCATCGGCCGCAGCCCAAACGCCAGCGGGATTTGCGACAGGCCGACATCGTCCAAGCCTTGCTGGACGAGGGACTCTTGGTGGTTTAGGCGGGTTCTCGGCAGGCCACCTCGCGGTGGGAACAACCGCATCGGCTTAAGTTCTGCAGACCGCGGCCCGACGGCGCGAATGTCAGGTCCTCGCCGTCGAAACTGGTCAGGGCGAATGTCGCAGAAGGGTCGACTGAGCTGGCTCGCTGCCTTGAGAAGCGGACATCGGCAGCCGGCCGGCCCGGACGGCTGCTTCCGGCAAAGACCGCGAGCGGGTAATCTCGGCCAGAAGCGGGCATTGGCCAACAGCCGCTATCTAGTCGCCTAAGAGTTAGCGTGAACGGTCGGCGACCTGCCCATGATCTGGGGGGCTCCGCCATCAATCCGTGACCGTGATGCTGGCAATGGCCCGTACGGGCGGGTTTGTGGCCACATCTGCGATGACGTGATACGTTCCTGAGATTGCAGGGGCGGAATAAATAATCTGATAGGGCGCCAAATGTGGCGACGGATCAGTAAGCGTTCCACCGGTCGTCTCCATCACGGTCCACTTGACTGGGTAAATGGCAGCGGCGCACCCCCCGACAGGGGCGTTCGGGATGTAACCACCAAAACACGGGACCTGCAGCCCTAGGGTCGTCGATGAATTGACCTTTGTCGTATAGCTGTCCGGGGAGAAGAATGCACTCGGGCCTATGGGGGCCTCAGAAGTCCCGCCGCCACCGCAAGACGTAAGCCCCTGCGCAAGCAGGATGCAAGTTACGACCATTGCGGCAGTCATTGGCCACCGGACGCGAGAGTTTGAGTTTGAGTCCAATTGAAAGGCCCAGGTGAACTGCAGCGACTGCGTCTTGGATCGCTGGCGTGCAATTGGCAAGATACAAGAACTTCAATTGCGAGTCAGGCGAAACATAGGGGGGCGAATGTGCATTGTGAATATTTACGCACGCTGCTTCAGTCCTAACTAGTTTTTCAACGGGCTGCTTTATCATTCATCGCCACTTTCACCGCCAAGGTCAGCTTTCTGAATCGCCGGCGAATTGGAAGCCTCGGCCACGAGCCGTCGGTCGCGACCGGCAGCTTTCGGGTAGGCTAGGTCTAGCCACTGCGGTCAAAGTGCAAGCATGCTCGCCCGATTCTTCAAGCAACACCTGTACGTGCAGCTGGCACCTGATCGCCTAGTTGTGCGTGACCCCAGCACCAAGAATCAATTCGCCGAACTACCGGAAGTCGCCATTGAGAACTCGGGCCAGGCCAAGGCCACCATCGTGGCATTCGGCTCTGAGGCACGAGTACACGCCTCCACGCCAAACACGTCTGTACACAATCCGTTGGCGCATCCGCGGTCTCTGGTCTCCGACTTCACGGTCGCCGAGCGTTTGCTCAAAGCTGCGTTTCGACGCGTACGAGGCCCATCACTGTTCCAGCCAGCACCAGTCGTCGTCATGCATCCGCTCGGTTGCGCTGCCCCCAGGATTCGTAGCACTTCGATCTAGAGCCCAGGGGTTTGCATCGTAGTTGTCGATGCGGGGTTTGGCGCGGTGCCGCCAGCATGCTGGCGGCACCGCGCGGCGAACACGGCC
>Ga0194137_10002848_pt1 | contig 10100 bp, 9 predicted proteins | sample TARM_MetaG_T3_14_FD_134025 | JGI IMG/M metagenome (GOLD analysis project Ga0194137, IMG submission 134025) | Freshwater microbial communities from Pennsylvania, USA, analyzing microbe dynamics in response to fracking - TARM_MetaG_T3_14 (version 2) | ecosystem: Environmental > Aquatic >...
CCACATACAATATATAGATCAAGAAAATAAGGTGTTCTACACACCACAAATATACATTTACATAGAGCAGGAGGTTCATTTACTATGGTTTACTTAAAAATCAAAAGATTAATAGATATTATACTTTCTTCATTAGGACTTATTATATTATCTCCTGTTTTTTTTGTACTTATTATAGCAATCAAGGTTGACTCCCCTGGTCCTGTTCTCTTTAAACAGAAGAGAGTAGGGATCCATAAGAGTCATTTTTATATATTGAAGTTTCGTACAATGCGAATTGATACACCGAAGGACACACCAACACATCTTCTGGAGAATCCAAATCAGTGGATTACGAAGGTAGGGAAGTTCTTACGTAGGACTTCTTTAGACGAGCTTCCGCAGATTATCAACATCTTTAAGGGTGAGATGAGCATCATCGGTCCAAGACCAGCGCTCTGGAATCAGTATGATCTGATTGAAGAAAGAGATAAATACGATGCGAATAATGTCCCGGTTGGCCTTACAGGCTGGGCGCAGATTAATGGTAGAGATGATCTTGAGATTGATGTGAAGGCTAGACTTGATGGAGAGTATGCGGAGAAGATAGGACTTTTCATGGATGTCAGATGCTTCTTTGGGACGATTTTTAGCGTTCTTAGAAGTGATGGTGTTGTTGAAGGTGGGACTGGAGTTAAGGCGAAAGCAGCTGAAGTAAACTCTAGTAATTCTAAGACTGAGAAATCAAAAATCTGAGGCGACCTGATATCAGCTGCATATCAAATAATAGCCCACTTGATTGAGGTGACAAAATGAAAAATATCAAAAATATTTTAATCACTGGTAAGAACAGTTATATAGGTACATCTCTAGAGAATTGGCTCATGAGAGAACCTGATAAATATAAAGTAGAAACGTTTGACATGAAAGATGGGTCATGGAAAGAGAAGGATTTCAGTTCACATGATGTTGTGTTTCATGTGGCTGGGATAGCTCATATTAAAGAAACAAGTGATAACCAGGACCTTTACTATAAAGTGAATAGGGATTTGGCTTATGAAATTGCTCAAAAGGCTAAACAAGACGGAGTAGAGCAGTTTGTTTTTCTGAGTTCAATGAGTGTATATGGTATCGAGAATGGTGTTATCGATAAGAGTACGCCACTTAGACCAAATAGTGCTTATGGTAAGTCAAAGATTGAAGCAGAAGAGTTGATTAATAAGATTCAAGATGATTCGTTTACTGTATCAACACTAAGACCGCCTATGGTCTATGGGAAAGGCTGCAGAGGCAACTATCCGAGATTAGTAGGACTAGCACTCAAAATACCAATCTTTCCCAAAATAGACAACAAGCGCAGTATGATTTACATAGATAACTTATCAGAGTTTGTGAAACAGCTTATTGATAACAGAAGTAGTGGACTATTCTTTCCACAAAATGCTGAGTATGTAAATACGAGTGAGATGGTTAGGTTAATTGCTGAGGTTCATGGGAAGAAGATTGTGATGACTAAGTTATTTAATCCCTTATTAAGGTTACTGAATGTAAGTACAGTGAATAAGGTATTTGGTGACTTGGTATATGACATTAGTATGTCTGAATATGAGAGTGATTATAGGGTTTGCGGGTTTAGAGAATCAATAGAAAAAACTGAATTGAGGAATTGATATATGAAGAAGGTGCTTGTTGTAGCAACTGTGGTAAAATTACATATTATGGTTTTTCATATACCGTATTTAGAATGGTTTAAGAAAAATGGATATGAAGTACATGTCGCAGCTAGAAATGATTATGAAAACAAAGAAGAATGCAATATTCCTTTTTGTGATAAGTTTTATGATTTACCTTTCGAACGTTCTCCGCTAAGAAAAAATAATTATTATGTATATAAAGAACTTAAAGATATTATTAACAAGAATGAATATGATTTAATCCACTGCCATACACCAGTAGGTGGTGCTCTGGGTAGATTAGCAGCTATTGAGGGCCGAAAACTTGGAACTAAATCACTTTACACAGCCCACGGTTTTCACTTTTATAAAGGTGCACCTCTTATTAATTGGCTAGTATATTATCCGGTTGAAAAATGGCTTGCTAGATATACAGATACTTTAATTACTATTAATAAAGAAGACTATAGTAGAGCTAAGAAAAAATTCAAGGCTAAAAGAGTTGAATATATACCTAGTGTAGGCCTTGATATAGATAGATTTAAGAATGTAGTGTTCGATAAAAGGGGTAAACGTAAAGAAATAGGTGTCCCACAGGACTCATTTGTTATTTTATCTGTAGGTGAGCTTAATAAAAATAAAAATCATGAAGTTATCATTAGAGCTATTGCAAAAATTGATAATCCTGATATTCACTATGTGGTTTGCGGAAAAGGTCCACTTGAATCTTATCTTAATAAACTTGCAGCTGAATTAGGTGTTGATAAAAATGTGCATTTACTAGGATTCAGGCTAGATGTTCCGGAGATATGCAAGATTAGTGATCTCTTTGCATTTCCTTCTTATAGAGAGGGTTTAGGGATGGCTGCATTAGAAGCTATGGCATGCGGATTACCATTGATAACCTCAAATGTACACGGGATAGTGGATTATTCAATTGATGGAGAAAATGGATACAATTGTAGTCCAACAGATGTTGATAGTTTTTCAAAATATATTAAAACTTTATATATTGATATAGATAAAAGAAATCAAATGGCAGCAAAAAATATTGAAGCTGTAAAAAAATTTAACCAATTTAATGTGTTGAATTTAATGGAGCAGATATATATTTAAAACATTGAAGGTGAAAAGATGAATAATAATGAATATCCAAGAGTATTAATAATCTCTGATGCAACTTGGGCAGATGAAAATAACATAGGAAACACTTTTTCAAACTTATTTGAGGGTTGGCCTAAAGATAAAATAGCAATGGTTTATGCAAGGCCTGACTTGCCTAACACTGTTGTATGTGACAATTTTTTTCAGATATCTGAAAATAGGCTAATTAAGCGGTTTCTAAATTTTAATATTAAAACAGGAAAGAAAATTAATAATTCGGAGTTAAATAATTTAGAGGCAAAGCAAACTTTTCGAAATGAAGAAAACTCTGGGAAAAAGATATATAGTTTCTTTTTAAAGTATAGATGGAATGTTTTTCTGATTGCTAGAGAATTTTTGTGGAAGATAGGAAACTGGAAAACAAAAGAACTAGATGATTTTATAGAAGAATTCAGTCCTGAAATAGTGTTGTCTTTAGCGTGTCCAGGGATTTACATGAATCGTTTACAGCAATATATAATCGTTCGTTCAAAAGCAAAACCGATACTTTACTTTGTTGATGATGTTTATTCTCTAAAACAATTTTCATTAGCGCCACTTTTCTGGCTAAACAAGCTAATGCAAAGAAGAAGTATAAATAAAACAATTGAATTATCGAGTTCAGTTTATACTATAGTGCCTAAACAAAAGTATGAATACGATAATAGTTTCAATAAAAATACGAAGCTTCTTACTAAGGGTGGAAATTTCGAGACAAATCCAAATAGGGAAATAGATATGGCAAAGCCTTTTAAACTTGTATATACAGGTAATATATATGCAGGTAGGTGGGATACGCTAGAAAGCATTGGACGAGCTCTTGATGAAATAAATCAGCCTGAATTAAAAGGAGTTCTATATGTTTATACAAAAAACGAGTTGACTACGAGAATGAAAAAATCTCTTTCAGAAATAAAAAGTATTAAGTTCATGGGTGGAATCCCAGCTAGTAAAATTAGTGAGGTTCAGAGAGACTCAGATATTTTAATACATGTTGAATCATTACGGTTAAAAGAAAAACTTATGACGCGGCTATCTTTTTCAACAAAACTTGTAGATTACTTCGCTCAAAGAAAATGTATTTTGGCAGTTGGTTGGAGCGAGGCTGCATCTATTGAGTACTTAAGAAAGAATGACATAGCAGTTGTGGTAGACGATGTAAACAAAATAAATATAAGGTTAAAAGAGCTATTAGACCAACCAGAAACAATTCAAAGATACGGTCTTAAATCTTGGACTTTTGGAAAAGAGAATCATGATATCCATACAATTAAGGAATTATTAAGACAAGATATGGTTGATTTGATGCATCCTAATGATTGTAACAGATAGGAGTTGTAACTATGTTTAAAGATAAAATTTTATTAATCACAGGTGGAACAGGATCTTTTGGTAATGCAGTGATGAATAGATTCTTAGATACAGATATAAAAGAAATTCGTATCTTTTCTCGTGATGAGAAGAAACAAGATGATATGAGAAAGCTTTATAAAAATGATAAATTAAAGTTCTACATAGGAGATGTAAGAGATCTTGCAAGTGTTAAGAATGCAATGCATGGAGTTGATTACATCTTTCATGCGGCAGCCCTTAAACAAGTGCCTTCTTGTGAGTTCTTCCCACTTGAAGCTGTTAAGACAAATGTAATAGGAACAGATAATGTCCTCACAGGAGCTATAGAAATGGGAGTAAAAAAGGTCATTTGCCTTTCTACAGATAAAGCAGCTTATCCTATAAACGCTATGGGAATTTCAAAGGCTATGATGGAGAAGGTGTTTGTAGCAAAAGCAAAAACGGTAGATCCTGAAAGAACTCTTATTTGTGGAACAAGATATGGAAATGTTATGGCTTCAAGAGGATCAGTTATACCATTATTCATTGAGCAAATTAAAAATGGACAACCCTTAACAGTAACAGATCCAAACATGACAAGGTTTTTAATGAGTCTGGAAGAAGCTGTAGAGCTTGTAGTATTTGCATTCCAAAACGCAGAAGCAGGGGATATCATGGTTCAAAAATCTCCAGCTTCTACAGTAGGAGATTTAGCTAAGGCGATCAAAGAACTTTTTAAGGCAGATAATGAGATTAAAGTTATAGGAACTCGTCATGGAGAGAAACTTTATGAAACACTTCTTACAAAAGAAGAACATGTAGTAGCAAAAGACATGGGTGGCTTTTATAGAGTACCTGCGGATAAGAGAGATCTAAACTACGATAAATACTTCGTAGATGGAGATGAAAAATTATCATCTGATGACGAGTACAATTCACATAATACAGAAAGGCTTAACATAGAGCAGATTAAAGAGAGGTTATTACAACTTGATTATGTTAGAGAAGAACTAGAAAGTTGGGATAAATAATGAAAATATTAGTCACTGGAGCTAAGGGCTTTATAGGAAAAAACTTAATCGCACAACTTAAGAATAGAAAGTACGATGATATTTTTGAGTTTGATAAAGAAACATATCCTAATTTACTAGATGATTATTGTAAAGAGGCTGATTTTGTATTCCACCTTGCAGGGGTAAACCGTCCAAAAGAACAAACGGAGTTCATGGAAGGAAACTTTGGATTTACTTCAGAGTTGTTAGAAAGCCTAAAAAAACATAATAACACTTGTCCTGTGATGATTTCATCTTCTATTCAAGCTGAGCTTGATAATCCTTATGGTGAAAGTAAAAAAGCAGGAGAAGACCTTCTTTTTTCTTATAGCGAAGAAACAGGCGCTAAAGTATTAGTATATAGATTTCCTAACGTGTTTGGGAAATGGTGTAGACCAAACTACAATAGTGCTGTAGCAACATTTTCTCATAATGTAGCACATGATCTTCCCATTCAAGTGAATGATTCAAGTGTAGTAATGAATCTTGTCTATATAGATGATGTAGTAAATGAGTTTATTAATTCTTTAAAAGGTAAAGAAAATAAAGTAGAAGAGTTTTGTGAAGTACCTGTTGTACACACAATCACCTTAGGTGAAATAGTTGATTTGATTTATTCCTTTAAGAGAAGCAGAGAAGATAGATCAGTTCCAAATATGGCAGACGAGTTTACTAAAAAGTTATATAGCACATATTTAAGCTATTTACCAGAAGATAAATTTAGTTATGAATTGAAAATGAATGTAGACCAAAGAGGCTCTTTTACAGAGTTTATCAAAACTCCTGATCGTGGTCAGGTCTCAGTTAACATTTCAAAACCTGGGATTACTAAAGGAAATCACTGGCACCACACTAAAAATGAAAAATTCTTAGTAGTAAGTGGTAAAGGGGTTATTCGTTTTAGAAAATTAGATTCAGAAGAAATAATAGAATACTTTGTAAGTGGAGATAAAATGGAAGTCGTAGACATACCTACAGGCTATACACATAATATTGAAAATTTAGGGGATGGAGATATGGTAACAATTATGTGGGCCAATGAAGCTTTCGATCCTGAAAAACCAGACACTTACTTTTTGGAGGTATAACTGATGAAGAAATTAAAAGTTATGACAGTTGTAGGTACTAGACCAGAGATTATAAGACTGTCAGCTGTTATAAATAAACTAGATGAATCAGAAGCGATAGAGCATGTTCTTGTTCATACAGGCCAGAATTATGACTATGAACTAAATGAAGTATTCTTTAATGATTTCAAATTAAAGAAACCAGACTATTTTTTAAATGCTGCTACAGGAACAGCAGTAGAGACAATAGGAAATATTCTAGTAAAGATAGACCCGATTTTAGGTGAAGTAAAACCTGATGCCTTTTTAGTTCTAGGAGACACCAATAGCTGTTTATGTGCAATAGCGGCTAAGAGAAAGCACATCCCTATTTTCCATATGGAAGCTGGAAATAGATGTTTTGATCAGAGGGTTCCAGAAGAGACAAACAGAAAGATTGTAGATCATACTGCAGATATTAACTTAACATATAGTGATATTGCAAGAGAGTACCTTTTAAGAGAAGGTCTTCCTGCAGATAGAGTAATTAAAACAGGCAGCCCTATGTTTGAGGTCCTTAATTCAAGAAAAGAGGATATCGAGAAATCATATGTACTTGAAAGATTAGGACTTGATGCAGGGAAATATTTTGTTGTTTCCGCTCATAGGGAAGAAAACATTAATTCAGAACAAAACTTTATGGATTTAGTAGACACATTAAATACAATCGCTGAAAAATATCAAATGCCATTAATAGTGAGTACACATCCAAGAACAAGAAAAATGATAGAAGCTAAGGGTATTGAGTTCAATTCATTAGTTAAGACGATGAAACCTCTTGGATTCAATGATTATGTGAAACTTCAGAAGTATGCTAAAGCTGTTCTAAGTGATAGCGGGACAATTAGTGAAGAGTCATCAATTCTTGGGTTTAGAGCACTTAATATTAGACAAGCTCACGAGAGACCCGAAGCAATTGAAGAAGCTTCAGTAATGATGGTAGGGCTTAAGAAAGAAAGGATTCTTCAGGGGCTAGAGATATTAGAGACTCAGGAAAAAGATACTTTAAGATTGGTTACAGATTACAGTATGCCTAATGTGTCTGATAAAGTGTTAAGAATAATTTTGTCGTATACAGATTATGTGAATAGGGTTGTTTGGGGGAAAGACTAATGAAAGTCGTTCAAATAAACTCAGTCTGTGGTGTGGGCAGTACCGGAAGAATCGCCGTTGATATAAGTAAGAAACTAAATGATGAAGGAATCGAAAATTATATATTTTATGGAATTGGAGAATCAAACTACAAGAATGGAATTAAATTTGGTGGAACTTTCAACATAAGGCTTCACCAATTAGGAACTAGGTTATTAGGAAAACATGGGTTTTATTCAAAGAATGCAACTAGAAAATTAATTAAGAGATTAAAGCAAATCGATCCTGATATAATTCATTTGCACAATATTCACGGGCATTATATTAATGTTGAAATACTATTTAAATATTTATCAAGTTGTAAGAAAAAGATAATTTGGACATTACATGACTGTTGGAGCTTTACTGGCCATTGTTCTCACTTTGATTTTGTAGGATGTGATAAATGGAAGACCGAATGCAATCATTGTCCGCAGTTGAAAGAATATCCTAGGAGTTTGATATTTGATCGTTCTAGAGAAAGTTTTCATGACAAAAGAAAACTATTTACTAATGTTCGTGATATGACTATTATTACACCTTCTAAATGGTTAAGTGGATTGGTTTCTCAATCATTTTTAAAAGATTTTGATATTAAAGTAATTAATAATGGAATTGATTTACAAAGTTTTAAACCATTGTCTAGTAATGTGAGAGATAAGTTTAATCTTGGGAATAAGTTTGTGATTTTAGGTGTAGCAAGTTCTTGGGGAATCAGAAAAGGGTTTCAATATTTTATTAATTTATCTAAAAGAATTAATGATGATGAAATTATTATGATGGTTGGTATTTCTGAAGAGCAACGAAGTATATTACCAAATAACATTATTGGTATTACTAGAACCGATTCTGTAAAGGAGTTAGCGGAGATATATTCAACTGCAGATGTATTTTTGAATCCTACTTTAGAAGATACTTTTCCCACTACCAACTTGGAAGCATTAGCATGCGGAACTCCTGTTATAACATTTGATACGGGCGGTAGTCTTGAGTCAGTTGATGATAAAACGGGAATTGTTGTAGAAAAAGGTAATCTAGAAAGTTTATTTGAATCAATTGAAACAATAAAATATAGAGGAAAAACATTTTACTCAGAAAATTGTATAAAAAAATCTAGGTTGTGTTTTGATAAAAATAGCAGATTTCTTCAGTACGTTAATTTATATAAAAAAAATATTGAAGGTAAAATGAGTGAAATCGATGGCAATTAGTATTAACAAAAGAAATAACTTAATTATTCAAAATAGGTTTATATTATTACCTTTATTGAGTTCTGTTTTATTTTATTTATACAACATTTACCAGAGCCAACTTTACATGCTAACGGGTTTATTGTTTATTTTTTTACCATTATTATTATATACAAGTGAAAAGAATTTATATGTTTTGTTGTTTTGCATTTCAAATGAGAGAATGTTTAGACCCATAAGTGGTGGACAAACTTTCATAGCATTATTTATAGCGTTGTTTGCAATAAAAATTATGATGGAAAAAAAATTCAAATTTCAAACAAAAATAATTATTTATGGGATACTTCTAATAATATTAATGCTCTTGAAAAATATGGTGATAAAAGATTTGATTTTAGATATGGATATAATTAGACTGATTTTGAATGGGTATATTTTAATGTCTATATTAGATTTGTATAAAGAAAAAATGAGTGATGTTTCAAGAAATTCTATTATATGGTATTCGGTAGGATGCTTGACCACAGGGGCTTTAAGTCTCTTTTATCAATTAAATTCTGGGCGAGCTTTTATGACTGTGATGCTAAATCGCTTTGGAGGAATAAATAACGACTCAAATTATTATGCAGTTTCTATAGCAATCGCAATATCTTTGTTAATAGTTTATTATTTTACAAGTAAAAACGGAAAGTCTAGTATACTGTTTTTGATTATTTCCTTATTTGTTCTCGGAGGAATATCTCTTTCAAGAGGATTTATTGTTGCTAACATTCCGAATGTATTTTTATTCTTAATACTATTTTCAAAAAGTGGTGGGCGAAAAAAAATCCAGTTTATGTTATTTGTATTCTTTGTATTAATACTGGCAGCCACCGGCTCAGTTTTTGATCAAATTATACAAAATTATTCTTTCAGAATGAGTGTAGATACTTTAGATAGTGGAAGATTATTTTTATGGTCCACATATATCGATGCTCTTATGACGAGTCCTATAAACTTATTCTTCGGTCTAGGCTCATATAACAAAGATTTATTTTATGCATTGTATGGCGTTTTAAATGTTCCACATAATATATTAATTGGTTCACTTGTAACTTTTGGATTAATCCTAACGATAGGAATAATAGCCTTGTTTTTATCATTGCAGAAGTACTTTAAGATAAAATTGGGCGCTAAGAAATGGAAATTGCATTATTATCTTCCACTTACAACAGCTTTGATAGGTTATTCACTATTAGATGCTATAACTGCCAATGTATTTTTTTATGGATTCTTTTTATCTTTGGTGGCAGCGTATTTAATGTACTTAAGTGATAACGAGAAAAAAGTATTTGCAATAGTTCAAAATTAAGGTTTTAGTCGGTGGACAAATACACCTGAATAATTCATAGCACCTTGTCAGAACAGGCATTTATCCCGCTTTGATAAGGTTTATCACTCTATTCCTTCTTCACCCGTTGGGTGAAGAAAAAAATATACAAAAAGAGCACACTC